>Ga0157371_10000276_pt1 | contig 69547 bp, 61 predicted proteins | sample C45metaG_FD_113462 | JGI IMG/M metagenome (GOLD analysis project Ga0157371, IMG submission 113462) | Corn rhizosphere microbial communities from Kellogg Biological Station, Michigan, USA - C4-5 metaG | ecosystem: Host-associated > Plants > Roots > Rhizosphere > Soil | place: USA: Michigan...
CACTACATTTGCAATCCCAAACGGATGGTGCCATAGCTCAGTCGGTAGAGCAAAGGACTGAAAATCCTTGTGTCCCTGGTTCGAATCCAGGTGGCACCACTTCCAAAAGCCTTTCAGAAATGAAAGGCTTTTTTGGTTTCATAACTTTAGCTATTAAGGATCATTCGTAAAAAGCGGGAGGGCTGAGTTTAAATTTTTAACTTAGTAGTTTTAGCACCAAGCCATGGAGATCGAACTACCTAAACCATTACTACCACCAGATTTTGCAGATCAAATTGATCTTATCCGTATTAAAACGATGAATGATTGTAATCATTTATTTTTGGACGAACGGAACCAGCCAACGCAAGCACTTCATGCTCACCGGATGGAGTGAAGAGGTATTTTGGATCAAGTCATTCTACGCGACTTTCATTTACGTGTCATAGCCTAATTTCTGCATTTTCGCTGTCGCATGGCATGACCATATTACAGGGAGAACTACTATATAGTTCCTGGGATTCGGTAGTAGGTGGCATACGTTAACAAATAACCTAAAACAAAAAATGAACAAAAATATCATCAAGCTTATCAGGATAACTGCAGTCATTGCTTTCCTGATTTTAATAACGTTTACTGTGTCTTTTCTCTTGCCAGGAAGGGATGCGGATACTAATACTATTGATAATAAAGGACAGCAAATAGGTGGGATATTTGTCCGTTATCAAAACCAGGTATATGCGGCTGTGCCAAGTAATGGAAACTATATGATTAAGGAGGCTGATGCCAACAGCTTCAGGCTAGTTGACAATAGCTACCAAAACCGCCAGTTTGGGATAGATAAAAATAACGCTTACTGTGGTAACCTTGTTGTAAAAGATTTCAATCCAGCTACAGCCAAAGCAATTGGTAATAATTATTTCACCGATGGTAAGCAAACCTGCTACTGTTCTTCAATGAGTGTAGAAAATGAAGACTTATCAATTTTCTCCTGGTTGAGCCAACAGAGTTTATATGGTCTTGGAGTAGGGGATAAGCCACAGACCTATATTTACCCGCTCGCTAAACTTGAAGCCGGGCCAGTTCCTTATCGAGTTATTCTTAAAACTGAGGTGGTAACTAATGGAACCTTGTGTTACTATCAGGGTAAAATTCTTCCGCAGGCCCATGGTGCGAGCCTGAGGCAGATCTCTGAGTTATATAATGATGGCGATATCCGTGAAAGTCAAAACTATCTGGCGGATGGACAATCTGTATACTATAAAAATGCCCTGTTGCCACTTCAGGATCACCCGAACCTGCAAGCCATTGTTATTGATGGTCAAAATCAGGAAAATTATCTCTTAGATCCTAAGCAAGGTATGGTCTACGTCAATGACCTGCCTTTTGATAAGCAATATAGTCCTTATAACATATTGTCTCTAAATGGGGCACATGTCTATCATGCTTTATTTTTAAGTAAGCATGGAATCTTTTATTTTGATAAGAAGAAAAGGAAAGTTTTAAGGTTCAAAGATAACCCATTTGATGGTGGCAATTTCAGAGAAATTGCACCACTTATTTTTTCAGATGGTCATCAAATTTTATACACTGAGGCCAGTCAGATTTGGGGTGGAAATAAAAATCCGGGGCTTAAATCCGAGTCAACACATATTTATAGATTAGATGAGCCTACAACAGGAAACTGGCAGAAAATAGGTATGGTTGGAGGCAGTTATGGCTCAGTATGGAAAAATGGAAATGCTTATTATTACTTTGACGAGCTTGGCGATTCTCAACTAATCCCACAAACCATTTATCGCATTACTGATCAGCATGCAGTAGCCGCTTTATTTGCTCCTCAAATCCGTACAGATGACATTCGCAAACTTGTTGATACGGGTGGCCTGTTAAAAGTTAAACGCACAGAATTGATTGAAGTGGAGACAGGATTTTCAAAGGGATTTGGAGAGGTGATATTGATCGTATTAGCTGTCCTCACAGGTGTTCTATTATTTCTATGGATACTGAGAAAATTAGGTATCAATCTCAAACCTTCTATCATCAAAGATTAGTGCCTGGAAGATTTATATTGTCTATTTTGAATATATGCTGAAAAAACTGGCAGAATGGATAAATATTTTTTTAATAGCATCTTATTGATAGTCAGAAAAATGAATGCATTTGGTTAAACAGGTCTTCATTCTTTTTGAATAAATTTTAAATCCTTTTTTGGATTTGAGAAAAAGAATACTACATTTGCAATCCCAAAAGGGGGTGCCATAGCTCAGTCGGTAGAGCAAAGGACTGAAAATCCTTGTGTCCCTGGTTCGAATCCAGGTGGCACCACTTCCAAAAGCCTTTCAGAAATGAGAGGCTTTTTTGGTTTATAAGTATTTCTAATTTTGATTAATTTTTTATACCCTTTCGGGTAAATTTTATTGATTTTAATGTGCTTTTACACCCTTTCAGGTATAAATGTTACATGCATCGGGGGAAAGCTAGTTATCTCAGGAAGATCTTGCATTTAAGGCTGGGGTTGGGCTACGCTTTCTCCGTGAGCTGGAAAGAGAACCAGATCATGATTAATAAGGCAAAAATTTTTTATGGTGACCAATTAGCCAGTTAAAAGGCCCATAGCCGTTTGAAGAAATCACAAAAAAGCCTCCGTTTTACAAGAGGCTCATTCGCTTTTATGTTTCTGCATGATCATTTTATTTCTCGGCTATCTCCTTAACCTTATCCAGTGCTTTTGGCCAGGTCTTTTCGAAATAGTCAAGCCATTCTTTGATAATTTCCATGTCGATTATAATTTCCGTTTTACCGTCTTTTTCGGTTAACGTATAATTTTCGAAAGATTCGCCCCAATTATGAAGGGTTTCCTTCCCATCCTTTATTTCACCAATATGTTTGATAGACATGTATTGATTGGGTATGTTTTCTTCAATAATAGCAAGCATTCCATCTCCCTTCCCATCGTGAAACAGGGCCTTGCTTCCTTTTCTCCAATCGGTTTCCACACGCGATCCTTCCATAAAAACAGCTGTCCATTTGGGGTATGTTTCTACGCCAAACAGCGCATTCCAAACTTTTTCTGCTGAGGCGTTAATTGTGGTTTTAAATTCGATCTTTTCCATGGTTTTTAATCAGATAAGTTATACAACAAATTTGCCCAGAATTTTGTTGAATGAACCGGGGCAAAGGCGACAATTTACGGGGGGATAAGGACTATGGTAAAAACACCGGTTTAGTTTACCTTGTTAAAATTTGCTAAATATCTCAGTGAAAAGTAATTTAATAAGTAGATTTACGTAGTTCATTAATATACAGGCGCGAGCGCATAATATTTTGAATTAAATTGAGTTGTTGGTAAAAGTTTATTTCTGAACAACCTAACTATTGCCTGATACGTATATAGAGATAATATTACTATAATTTCCATGAGAAATAAGAAATTCTTTTACCTGGTAACACTAGGTTTTTTAAGCTTCGGTGCCATTAGTGGCTGCAAAAAGAGCAGTTCTGCGCCTGATGAGCCTGTAACCCCACCAGTTGTTACCACGCCTTCCGGAACGCGGGATGAATTGACTAAAGATTCTATCTTTTTATATGGGAAAGAACTTTATTATTGGAATACTTCGCTACCCACTTATGCCGTGTTTAACCCGCGTGGATTTAGTTCAAATGAAGCTGAACTATATGCCATGACACAATATTCTTTAGATCCGGCAACAGGAAAACCATACGAATATGTAAGCACTTCCAGTGAACCTAAATATTCGTTTTTCGACTATACGGCAGCTACAACAGGTAAAACAGGAGTACTTAAGGCAGATGTAAACGGATCAGCCAATGATTATGGTTTTTCCGTTCAGTATAATTATAACAGCACGACCGATTTGAGGGTAAAATATGTTTATCCAAACTCGCCGGCTGCATTACAGGGTTTAACACGTGGCTGCAGGATAACCGGTGTGAATGGAAGAACAGACCTGACCTATCCTGGTGCAGTTAGTTTTTTAAATAATGCTATTTTTGGAACCAATGCAACGGTGACTTTGGCTTTTACTGATATTGGCGGAAACCCTAAAACAGCGGTTATATCCAGTGGTTTGTATACTGTCAATCCGATATTGTTTACCAATGTTTATACGGTTGGAACAAAGAAAGTGGGGTATATGGTATTTAATAGTTTTACTAATAATGCCTCTTCAGCCATAAATGCAGTTTTTGCTAATTTTGCTACCCAGGGAGTAAGCGAATTGGTTATTGATTTACGCTATAATGGTGGAGGCTATGTTTCAACAGCTACTGACATCATTAATTTGGTAGCCCCGGCAGGCGAAACCGGTAATACGATGTTTACTTCTTATTACAATAACTATTTACAGTCGATCACTACTGCCCAGCGCAAAGCCTCTGTTTTGGCACACCAGCCACTGTTAGATGATGAGGGGAAATTACAGACCTTTACCTCAGGTGTAAACGGAAAGTACGCCACTTATGCTGATTTAAATTATTTGCCTACAGCTGCTGACAATATAGAGAAATTTGCAAAGTCCGGCTCATTATCTTTAAACAGGGTTTATTTTATAGTAACCGGATCAACAGCCTCGGCAAGTGAGTTAACCATTAACAGTTTAAAACCAGTTATGGATGTAAAATTAATTGGTAGAACAACTTATGGTAAACCTGTAGGTTTCTTTCCGATCAGAATAGATAAGGTAGATATGTATATTCCGGAATTTGAAACCAAGAACAAACTTGGCGTTGGTGGCTATTATTCTGGCCTAACGGTTGATAAAGAATCAGCAGAGGATTTAAGTAAGGCATGGGGAGATGAAACAGAGACATTATTGTCTTATGCTTTGTTATATGCTAAGAATGGGAATTTTGTAACTACAGCTGCAAAAACAGCTAGCTTAAGTACAACCACGACAGCAATGCCATCAAAGCTATCAGTAGCAGAACTAAGGGCATTAGATGAAAAGTTGGATCCAAAAGGATTTAAGGGGATGGTGATGACACCGGATAAGAAATTTTAATAAAAGCTTATAACGAAAATGCCCGCTTAACATATTTAGTTAAGCGGGCATTTTTTATTTGTGGCGGTATTTTACAATAATATTTTACTGCTGATATCTTTGTTAATGGTAATGTAACCCGGATATTTAACAGGTGTATTGCCCAACATAAAGGTTGGCTTTATTTTAATGGTTAATAAACCTAGTTTTTCATCTTTTGAAGATGATCCTTTTTGAGCTGCCTTGATGATATCGTTAAATACATTGCCATTAGATATTAATCCATAAATATTGCTCACCAACTGTACCGGAACAGTAACTGTTTGGCCTTGCGCAATGCTTACATTTTGATTAACAATACCTTGTGCCAAATCGGTATTGTTGACCAGTATTTTATATTCGAACTGGTTTATCGCAGCTAAATTGCTTGATGGATTGGTTATTTCTAAATTTAGATTGGCTTTTAAAGGAATGTCTTTTCTTAATAAACCCAATGCAACCCCAGGCAAGCTGTTTAAACTAAAGCGCTGCTGATCCATTAACGTTTTAACATCTGTACCTGCAATCGATACCTGTTGTACACTTGTAATTTTATAGGTGCAGTCTTCCAGGGCTTTTATCTGCTGTGCCTGCCTGTTTATTCCGCAACCAAAAATGCTTATGGTAAACAGGAAAAGCAATATTTTTTCTTTCATATTATTCATAACGCCAAAATACTAAAACTATTTCAGCTGCAATGTGAGTTAACCAAAATTAACTCAGGGGCCTGGTGTAGCGGTTTCGATATCATCACGTTTATCGTCGGTATCAGTTTTGTTTTCTTCGGAAGGTTTCTCCGTAATATCTGCTGCTTCATCCTGATCATTCAATTTTTCCCATCCTTAACTTCCTCCGTTTTTAATGCAGGCTCACCTGGTTTATCGGTTTCCTTTTCTGTTGAAGGCGTTACGGTTTCTATTTCCAGCTGTACATCATCTGTTGGTTTTGGATGACTGTTGCCTTTAAGTGCTCCTGTTTTATTTTCTTCGTTTTCCATGGTATAATCTGTTTTAATATTTTATAAATAAAATTCAATAGCATTTTGTTTGCTTTTATTAAAAAGCAGTTACTCATTTTTTAACTTTGCAACAAATTATAGTAATATGGCCATTACCCTTAGAAAGATCACTCCAACAGATAATATTGCTACTGCTTCCATGATCAGATCGGTTTTAAAAGAATTTAAAGTAGACAAGCCTGGTACTGTTTATACCGATCCTACAACCGACGATTTGTCAACTCTTTTCGAACATCCTAAATCTGCTTATTGGTTAGCCGAAGAGGATGGAGTTATTATTGGTGGCTGTGGTATTTATCCAACAGCTGGCTTGCCAGAGGGTTGTGTTGAACTCGTTAAATTTTATGCTCTGCCAGCTTCGCGCGGTAAAGGTATCGGTAAAATGCTAATGGAAAAAAGTATAGCATCTGCTCAGCAATTTGGTTATAATGAAATTTACCTGGAGTCTTTTCCGGAACTTGCCAAAGCCATTACCATTTACGAAAAGGCTGGATTTAAAAAACTCGCAGGTCCGCTGGGCAATTCTGGTCATTATGCCTGTAATATTTGGATGCTATTGGTTTTATAGCTCGTTTAATTGTTGAAACGGATTAATCGGCTAACTGTAGAAATCCAGCTTAGTTAACCGATTTTATCTTGCCCTCATTTTTTAATTTTTGCCAACCCTGTTTTCTTCATCGCTTGTTCCGGTTTGTCTTTTACGCGCAGTTTTGATTTTCATGTTCCCGAATTTATAGGTGAAACTTAAGTTTATCCTGCGGCTTTCCCATTCGTTCTGCCAATAGGTTTTAATATTATTGTACTCCAGGTTGGCCCTAAATTTACTCGTATTAAAAACGTCGTTTACTTTTAAGGCTAATGTGGCATTTTTGTTCCAGAATAATTTTTTAGCACCGATATTGAGCTGGTAACTGCCTAAACTTCGGAAAAGGCCGGAAACAGAAGGGGAATCGTAAAAAGCATAAGCCGATAAGCTATAGTTTTTAGGTAAGGTGATGGTGTTATCTGACATTATAGACCAGTTCCAGGAGAAAGCATCATAACCATTGCCCTGTACAGCTGATTCGGTGCGGTTAAATCCAGCCGAAACTTCAGTACTGTTGTTCCACCATTTGGTTACATCAAAAGGACTTCCGGTTGCCATGTAAAAGTTGGTGGTACGGTTAAAGTTTTCTGGTCGGGAGATACTTTCTTTGGTCGCATCATTTTGATAAACTACTTCCCATATCGAGCCATTGTTAACCGAATAACTCAACGTTAATATCCTGAAATTTTTAAATGAGTAGTTAAATTCAAAGCTATTGGCGTAAGAGGGCTGTAAAAACGGGTTCCCCTGCAAGGCGGTGTAAGGGTCGCTATAAAAAGTAAAGGGATTTAAACTGCTGTACGATGGGCGATTAATACTTTTGCGGTAGGCAGCCGTAATCAGGTTGTTCGAATCGAGTTTTAAGGAAATAAAGAGTGTTGGAAAAAGCTTCCAGTATTTTCTGTCGATCAGCGTATTCGTTCCCGATGAACTGCCATTGCCCAAAGTCTGCTCCGCACGTAAACCCGCTTTGATCTGTAAATTTTTAAAGCTTTGATCTAATGAAAGATAACCTGCATTAATGTTTTCATTGTATAAAAATAGATTTGTCCTTCCTGGATCGGTGATCCAGCCAGCGGTTTTCAGCGAATCGAAACGCACATCGCTCAGCGATTTTACCCAACTACTTTTCCAGCCGGTTTCCATTTTTAGGATTTTGTTAAAATTCAGGGTATAATCAGCTTTGATAGAATAAATGGATACCTTGCCCATACCATTATTACGCAGATCGATTGGATTGCCAATGAGCTGGTCGTTTGCATCAAGGTAATTGTTGGTGAAAGTTTCGTTTCGGCTGTTATCGTAATGCACATAATCGGCATCAAATCCCAGCTCGCCTCCCAATGTATCGGTTTTTAAACGGTAATTTAAATTAATGGCGTGGTTTTTCTCTGTATTGCTTTGAGGGTTAAACATACTTGTGCCACCTATTTTTGCCCCTGCAGCATTGTAGTTTATAGAATTACTATTTACCTTGGTTTCTTCCGGAGCGGTATAACCTTTTACCATAATGCCCAGGGTATTTTTATCATCAATAAAATAATCTGCACCTGTTGAATAATTTAAGCTATTCGTAACCGGGTGCCAAAAGTTAAGCTGGTTATATTGTTCTTCCTCTATGGTTCTGTTTAAAGTTAACCTGTTGTATGAGTTATAGTGTCCGGCGTCTAAACGCAGATAAGTACTCACTTTACCGATATTGTAATTCAGGTTGGTGCCTGCATAAACTTTTTCATAACGACCGTAACCACCACCCATATTCATGTTTCCGTTAAATCCCTGCATTTTATTTCTTTTGAGTTTGATGTTGATGATCCCTGCCGTGCCTGCCGCATCAAAAGAAGAAGGTGGATTGGAAATCAACTCTATTTTACTTAATACAGATCCGGGTAGCGATTTTAAATAAGTGGTTAATTCCAAACCCGTCATGTAACTCATTTTACCATCAATCATCACATTGATTCCTTTTTTTCCTTTCAGTACAATGTTATCATCCTTATCCAGTTTTACACCTGGCGACCTACTGATTACTTCTAATGCATTATCACCTGCGGTATTCATCTGTTCTACGTTTACAATTACCCGGTCTGCTTTTTGATTAATTACGGGCATTTTTGATATAATGTTTACATCTTTCAGATTTTGAGTGTGCTCTGCCAGTGTAATTGATGGAACCTTAACAGCTATATCTTTCACTTCAAATGGTGCGGATTGGTTTTTTCCATAACCCATCATTAAGGCTTTAATTAAATACCTGCCAGATTTTACGTTACTAAATTCATACAAACCCTGTTGGTTAGAGGCCTGTAATGCCACCGAAGCAGAATCTGGTAGGTGGATCAGGGCTACAGAAGCATAATCAAGTGCTTGATTGTTTTTATTGGTAACTGTTCCTGATATTTTGATATTTTGGGCAAAAACGGTTTTAATGCTAAAAAGGAAGAAGAAAATAAGGATGGTTTTAAGTAAGCGGTTCATTTTATGTTTGTTTAATATTGACGATTCAAAGATGAAGAGCTTGCGGCAGGCTAAAAATTATATAATCCCAACCCTTTAAAATATTATCCCAATCCATTTTTATACAATAAAAGGTGTTCATACTTAAATTGTACAGGTTAGGATAATTATTTGCATGTTTGGAATAAGAAAATAGGCGGTTAAAAAAGCTTTGTATAGTTTTAGGCCATGAAAACAATAAAAATCATTTCCATTCACATACTTTGCTGGTTACTTGTATTGGGCTATTTTTATGGTGGCTATTTAATTGATGGTACAACTTTTAGCAAGGCTGCTTTAAGTATCTCTATGAATTTTATTCAATTGATAGAGTTCTACATCTGTTACTTATGGGTATATCCAAGATTTTTGAAAAAAAATAAAGTACCTCAGTTAATCGGAGGGATTTTGTTTACCATTGGGGTATTTATTGCACTTAGGTATTTAATAGAAGAAGTACTTTATTTAAAATGGCTTGGTTTTCACAACTATAACGATGGTATAGCTGCCTGGGATTACATTTCGGATAATATTTATTGGAGCATTGGTTTTATTGTTACACCGGCTGCAGTTTATGGTATCGAACAGAGCTTCAAGTCAGAACAGGTTAACCGAAAACTGAAGGAAGAAGTGGTTAAAGCGGAACTTTCATTTTTGAAATCGCAGATCAATCCGCACTTTCTGTACAATACCTTGAATTATGTTTATTCCCTGGCTATTCCTGTTTCCGATCAACTGGCCAATGCCATTTTGCGTTTATCAGATCTGATGCGTTATACATTGAACGATAGTCCGGATGGTAAAGTAAGTTTAAGCAAGGAAGTGGAGTATTTAGAGAGTTATGTAGCGCTTTTTAAAATGCGTTTTGAACCAAAGTTTTATGTCGATTTTATAACAGACGGAATTGCTGATCAAAAAATAGCTTCGCTTATATTAATCCCTTTTGTTGAAAATGCTTTTAAACATGGTGTGGTAAATGATGAAGCCCAGCCCGTGCGTATTAAGCTGAAAGTGCAGAACAAACGATTAAGTTTCGAAGTAAGCAATAAGATCAGTCACGCACAAAAGGACCACTCAAGCGGTGTAGGTATGGTAAATATTCACCGTAGGTTAGATTTGATCTATCCCGAAAAACATGAGTTATTGATTTCTAACAACGGCAATACCTATAAAAGTACTTTGATCTTAAATCTCTGATCGATAATTTGAACAGTTAAAAAACATGTTGACAATATTTACGCTAAATGCCATATACTAACCCCTAACCCCCTAATTCCACTATGATCCGTTGCCTTGCTGTTGATGATGAATCTTATGCTTCAGATATTATTGCTGTTTTTATCAATAAAACCCCTTTTTTAGAATTGGTTGGGACCACTACAAATGCTTTTGAAGCCCTTAATCTGGTGCAGGAAGGTAAGGTAGACCTTGTTTTTTTGGATATACAGATGCCTGAATTAACCGGGATCCAGTTCTTGAAGATCTGTGGAGGTAAATGTAAAGTAATCTTAACCACGGCCTATTCTGAATACGCTTTAGAAGGCTTTGATCTTGATGTGGTAGATTATTTGCTTAAACCGATCTCCTATGAGCGTTTTTATAAAGCAGCTACGAAAGCGCGACAGATTTTAATGCCAGTAGCGCCTGTTCGGCAGGAAGTTGTTATACAACAAACCGCACAAGGAAACGATTTTATTTTCATCAAGGGTGATACCAAAAACAAATTTATCAAGGTTAATTACGAAGATATCCTGTACATAGAGGGGTTGAAAAATTATGTTTCAGTGTATACTGCTACCCAAAGGATTGTAACCTATCAGGCATTGCGTGAGCTGGAAATCGAACTACCTCAGCCACCTTTTTACCGTATCCATAAATCGTATATTATCTCTATCGAAAAAATCAAGATGATAGATGGGAATACCGTTTATATCAACGATCAGGCTATTCCCATTGGCGAAACCTATAAAGAAGAATTTTTTAAAGTGGTGAGGGAGGGTAAAAAGAATGGTTAATTGAGGAAGAATTAAATATTGTTAGATTGTTCAATTGTTGGGGTTCATCTTTCAATTAACCAGTTTCAACAATTAACGGATTAACCATTCTCAGCAGTTGTCAGTTAGCCATTTGAAGATAACAATTTTGTAATTACCATGGGGGCATTTAACCAGTTCGATAATTAACTAATAACCATTCTCAACAGTTTTCAGTTGGCAATTTGCAGTTAACAATTTAGCAATGCAAGAATTAAACAATCCAGTTAGCAATTCTACTTACAATTAACCATTTTCAACAATTAACCGATTAACCTTACAGTGTGTGCATAAATTCTCCCCAATATTTCTCCTGATTTTTTTAAGTTTGCTGCGTAAAGATTAAATCAAACATTACCATGCAAGAAACCAATTCGCTAAACCAGGTAGCGGAATTTCACACTACCTTTAAACATCCTATACTTGAAAATCCGGTTATTCCATCAAAACAGAGAGCTAATCTGCGTATTTCGCTTTTGGCTGAAGAATTAAAAGAATTACAGGAAGCAGTAGAAAATGATGATCTGGTAGAAGTGGCCGATGCCCTTTGCGATCTGCAGTATGTGTTGGCCGGAGCCATTCACGAGTTTGGTCTAGGTGGAAAATTTAAAACTTTATTTGATGAGGTTCACCGCTCTAACATGAGTAAAGCCTGTAAAACAGTAGAAGAAGCTGAACAAACGATTCAGTTTTATTTAGACAAGGATCAAACTGAATCTTATTATAAAGAAATTGACGGATTGTTTTTGGTGTTCAGGAAATCTGACGATAAAACTTTAAAATCGATCAATTATTCTCCTGCAGATTTAAAATCGCATTTGGTTTAACCCGTAAATAAGCTCGAATTGAAAAGACTAAAACAAATTGCAAACGAGCTGAAATTAACGCAGGCAAATCCTGATGCAGCTTTAATGCGTGAGTTTATTTTTTACTCCCCAAAAATGCCATTGCGCCTGCATCAGGAACAGCTTATTGCCACTTCAAAACAATTTAGCCTTCAGGTTTTTGATACCTATTTTACCAATGCCAACGTAACCTTTAACTGTTTTAGCTGGGGAAATGGAAAAAGAAAAGTGTTGCTTACGCATGGATGGGCCTCAAAAGCTTTAGATTTTTATGAGCTGATTATTGAACTCCAGAAAATAGAAGACCTGGAGATTATTGCTTTTGATGCGCCTGGTAACGGAAGTTCAATCTCCGAATTTTCTAACCTGATGTTATATGCCGATTCGGTAAAGTCTATTGCATTAAACTACGTACAGCCAGATATATTAATTGGACATTCGCTAGGCGGAATGGCCAATGTAATTGCGTTGCAAGAATTAGGAGTAACTCCCGATCTGCTCATCAGCATTGCTCCATTAATCCGGCTCAAAGAAAACTTCGAACAGAGCCTTGATTCAGTAAGCATCGGAGCAAAAGATCAGGATATATTTTTCGCGAATTTTGCAAAAGAGTTCCCCGTTTCTGCTGGCCACTTTAACCTGACTGAACTTTATCAGTTAAGTCCGGATTTAGATCATTTTCTGGCTTATGATCCCGCCGATCATATTTCACCTTTCCCATTTCTGAAAGACTTTTTAGATAAAAATCCTGCCATCAGTTCAAAATCTTTTGAAGATGTGGGGCATTATAAAATCCTGAAATCTGCTGATGTTATTGAAGATATTGTGAGGAGGATTTCCTTATAAAAACCGTCATCTCAACTGGAACGCAGTGAAATGGAGAGATCTGTCTTGATAGATCTCTCGACTATGTTACTCTCCGCTCAAGATGACGACTTTTTTCGCGCAAATATCCAACCCCCTCTCCTGACTTATCTAATTCCATCATCCATTATACATCTTCCATCCACCATATTATTTCTCATCCATAACAGTGCATAACAGTTAAAGTTACTGCAAATTCTATTTTAGGGCAACCAAATATTAAATTAGAGCATGCAAGCAATTTTAGGTGTAATTTTTCATTTCTTCGGTGGTTTCGCCTCCGGAAGTTTTTATATTCCGTACAAAAAAGTTAAAGGCTGGGCCTGGGAAAGTTACTGGATCGTTGGGGGAATCTTCTCCTGGCTAATCGTTCCGCCACTTGCTGCATTTTTAACCATCCCTAATTTTACAACAATTATCACCAGTACCAATGGTAGTATTTTATGGTTGACCTATTTTTTTGGCGTGCTTTGGGGCATTGGAGGCTTAACCTATGGTCTAGGCGTTCGTTATCTGGGTGTATCATTAGGAAGTAGTATCATTTTAGGTCTTTGTATGGTTCTAGGTTCAATCCTTCCATCCATTTACTTCGATTTTTTCCCGCAGGCAGGTAAAGATACTTTTACTATGTTTTTGCATACCGATTGGGGACGTATGGTATTACTGGGGCTTTTGGTGTGTGTGGTTGGAATTATTATCTGCGGTAAAGCAGGTATGATGAAAGAAAAGGAAATGAAATCTGGTATTACCGATCCGCATGGCATGGAGGTGAAAACCGAATATAAATTCGGTCTTGGTTTATTCGTAGGCATTGTTTCAGGTGTTTTAAGTGCCTGTTTCAATTTCGGTATTGAAGCCGGAAAACCAATGGCCGAGGCTGCAAACACCATCTGGAAAGCAGCAAATCCTGCTGAAACCGGTAATTTTTTGTTTCAGAATAATGTTACTTATGTAATTGTACTTTGGGGAGGTTTAACCACCAATTTTATATGGTGTATGGTGCTGAATGCCCGAAACAAAACATTTGGCGACTATACAAATTCAAAAACGCCGCTGTTAAAAAACTATATTTTTTCTGCACTGGCAGGTACCACCTGGTTTTTACAGTTCTTTTTCTATGGAATGGGCGAGAGCAAAATGGGTAACGGTGCCAGTTCGTGGATCTTGCACATGGCTTTTATCATTTTGATCGCCAACGTATGGGGACTCGTGTTGAAAGAATGGAAAGGGGTATCCAAAAAGACCTTGTTTACTGTTTTGGCGGGTATTTTAACCATCATTGTTTCGGTACTCATTGTTGGTTATGGTAATTCAATAAAAGGTTAATAAATAAAAATTTAAATAGAATATAAGAATGTCAATCAATACGAAAAGTTATAAGCACGTAAGCTATCTATGGGATGAAGAGGAAGCCGCAAAACTGGCTGGAGATGAAGTTGCCCTCTTAATTTATCGCTCTAATTTATTGGGGGCTGATTTACGCTTAACCAATTATGGTGGGGGAAATACCTCGTGTAAAGTATTGGAAAAAGATCCGCTTACCGGTCTGAAAACCGAAGTAATGTGGGTAAAAGGTTCAGGTGGCGATTTAGGTACTTTAAAGAAAAGTGGTCTTGCAGCATTATATGTTGATCGTTTGCGAAGTCTGAAAAATATTTATCGGGGAGTAGAACATGAGGATGAAATGGTTGAACTGTTTAATCACTGTATTTTCGATTTAAGCTCTAAAGCACCCTCAATTGATACGCCTTTGCATGGTTTCCTGCCATTTGCGCATATCGATCACTTGCACCCTGATGCGGCCATTGCCATCGCTGCGGCTAAAGACGGTAAAAAAATTACGGAAGAATTATTCGGAGGAACCATTGGCTGGGTGGAATGGAAAAAACCGGGTTTCGAACTGGGACTACAACTAAAACAGTGTTTAGATGAAAATCCGGGCATTCGGGGCATCATGTTAGGCTCACATGGTTTATTTACCTGGGGAGATACCGCTTACGAAAGTTACCTGAATACTTTAGAAGTAATCGAAATCTGCTCTGACTACCTGAGCCAAAATTATGGTAAAAAAGGTCCGGTTTTTGGTGGACAAAAGATTGAAAGTGCAGCAGCAGATCAGCGTAAAAAACAAGCGGCTGCTTTAGCGCCTGTTTTACGTGGTTTGTGCTCTTCCAAACAACAGATGATCGGTCATTTTACTGATGACAGTCGTGTATTGGAATTTATCAATTCTAACGATCTCGATCGCCTTGCGCCAATGGGAACCAGTTGTCCCGATCATTTTTTAAGAACTAAAATCAGTCCGCTTGTTTTATCATTAGCAAGCGATGCCGATTTATCAGATGTTAAAGCACTAAAAGAACAATTAAAACCTGCTTTCGAAGCTTATAGGGAGATGTACACGGCTTATTATGAAGCTTGTAAACATCCAAACAGTCCCGCAATCCGCAATACCAACCCTGTGGTGATTTTGTACCCTGGCATCGGTATGTTTACTTTCTCTAAAGATAAACAAACAGCGAGGGTTGCTGCAGAATTCTACATCAATGCTATTAATGTAATGAAAGGCGCCGAAGCGGTTTCTGAATATACTTCATTACCACATCAGGAAGCTTTTAATATCGAATATTGGTTGTTGGAAGAGGCAAAATTACAGCGTATGCCAAAACCAAAACCTTTAACAGGTAAAATTGCCCTGATTACAGGCAGTGCCGGTGGAATTGGTAAGGCGATTGCTAAAAAGTTTGTTGCCGAAGGTGGTGTGGTGATCTTAAATGATATGAATGCTGAGCGTTTGGAAGAAGCAGGTAAAGAATTTGCGAGCCTTTATGGTAAAGATTCTTATAGTACCGCAATTTTGAATGTGACCAGTGAAGCAGATATTAAAGCCGCTTTTGATTCGGCAGCGCTGGCTTTTGGCGGTGTAGATATCGTGGTAAACAACGCAGGTTTATCAATCTCTAAAACCATTGCCGACCATACCGAAAAGGATTGGGACTTGTTATATGATGTTTTGGTAAAAGGCCAGTTTTTTATTACCCAGGCTGCAACAAATACGATGCAAAAGCAGGATATTGGTGGAGATATCATTAATATTGTAAGTAAGAATGCTTTGGTAAGCGGACCAAATAATGCCGGTTATGGCAGTGCGAAAGCTGCACAGTTACATTTGAGCAGATTAAATGCTGCTGAACTCGGAGCAGATAATATCCGTGTAAATGTGGTTAACCCTGATGCTGTAATCAGCGATAGCAATATCTGGGCTGGCGGTTGGGCCGAAGGCCGTGCAAAAGCTTATGGCATTACTGTTGCAGAGTTGCCCGCTTATTACGCAAAACGTACTTTGTTAAACCAGATTATATTACCAGATGATATTGCCAATGCCTGTTTCGCCTTTGTGGGAGGCTTGTTGCACAAATCAACCGGGAATGTTTTAAATGTTGATGGCGGAGTAGCCATGGCATTTGTAAGATAATACAAGCATATATTCTCGGCCTGTGTCCCCACAGAACGAAACGGATAAACAAATTAGTGGTCTGTCGGGGGAGATAGCACGGTAATAAGAGTAGAACGTATTAAATAAATTTAACCACAGATAAAAAGGATACACACGGATACAAATCTGTGTGTATCTGTGTAAATCTGTGGCTAAAAATAGTTGTCTTTGGAGACACAGAACACGGCGATAAGACAAAATTGAAAATTCAGTTTTTTCAGTTTTTAACCGATCTGTGCAAAGCATAGACCGAAAAGATTTTAATTTTTTTATAATCGTCCTCGTTTGAAACGAGGATGAGCGAGAACGGCGATTGTATCGCCACAACGATTAGCAATAAAAACCAAATATCCTCATGAATATCGATCAGAACCAAATAGAAAAACATAACGACTCCCTTTTAACTTCACATCAACGCAAACTTGCTTTTTTGAAAGAAGATTGGTCACACGCTGATCTCGAAAGCGTAATCCAAAAATTGGTCGATTTTCAAATTGCCATTCCAAGCTGGGCATTGGGTACTGGTGGAACACGTTTTGGCCGTTTTGCCATTACCGGTGGTGAGCCACGTAACATTGAAGAAAAAATTGAAGATGTAGGCTTACTTCATGCCCTTAATGGTGCAAGTGGCGCCATTTCGCTACACATTCCGTGGGATATCCCTCAAAATGCAGAAGCGTTAAAATCCTTAGCATCTGGCTATGGTTTAAAGTTCGATGCCATGAACTCCAATACCTTTCAGGATCAGAGAGGATCAGCACATAGCTATAAATTCGGTTCGCTTCAAAATGTGAATAAAGACATCCGCAAACAGGCAATTGAACATAATATTGAGGTAATTAAACACGGTATTGCATTGGGATCTGATGCGCTAACTGTTTGGCTTGCCGATGGTTCTTGTTTTCCTGGTCAGCTTAATTTTCGTAAAGCATTCGAAAATACTTTAGAAAGCCTTCAGGAAATCTATTCAGCCTTGCCGGAAGATTGGAAAATGTTTGTGGAGTATAAAGCCTTCGAGCCTAACTTTTATTCAACAACAGTTGGCGATTGGGGTCAATCACTGTTATACGCCAGTAAACTGGGTAAAAAAGCCTATACCTTGGTGGATTTAGGTCATCATTTGCCAAATGCTAACATTGAGCAAATTGTGGCTTTATTGTTAATGGAAGGGAAATTGGGTGGTTTCCACTTCAACGATTCTAAATACGGCGATGATGATTTAACTGCCGGAAGTATTAAACCTTATCAATTGTTCCTGATCTTTAACGAACTGGTAGAAGGTATGGATGCAAAAGGCATGAACCATACAAAAGATTTAGGATGGATGATCGATGCTTCTCACAATGTGAAAGATCCTTTAGAGGATTTATTACAGTCAGTGGAAGCCATTATGATTGCCTATGCACAAGCCTTATTAGTTGATAGAAAAGCATTAAACGAAGCGCAGAACAACAACGACGTAGCCAAAGCACAGGAAATTTTGCAGCATACTTTCCGTAGCGATTTAAGGGCTTTAGTAGCCGAAGCCAGATTAAGAGCTGGAGCAGCTTTATCACCGATTGTACTTTACCGTGGTTTAGAAGTTAGAAATCAATTAGTTAATCACCGCGGAAATACTGTTGCCACAGGTTTGTAAGTAGAGAATAAAATGACTAAACCTGTAATCGCCATATTTGATGTTGGGAAAACAAATAAAAAACTGTTCTTGATCGACGAAAGCTATAGTATTGTTTACGAGCGGTCAGCACGTTTTGTAGAAACTGTTGATGAGGACGGCGAACCGTGCGAAAATCTCGAAAGCCTGCGTTTATCCGTTTACGATTCCCTGCATCAGGTTTTGCAGTTAAAAGAGTTCGATGTTAAGGCCATAAACTTTTCTACTTATGGGGCTAGTTTTGTTTATCTTGATAAAAACGGCGATCCCCTGACACCACTTTATAACTATTTAAAAGAGTATCCTGAAGCGCTTAAAAATGCCTTTTATGCAAAGTACGGTGGCGAGGAGAAGATTTCATTAGAAACGGCCTCACCAATTTTAGGCAGCTTAAATTCAGGGATGCAAGTGTACCGCATGAAAAATGAAAAGCCCGAAATATTTAAAAAAGTAAAGTGGGCGTTACATCTGCCTCAATATTTAAGCTATCTGATTACGGGTAAGGCTGTGGCAGATATTACCAGCATTGGTTGTCATACCCAACTCTGGGATTTCAATAAAAACCAGTACCATAACTGGGTATCGGCAGAAAAGCTCGACGATAAGTTTGGAACCTTTACTCCGGGCGATTCCAGCCTGAAAATCAATTTTGAAGGTAAAAGTATTCAGGTTGGAGTAGGTCTTCACGATAGCTCCGCAGCGCTGATTCCTTACCTGGCTAATTTTAACACACCATTTGTGCTCATTTCAACCGGAACCTGGTGTATCAGTTTAAATCCTTTTAACCAGGAAGCTTTAACAGCCGAAGAACTTAAACAGGATTGTCTGTGTTACATGCACTTTAAAGGGAAGGCGGTTAAGGCTTCGCGTGTTTTTGCAGGTTATGAGCATGAGGTACAGCTTAAACGGATCGCCGAACATTTCAATCGCGCGGCCTATCTATTTAAACATTTGAAGTTTAACCCCTCCATGATTTTGAAACTGGCTAATAAAATCCCTGAAAACCAACAGGAACAACAAGGTTTTTCGGCAAGTTCTGCATTTCAAGCGCGTGATCTGAGCCTCTTCCAAACCGCGGAGGAAGCCTATCATCAATTGATTTTTGACCTGATTAAACAACAGATTTATTCGTTAAAGTTAATTTTAAATGCAGGTGTGAAAAGGATTTTTGTAGATGGTGGTTTCGGTAAAAATGCAATTTATATGCATCTGTTGGCTATTTCTATTCCAGATATAGAGGTTTATGCTTCCTCAGTTTCGCAAGCTACGGCAATTGGTACGGCGTTGGCAATAAATGACGCCTGGAACGAAAATCCTGCACCAACAGATATGATCCAGTTAAAATACTATTCTGCCATACAACGCACCATAGATTTTTAGGGATTTCCGTATATTAGAATTTCCTACATCAATATAGTCAATTTGAAACCAGAAGATTTAATCCCGTATCTTAACGTCGACGAGTATTCATCGACGCCAAAATACAAGCAGTTAACGAATGCTATTTTGGCGGCTATTGAAAGTGGTAAACTTCTGAAAAATAGTTTGTTGCCTTCGATAAATGAGTTGAGTTTTAGTCTGGAGATGTCGAGAGATACCGCCGAAAAAGGTTACCGTAATCTCCGGAAATTAGGGGTGGTTGATTCTGTGCCTGGCAAGGGTTATTTTATTATCAATACCGATTTTTCACGGAAACTGAAGGTTTGTTTGCTTTTTAATAAACTCAGTACACACAAAAAGATCATTTACGATTCCTTCACAAAAACCTTAGGAGAACGTGCTGCGATTGATTTTTATATCTACAACAACGATTTCGCCCTGTTTAAAAAAATGATTGTGGCCAAACGCGGCGATTATTCGCACTTTGTAATTATTCCACATTTTTTAGAAGGAGGTGAAAATGCGCACGAAATTATCAATACCATCCCAAAAGAACAACTGGTTATACTTGATAAACTTTTACCTGGGGTAACCGGCGATTATGCTGCGGCCTACGAAAACTTTGCACAGGATATTTACGCAGCTTTAGAACAGGCATTAGACCGCCTTTCGCATTATCGAACCTTGAAAATTATCTTTCCAAAAAACAGTTATTTCCCGCACGAAATACTCACAGGCTTTTACAGGTTCTGCCAGCAATATGCTTTTGATCATAAGGTAATCCACAACATTAAAGACGAGGAAATTAATCCTGGGGAGGTATACATTAACCTGATGGAAGATGACCTGGTAACACTGATTGAACGCTTAATTGCCCAGAAACTTAAAATCGGGAAGGATGTTGGCGTAATTTCTTATAACGAAACGCCTTTAAAAAGAATTATTTTGGATGGGATTACCACCATTTCAACTGATTTTAGCGAACTGGGCGCTCAAGCTGCTGAATTTATCCTTAACGGAAAAACTGAAAAGGTAGCCGTGCCTTTTTATTTGAACCTGCGTAAATCGCTTTAAGTTAGGTTATTCTCAACTTGCTACGCACTAGATTTAGTTAATAGGTTTACTCAGTAAACGCATTCTTTAATGTAGCTAAATATTTTGAATTTGTTATCTAATTAGCTAACTTTGAGTTGACCTAAATCTGGTTAATGAACGAGGAATTTATCAGGGACATTTTTTACTTTGAAGAGTATTTTGGATTTTTATGGGTAGCTTAAGCCCAACGTAAAGAAGAAATTCAATTGGACTTTACAATTAATCGCTACACTTGAAAAAGTTCCTGAAAAATATTTTAAGCACATCACAGGTTCAACAGGACTTTTTGAAATTAGGGTCGAAGTTGGTTCAGATATTTTTCGGGTATTTAGTTTCTTCGATAAGGGAAAACTGATCATCCTGGTAAATGGTTTTCAAAAGAAAACTCAAAAAACACCTAAAAATGAAATTGAACTGGCTGAGAAACTTAAAAAGAAATATTTCGATGGAAAAGACAAAAAATAAATTGACATTATTTGCTGATCATTTGGACAGCGAATACGGCAAACGTGGGACTGAAGAAAGAGAAATCTACGAACAAGAGTTTGAGAGTTTTAAGCTAGGAGCCATGCTTCAGGAACTTCGGAAAGAAAAGGGATTGACGCAAGAGCAGCTTGCAGAAAAATGTGGTACTACAAAAACCTACATTTCAAGAATTGAAAATAATGCAAGTGATATTAGACTTTCGACTTTAATGAGGATTATTAAAGTTGGACTTGGGGGACATTTGAACTTAAACGTGAGTTTATAAAAAGCAATATTATCTTATTTAGTTTAAATGAGTGATCAGGTAACCGCGCATCCAGTATCAGAACAAAATCCTTACGATTATATCTTAAAGGATTTTAACCTGAAAAATCTGAGCCAGATTGTTATCCTCAAACATTTAAACGGATTGATTCATACTGATGTTAAAGGCTTTTATCAGCTTGTTCCAGAGCAGATTGAAATCGATTTTGCAGCTTTTAGCGATGAAGCCTCCGGATTACCTTTTCCAATTGTTCAGGTTCAGCAGTACCCAAACTCGGTAAAACTTTCTTGCCGGTGCAGTACACCAAAATATAAACTATGTGAACATCAGGCGAGGGTTTTATACAACATCCTTCAGCGTCAGGATCTGCTCATTTTTTTCGACAGTAACCAGCGGAAACAAAAGCTGGCCAAAATTGCAATCGATTATGGATTGGAGAAAGAGGATAATCTCGATCTTCTGTTTAATCTCCGCTACGAGAATGACCAGGTAACCATCCGGCCAAAAATGGATGCCCTCCAGCCATTTAACAAAGAAACACAGCAAAATTTACAGGAACTTTTACTGCCGGCAAGTAAACCTAAAATAAAAGCGCCTGTCAAAAACAACCCGGGTAAAATGATCCTGGTTTTTGGGCAACATCGCTATTACAACAATTTAACGGTAGAATTATTTGAAGCCCAAACTACTAAGAATGGAAAGGTTAAAAATCCTTTAAAAGGAATTAATCCGGCTGATTTGCTCTTTAAAACAAATGATAACGATGAGGTAAAGTTTTATAGCGGTATTACCACTTTTCAGCAGAATTACAATAATGATCAAAGCGAGGTGGAAATTGAAGCCTTAAAAGCGATCGTGAAAAATCCTCAACAGATTCCTTTTTACCTGCAGGATAGTAAGCAGTCTGTGGCTATTCAAGCCTCCACCATTATCGCAGTTAATGCACATTTACTGGAAGTAGATTTACATCTTTCGGTAAACCAGCGTGATGATTATTATGAAATTACAGGGCGGCTGATCATCGAAGGGAAATCATGCGAACTGGATAACCTGGTATTGGTACACCAGTATTTTGTTAAACTTAACAATCAACTCTATCTAATTGGCAGGCTGGATTTTCTACGCGTAATTGGTTTTTTCAAAAAGCAGAGCAACAAGTTAATTCTGCACAAAACCAAATATCCGGAATTTCAAAAAGTTATTCTGGTGCCTTTAGAAGGAAGTATCCATGTTGATTATTCTTATTTAAAACCTGCCACAAAAAGCCAGATCGAAGAAAAGGGTTTCGATCTTGAAAACGAACAGTTAATCTACCTGTCAGAATCTGAAGATTACATTCTTCTTACACCGGTAATGCGTTATGGAAACCTGGAAATTCCTGTGCTGTCTAAAAAGAAAATCCAGGCGCAGGATAAACTGGGTAATCTCTTTACCTTGCATCGTGATGAAGATGCCGAACTGCAGTTTATCGGGAACGTTTTGAAACAGCACCCTTATTTCTATGATCAGGAAACCAACGATTCTTTTTATCTGCACCGCAAAAGGTTTCTGGAAGAAGCCTGGTTCCTTGATGCTTTTGAAGTATGGCGAAATAAAGGAATTCATATTTTAGGATTCAACCAGCTCAAAAACAACAAATTGAGCGAATTTCAGGCAAAAATCAATATCGAGGTATTGAGTGGGACGGATTGGTTTGAAACCAAAGTAAAGGTAAAGTTTGGTAAACAACAGGTTGCGTTAAAACATCTCCATAAATCGATCAGGAACAAAAGTAAGTTTGTAATGCTTGATGATGGAACCCAGGGCATACTGCCAGATGAGTGGATCGAAAAATTTGCAGCTTATTTTAGTGCTGGCGAAGTAACCGAAGATGCCATTCTTACGCCTAAAATTAAGTTTGCTTCTATAAACGAGCTTTATGAAGATGCTTTGCTGGATGGTGATGTAAAAAACGAATTAAAACTGTACAGACAGAAATTTGAAGGTACCGAATCGATTCAAGAGGTAGCGGTGCCAAAAGGTTTAACCGCAACTTTACGCCATTACCAGAAAGATGGCTTAAACTGGCTCAACTTTTTAGATGATTTTAATTTTGGTTGTTGTTTAGCCGATGATATGGGATTGGGTAAAACCATTCAGGTTTTGGCTTTCATTTTATCACAGCGCGAAAAAGTAAAGCATAATACAAATCTGGTGGTGGTTCCGGCTTCGTTAATATTTAACTGGAAGGCTGAAGTAGAGAAGTTTGCACCATCCATAAAAGTAAAAACCATTTATGCTGGCGAAAGGACCAAAACAACTGATACTTTCGATGATTACGAAATCATTTTAACCTCTTACGGGACATTACTTTCTGATATCCGTTTCCTGAAAGATTATCGCTTTAACTATATCTTTTTAGATGAATCGCAACTGATTAAAAATCCGGAATCGCAACGTTATAAAGCAGTCCGGATGCTGCAGTCGCGAAATAAAGTAACCATGACGGGAACGCCGATTGAGAATAATACCTTTGATTTATATGGTCAGCTATCATTTGCCTGTCCGGGTTTGTTTGGCAGTAAACAGCAGTTTGCCGATTTATATTCAACCCCAATTGATCAGTTTAAAGACAGTAGAAGGGCAGAAGAACTCCAGAAGAAGATAAGGCCGTTTATTCTCCGCAGAACCAAGGAACAGGTAGCGAAAGAACTTCCCGATAAAACAGAAATAATATTGTATTGTGAAATGGGAGCTGAACAGCGCGAAGTATACGAAGCGAACAAAAAGGAAATTCAGGATTTTATTTTGGGTAAACAGGAGGATGAGCTGCCTAAAAGTTCGATGCATGTACTGAAAAGTATTACCACCTTAAGGCAGATCTGCAATTCGGCTGCCTTACTCGCTGATGGAAAATCTTATCTGCAGGCTTCTTCAAAAATTGATGTGTTGATGGAGCAGATTGAAAGCAAGGCCGGAAAACATAAAATTCTTGTTTTTTCTCAATTTGTTACCATGCTCGATCTGATTAAAAAGCAATTGGAAAGCAAGGGAATCAGGTATGAATACCTCACCGGACAAACACGCAAAAGAGCTGAAGCGGTTGCCTCATTTCAGGAGAATGCCGATATTCCGGTTTTTCTGATCAGTTTAAAAGCCGGGGGTACCGGATTGAATTTAACCGAAGCTGATTATGTTTACCTGGTGGACCCATGGTGGAACCCCGCAGTGGAGAACCAGGCAATTGACCGCGCTTACCGGATCGGGCAGCATAAAAATGTGATGGCTGTACGGCTAATCTGTCCTGACACGATTGAAGAAAAAATTATGAAACTTCAGGCGACCAAAAAAGATCTGGTCAAAGATCTGATCCAGACAGAAGGTAGTTTGTTTAAAAACTTGACTAAGAAAGAGTTATTAGGGTTGTTGAGCTAAATTCCCCCGTGTTGTAAACAAATAGATCCGCCTGGATTTAAAAAATCGGTCGTCATTCCCACGTAGGTGGGAATCTTAAAGCCATTGTATTACGATTCCCAATCAAGTTGGGAATGACGCTTCGACTCTCAGTTGAGGCGAACATTTAAATCCCCACCTCAAACGCATAACCCAAAAATTCAGGTACATTCAAACTTTCTACAATTTTCCAATCCTTCTTTTCTGCAATAAAATTGGGTTCAGTAAGGCCCGTAGATTTAGCCGCATTAGTGTAAAATTCCATTTTTGCAGGATGGCTTGGCGAGCAGGCATTATACGTTCTGCCGAATGCCTGTTTTTCCAAAAGGTTTACCGCAACGCCTACCGCATCTGTTTGATGAATCAGGTTCACCGGCGCTAAACCATTTGGTACATTACTTTTTCCGGCAAAGAATCTGCCAGGGTTACGGTCAGGACCAATTAAGCCTGCAAAGCGGATCACTGTGTAGTTTTCCGGAAATAGTTCCTTAAATAGTATTTCGGCGGCCAGAACGACCTTTCCCGAATCCGTATCGGGATTTGGCTCGCTGTTTTCATTTACTGTTTTGTTTTCATCCGCATAAACACTGGTCGAACTGATCAACACCACGTGTTTTGATTTATCTTTTGCAGCTGCTAAAATTGAGTTGACCTTTTGAGGATAATCAGGAAGTTCAGTCGAATTACGTCTTGGTGGAATGCAGATAAACAATACATCTGCATCAAAAAAATCCTGATCTGCTGAGATCTGAGCAGCCGTTAAATTGACCAGAAACGGCTGAATGCCTTCTTCTGAAAGTTTTGATAACTTTTCAGGAGTTGTGGTAGAGCCTTTAACCTGGTAAGACAATTGAATCAGTTTTCGGGCAAATGCCAGACCAAACCAGCCACAACCCAAAATCGATATGGTTTTAATGCTGTTTTTATGTGTCGTATTATATTGAATCATTTGCCCTAAAGATAAATAGTTGGCTTTATAATTTGCCCTGATTCGTGTCAATTCTGCTTTTTGTACATGGTTCTGGAAAGTTTTAATATGCCGTCATTATAAGAAGTAGGTTTGAAGTTGAATGCCTTTTCGAATTTGGTAGAATCGAAGTGATAATCATGATCGTACTGATAGTACATTTCTATAGTACCTGCAACTACCTTTTTAAATAACCCTGCTAAACGTAACATCAGTTTATTAATGATCAGATATTGAGGTTTGGTTTCATAAATCTTTGCAGCCATTGCTATAAAAGCTTTCCCTTTTAAAGGGGCTGCAGTTGGCAGGTGCCATATCTGGTTGCCAGAATCGGGTGTTTGTCCTAACAGGAATAAAGCTTTCCCCGCATCTTCAATGTATGTAAAACTGTGTAGCGTATTTGGATTTCCTATCCATTGCGCTTTGTTCTTTTTGGCAAACTTATTAAGTACCATCATATCAAAAAAGCTGTTCATGGAATCTGCTCCGTAAAAATCTGCCGCACGCGCAATGGTTACGTTTATTTTACCCGCTTTGGATTCATTCATTAATTGTTCGGCTATCTTTGCCCTTACTTCTCCTTTTAAACTACACGGATGGTAAGGTGTTGTTTCTATCATTGGGCCATTTACGAGGCCATACATATAAACATTATCGAAAAAAATTAACCTCGCACCAGTACGTTTAGTTAAGTTAATTACATTTTGAATAATAACCGGCCATTGTTGTTGCCATATTTTGATGTCGTAAACCAAACCGGCACACAGGTAGATTACTTTCGAACCTTCGGCAGCAGCGAAAAGTTCAGTTTCATTTAATAAATCGGCCTTAACCCAGCTTATATATGGGTTGCTTGTAGCTATTGGTTTTCTGCTAATCAGCCTAATGGTTTCGTTAGCATTGGTTAATTCTCTGGTTAGTGCGTTTGCTGTTGGTCCGCCGGCGCCAAGTATAGTATGCATATCATCATTCTTTGATTAGTTCAAAGTTATGCGGCATGGAACCATCAAAACGTTAACAAAAGATAAGGATTTTAGATTATTCCAGAATTGACGACTTTAATAGCCTGTTTGCTGGAAAATTGTCAACTCTTTTAGTGCAAAAGTGTTCTTTTACGGATCCGGGAAAGTGAGACAGGCGTAACACCTAAAAAGTTGGCAATAAAGTGTTGTGGAACGCGCTGGAAAACATCTCTTGCAATTTTCTCCAGTGCAATATAACGTTCCTCGGGGCTCTGGGTAATAAATGCAGCAACACGGTCCTCGTAACAGCAGATGTAATATTCAGCAATCAGACGGCCAAACCGCTCCATTTTCAATGCCAGAAGAGGGTGCTTTAACATTTGTTGGAGATTGTGTTGTGAGATCATCACCAATTCTGTTTCTTCAAGAGCCTGAATGTAATTGGCATTAGGTGTACGTCTCAGGAAACTTTTATAGGCACTCATTAACTCATTTTCAAAGCTAAAGTATCAGGTAATTTCCTGCCCGTCTTTAATATGGTAGTAACGAACGGCACCACAGGTAATAAAGCAGATGTAGTCGCACACTTTTCCTTCAACTGCAAAATGTTCTTTTTTGCTTAGGATAGAAAAACTAAGGTATTGAATAAAGATTTCCCATTCCGCATCGTAAAACGTTACAAATTGGGTAATGCCGTTTCTAAATGCTTCAAGTTGAGCTCGTTTATCCATATCGATATTGAATCCGGTTTAAAGATACAGATTAATCAATTATGGTTATCCTTTGTCCAGATTGTAACAAGCCCTGCAACGTGGCTCATAACTTTCCTTTTCGCCCAATAAAACTGTAGTTTCATCGGCAACTGTACGGTAACTGTATAGGGCGGGGTTACCACAACAAACACAAACTGCATTTACCTTGGTAACATGCTCGGCAATGGCCATTAAGGCTGGCATAGGACCAAAAGGTTTACCTGTAAAATCCATATCCAGGCCGGCAACAATAACGCGTATTCCCCTATGGGCTAGTTTGTTGCAAACATCAGGTAGTTCATTGTCAAAAAACTGAGCCTCATCTATACCCACCACCTGTGTATTGGTGCCCAGTAATAAAATGGCTGACGCACTATCAACAGGGGTAGAGTTTATTGAATTTAAATCGTGCGAAACCACAGCGGTTTCATGGTAGCGGGTATCGGTACGGGGTTTAAAAATTTCGACATTCAGTTTAGCAATCTGTGCTCTCTTTAGCCTTCTGATCAATTCTTCCGTTTTACCAGAAAACATAGAACCACATACTACTTCTATACTTCCCGAAAATTCGCCTCTTCTCCTAAAATTTTGTTCGCTAAATAACATGCCTGTTTTTTTATTCCCCTAGGTCTATTCTTTAATTTTAAACTGAACAAATATGAGAATTATCTGTTGTTCCTGGGTATACACTTACTAACATAATTGGGGTAAAATCTTTTTATTTTCAGATAAAAGAAATGTATTTAGTGTGAGATAAATTCTGATAATTTAATTTCTGGTTTTATTAATGCTTTTTAAAGAAAAATGAAATAACAATAAAAGCAATAAGTGGAGTGGTAAATATGCCCAATAGTATCGATCCGCCAAAACCAAACCACGTATCTCGTCCATACCTGCCCAAAGCATATAAAACTGATATGATCAATAAAGCAAGAACTATTTCTATTATCCCCATAACCCAAATATAATTATTCTCCTCAAAAATTATAGGTAAAGCTGATCACAGGCAAACAATAAACATATTTGTTACGTTTCTGTTATATATTGACCTGTTTTAGCAGTTAAGTATTTTATTGCAGGTATTTAAATATACTCCTTTTGGATTCCAAAGGAATGAATTAAATATGAAAATTATGTGTTATTTTTGAACACATAGTACCAACATAAACCGACTAAAAATTCGTTTTAATTTTATGATGAACCAACAAGATATTTTCAGAAAGATCGGCAGCATTTTAACAGAATTAAATGAGCAGTACCAGTTTTTAGCTCAAAATCCTCAACAATTGAATGATTTGGAGCTCGAGCTTTTTCTCGCTAATGCCAATTTCCTTTCTGATCATGTTAATATCGTCAAAAAATTAAATGCCACAACAGAAAATAAATCAACTGAAGTTGGAAACCATACCTTGTTGGCCGAACAGAACACCATTATACTGCCAGAAGCTGAAAAAAGTTATATAGCGGATGATGAGTGTTTCGATCCGCAGGAACTGGAAGAAGTAGTAACAGCCCAGGAAGAAGAAGAACGGGTGGATGTAAAGCCTGAACAGGAGGTACTGGACGATGAAACGATTGAAGAAGAAAAAGCTGCGTCGATTTTGAATAAAGATTTCTTTAAACCCGACCAGGACGACCATACTTTTGAGTTTGTACTGGGTACACATGACGAAAGTGATCAGTTTGATTATGAAGCAAAACCGATAGCTATCGGATCTGTTGAAGAAATTTTCGATCGCCCTTTAAGCAAAGAAGAAGCAGAGATTTTAGCACGTAAAAAAATAATTCACGAGAAGGAAGATGCTTTAGCTTTTCAGGAAGAGTCTCTGCCAGCTGAAGAAGATGAAATTGGTCCTGAACCTTTTTTAATTCCGCACGAAGAAGAAGCGCCTGAAATAATTGCGGATGAAACACCTGTTGTGGATACTAAAATAGAAGAACCTATGCCGGTAGCTGCTCATCAGCCTATTGAGGCACTGAAGGATGTTAAACTGGATGATCCTGTTATTTCGCCGCCCGTTGAGCAGGAGCGTCCGTTATTTACCCCGGAAGCTGTTCCTGTAAAACCAACTCCACAGCCAACAGCTGCTAAACCAGCCCCAAGTTTAAACGACTTACTGGCTAAAACAAACAGCCAGAATAATGAACCTGTTAAAGCTCCGATTGCTGATTTAAAACAGGCGATTAATTTAAATGAGAAGTTACTCTTCATTAAAGATCTCTTTAATGGATATAATCTCGCCTATTCGGAAGTAATTGATATTATTAATAAGATGAGTAGCTTCGAAGCCGCAGATAGCTACCTTCAGCATAATTATGCAGCGAAAAATAACTGGGCCAATAAACAGGCCACTGTTGATCAGTTTTATGAATTGCTTAATAGAAGGTTTAGTAAGTAGGGCGGATGGCGTTTGGTGGATAGCGTAATATTGTGCTCGTTATCTTACTAATTCGGTCGTCATCTCGACTGAAGCGTAGCGAAATGGAGAGATCTATACAAGTGAGATTTCTCGATCGACTTGCACTCCGCCCAAAATGACGTATCTTTCTTAATTACGCGAAATATCGACTCCGGACTAGAGACTTCAGACTCAGGACTAAATAAATCCCATCCGGTTAGAATCGAGTTTTATAAAGATAAACAGCAAATACGAAATTAAATTCATTTAATTTTAAACAGGCTCTAAATGGCGATAAAAAAAACAATTTTGGTTTTTTCATCAGGAAATGAAGGTTAAGTGTTTCACGGGTGCTGTAGCCCCGCCATCATTTCAATCTTTTTGCTAAGGCTGCTGCACAATATGAATATAACTGCTTCAAAAAGTATTTTCATTTTGTCGGGTTTATTAATCCAGGATAGAAGCACAGAATTGACGACCTAAACCCCATAAAAGCGAACACGAAGTAAAGCGTTTAGCGGGAGCGGGCAATAATTTTAATGCAGGTTGTGCTTTCCAAAAAACAACCAATATCTCCTGTTTTGATCATCTGAGGTAAAGATCTTAAAATCACCTCACGATGACATTCTATACTTCGAGGTATCGACTCCAGACTAAAGACTTCAGACTTAGGACTAAATAAATCCCATCCGGTTAGAATCAAGCTTTAAAAAGATAAACAGCAAAATCGTAAAACTCCATAATGATGAACCGCCGTAACTAATAAAGGGTAGCGGAATCCCGATTACCGGAATAATACCAATGGTCATTCCGATATTGATGAATACATGGAAAAAGAGGATGCAAGCCACACTGTAGCCGTAAACCCTCGAGAAGGTAGACCGCTGCCTTTCTGCCAGGTTAATCAATCTCAATAATAAAAACATATATAAGCCGATTACAACTGAACAGCCCACAAAGCCCCATTCCTCGCCAATGGTAGAGAAGATAAAGTCGGTACTTTGCGCGGGTACATAACCGTATTTAGTTTGCGTACCCTGTAAAAAACCACGACCGGTTGCCTGTCCTGAACCAATGGCAATCTGCGATTGGATTACATTATAACCTGCGCCCTTATTATCGGCTTTAAGACCTAACATCAGCTCGATACGGCTACGCTGATGCGGCGCCAAAACTTTTTCGTAGGCAATTTTAACCACAAATAAATAAGCAATGGCGATAATGGTTACCAATACGGTAGAAATAATGATTTTCTGTTTTCGCCTGTTATTGTAGATGAAAAGTCCGCCAATAGTGGTGAGGATAAGAACCAGAATGTAAGTTGGTACCAGGAAATCGGCCACAAACAGTACAATCATCCCAAGGAAAATTAACAGGAAATAACCTGATAAGCCCTCCCGGTATAAAGGGAACATAAAAGCGAGGAAAACCAGTGCAGAGCCCGTATCGGGTTGCAGCATGATCAATAAAAGAGGTGCCAGTACAATCAATCCGGCTATTACAATTGATTTAAAATCTCTGAATTTGGGATTAAATGTGCTTACATATCTCGCGAGCAGCAAGGCAGTACCGAATTTGGCAAACTCTGAGGGTTGCAACCTAAAGGAACCAATGGGGATCCAGGCTTGGTTTCCACCTACATTTCGTCCTACAAACAATACCACAACGAGTAAAAAGAGGGTAGCGCCGTAAATAAAGGGCGCAAATACGTTAAACAACCTTCCGTCGAACAATAAAATCGATAAACCCAATATCAGACCGGTAATCACATATATTAACTGTTTGCCATAACTGCTTGCAAAATCGAAACCTGCAGCTTTATCGGGATTGTAAATAGATGCATAAACATTTATAAAACCAACTGCACATAAAGCAATGTAGATTAAAACGGTAATCCAATCTACATTAAAAAAGAAACGGTTTCCCTGTTGTTGGATCATTACTTATTGGTTACAGGTTTAAGGGTTACAATAGGTTGATTTACTCTCGGCTTAGTGGCAGCGGTTTGTTTTAGTATTGCCGGTTTTATTTTTAAACTGTCTTTAACCCTTTTAAGCGAATCTGTCTTTCTTAGTTTTAAACTGTCTAATTTTGTCAGTTTAACTTTTTTTGTCTTATCGATTAATGCGGGTAAAAGATTGGTTTCGGAGAACGCTTTAACAGTATAACCATTCGAACGTGGCTTAATGCTGTCAGTTAAGTATTTTTCAACCATAAAACTCGATATTGGTGCAGCATACGAACCTCCAAAGCCACCATTTTCTACAATCACTGCAATGGCAATTTTAGGCTTGTCCATTGGTGCAAAACCGATAAAAACCGAGTGGTTTTTGCCATGTGGGTTTTGTACGGTTCCGGTTTTTCCGCACATTACGATATTGGGTATCTGAGATTCTTTTGCTGTTCCCCAGGGACTGTTTACTGCATCCCGCATTCCATCAATTACAATAGGGAAGTATTTCTCATCTATACCCACATAGTTTTTAACCACATATTCTTTTTTAACTACATTTTTATCTCCGATGCCTTTGATTAAGTGGGGCTTTAAATAATAACCACGGTTGGCAATTGCCGCCATAACGTTTGCCATTTGTAATGGGGTAGAGGTAATCTCACCCTGACCAATGGCCTGCGAAATTACAGTAGTGTAACCCCAGCGTTTCCCATAAATTTTATCGTAATGCTCAGCCTGGTAAAATATTCCCTTTTTCTCAAAAGGCATATCGATGCCCAATTTCTGGCCAAAACCCCATTTCGCAATTTGCTCATGCCAATTGGTATAAGTCTGGCGTTGGTTTTTCATGCCGTTTTTAGTAATGATGTTCTGAAAAACATGGCAGAAATAGGTATTGCAGGAACGGGCAATACCGCGTTGCATATTGATGGTACCATCTACGTGCTCGCATTTTACTTTATGATTTCCGGCCATGTAATAACCTGGACAGAAAAAGGTCGTATTTGGATCAATTGCGCCATCCTGAAGTGCTACCAAAGCATCCACAGGTTTAAATGATGATCCGGGTGAATATTGTCCTGCAATAGGCCTTACAATCTGCGGACGATAAGGATTTGCAATCAAACTCATGTAGTTTTTGCCCCAGTCTTTACCTACCAATTGATTAGGGTCGTAGCCAGGGCTGCTTACAAAAGCCAGGATTTCACCGGTTGAAGGTTCGATGGCAACAATTGCACCTACTTTATTTTTCATCAATTCTTCGCCAAGGCGTTGGATCCTGATGTCTAAAGAAGAAATTAAACGATCTCCTGATACGGCATTTACATCATATTTTCCGTTGGCATAACTGCCCTGGGCAATGTTTTTAGCATCGTATAATGTATTGATCACTCCCTTTTCACCCCTTAAAAAATCTTCATAAGATCGCTCGAGGCCACTTTTTCCAATAAAATCGCCTGGTTTATAATAACCATCCGATTTTTCAATATCATCGGGACTTACTTCCTTAACATAACCGAAAAGCTGTCCGGCTATACTATCAGGATAATGCCTGATCGTCCTATCCTGCGTTCTGAAGCCCGGAAAACGGTACATAATTTCCTGTAGACGTGCGTAACTCTGTACAGAAATCTGTCTTTCGAAAAATGTAGACTGATAAGAAGACTGTGCCCTTGCTTTTTTCAGTTTTTTACGTACATCCTCAACAGTAATTTCTAAAGCATTGGCTAATCCAAGGGTATCGAATGGTTTAACTTCGTTTGGAGTAACCATTAAATCGTAAACGGGTTCGTTCTGTACAATTACCTTCATGTTGCGGTCGAGGATGGCACCACGGGCAGGGAATTTATAAATTTTACGCAACACGTTACTTTCGGCAGAGCTGAAGGCTTTATCGCTAATAATCTGGATATAAAATAACTTTCCCAATAAAATCAGGGCGATTACAATAAATAATCCTTGAACGATATATTTCCGGTTAAATAACTGATCCATTAACGTGGTGTTCTTCTATAGAATATAAACTCTACCAATAAAATAATAAGTAGCGTAAAGATACAACTTAAACCGCATCTCATTAAGGTATAACCAATTTCGGTTAGCTTAAAAGTTTCTAAAAAGAACAGCACCAGATGGTGTGTAATCACGCAGAGAAAAGTATAAAGTGAAAACCATTGAAAACCCATATAACTTAATGAAGGTTCTGGGTCGTCAATTGCGTCGCGGTTTAAACTGATTGAAATAAAAGAAATCCTTACAAAAGCTAATACCACACATGCCGTAGCATGTACGCCCATGGTATCGTAAAAAGCATCGAGGGTTAATCCTGTTATAAAGGCCAGTAAATACAATACGATATTCGGAATGCCAAAAGGAAGCAGAAGTAAAAACAGTACATAGATAAACGGTGTAGAAAGATCATAAAAGCCCATATTCTTGAGCAGGAATATCTGCACAAAAAGTAGCAAAAACCACCTGATCACATTTACAATTATGATTCTACTATTCATTCGGTTTCGCGATGCCTTCTAAAGCTTTTTGCTCTTCAGCCTTTTTATATTTAACCACATATACATATTGCAATGTGCTAAAATCTGTAAATAAATTTAATTCTGCCGATAAGAAATTATCATTGGTAGCCACATTTGGCTTGCTGATCCTGCCGACCAGAATCCCTTTCGGAAAAGATGCAAAACCCGAAGTCACTACCGTATCGCCCACATACATTTTAATGTGGTTGGGTACTTCCTTGATAAATGCCTTTTTAATGTCGAAATTGCCATCGCCCCAAACCAAAGAGCCTAAAGCGTTATTCTTTTTCAAAGTCACACTTATTTTGGTGTCTTTATGCAATAGTGATTGGATGGTTGCGAGGTGCTCAGAAACATCGCGGATAAAGCCAACCACGCCTTTTTGCGGTGCAATAACGGCCATTCCGGCTTTAATGCCGTCAACGCTCCCTTTATTGATCGTCATGATGTTATTGCGCAAAGTAATAGAGTTTTTAATCACTTTAGCGGCAAGATAGGTGTAATCCTGATTGGTAATGGTATCAACAACCTTAACATCTTTAGCAGTATCAACAGTAGTTAAACTTAACAGCTGACTTTTAAGCTTGGCATTTTCTGCTGCAAGGCTATCGTTTACCATCCCCAGGTTTAAATAGCGTTTAAAAACATTCAACCTTTCGTAAGCAGTGCCCACCACCTCATTGGTAGAGTTTAAGGTTACGCTACGCTGATAGGAATTGTTCTTCACCGTTAGGTAGAGCCCAATGATAAAAAAAATGATAAACAGGAAAAATGCGTTGTATCTGCTGATGAAAATCCAAAGGTTACGCATTGCTCATGAGATATGAGATATCAGATGTGAGATATGAGTTTGGATAATTAGTCTCAAATCTCATATCTCACATCTCAAATCCAGGTTATTGCATTAAGAATTTATATCCGCCAATATTTTTAAGGGCGATTCCGGTTCCGCGTACTACTGCACGAAGCGGATCTTCTGCAACGTGAACAGGTAATTTAGTTTTAGCTGCTACACGTTTGTCTAATCCTCTTAATAATGCACCACCACCGGTTAAATAAATACCAGTTTGGTAAATATCTGCCGAAAGTTCCGGAGGGGTAATCTCTAAAGCTTTTAAAATTGCTTCTTCAATTTTAGAGATCGATTTATCTAAGCAGTGTGCAATTTCGGTATAAGAAACGGTGATCTGTTTTGGGACACCCGTCATTAAATCGCGACCTTGAACCGCAAAATCGGCAGGAGCATCCTGTAACTCTGGTAAAGCTGCACCAACCTCAATTTTAATTTTTTCAGCAGTACGGTCGCCAATCATGATGTTGTGTTGACGGCGGATGTAGTTTACAATGTCAGAGTCAAAGTTATCTCCCGCAACACGGATCGATTGATCGCAAACAATACCAGATAAAGCGATAACCGCAATTTCAGTGGTACCACCACCTATATCGATAATCATGTTACCCATTGGCTCTTCCACATCAATCCCGATACCTACCGCAGCAGCCATTGGCTCATGGATCAGATATACTTCTTTTGCTCCTGCAATCTCTGCAGAGTCGCGCACCGCACGTTTTTCTACTTCAGTAATACCAGATGGGATACAGATTACCATACGTAAAGAAGGAAACATCCAGCCTTTACCGCCGTTAAGCATACGGATCATCCCTTTAATCATCGCTTCAGCAGCATTGAAATCGGCAATTACTCCATCCTTTAGTGGACGAACGGTTTTAATATTATCGTGGGTTTTACCCTCCATTTGCATTGCCTGACGACCTATAGCAATGACTTTGTTTGTGGTACGATCGAAAGCAACGATAGATGGCTCATCTACAACTACTTTGTCGTTATGTATAATCAGGGTGTTCGCAGTACCTAAATCGATGGCAACTTCTTGCGTAAACCAGTTAAATAATCCCATGTAAGGTATGTTTTCTTTATTTTGTCAAATCTATACTATTCCTAATGTAAAAATAGCTTTTTTATTGTTTTAAGTTTTATTTTCTTCAGTTATTAAATTGTTTTTAAGGCAATTAAAATGTTTAAAAAATCAAAACCTATAATAATTGGGTTTGAACTGTTTTTGATATAAGATAATGCACAAAAACCTTTCGCCTTTAAACCCTCAACCTTCTACCTTTCTAATGTTTAAAGTGTCTTACCCCGGTGGTTACCATGGCAATACCTTTTTCGTTTGCTTTTGCAACAGAATCGGCATCTTTAATCGATCCGCCTGGTTGCAAAACAGCAGTAATTCCGGCCTCGGCAGCAATTTCAACACAATCCGGGAAAGGAAAGAAAGCATCAGAAGCCATTGCAGCACCTTTAACGCTGAAACCGAATGAAGCCGCTTTTTCAATCGCTTGTCTTAAGGCATCAACACGTGAAGTTTGGCCAACACCGCTTGCAATCAACACATCATCTTTAACCAAAACAATGGTATTCGATTTTGTGTGTTTTACAATTTTGTTAGCAAAGAAAAGATCTTTCAACTCTTGTGCTGTTGGTGCTTTATCGGTAACAGTGGTCATTTGCTCCGGACCTTCGATAATTAAATCTTTATCCTGCTCAATTACACCATTTAATAAGGTTTTAAATTGTTTCTTGCTCAATTCAACCTCGTTGCGTTGTAAAATTACGCGGTTTTTCTTTTTGCTGAACAGCTCGACTGCTTCTGGCTGGTAAGAAGGAGCTATCAACACCTCAAAAAACAAGTTGTTGATTTCCTCTGCTGTTTCCAGGTCAACTTCCACATTGGTGATCAATACTCCACCGAAAGCAGAAACCGGGTCGCAGGCTAAAGCATCAATCCAGGCTTGTTTAACGGTCGGGCGTGAGGCAATACCACAGGCATTTGTATGTTTTAAGATCGCAAAAGTTGGATCTTCAAATTCGTCGATCAAAGCAACTGCTGCATCCACATCAACCAGGTTGTTGTACGAAAGCTCTTTACCATTAAGTTTGGTAAACATGGCGTCTAAATCACCATAAAATACACCACTTTGATGAGGGTTTTCGCCATAACGTAAAGTTTTAGCTTCAGTTACACTTTGTTTAAAAACATCAAGCGGCTCTTCAGTATTGAAATAATTAAAAATTGCAGTATCGTAATGAGAAGAAGTATGGAATGCTTTTTTAGCAAATGTTTTACGCTGAGCTAAGGTAGTTTCGCCATTTTGTTCTGCCAATTGGGCTTCTAAAGTAGGATAGTCATTTTTTGATGCGATAATCACCACATCGTTGAAGTTTTTAGCAGCGGCACGGATTAAGGAAATACCACCAATGTCTATTTTTTCAATAATTTCTTCTGGTGTTCCGCCTGCTTTTACAGTTTCTTCAAATGGATATAAGTCAACAATAACCAAATCAATTTCAGGGATCTCATATTCAGCAATCTGCTCCTGGTCGCCAGCTAAAGCTCTGCGGTTTAAAATTCCGCCAAATACTTTTGGGTGTAAAGTTTTAACACGTCCGCCTAAAATAGATGGATAACCGGTTAAATCTTCAACCGCCGTAACCGGAAGATTTAAATCTTTGATGAATTGTTCTGTTCCACCGGTAGAAAATAACTGCACACCTTGCGAGGCTAACAATTTTACCAATGGCTCCAAACCATCTTTATAATATACTGAGATTAAAGCGTTTTTGATTTTAATGGATTGACTCATTCGACTGAAAATTTTGAGCCGCAAAGGTAGTAAAACAGGATTGTTTTTTAATGAGATTTACCGATCAATATTAAATTTTATTCCACTATATATAATAATGTATAGTGGCCAGTCAGGTTGGCTATGCTAAATTTATTTTAATAGCCTTATTAACCTGTGTCGAATCATTTATTTACTGATCTTTTTAACAATGGTTTCCACCACACGAGGATAATGCTGGTGTTCCAGCTGCTGACCTTTAAATTTTACCATTTCAAGGTTATCGCTCTTATCTATTCTGTAGCGGGCCTGGTAAATGTATTCGCCTTCGTCATAGTTTTCATTCACATAGTGGATGGTGATTCCACCTTCGGTTTCGCCTGCGGCCATAACGGCGTGGTGTACATGATCTCCGTACATACCCTTACCTCCAAATTTAGGAAGGATTGCAGGATGGATATTCACAATTCTGCCGGGGTAAGCATGGATCAGGTTTTTAGGGATCAGCCAAAGAAAGCCTGCCAGCACAATAAAATCGATTTCAAGATTTTTGAGAAGATCCACAACTTCATCGGTTTTATAGAATTCGTTTTTGTCGAAAATATGAGTGGGGATTTCGAAATTATCAGCTCTCTGTAATACATAAGCGTCGGCATTGTTGGTTAATACCAAAGATATTTCTATTTCATTACTCCGTTTAAAATGCTCCATCAGTTTTTGGGCATTGGAGCCAGAACCTGATGCAAAGATGGCTATTCGTTTTTTCACTCAAAAATCGTTTGGTCCAAAAATAGTATTTTTAAGCCTGTTTTCTTAATCCAAAGGAAATTTTATTGAATTAAGTTAAAGTATTTATAATGAATAATTTTAATGTATTTTTGTCCTTCGGAAATAGGGTTCAATTTTAATGAAAAAAAAGTTGAAAGTGTTTTGTAATTTAAAAACATTAATCCTATATTTGCAACCCGAATTATAGGAAACGAATAAGAAAAATAAAAGGCTAAATAGAAATGGCAAATCATAAATCTTCATTAAAAAGAATTAGAGCAAACGCAACAAAACGTTTACGTAACAGATATCAGGCAAAAACTACACGTACCTTTATTAAAAGATTACGTGCTGCAGAAGATAAAAAATCTGCATCTGATTTATTGCCTAAAGTAATCTCTATGTTAGATCGTTTAGCTAAAAAGAATATTATCCACAAAAACAAAGCGGCAAATAACAAATCAAAATTAACGAAATTCGTTAATGGTTTAAAATAAGCCAATTTTTTTACGATATTAAGGCATCCTAATCAAAAGTTAGGATGCTTTTTTTTTCTAAAAAAATGAAAAATTACGAACAGAAAGTAGGGATAAAGTTATGGGCTGAAGAAGATCGCCCACGTGAAAAACTTTTATTACACGGCCGAAGACATTTAACAGATGCCGAACTGATTGCTATTTTAATTGGCTCTGGAAGTAAAAATGAAACCGCTGTAGATTTAAGTAAAAGGATTTTGTCTTTTTACGATCACAATTTAACAAAACTGGGAAAAGCTTCTATTCTGGATCTTTCCAGGTTTAAAGGTATTGGAGAAGCCAAAGCATTAACTATTATTGCCGCTCTAGAGTTGGGTTTGAGGCGAAAGGAAACCACAGAGGAGGTGATTACGCATGTAACTACTTCTAATGATGTTTATAAATATTTACATCAAACCTTTGCCAATCTCAATCACGAAGAGTTCTGGATATTGCTGCTAAACAGGTCTAACCGGGTAATCGGTAAATTTTTGATCAGTAAAGGTGGGCAGGCAGGTACAGTAGCCGATCCGAAAATTATTTTTAAAACAGCTTTAGAAAACAATGCCGCAAATATTGTATTGGCGCATAACCATCCTTCAGGGAATATAAAGCCCAGCGAGAGCGACGATAAACTGACAAAGAATATGGTTGCCTCAGGCAATTTGCTTGGTTTGTATGTGGTTGATCACCTGATTTTTGCCAATAACCGCTACTATAGTTATAGAGATGAAGATTTAATTTAAAAGATATCAGGTTGTTAAAGTACAATTAACGTTAAATTATTATAATAGCGGCTTAAAATTAGGCGTTACTTGCTAACCGGAATTAATTAATAGTGTAATTATGTTTATGAATACTTTAAAAATCATCCCTGTTTTCCTTTTATTAACGATTATGGCTTTCGCTCAAAAAAAAGCTGTTCCAATTAATATCGTCACGTATAACATCCGCTTAAATGTAGCATCAGATGGTGTTAACGCCTGGCCAAACCGAAAAGATAATGTAAAAGCTTTAGTGAAATTTCATGATGCCGATATTCTTTGCGTTCAGGAAGCTTTGCCTGAACAATTTGATGCATTGCTCGAAAATTCCAATTTCGATGTGGTAGGTGTTGGTCGAGATGATGGAAAAAGAAAAGGAGAATTTTCGGCTGTTTATTTCGACAAAGATCGCTTTATGAAAAAAGATGGCGGAACGTTTTGGCTGTCGCAAACACCCGATGTGCCTTCAAAAGGATGGGATGCCGCTTTAAACCGCGTGTGTAGCTGGGTTAAACTGTACGATAAACTGAACGAAAAAGAATTTATCGTTTTTAATACCCATTATGATCATATTGGGGTTCAGGCGAGGATTGAATCGGCCAAATTGTTGAAACAGAAAATACAGCAGATTGCACCAGCATTACCTGTTATTTTTACCGGCGATTTAAATGTAACGCCTGAAACAGAAGCCATTGCAACCATTAAATCTTTTCTGACCGATGCTAAAGAGGTTTCGGTAGAACCACCTTATGGCCCTGCAGGTACTTTTAATGGTTTTCATTTCGATAGCGACCTGAAAGACCGGATTGATTACATTTTTGTAAACAAAGGTTTTAAGGTGCAAAAGTTTGCCGTTTTAACAGATAGTAAAGACAAAAGGTATTATTCTGATCACCTGCCAGTTTTTTGTAGACTTTTCTTTCAATAAATGCTACTAAAAGCCCTGTCAGTCTTTCCATTTCAGTTCGAATTTTCTGGTACCCAATACCATTATCATTATATTTTCGAAACGCTCGCATTTATAATTGGTGTCAGGCTTTATTACTATTATAAAAAAGGCATTGTAGATCAGATTTCTGACGAAAACAGGCTGTGGATTATGTTGGGAGCGATGTTAGGCGCGCTGATAGGCTCGCGGGTTGTAGCAGTACTCGAAACTCCTGAAGTAATCAATCACCTGACGTTTTCAATTTTATATCAAAGTAAAACTATCGTTGGTGGCCTGCTTGGAGGGTTGTTTGGCGTAGAATTAATAAAAAAGATAATTGGTGTGAAGGTTGCCTCTGGGGATATTTACGTAATCCCCATTTTAGTGGCGCTGATTATCGGACGCATCGGCTGCTTTTCTATGGGAATTGATGAGCCAACCTATGGTATTCGTACCCATCTTTTTACAGGGATGGATTTGGGCGATGGTATACCCCGGCACCCCATTATGCTTTACGAAATAGTTTACCTCGTGCTTTTGATTTTTCTTTTTAACCGCTTAAAGCATAAAGAACTGATCAATGGCGACCGCTTTAAACTATTTATGGTATTGTATTTCTTTTTCCGCTTTTTAATCGAATTTATTAAGCCATACCAACCATTATTTTTAAATTTAAGCAGCATTCATTGGTCTGCATTGTTTATTTTTATTTATTATTATAGATTCATCATCAGGATTTCTAAAAAGATAGCTGCTAAAAAGTAAACATTATGGCCAATACCAGAGATTATATATACTACGATTATACCAAGAGCCTTTGTCCGGAATGTTTACAGCTTTGCGATGCGAAAATTGTTTTTCAGGATGCTAAAGTGTTTATGTTGAAAAACTGCAGAACGCATGGTGATAGTAAAGTGATGATTGCTGATGATGTTGAATACTACAAGCAGATCCGGAATTATAATAAACAATCGGAAATGCCGCTTAAGTTTAATACCAAAGTGCATTACGGTTGTCCTTACGATTGTGGCTTGTGTACTGATCATGAACAACATTCGTGTTTAACCGTAATAGAGGTTACTGATCGTTGCAACCTGGCCTGTCCGACTTGCTACGCCATGTCGTCGCCAAATTATGGCAGGCACCGTACGCTGGAAGAAGTAGAGCGCATGATGGATGTTGTAGTGGCCAACGAGGGCGAGCCTGATGTGGTTCAGCTTTCGGGTGGGGAGCCAACAGTTCACCCTGATTTTTTTAAGATTTTAGATCTCGCAAAAACCAAACCCATTAAACACCTGATGGTGAATACCAACGGGATCAGGATTGCCAAGGATATTAATTTTGTGGAAAAACTGGCAAGTTATATGCCTGATTTTGAAATCTACCTGCAGTTTGATAGTTTCAGTCCCGAAGTATTAACAAAGCTAAGGGGCGAAGACCTTACCGAAGTGCGAAGAAAAGCGATCGATCATTTAAATGAGTTTAATGTATCTACTACTTTGGTAGTAACTTTGCAAAACGGGTTGAATGATCATGAAATTGGCGATATTTTGGACTATGCATTAAAGCAGAAATGTGTTCGCGGCGTTACTTTCCAACCTACTCAGGTTGCCGGAAGAAATGATGACTATAACGATCAGCAGGGAAGAATCACCTTAACTGAGGTACGAAGAAAAATTTATGAGCAATATCCAACCTTTACCCCACAGGATTTAATTCCTGTGCCATGTAACCCTGATGCATTATGTATGGCTTATGCTTTAAAAATTGGTGATGAGGTGATCCCGATGACACATTTGATCAATCCCGAAGATTTGCTCAACAATTCAAAAAATACCATCGTATTCGAACACGATGAAAAATTGAAAGAGCACATGCTCAACTTGTTTAGCACAGGTGTTTCTGTAGATTGTGCCGAAGATACCTTTGGCGAATTGATGTGTTGCCTGCCCAGGGTAAAATCAGATAGTTTAAGTTATGATAATTTATTTCGGATCATTATCATGAATTTTATGGACCCGCTGGACTTTGATGTGCGTGCAGTTAAAAAATCATGTGTGCACATTGTGAGCGATAAATATAAAATGGTTCCTTTCGAAACCATGAATATCTTTTACCGCGACAATAAAATAGATCTGATTAGGGAAAAATTAAATATGAACTAATATGGGTGGTTTATTTGCCTTATTTGTGATCTATTGTCTTACTGCAATCGTACTTTTTGTAGTTGGGATTATTCAGATTATTATTAAATCATCCAGGAACGAACCTGTAAAGCCCGGCTTGAAATTGCTTATTATTTCGGTAATTATGGTGGTAATCGGTTTTGGCGCTTGTGCCGTATTGCTCGCTAATAGTTAATTTCAAAATAAATCATGGGAATTTTTATTGTATATTGGGTAATTGTCGTATTGTTATTTGTAATTGGCATCATTCAGATCGTTGTAAAAGCAGCTAAAAATCAACCCGTTAAATCAGGTCTTAAATTGGTTATTGCTTCAGTGATCATGGTGGTAATAGGTGCCGGTGCATGTGCAGTCATTCTATCCAATCTGAATATTGGTCATTAGTCATTTATATTGTGTGTTTGAACCAGGGTTTTAGCGTTCCTAAGTCTCAAATCTCATGGCTGGAATCTCAAATCTCAATAATTTAGCTTTCTCCTTTGACCTTTAAATAATATCTTTGCGTTTTATAGAAATAGAGTATCAGTTGAGATTTGTCTTGATACCTGATACTCAAACTTGATACTCCAAAATGAAAATATCATATAACTGGTTAAAACAATTCGTACAAATTGATAAAACACCTCAGGAACTTTCGTTAATCCTTACCAACGTTGGTTTAGAAGTAGAAAGTGTAGAAAAAGTGCAGCCTGTTGTGGGCGGTTTAGAGGGTTTGGTTATCGGCGAAGTATTAACCTGTGTTCAGCATCCCAATGCTGATCGTTTGCGCATTACTACGGTTAATGTTGGCGGTAAGGAAAACCTGCAGATTGTATGCGGTGCTCCAAATGTAGGCGCCGGGCAAAAAGTAGTAGTAGCCACAGTAGGTACAACGGTATATCCTTTAGAAGGAGAACCTTTTAAAATCAAAGAATCAAAAATCAGGGGAGAACTTTCTCAGGGAATGATCTGTGCCGAAGATGAAATTGGTTTGGGTAAATCGCATGATGGGATTATGATCCTTGCCGAAGATACCGAAATAGGTATCCGTGCAAAAGATCATTTCAAAATGGATGATGATTTTGTTTTCGAAATCGGATTAACACCAAACCGTGCCGATGCGGCTTCACATTTGGGTGTGGCGAGAGATTTAGCGGCTTATTTCAGAAGTGAATATGAAATGCCTGATCTTTCTGCTTTCAAAACCGATAACGAGAATCTTGTGATTCCGGTAGAGGTAGAAGATTTGGCTGCCTGCCCGCGTTATAGCAGTTTAACCATTTCGGGTGTTACCGTACAAGAATCGCCAGACTGGTTAAAAGATAAATTAAAGGTAATTGGTTTACGCCCGATCAACAATGTGGTTGATATTACCAATTATGTGCTTCATGGTTTAGGTCAGCCGTTACATGCTTTCGATGCTGATAAAATTAGTGGCGGAAAAGTAATTGTGAAAAAAGTTGCTGAAGGTACCCCTTTTGTAACCCTTGATGATGTTGAACGTAAACTAAGTGCTGATGATTTAATGATCTGCAATGCCGAAACTCCAATGTGTATTGCAGGTGTTTTTGGAGGGAAATCATCAGGTGTGGATGCCAATACTAAAAATATCTTTTTAGAAAGTGCTTACTTCAATTCCGTTTCTGTTCGTAAAACATCGAAAAGACATGGTTTAAAAACTGATGCCTCTTTCCGTTACGAGCGGGGTACCGATCCGGAGATTACAGTTACTGCCTTAAAATACGCGGCTTTATTGATTAAAGAATTAGCAGGTGGTGAAATTTCATCCTCAATTTCTGACATTTATCCAAGTCCTATCAAACCGTTCGAATTTGAAGTAAGTTATACCAATATCAATAAATTAATCGGTGCAAATATCCCTTCAGCCGAAATCAAACACATTATTACCGCTTTGGGTATTTCGGCAACCAATACTTCTGATGATACTTTAGCTTTAAGAGTACCATCGTTTAAGGTGGATGTAACACGCGAGTGCGACATTACAGAAGAGGTATTACGTATTTACGGTTATGATAATATCGAAATCCCTTCAAAGGTAAATGCATCGCTTTCTTATAGCATTAAGCCCGAAAAAGAAAATACGCATAATGTAATTGCAGATATGCTCACTTCAAATGGCTATGCTGAAATTATGTGTAATTCGTTGACTAAATCAGCTTATTCCAAAAATTTAGATGAAGCGGTATTTATTTTAAATCCCTTAAGCAGCGATCTAAATGTAATGCGTCAGAATTTATTGATGCCTGCTTTAGAAAGTGTAGCTTACAACCAGAACCGTAAAAATGCGGATGTGAAGTTTTACGAATTCGGTAAAACATATCATTTAATCAATGAGCAGTATGTAGAGCGCCCAAGGTTGTTATTGTTGATTTCGGGAGCTAAACAAAGCGAGCAATGGAACCACAATGCTAAACCGGCTACTTTCTATAATTTAAAATCAGCAGTGGATGCCATTGTATCACGTTTGGGTATTACAAGCTATCAGTCTGACGATTTAAACGATGAAAACTTTGCTTACGGAATCAAATATTTCCGTGGAGATAAAACCCTGGTAAGTTTCGGTGCGGCTTCAAAAGCCGACCGCAAAGTGGCTGATGTAAATGCTGAGGTATTTTATGCTGATTTCGATTGGGCAACCTTATTAGATATTGTAAGGAAAAATAAAATCGTACACAGAGATGTTTCTAAATACCCGCAGGTTCGTCGCGATCTTTCATTGTTGATTGATCAAAATGTAACCTTCGATACCTTAAAAGGTATTGCATTTAAAACCGATAAAAAGCTGATCAAGGAAGTTGGTGTATTCGATGTATATGTTGGTGATAAATTACCAGAGGGGAAAAAATCGTATGCCTTAAATTTTATTTTGCAGGATGAGGAACAAACCCTAACCGATAAGCAGATTGAGCATACCATGCAGAAACTAATCGCGAATTTAACAGCACAAGCTGGTGCAGAAATTAGGAAATAAAATATAAATTCGTATTTTTAGAAATAAATTCATGGCTTCTGTTGCAGATCAGTTAGATAAAGTATTACAAAAAACAGCTCAGGTAATTGAGTTATGTAATGCGCTACAGGAAGAAAATGATTTATTAAAGCTTGAAAATCAATCGTTAAAAGTAGCACTCGATACGGCGAAGAGCAAAAATGTAGAACTTGATGAAAAATTAAGGGTTACAAAATTGGCTAAAAGTATAGAGGGGACAAGTGAAAAATCGCTTGACATTAAACAAAAAATTAACGATTTTGTGCGGGAGATTGATAAGAGTATTGCATTATTAAAAAAATAATGATGCAAAGAAATCAGAAACTAAGCTAAACAAATGGGAGAAATCTCGATTAAAATAACCATTTCCGACCGCATTTATCCACTAAAGGTAAATATGGAAGAGGAAGAAATTGTGAGACGGGCAGCAAAAATGATCAATGAGCGCATAAAAGATTATCAGGATAATTATGCGGTTAGAGATAAGCAGGATCTTCTTTCTATGGCTGTGTTGCACTATGCAACAGCTGTATTGAGAACAGAAAACAAAGTACAAAACCAGGATACTGCTGTTGCCGATAAAGTTGAAGAATTGGATGTTTTACTCAATAATTTCTTTTCAAAATAAGGTTCGTTCTTTCGGCAATTCGTCACGCTGAACTTGTTTCAGCGTCTGTTAATAAGATCCTGAAATAAATCCAATAGTTATCGGATCAGGGACGGTGCCAATATTTAGCATAAAAACATAGCCGCGGCTAGTTTTTGAGTTTCAAATTTTATAAAACTTAACACTTCAATATCTATAGGGTTAAGAGGGCGTATTTCATCTGCTATGGCACCTGAAAATGGCTTAAACCCTAATTATGCTTAGTTGAGGTTTAAAATGTATGAGACTTTAAAAATTAGTTGCGGTTTTTTTTTACATAAAAAACAAAATGGAAATAGTTGAAATATTAGGATACGTATTTGCCGTAATAGCGGGTATAGCTATCGGAGTAGTGGTAGGAAGATTCCTCCTGCGTAACTTGCTTAAACAGCAGGAAGTTGCCGCACAAAATAAAGTGAAAAAGATTTTAAAAGATGCAGAAAACAATGCAGAAATCTTAAAAAAGAATAAACTTTTAGAAGCAAAAGAAAAGTTTTTGCAAATGAAAGCGGAGCATGAGCAAGAAGTGAATGCCAAAAACAATAACATTAACCAACGCGAAAACACCATGAAGCAGAAAGAGCAATCGGTGAACCAGCGCATGGAAAACTTCAATAAAAAAGAACAGGAACTGGATAAGCAAAAAGCTAATCTTGAAAAACAAACCGATCTTGCTGTAAAGAGACAAGAAGAAGTAGAAGTATTAAAAAATCAGCACCTTAAACAATTAGAAACCATCGCTGGTCTTTCTGCGGAAGAAGCGAAAGAACAATTGGTAGAAAACCTGAAACAAGAAGCCCGTACCCAGGCCATGATGCAGGTGAAGGATATTGTTGATGAAGCCAAATTAACAGCGAGCAAAGAAGCTAAAAAAGTGGTTATCCAAACCATTCAACGTACCGCTACAGAGGCTGCTATTGAAAATTCTGTGTCTATATTCCATATCGAAAGCGACGAGATTAAAGGACGCGTTATTGGTAGAGAAGGTAGAAATATCCGTGCTTTAGAAGCTGCAACCGGTATTGAGATTATTGTGGATGACACACCGGAAGCCATTATTTTATCAGGTTTCGACCCGGTAAGAAGAGAAATAGCCCGCCTGGCTTTACACCGTTTGGTAACAGATGGTCGTATCCACCCGGCACGTATTGAAGAAATTGTAGCGAAGACCAAAAAACAGATCGAAGACGAAATTGTAGAGATTGGTGAACGTACCGTGATCGATTTAGGTATTCACGGTTTACACCCTGAATTGATCCGTATGGTTGGCCGTATGCGTTACCGTTCATCTTACGGACAAAACTTGTTACATCACTCTCGTGAGGTAGCTAATTTCTGTGCAACAATGGCTGCAGAATTAGGCTTAAATGCTAAAATGGCTAAACGTGCAGGTCTATTACACGATATAGGTAAAGTGCCTGATGATAATCCGGAATTGCCACATGCAATTTTAGGTATGCAACTGGCCGAAAAATATAAAGAACACCCTGAAATTTGTAATGCCATTGGTGCCCACCACGATGAAATTGAGATGACTTCGATGATCTCTCCAATAGTACAGGCTTGTGATGCGATCTCTGGCGCTCGCCCGGGTGCACGTCGTGAGGTGGTAGAAAGTTATATTAAACGTCTTAAAGATTTAGAAGAACTCGCTTTATCTTACCCAGGTGTGGAAAAAACTTTCGCCATTCAGGCTGGTAGAGAATTACGTGTAATTGTAGAAAGCGAACGCATTACTGATGCGCAGGCAGAACTTTTAGCTGCTGATATTTCGACACGTATTCAAACCGAAATGACTTATCCGGGGCAGATTAAGGTTACCGTAATCAGGGAAACCCGTTCTGTAGCATTTGCTAAATAATGATTAAGAGACCAAACCTATAAGGTCTCTAAGATTAAACAATATAGTAAGCGATGGAATATCCATCGCTTTTTTTATTTTTACATAATGAGCAAGCAAACCATTCAAATTGAACCAAAGAGACCTGTAGATGTGCTTTTTGATAAGTACGCCGAAAGTCACCAAAACCCGACTAACAAACTGGTACACTGGATTTGTGTGCCGTTGATCGTATTCAGTTTATTGGGTTTAATCTGGCAGATTCCTTTTCCGCATCTCGGTTTTCTGGGCAGTTATAATGGGTTCTTTAACTGGGCTTCGTTCCTTTTGGCCTTTAGCTTGTATTATTATTTCACTTTATCACCCGTATTGTTTTTCATGATGATCTGGGTGGTGGGGTTAATGAGTTACATCATCGTAAAAATTGAGCAGGCGGTAGGCTTAGGAAGTGGAACAGCTTATGCCATTTATGCCGCAATATTTGTTGCGGCCTGGGTTGGTCAGTTTATTGGTCATAAAATTGAAGGAAAGAAACCATCATTTCTGGATGATGTTAAGTTCCTGTTAATTGGACCGATCTGGTTATTGCACTTCATTTGCAGGAAAACGGGGATTAGATATTAGGATTGAAATGTTGTTAACTCAGAATTAACCTTAAGGTAAACAAACCTTAATTAACATCTAACCTGAAGTTAACACTGTGGTAATAATTTTGCCCTTATCAAATAAAGGCAAATTGGAATTACTAAACTCTTTTAAAAGAGCGGCACTTACTGTGTTCGCTTTGACGATGAGCATACTTTCGTATGCACAAACTGGAAAAATTTCCGGAACAGTTACCGATAAAAAAACGGGAGAAACCTTAATTGGGGTAACGGTTAAAATTAAAGGAACAACTAAAGGTACTTCTACAGGTGCTGATGGTAAATATATTATCGCTGCATTACAGGATGGTAAATTTATAGTAGAAGCATCTTACGTAGGTTATGCTACAAAAGAAGTACCCGCTGTAGAAGTAAATGGTGGAGGTATAACAACCTTAAACCTGGCGCTTGATGAATCGAATTCTCAGAAATTAGCTGATGTACAAGTAAAAGGTGTAGCTGGTAAAGAAAGCGAAACCGCTTTACTATCATTGCAAAAAAATGCTATTGAGATTAAACAAGGTATCGGAATCCAGGAATTATCCAGAAAAGGAGTAAGTGATGTTGAAGAAGGATTAACAAAAATTACTGGTATTACTAAAGTAGACGGCAGGGGGTTATTTGTAAGGGGTTTAGAAGACAGGTATAATAATCTCTTAATAAATGGTTTGGCTGTACCTTCTAACAATCCCTTCAAAAAAATTATCCCGTTAGATCTTTTCCCGACAGACATTGTAAGTGTTTTAGAAACCTACAAAACATTCAACGCAGGTTTATACGGCGATTTTGCCGGTGGAACATTCAATATTGTAACCGCTAAGGGCGAAAAAGCAATAACTAAAATTAATATCGGGACCAGCTTTCTTTCAAACAGCAGCTTTAAGAAATTCTTAAGGCCTGAGGGTGAGACTTCAATTGGTGATTACTTCGGTTTTACAGGAAGTGACCGTAAACTACCTAAGGTTTTTCGAAAGGCACCTTCAGCATATACGATGTCGGCAAGCGAAGCCAATTCACAGTTCGGTTCGGGATTTGACGTTGAGGAGGGCAATGCACCACTAAATACAAACATAGGCATATTACACACGCAGAAAATCAGGTTTGAAAATAACCGATATTTCCAGTATCTGGTCTCTGTAAATACAGATAATAACTTTCAGGTTAGAGAGGGAGTCGATCGTTTTTTCAATACAGCACAAGGTATTTATGACAATAATTTATACACCACCAAGTATAGGTTTTCTACCAATTCATCTTTATTGGGTGCTATTAATTATGGTTCAAATAGGTTAAACCTGAATTTAAATGCATTTTATTTAAAGGGAACTGAAGCCATGATACAGGATCAATTGGGTTATACGAATAGCCAGGCTACTGCCACTAACTCGTTTATCCGCCTAAATCAATTGCAAAAAACCGATTTCTTTACTGGTCAGTTATTTGCAAATTATAAAATAACTGCAGATGATACACATAGCGTAAGGGCTGGGGTTTCTTATTCAAAAACAGATTACCAACTACCAGACAGGAAGTCGTTTAAAGGAGCAATGCTCGATGAGAATACCACATCGATCAGTTACACGGGGAATAGTATTACCAGACAGTATATGGATTTTAACGGTGATTTTTTCGGCTCTGGTTTATTAGAATATAATTGGAAATTTGGAGAAGACGACAATGGAGCAAAGGCGCATAAATTATCAGTTGGTTATAACGGATCTTTTAATAAAATCGAATCTAATTTTAGATTCTTGGTTTCACAAAATCTATTATCTAATAACGCCACTTTAAACACAAATAAACCTGACGCTACACTTTCAGAACAAATTGCTAATGGTGGTTTTACTTATAACGAAGGTTCGGGTGCAACCTATATTGCTAAAATGCAGGAAAGTGTAAATGCCGGTTACGCTGATTTATCTCTTAAAATTAATGAAAAACTAAATTTAAATGGTGGTTTAAGGATTGAACAGTCACAAAGGATTACTAGGTTCAGGAATCCGGGAGATTTTGATGCCCCTTTTCAAAAGGTAACAAAAAATAATACGGATCTTTTGCCAGCTGTAAACTTTAAATATTCGGTCTCCGAGAAAACAAACTTAAGACTGTCGCTTTCAAAAACGTTAACCAAGCCGGTTATTATGGAAGCTTTCCCTTTAGAGTTTGTGAATCCCGATGCCACAATTGAAAACGGTAACCCAAATGTAGTTAACAGTCAAAACTACAATGCTGATCTGAAATACGAATTTTTCCCTTCCAGTACCGAAATGTTTGCCATAACAGGTTTTGCTAAATATTTAAAAAACCCAATCGAGCGTCTATTTCTACAATCAGCAGGTAGCGGTGGATTGGCCATTACCTATGATAACTCTAAAAAAGCAATATTATACGGTGCTGAATTGGAATTTTTATTACAACTTTCTAGGCTCAGCGAATCGCTGTCTAATTTCTCTGTAGGTTTCAATACCTCGTTGATGTACACCCAAACAACCATAGATAAGGTGAAAAATAGTGCAGAAACTGCTGCGATCGGCAACGATAATACCCGCAGGCTTCAAGGGGCTTCGCCATGGTTAATCAATGCTGACATAAAACACGAAACTGATTTTAGCAAAAAATGGAAAAGTACCATGACATTGGCTTACAATATTTATGGTGAACGTATTTATGCTGTAGGTACAAATGGATTAGATAACTATTACGAAAAACCATTTGGTAAACTCGATTTTATTTGGAACAACAAAATCTCAAATAAATGGGATGTGAAGTTTGGCGTAGAGAATATTTTAAACCCAACTTACAAGATTGATTTGGGGGAGAAAAGTACAGTAAAGATATATGAGAATGACTTAACGGTTAAAGATTATAAAAGAGGTGTTGGCGTGTCATTAGGTCTGGGGTATACATTTTAATCTAAGATTACATTTATTAATCTTCGGTTTACGCAATGTTAAAACTGAGTTAATGTATTGAAAACATAGGAAAACTAAATTTACAAAGGAAAATTAAAAAAGAGTTAAAATGAAAAAATTACTTTATGCAATTGCTGTGTCAGCTACAATTTTTACGGGCTGTTCAAAAGATGATGATGAGGAAGTACCTACAAAAGTTCCGGTGGTAGGTGAAATCACTGGTGATATTACAACTAACAGAACACTAGCTTTTGGTAATTATACGTTAAAAGGTATTGTTAAAATTCAATCAGGTGTTACCTTAACTATCGAAGCAGGTTCTACTTTTACTGCAGATAAAACTGATGGTGATGATGGTTTAGTTGTATTAAATGGTGGTAAGCTAATTGCCAATGGAACTGCTGATAATCCGATCGTATTAACAGAGAAATCAAAAATTGGTGGCTCTTGGAACGGTATCATTATGTATGGTGATGCGCCAATCGTAAATTCTGCAACAAAACCAGCGCCGCAAACAGCTACTTCAGAAGATGGTTTAACTTTGTCGTATGGTGGAACTAATGCAACACACAATGGCGGTTCATTAAAATATGTAAGAGTAGAATACGCAGGTCGTGTAATTACTACGAACTCAAAAGAACAAAACGGTTTCTCTTTCTATTCAGTAGGTAGTGGAACGGTTCTAGAGAATCTGGTTTCTTATAAAGGAAATGATGATGGTTTCGAATTTTACGGTGGTACTGTAAGCGCTAAAAACTTAATCTCTTATGGCAATGCTGATGATTCATTCGATTGGCAAGACGGATGGAGAGGCCAAGACAATACCAACTGGTTTGCTTATCAAACGGGTGTTGGGAATTACGGTATGGAAGTAGAATCAAAAGGAGTAAACAACGAGTTCTGGCCAAAAATTACAAACATAACTTTAAAAAGAGCTGCTGGTACAACAACCGAAGCACAGAGCGAAATCCAATTAGATGCTTTTCAGTTTAAAGCAGAAGGTAATGGCGATTACAGCAATATCATAATTGATGGATACAATAGTCAAACAACTCCTACAGCATTTGCAGGTGGTGCTGTTCAGATTAAAGATTTACTAACCTACGACGACCAGGTATTGACAGGTAAAATCAAATTAACAAATGTTAAAGTAACTAATACTCCAACTTTGTTCATTACTGGTGCAGCAGGATTTACTGTATCTGCTGCTAGTTTTGGTACAAACTGGACAACCTCTACAACTGCAACTGGTGCTTCTTTAACAAAAGGCAAATGGGCAACTGTTGATGGTGTAGATTTGTTAGCTAATCTATAATCATTACACTTCCTGTACCAACAGGTATTAAAAGGGTGTTCATCATGATGATGGACACCCTTTTTTTGTGCGCTGGGAATGGCAATCAACTATCGGCTTGAAGGCTCGAACACTCGAACACGCTTAATAGTTGGAAGTGTTAGATAGAGAAAAAGGTGTCGTGGGTGACTGCGAATCTCAGGGAAGTCGGCTGCAAATATGGGGGCTTACTAACAAAAACCGTATATAAGTCGGATTTAGTTAAGGTGATATTGCCAAACAAACAAGCCTAATATTGGACGGGAACTATTACATAGATACAGTCGCCACATCCATAGGAATTAGATTGACTTATCCCAGCAGGGGTGAATGAGTGCTGTCGAATGTCTATTGGACGAAAGTATTCCAAATAATTATTTGATTAGCCCTGGCCATTACCCTAATTAATGGCTTCAGAAGAGATAATTACCTTTTGTGGTTACCAGATTATCCCCAAAACTACTTCTCCTGTACCGTCTGTTTACCAATCCTTTACCCTTTAAGTAATAAATAGGTAGAGAAAAGGTAAGCAAAGGGTTAACAAGGGGTTAACCTGGTGTAGAGAAAAGGTAAACAAAGGGTAAAGAATAGGTAGAGAACGTAAACGACATTTTGTCTGCCCAACTAAAAAATAATGGCACAACAATCCGTAATATCATATTAAAATACACTTATATTCTATTTTTATTTTATGTATGTTTTATCATTTCTTTTTGTGTTTTTATGTTTAAATATTTGTATTTTTTATTAGCAATAACTTAATAATTTATTTATTATAGCTTAACAGTAAGATGGTTAATTTGGATAGGAAAACCTAACTATGAAAAAAACATCTACTTTAAGCTCATTCTCCAGGAAAATGGGCTTGGCAGCTTTGCTGCTAACCTTAAGCATCTATTCATGTAAAAAATCTGAACCCTCTGTTATCGCGACCGAAAGCAAAGCACAAGTTGACGCTACTGCACTTGCAAAAATCAAAGAAATGGGCTTTCAAACAGATGGTATTAAAGAATCTGGCGATTACTACGTGGTGGAAGGGGATATCCTGATCTCGAAGAAATCGCTATCCACAGATAAAAATACTGAAAAAGCAACAAATGCAAGTGGTAAAATAGCGCAGGGTAATACCAATCAGTTAATTCAGGGAAACCTCACAAATGTTATTATCACCCAGGAAGATTTCGATACCAGGTGGTTTTATGCAATTCGGGAAGCGATAACTGCCTGGAATGCGATAGGTAACTGCCGCATCAATTTAATCCATTCTTATAATCAATTTTATCCACCTTACACAAGTCCTGTTACCCCTAATATTACCATTAGAAAAGTAAATCTGGGGACAGGTGCATTTGGACAAGCAGATTTCCCAACCGATGCAGGACAGCCCGGAGCTAATATTTGGGTAAATCATGTTACCAATAATGTTACCAGTACAGGTGCCGACAATGGTATACCAAGAAGCCATGCCCAGGATGTGTTTATGTTGATACACGAAATTGGCCATTGTTTGGGCTTGCGTCATACAGATTACAATGGAGAAGGTAACTACGATGCTTACGGTAGGTATGTAGGCGTTAATGCTATACCTGGCACGCCCTCAACAGGCGCTGCGTCGGCAGATCCAAATTCAGTAATGAACTCTGGCAGACTTGGTACTTCAAGAACCTGGACTGATTTTTCATCGTATGATGTAATTGCCGCTCAGTATTTATACCCGCCGGTAACCACTCCATTTGTAAGTACCTTTAAAAATGTGATTAACGGGCCATCTTCCAATTCGGCAGGTGCAACGGTGACTAGTACAGCAGGCGCCACGTACAATGGTGGTTATTATGAATGGAGAATGTTAGATCAAAGTTTAAATGTTGTATTGCCGGTAAGCAGTTTTAGTGATTTTCCACAGCAGGAATGGTCGTACGGTACTCCTGGAACTTATTATCTAGAGTGTCGTTTGGTTGGTTTAGAATGTCAGGGAGAATGGGCAAGGCAAACCGTTACTTTTAATTAGATAGTAGTAGAAATAGAACATAAAAAGCAGGGTATTTCCATTAGAAAATTATCCTGCTTTTTTATTTAAAACTGGTTATGCACTAAAAGGTGATTTATGACCGTATGCGGTTAACTAAATTTTAATTTACTCCGCTATCGGCTCTTTTTTTACTGCTTTCTTTTCTGCAATAGGTTTAGCTGTTTTAGCCTTCGGAGTTGCAGGAGTAACCTGCTCTTCTTTGATATATGGCGTTATAGAATCATCCTGAGTATGGAAAGTAACTTTTTTAGTCAATTGCTTTGCAAATTTTTCGATTACTTTATCGGCTTTTTTGGCTTTGCCGTATTGGATAACAAGTTCGTTAAATACAAGGGCTAATTTCGACTCTAATTCTTTACGTAATTTTTTGCCTGTCGAATGATTTTTCGACTTAGATTTATTCTTTTTCATTTAAAACTTATGGGTTTTCCCAAAGATAGAGAATCGGAAAGTTAAATTAGTATTATCATTGTGTTAACAGATAGTTTGCTGCTTAACATATAAAATATTTCTCCTAACTTGTGTTAAATCTAAGAGGTTAGCATTTAATCGAACGAATATGAATTACTCAATAGTAATCGGCGTTGCAGTGTTAGTGGTTATTTTAATTGCTTACCTGATTAAAAGAAACCAAAAGGATGAGGAAGCGTTTGAGGAGGAGGTAATCCAATCAGAACTTCCCCCGGAGAAAGACGATAAAGAAAATAGCTAAAAAGTATTTCCCGGCGCGATTTCGCCACCCAGATCCAGTGTATTCTGAAACCCTTCGAGGTATTGTAGTAAATGCCGCTCAGCATTTGCGTAAGAAGTAAATGTAGATGCCGGTTCATAGGCGTCAGCATCAGTTTTGCTTTTGTAAAATGAACTGATTTTGAAAACGAAAATTTTGTCGTCGTTAATAGGCGACATAATTCTAGCCTTTATGGCGTGGCCGTTTACCTCAACAAAAAATTCTTTTATAACAGTATAGATAACAGCAGACATAGACAAGGTTTTAGATTTAACTCAAATATAAAGGTCTAAATTACCTTAAATAGCTCATGAATCAATCTGTTGTTGATAAGATAACATTTCATTAACATTAAATTAACTTTTAATTAAGGTGCTGAATACTTATCGCCTGTTTAAAAATTGAATAAAATTATCTCGTATGTCAGTCTGAGCGTAGTCGAGGACCATTTTCAACACATTGATAAAAGCAATCCATTACGCTCAGCGTGACAGCAAAATGCTGAGTAATATTTGCTATAAAAATTTAAATAGGTGCTAAATCTTTAGCGTTTTATAGGCTCGTAGGCATAAACCACTTCATATTTACTGTTCTTAAAATTTGAAGAAAGTTGCCCGATTTTTAAGTTTTGTGACTGAGGTGTAGGTTCACAATACGAATATTTTCTGCCTTTATAAGTAACGGGTTCGCCAACTGGTTTTTCAAACTGTACGGCAATAGTTAAATGTTTAGGGTATAACAAGGCAATCATCGGCAGGTTATATATTTCCTTTACCAGATAGAAAAATAATGCAGCCCGGTCATCGCAATCGCTGTAGGTACTTAATAATGTTTGTTCAGGCGAAAAACGTTTTTCCTTACCAAAGTTTTCATCGTCATCTTCATATAAAAAACCATAACGGGTAAATCTCATCAGGTAATCAACACCTTTTTTCTGATCCATGCCTTTTAGGTTTTCTTTTAAGGTGGGAATAAGAGAGCTGTATGTTTCCCGGCTTAAAGGAATATTAAAATAACTCTCAAAATCCACTACTGGATAATTTTTAAAAATGGTTTGTACATCTTCATTAACTTTTAACTTAAAATGATGAATTTTTTGACGGTAACTAAATTCGATATCCTTCTCCTGGTAACTTTCTGGTTTAAAATCGGGCATTCTGGTAACCTTATAAGAGAACGGATTTTTACCCTCCGGAATTGAAATTTTAACGGGCTTGTAAGCATTGGCCTGTTTAAACAGTTTACCATAATCATGGTAATTAAGGCACATAAACTTTTTATTGTCAACCATAAAAAACGGAATATCGCTGATATCCTCTTCATTTCTTACATAAAATATAACCTGATCATTACCTACGGCTAACCTTGCATCGTAACCGCATTTACTCAGTAAAAACCATTTGTATAAAGTATAGCCAAAATAATTATCTGCTTTCGGACTAATCTGTTCGGCCGTCTTACGGATCAGTTGATAATAAATCCAGTCGTTTAAATGATATTTTTTCTGGTATTTTTCTAAAGAGGAAATAAGGGGCGCATACTGACCAGATGAGATGCGGCTGTAAAAGTTTGAAACAGCTGATGTAGTAGCTGTTTTAGGTATAGGAAAAACGACTGAAGAATCTACACTAAAGTTAAAAGTTCCATCATAAAAATCGAAAGAATAGTGCTGTCCCTTCGAGATGACGGTATTCATCATCAGGCAAAAGAACATAATGGTACTCAAAACATATTTGTAAATCCCTCTTTTCAAACCGCTTTATATTTGGTTACATTAAATTTACTTATTATTAACACAAAAGCAACAATTTCTTTATGTGAATAATGAGATAGCGTTTAACGGGAAATTAACATTGGGTTTTTATGAATTCGGACCAGGTTACTTTTTTAGGGCATAAAGTCCCTTTCTTAAATGGTTTAAAAGTGAGGTATTACAATCTTTACAGTCTATTTCTTTCAAATGGATGGGTTTGCCAATACTGATTTTTAACCGATGACCATTTTTGTTGAATAACTCTGAAATCAGCTTTGCTGTTTGTAATGAAGGATGTATAAACTTCAGCAGGCTAAAAAAGATGCCGTTATTGCCATGAAAATACACCGGTAGTATCGGTACATTGGCCTTGGAGATGATTTTTCCAACCACGGGATGCCATTCACGGTCTGTAATCTGATTTTTTCTGAATTTATAAGAAGAAACTTCGCCTGCCGGAAAAATAGCAACCGGACTACCAGCTTTTAAAACTTTTAAAGTTGTTTTTAATCCGCTAATACTTGATGAATCCTGAACTTTTTCGAAAGGATTTACCGCGATAATACATTTCTCCAGATTTGGGATTTTCTTTAACAGAAAATTCCCCATGAACATCGTATCAGGTCGGTGATTGGCAAGTATGCTTAATAATGCCAATGATTCTATGGCGCCGTAGGGATGGTTTGCAATCGCAATGAATGCGCCTTCTTTTGGAATATGGGCTAAATCCTCATCACTGATCTGAATAGTAACCCCCAGAACCTCCAGGATATGATTGGCAAATTTTTCTCCTTCTAAGGTATTGGCATCTCTAATAATTCCGTTGAAGTCGTTAATCTTTAAGAACTTCATTAAGAAGGAAGCAAGACCAGGAATTGGAATATTACAAATGCCTGTTGCCTTTGAAAAATTCTCTTTAGAAATGACTGTCATAATGAAAGTTCAAAATTGATTCCATTAGGGAAGCAATTTGATAAATGATTTTTTATTGAGTTAAATATAAGGGTGGGAAACATTCGGTTCTCACAAAGAAGAATGTTTATCATAGCTCATACAGAGTACCTAAAGATAATGGAATAATATGAACAACTGCGTATTAATCGATTAAGAAATTGTAAGGAATGAAATTTTATAAATAATATTTCATTAACACCAATTTAACAAGGTAAACCTACTTTTGTGGCATAAATATTTGGTTAGTATTTATAAAGTTTAGGTTAGTTGATAATAAAAAACCCAGATGGATGTCTGGGTTTTTTTATTGAATTAATTTATAGATTTTTGCCGAGTTTTTCGAGCATTTCAGGTGGAATATTATGTGTATCTACCACTAAGAAGCCATCTAAACAATCAGAAAATTTAGGATCGATATTAAATGATATAATTTTTGCATTCAGGTTCATATATTGTCTTAGCAATACCGGGATCTTGATATGCGAGTTTTCAATGTCTCCGATAATACTGTCTAAATCTTTAAAAGACTCGCTGCTATCAACCAGGGTATCGGTAGAAATAGGCAATAAATCGGCTTTGAATTTGTTCCGGGGTTTAACATATTTAGCCATCTCATAATCGAAATGGTTTTTGGTAATATAATCTACAATTAGGGCCTTACTGAATTTTGAGAAATTGTTGCTGATACTTACCGGACCGAACATATAACGGTACTGTGGGTTATCGATCAGGTATTTTAGAATTCCTTTCCAAAGCAGGAACAGTGGTAGCGGCTTACCCTGGTATTCTTTCCTGATCCACGATCTGCCCAACTCGATACCCTGCTTCAACATGGGGTAAAACTGATCTTTCATTTTAAAAAGTTCAGAAAGGTAGAAACCACGGCGGCCCATGCTCTCTAAAATTTCATCACCTTTACCTATCCGGTAAGCACCTACAATATTTTCTAAATCTTTATCCCATATAAATAAATGGTTATAGTAGATATCGTAGTTGTCGAGATCGATTTTTTTGTTGGTACCTTCACCTACTTCACGGAAAGTAATTTCTCGTAAACGGCCAATTTCCCTTAAAATATTCGGGATTTTTAAAGTCGGAACAATATATACCTCGTAATTTTTCTCCGTCCAAACCCTGAAATCTTCCAGAAGCGCTACCTCATTTTTAATTAAGAGCCTCGAAGTTTCTTCAATTACCTCAGCAGGTTTCTTTTTAATTTTAAATAAGTTTAACGGGTTAAAGAGTTTTTTCTCTGTGTCTAAACCAATACCAAGCGCATACGTACGGGCTCTTAAAAAGTCCATCAGTTTATTGCTGCTGTTCATGTGCGAAATTTCAGATACGGCTATTGGTTTACCAATCCGTACCTTAATGGTGCGCCCATGTTTATTTAAAAACTCCGAAGGTAGTTTTGCTGTACGCAGGGTAGGGTGTATGAAACTCAAAATGTTAAAGAAAACACCGTTATTACCATGAAAATAAATAGGTACAACAGGTACTTTTGCTTTGGCAATCAGTTTTCCAACAACAGGATGCCACATCCTGTCGGTTACCTGCTGAGCATCTAATTTAAAGGTAGAAACTTCTCCTGCAGGGAAAATACCAATTGGCGTTCCATTTCTAAGTAAATCAAAAGTAGTTTTTAATCCACTGATACTTGAAGAATGCTGCACATTTTCGAAAGGATTTACAGCAACAAAAAATTCATCAAGGTTTGGTATTTTTTTCAAAATGAAATTTACCATTACCTTTGCATCGGGCCTAACCGTACACAATAGTTTAACTAAAGCCAAACCTTCTACACCACCATAAGGGTGATTTGCGATTGCGATAAAAGGGCCTGTTTTAGGAATACAATTTAAATCATCATCATCAAATTCTATAGAAACGCCAATGGTTTCTAATATCTTGTCTACAAATTCTAAGCCTTTAAAATGTTGATTTTGAGCAAATACGTCGTTAATGTCGTTCAGTTTCATGATCTCCATCATCAAACCTGCCAAACCTGGTACACCTAGCTTATCTATCTTTGTTGCTTTCGCAAACTCAGATGTAGTTATGATCTTCATATAAATTCTTAGATTGTTGATAGGCAAAACCTATTCTGTTTTGCAATCCCAAAAATAAGATTTATATTTATAATCCACATGTCATATCGCATCAATGAGAATTTGGTTCAACAAAAATTTTGGTGTCAGCAAAAGTGAATTCAACGGATTGTTGTTTCTCGTCTCTATTATTGTTGTAATCAGGGTTATTCCAATTATATATGGCTACTACCAGCCAATTTCGAACGATGATCCAAATCTTTTAGCACAAATTCAGAAGATAACCATAACAGATCAGGCATATGCCAATACTATTCGCGATCGGATTGAAGATTCTAGCCCTCGGAAAACAGTTAAACTTTTTAAGTTCAATCCTAACAGTTTAGATGCAGAAGGTTGGCAAACTTTAGGTCTGTCGGCAAAACAAGCGCAATCAATTATAAATTATACCACTAAGGGCGGTAAGTTTTACAAAGCCGAAGATCTTCAGAAAATGTATACCATTTCGCCAGAAATGTATAAAAAGATATTGCCTTATGTTAACATACCTGATCAGCCCATCAATGCCTCAAGGAATTATGTACCTTTTGAAAAAAAGGAATATGCTAAAAAAGCTGTTGTGATTGTTGATATCAACAAAGCAGACTCGACACAATTGGATGGTATTAAAGGTATTGGCGGAACTTTTGCCCTTAGAATTATTAAATACCGTGAACGTTTAGGCGGCTTTTACAAAAAAGAACAACTTCTTGAAGTTTATGGTTTAGATTCCGGTAAGTATGCCGAAATTAAAGATCAGATTGAAATCAGCAATACTCCATTAAAAACAATAAATATAAATACAGCAACTTTTAACGATTTAAAGCGCAATCCATACCTTTCTTTCAAACAGATCAATGCCATTATTCAATACCGTAAGCAGCATGGTAATTATGCTAACCCATCCGATTTAAAAAAGATCATCATTTTAAACCAGCAGGTTATAGATAAAATTACCCCTTATATTTCTTTTTAGAAACTTAGCGCCTGTTTAAATTTTTATAACAAAAATAAATGGCCTTTTGCTGTCACGCTGAGGGATAATTTAGTGTATAAATTCAATATAAATGCCAGTAAAATTTAATGGAAATAAATCTTCCCAAAGGATCGTCATTTCGGGAAGGCTTTTTCAGCCGACAGCCTGCCTCGATTTTCGGGGAAGCAATCTTTATAGCAAGGACACAAGCATGATAGATTGCTTTGTCGTTCATCCTTATAATGACCTTTATTTAAACAACTGATATTTAGTGTTGTTTTTTTGACCATATAAGACATCTAAGGACCATATAAGCTTACATGTTCTTATATGGTTTGAAAGCCTAAAGGATTATTTAATGAATTAGATGTTCTTAGGTGTCTAAGGTGGTTAATTAAACTGCGTAGTCTTTAATTTTTACGACCACCTTAGACATCTTAGCTCAATGAGTTTTGCAGGATGCAAAATCTTAAACCTAATACGTTAGAAGCCGTATATAGGACTTCATTCCTATTTTTCAGGCCACAGACCTGATGGTTACTCGCAATGACGACCTTTTTTGGAGTCTGTCAATGGTAGAGGTGAGAATTTTTCAAATACATCGGAGAGCTGATAACAGATATACAAGGAGCGTCATTTCGACCGCAGTGGAGAACCCGAAGGCTCTGCAAAGCAAAATCTTTTAACGTAGTTCAAAGATTTCTCCATTTAGCCGCGCGTAGTCGATTGCTTTATTAATGCGTTGAAATGGTCTTCGACTACGCTCAGACTGACATATGAAATAAATTTTATTTTAAACATGCTCTTAAAAGCTTAAATTTTAAATGCGATTTGGAAAGCAATGATTGTGCTAATCGGTTTCGAAAGCCCTGCTTTACAATTACTCACCCGATTAAAAACCTGTGAAACAAGTAAGCACACAATAAAAGTAAAAACAAGTGCTTAAACCGGGATTTATGTTCGTTCCAATCAGGTTTAATTATGGAAGAACAGTACATTTAAACCCGAAATCATAGTGTCGGCCCGTGCCACCTAAACCTGATCGGAACGAACACGGAATGCAACGAAGTAAAGTGGAGAGCAGGGCTGAATAGTGCCAAATACTTCTGTACCTGATTTCCAAAAAAAGATAACCCGGTTAAAAAATATACATTTCCTTTTCCAGGTTAGTTATAGGAGTTAATTGCTTGTAAGGTTTAAAACGAATCCATTTTCAACAAATATGTTGCGAAAAAGAGAATGTATACATCTGTTATCATTCCTTCAATTTCATCTATATTCGTCAAAAACTCCATATAACTAACTTATTCGGCTATAGTTGTAGGAAAAATAAAAAAAAACTTTCTTCGTTAATTTCAAGGTTTAAAATTAACCGATAAACTAATTGAACCGAATACCATTTCATTCTGTAATTGCACGAATATTTAATGGTAACTAACTATGAAATAATTGATTATAATTGCCCCCGAACTAACTTAAAATATAAATTTAATGAGCGTAAGCTTCGATTTTTCAGAAACAGAAACTCAGCAAAGTGTAAAGGCTATGGTCCGCGATTTTGCAGAGAAAAATATTCGTCCAAATATAATGGAATGGGATGAGGCACAGCATTTTCCGGTCGAATTGTTTAAACAACTTGGAGAATCAGGCTTAATGGGCGTTTTGGTTCCCGAAGAGTATGGAGGCTCTGGATTGGGCTACCAGGAATATGTTGATGTGATTGTGGAAGTAGCCCGGGTTTGCGGTTCAATCGGCTTATCATTAGCCGCACACAACTCTTTATGTACTGGTCATATTTTGGCCTTTGCAACCGAAGAGCAGAAGCAAAAATGGTTGCCGAAGCTGGCTACTGCCGAATGGATTGGTGCCTGGGGTTTAACCGAAGCAAACACAGGTTCGGATGCCTTAAGGATGATGACTACTGCCGTTGAAGATGGTGAAGATTACATTATAAACGGCGCAAAAAACTGGATTACCCATGGCAAAAGCGGAGATATTGCGGTTGTGATGGTAAGAACAGGGGAGCAGGGGAGCTCGAAAGGGATTTCGGCCATTGTAGTAGAACGCGGTACACCTGGTTTTACTGCTGGGAAAAAAGAAAATAAACTAGGTATGCGGGCATCAGAAACCACAGAAATGATTTTTGATAATTGCCGCGTACCGAAAGCTAATTTATTGGGTAATGTTGGCGAAGGTTTTAAACAGGCGATGAAAGTGTTAGATGGCGGAAGGATTTCTATTGCGGCACTGGCTTTAGGTATTGCGAAAGGTGCTTTTGATGCAGCGGTAGCTTATTCAAAACAGCGGCAGCAGTTTGGTCAGCCCATCTCCAGCTTTCAGGCCATTAGTTTTAAACTGGCTGACATGGCTACAGAGATTGAAGCAGCCGAATTGTTGATCCGCCAGGCAGCAGATTTAAAGAACAGGCATTTGCCTATGACAAAAGAATCGGCCATGGCGAAATATTTTGCCTCAGAGGTCTCGGTAAGAGTAGCAACCGAAGCGGTTCAAATATTTGGGGGTTATGGTTATACCAAAGACTTTCCGGTTGAGAAATTTTATCGCGATAGTAAGTTGTGTACAATAGGCGAGGGCACTTCTGAAATACAAAAGATAGTTATTGCCAGAGAAATATTATCAAGGTAGAAGGTTTTAAGGTAGAAGGTTTAGGGCTATATTTGTTGAACCTTATACCCTAAGCCTTACGCCTTCAACCTTATATACAACAAACCAAATATATTATGAGTAATCCGGATGATTTAACCACTTCCGGATTTTTTTTGTTTTAAAATTTTGAAAACCAACTTTCAGTTGCCGGTGTTTTTACTAAATACTAAATACTAAATACTAAATACTAAATACTAAATACTAGTTGGGTTTGGAGTGGGGAGTTTGGCGTTTGGCGTCAATTAACGGATTTAAACAATTAATCGATTAGAGATACTAACTAATGAACTAAAAATATGGCAAAGTATTCAGAAAAAGCTGGTGAGAAAGTAGAAAAAACCATGCACGAAATGAAAGCAGGTAAGCTTAAGAGCGGATCAGGTAAAAAAGTGATTTCCAAAAAGCAGGCAATTGCTATCGGATTATCCGAAGCCAAAAAAGCAGGAGCGAAGGTACCTAAAAAAGGTTAAAAGCTTAAAGACTAAAGACCAAAGCAAATAGGTTTGGTGCCTAAAACTATCTTCTCAGAGCTTTAATCTATGGATTTTTCGCTCTGAGCTTATTGCGGTATATCTTTCGAAGTTAAAATGCTGTCGACCACATAAACGCTAAATCCCCGCCATGGTAGGGAATGTTTATATTCTTTGTAGTGTAATTCGAAAAACTTACCACTGTTGGCCATCATTTTTTCAGCAATTTCCTGGTTAGCGATAGAAAATTCGAATTCGTTGTTCTGCAGCGTTCCTGTTTGCCGGGATTTTATTCCGCTTTGAATTAATTTGCCCTCGTATGTTTTAAATATATAGCCTTTTTTTACTACATAGTTTAACTCCCCAGCTTTAACACCTTCACCAAAAACAAAGAAATAACGGTAGTAACAAATTGCGATTAATGTGATAACAACTATAACTGCGATAATTGAACCTACTTTTTTGCCTGTTGTCATATATGATTATATATATAAATGTAGCTAAACAACACATAAGTTCAACTAATGATTTAAATAAAATTTCTTTTTATAAATCTTTCTCGTTTTCAATATTTTGCTTACATTTGCAGCCCCGATAACACGGGAAAATTTAAAAACCACGAGAGGAGGTATTTCAGCGTTATGATCATTATCAACATTAAAGACGGCGAATCATTAGATAAAGCCCTTAAACGTTTCAAGAAAAAGTTTGAAAAAACTGGTGTATTGAGAGAACTACGTAGTCGCCAGGCATACGAGAAAAAATCCGTTGCCCGCCGTACTGAAATTAAACATGCTGTTTACATTCAGAATATGAATCAGGATACAACTGCATAGTTGTTTAAGATATAAATACAGTAAAGTCCTTCCGATGTTAAATTGGGAGGACTTTTCTTTTTTAAAAGGAAATCAAAAACATTTCAATAAACGATTAGTTAATGATTTCTTTATATCAAAACTATTTGTAACTTCATATCAATGCCCCGCAAAAAGATATTGAATGTTGCTAAAAAGTTTTATCACCTATTTAACTCACGAGAAGCGCTATTCTCCACATACCATTACCTCTTATCAGGTAGATTTAGATCAGTTTGAAGTATTTACTAAGGCATTAGAACTGGATTTCCCTGAAGTTAAACATGCTCACCTGCGCAATTACCTGGTTGAGCTAATGGAAACGGAAAATTCGGAAAATACCATTAACAGAAAAATATCTGCTATACGAAGCTTTTATAAATTTTTACATAGAACCGGAGCGATTGATCAAAATCCTGCTGTTTTAATCAAAGCGCCAAAAATACCTAAAAGGCTGCCTGTATTTATAGATGCACAGAAAATGGATCATTTACTGGATTCGCAGCAATATTTCGATGAAAGTTTTCCTTCTGTTCGCGATCATTTGGTTATTGAACTGCTTTTTGGAACGGGTATCCGTTTAGCTGAACTGTTGCAATTAAAAGAGACTGATATTGATATTTATTCAGGAACGATAAGGGTGCTGGGTAAAAGGAGTAAGGAAAGAATTATTCCTGTGAATAAACAGCTTATCAATCAGATAAATACCTACATTGACCTAAAAAAGTTGCAAAACTTTAATAACAATTTGCTTATATTAATCGTTACCAATACAGGTGCAGCGGCATATCCGAAATTAATATACCGTATTGTTACCTCATACCTAAACCATGTATCAACCAATGAAAAGAAAAGTCCCCACGTGTTGCGGCATAGTTATGCCACTAGCCTGTTAAATGCAGGAGCAGATTTAAATGCGATTAAAGAACTTTTGGGCCATGCCAGTTTAGCAGCAACCCAGGTTTACACCCACAATTCGATCGAAAGATTAAAAACAATTTATAAACAAGCCCATCCAAAGGCATAAAAAAAGGAGGAAAAATGAAAATCGGAGTTCAATCAATCCACTTCAGTGCAGACAGTAAGTTGTTAGATTTTATACAGAAGAAAGCAAACAAGCTTGATCAGTTTTTTGACCAGATCATTAGCGGAGAAGTGTATTTAAAGTTAGAGAACGTAGAGGACGAGGCTAATAAAATTAGTGAGATAAAACTGATTGTACCAGGAGGTACCCTCTTCGCTAAAGAACAATGTAAATCATTTGAAGAAGCCACAGATCTGGCAATCGAATCGTTAAGAAAGCAGATTACAAAACATAAAGATAAAACACGTGCAAAATTAAGTGAGCATAAAGCAATTTTAAGTGAGAGCGAAGCCGCTGATTATTAGTAAAGCACAAAAATATAATGCAAAGGGGCGGTACAGTTAAATGTACCGCCTTTTTGTTTTGGTGATAACTTCCCAGGTTACCGTCAATCGATGAAAATTGAAAGATAATTCCCTTCGGCGGCGTCATCTCGGGCGGAGTGTAACGTAGCCGGGAGATCTATCTTTAGAATACTTTTTATTTAGATCTCTCCGTTTCGCTGCGCTTCAGTCGAGATGACGACTTTTTTTATATTAGTTTCTTCAAATAATTTAAAGAAATCGGAAGCTATTCGTACAATTTCTATAAACCAATTTTAATTTTCTAAGCAATTCTCCGTGAAAAAATAGACCTCGAGATATAAATTTTAACTTTTATTGAGATTCATGCATTTGTTATTTTCTGTTCATTATTGTGATTAGAGGTGGTAATCATGTTTATTAGGACAATAAACATAAAAAAAATATTCGATTTTAAGAGATTGATTATTAAGCTCCTTCAGGTGTATGATGAGCACTAACTAAAAATAACTTCATTATTTTTTTCAAATTTATTTTGAACTGAAATATAAGTGTGTATATTTGCATTCCCTTTCGGAAACGGTGTTAGATCAGGAAGAAAAGGGTTGTTCTTTAAAAAGATAAAAGTTTTAAAAAACACGTTAATAGTATGAAAAATGAAGATTTTTCGTATCATTGCAGAAAATTTAAAGCCTCCTTAGCTCAGCTGGTAGAGCAACTGACTTGTAATCAGTAGGTCATTGGTTCGATTCCGATAGGAGGCTCTTTTTATTTTAAAGTGTTAGCATTTTAAAGTAAAAAATGGGGAGATTCCAGAGCGGCCAAATGGGACAGACTGTAACTCTGTTATCGCAAGATTTCGAAGGTTCGAATCCTTCTCTCCCCACACTTTAAATGAACGACCAAATGTTTTAATGAGAGATTATTTCTATCATTCTTTCATTCAATCAATCACTAGTTTTTAAAAGCGGAAGTAGCTCAGTTGGTAGAGCGATAGCCTTCCAAGCTATAGGTCGCGAGTTCGAACCTCGTCTTCCGCTCCAATAAAAATTAGAAAGTGGGCAGTTGTTGGTAACAGTTTTAATATAGTTAAAACTAAAAGCTGGAACTGGAAACTAAAAAGCCGACTTAGCTCAGCGGTAGAGCACTTCCTTGGTAAGGAAGAGGTCGTGGGTTCAATTCCCATAGTTGGCTCAGGTATAATAAAGCTTTGTTAAATCTGTTTAATAAGCAGAGTAGACAAGGTTTTTTGTGTTGAAATAACAATAAATAAAAAATAATAAAAAGTTAACCTACTAATTAGTTATAAATAAAATGGCAAAAGAAAAATTTGACCGCAGTAAACCGCACTTAAACATCGGTACAATCGGTCACGTCGATCACGGTAAAACAACTTTAACAGCAGCTATTACAAAAGTTTTGGCTGATGCTGGTTTAACTGAGGCACGTTCATTCGATTCAATTGACTCTGCTCCAGAGGAAAAAGAAAGAGGTATTACAATCAATACAGCTCACGTTGAGTATTCAACAGCTAACCGTCACTATGCACACGTTGACTGTCCAGGTCACGCGGATTACGTGAAAAACATGGTTACTGGTGCTGCTCAGATGGACGGTGCAATTATCGTTGTTGCTGCTACTGATGGTCCAATGCCACAAACTCGTGAGCACATCTTATTAGCTCGTCAGGTTGGTGTGCCTTCATTAGTTGTATTCATGAATAAAGTGGATATGGTTGATGATCCTGAATTATTAGAATTAGTAGAAATGGAAGTTCGTGAATTATTATCATTCTACGAATTCCCAGGTGATGATATTCCTGTAATCCAAGGTTCTGCATTAGGTGGATTAAACGGCGATCCTAAATGGGTTGGTAAAATTATGGAATTAATGGATGCTGTTGATAGCTACATTCCAATTCCTCCACGTTTAACTGATCTTCCATTCTTAATGCCTGTTGAAGATGTATTCTCGATCACTGGTCGTGGTACTGTAGCAACTGGTCGTATTGAGCGTGGTGTAATCAACTCTGGAGATCCGGTTGAGATCTTAGGTATGGGTGCTGAGAACTTAAAATCTACAGTAACTGGTGTTGAGATGTTCCGTAAAATCTTAGATTACGGTGAAGCTGGTGATAACGTAGGTTTATTGTTACGTGGTATTGAGAAAACTGATATCCGTCGTGGTATGGTAATCTGTAAACCAGGTTCAGTAACTCCTCACACTGATTTCAAA
>Ga0157371_10000277_pt1 | contig 69357 bp, 61 predicted proteins | sample C45metaG_FD_113462 | JGI IMG/M metagenome (GOLD analysis project Ga0157371, IMG submission 113462) | Corn rhizosphere microbial communities from Kellogg Biological Station, Michigan, USA - C4-5 metaG | ecosystem: Host-associated > Plants > Roots > Rhizosphere > Soil | place: USA: Michigan...
AAGTTCGGCGATGCCGCTCGCTCCAAGATGCTCAAAGGCGTCAACGTTCTGGCTGACGCGGTAAAAGCGACCCTGGGCCCGAAAGGCCGTAACGTGATTCTCGAGAAGAGCTTCGGCGCTCCGCTGATCACCAAAGACGGTGTGTCGGTTGCCAAAGAAATCGAGCTGAAAGACCGTTTCGAAAACATGGGCGCGCAGCTGGTCAAAGACGTTGCCTCCCGTGCCAACGATGACGCCGGCGACGGTACCACCACTGCCACCGTACTGGCTCAGTCGATCGTCAACGAAGGCCTGAAAGCCGTCGCTGCCGGCATGAACCCGATGGACCTCAAGCGTGGCATCGACAAGGCCACCATCGCCATCGTCAAGGAACTGAAAAGCCTGTCCAAGCCCTGTGCCGACTCCAAGGCCATCGCTCAGGTCGGTACCATTTCCGCCAACTCCGACAGCTCCATCGGTGACATCATTGCCGAAGCCATGGAAAAAGTCGGCAAGGAAGGCGTGATCACCGTTGAAGAAGGCTCGGGCCTGGAAAACGAACTGTCCGTCGTCGAAGGCATGCAATTCGACCGTGGCTACCTGTCCCCGTACTTCGTCAACAAGCCAGACACCATGGTCGCCGAACTCGACGGCCCGCTGATCCTGCTGGTCGACAAGAAAATCTCCAACATCCGCGAAATGCTGCCGGTGCTGGAAGCGGTCGCCAAGGCCGGCCGTCCGCTGCTGATCGTGGCTGAAGACGTCGAAGGCGAAGCGCTGGCGACCCTGGTCGTGAACAACATGCGCGGCATCGTCAAGGTCGCTGCCGTCAAGGCGCCTGGTTTCGGCGATCGCCGCAAGGCCATGCTGCAGGACATCGCCGTCCTGACCGGCGGTACCGTCATCTCCGAAGAGATCGGCCTGAGCCTGGAAAGCACCACCCTGGAGCACCTGGGTAATGCCAAGCGCGTGATCCTGTCGAAAGAAAACACCACCATCATCGATGGCGCCGGTGTTGAAGTCGACATCCAGTCGCGTGTCACTCAGATCCGTCAGCAAGTGGCCGACACTTCGTCCGACTACGATCGCGAAAAACTGCAGGAGCGTCTGGCCAAGCTGTCCGGCGGCGTTGCAGTCATCAAGGTCGGTGCCGGTTCCGAAGTCGAGATGAAAGAGAAGAAAGCCCGCGTTGAAGACGCCCTGCACGCTACCCGCGCAGCCGTCGAAGAAGGCGTGGTACCTGGCGGTGGCGTGGCACTGGTTCGCGCCCTGCAGGCCATCTCCGAGCTGAAAGGCGAGAACGCCGATCAGAACGTTGGCATCGCACTGCTGCGCCGCGCGGTCGAAGCACCTCTGCGTCAGATCGTCGCCAACTCCGGTGACGAGCCAAGCGTCGTGGTCGACAAGGTCAAGCAAGGTTCGGGTAACTACGGTTACAACGCTGCCTCGGGCGAATACGGCGACATGATCGAAATGGGTATCCTGGACCCTGCCAAAGTGACTCGTTCGGCTCTGCAAGCGGCTTCGTCGATTGCCAGCCTGATGATCACCACTGAAGCGATGATCGCTGAAATCGCCGAAGACAAGCCGGCCGCTGGCGGTATGCCAGACATGGGCGGCATGGGTGGCATGGGCGGCATGATGTAGGCCAGCCTCACCCGTCAGAAAAAAACCCGCCTTGTGCGGGTTTTTTCGTCTGGCCGTTGCGTCGGGCTGTTACAGGCCCAGGCCCCGGCGCGCCACCCGGCAGGCCGCCAGGTCCCAGGCGGCAGTGCCCACGCTCTTGAACACGACAGGGCGGTCGTAGGCCCGCTCCTCCTGCAGCGCCGTGGCCAGCGAGCGCGTGCGCGCCCAGTCGATCTCGGCCTGGATCAGGTCGCCCGCTTCATGCCGGGCACCGGCTGGATCGTCGACGTAGATATCGCTGCCCGCCAGGGTCAGCGCGCCGATCTCGGCCATTTGCGGTTTGAACGCGCCTACGCCGATCAGCAGTTTCCCGGCCACGGCCTGTTCGTTGTAGACCGCGACCGTGCTGGTGGTCAGGGTGATGATCACTTCGGCGCGATCGCCCGGGTCATCGACCGCAGCGGCCTGTAAGTATGGGTGCAACGCCTGGTGCTGCTGACAGAAAGCGACCGCGGCCTGCGACGTGCGCCCGCGCACCTGCACCTTCGCCTGTGGGTAGAGCGCATGGATGGCCTGCAGGTGATAGACCGCCTGGGTGCCGGTGCCTATCAGCATAATGTGCCGCGGTGGCGCTGGCAGCAATGTATCGATCGCCAGCATGCTCACCGCAGCGGTCCGGCGCCCGGTGACTTCCGGGCCGTCGAGCTGGAACAGGGGGCGCCCGGTCCGGGCGTCGAAGGCGCTGACCTGGCCGTGAATGGTCGGCAGGCCCAGCGCCCGGTTCCCCGGCTGCACGTTGACCAGTTTATGGATGGCCACGTCCTCGGCGGTCGCCGGCATGCTTAGCATCACGCCCTCGTGGGGCAGCGGCACCACCAGGCGTTCGGGGCTGCGGATGCGCGCCTGGGCGTAGTCGCCGGCCGCCTGTCGGAGGGCGTCCACCAAAGCGGGGAAGTCCAGTAACGCTGCGGTCCGGGCCGCGCTGCAGACAATGAAGGGTTGAGCGCTCATCAGAACCTCGATCGTTGGCGAGTGGGCAGCCTCGATTAAACCATAGCCCTGTCGCCACGATAGACTTAAGCTGCGCGGGCCCTGCTGGCAAATACCTGGAGTGGAGACAGGCATGCGAATTCTATTGGTCGAAGACAACCGCGATATTCTGGCCAACCTGGCCGATTATCTCGGCATGAAGGGGTACACGGTCGACTGCGCCCAGGATGGTCTTTCCGGCCTGCACCTGGCGGCGACCGAGCACTATGACCTGATCGTGCTCGATATCATGCTGCCGGGCATCGACGGCTACACCCTGTGCAAGCGGCTGCGCGAAGACGCGCGGCGCGATACGCCGGTCATCATGCTGACCGCCCGCGACCAGTTGGACGATCGCCTGCAGGGCTTTCGCTCGGGCGCCGATGACTACCTGCTCAAGCCGTTCGCCCTGTCCGAACTGGCCGCGCGCATCGAGGCGGTGCTGCGCCGCGCCCAGGGTGGCGGCAAGCGCTCCCTGCAGGTGGCCGACCTCAGCTATGACCTCGACACCCTTGAAGTGACCCGCGAGGGGCGCCTGCTCAAACTCAACCCGGTCGGGCTCAAGCTGCTGGCCGTGCTGATGCAGAAAAGCCCCCATGTGCTGCGCCGCGAGGTCCTCGAAGAAGCCTTGTGGGGCGATGATTGCCCGGACAGCGACAGCCTGCGCAGCCATGTCCACCAGTTGCGCCAGGTGATCGACAAACCGTTCGCCAAGCCGTTGCTGCAAACGGTGCATGGCGTGGGCTATCGCCTTGCCGAGGGTCGAGATGGAGTTTAAGCAAAGCCTGTCACAACGCATCATCATTGCCTTTGCGCTCATGAGCGCGCTGGTGGCCGGAGCGTTCGGCGTCGGTATCGTCGCCACCGTGCACCTGGTCGAGGAAAAACTCATCTCCTCGGGGCTGGGAGGGGACTTGCAGCGACTGCTGATGCTCGACAGTGTCAGTGACTGGAGCCACCGCCCGGAACCGGACCAGATCTTCTATTTCAGCGGCGGGCCGGGCGACTTCGATCTGCCGCCCGATGTGAAACTGCTCGATCGCGGCTTCCACGAAGTGTTCCGGGGCGACCTGTCCTACCACGCGATGGTCGAGGTGGTCGACGGTCGACGCTATGTGCTGTTGCAGGACCAGAGTGATTTCGAGGAGCGCGAACGGGTGTTGTTCGCGGTCGTCGTGGTCGGTTTCGTCATGAGTCTGGCCCTGGCGTTGCTGCTGGGTTGGGTGCTGGCCCGCCGGGTCATGGCGCCGGTGATTCGCCTGGCGCGCCAGGTCCGCCGCCGCGACCAGCTGTTGGGCCTGGCCCCGCCGCTGGCGCCGGACTATGCCGCCGACGAGGTCGGGCAATTGGCGGTGGCCTTCGATGCCACCCTGGGGCGCCTGCGCGATGCGCTCAACCGGGAACGTCTGTTCACCAGCGACGTCAGCCACGAACTGCGCACCCCGTTGATGGTGCTGGCCAGCTCCTGTGAATTGTTGCTGGAGAACCCGGCGCTGGATCAGCGCGCGCGTTCGCAGGTCGAGCGCATTGCCCGGGCCTGCGAGGAAATGCGCGAACTGGTGCAGACATTCCTGATGCTGGCTCGTGCCCAGCGCGACGACAGCGACGTGGCCCATCAGGCCACGTTGACCGAGGTGGCGGATAACCTGCTGGGCATGTGGCGCGAGCCGATCGGCAAGAAAGGCCTGCAAATGATCTACGAGCCGGGCACCGCGCTGCACGAGCGCTACAACGCCACGTTCTTGCAGGCGGTGATGGGCAACCTGTTGCGCAACGCGTTGCACTATACCGAGCACGGCAGCATCCGGCTCGCCCTGGAAGGCACAAGCTTCGTGGTCGAGGACACGGGCGTCGGGATTCCCGAGGATGAACGCGAGGCCATGTTCAAGCCGTTCGTGCGGGGCAGCGAGAAGCGCGGCGAGGGTCTGGGCCTGGGGCTCTCCCTGGTGCAGCGGATCTGCCAAGACCAGGGCTGGCGGGTGGACCTGACCCCCATGGAGCCACACGGGTGTCGCTTCCATGTGCAACTCGATCCGGACCCGCGCTGACCCGCAACGGCTTATCCAGGAACGTATTTTTCACATCGGCATGACCTATCGATGACGCACGGCCCTTTATCGTCGCGTCATCGGATAGGGAATCAAGCCATGACCGCACCCAAACTGGAGTTCTCCAAGAAGTACGATCAGGACCATGCCAGAAAATATTTTTTCAAGCATCGGAACGGTCTATCTCGGCGCTTGTCTCATTGGCGCGACGAGCAGGTGGCACGTAGGGCTCTTGCGCTCGCGGGCGAGCCCGGATTAGTGTTGGACCTGCCCTGTGGGGCCGGAAGGTTCTGGCCGCTGCTGGCCGAGAAAAGCAACCGAGTGATCATCGGTGCCGACAATGCCGAGGCGATGCTGGCCACGGCCTGCAGTGCCCAGCCCCACGATGTGGTCGCGCGGGTGCGGCCGTTGCAAACCTCGGCCTTCGACATCGACCTGCCGGACAACTCGGTCGACAGCATTTTCTGCATGCGGCTGATGCACCACGTCGGCGATGCTCAGCATCGGCTGGCGCTGCTCGAACAGTTTCATCGGGTCACCCGCGACAGCCTGATCATCTCGCTGTGGGTAGACGGGAATTTCAAGTCGTGGCGCCGTTCGCGTCTCGAAGCACGGAGGCTGAAAAACGGTAAGGAAATCGGTTACCAGAACCGATTCGTCTTGCCTACGGAAACCGTGGAGGCCGAATTTCTTCAGGCCGGGTTCCGTATTCAGGAGCGGCTGGATTTCTTGCCGCTCTGCGCCATGTGGCGCGTCTATGTGCTGCGCAAGGGGTGAGCGATATGGTTGTTGACGGTGTATTTCAAGCGACAGCAACCCAGCCTTTTTCCCTCGATCATTTCTGGCAGGCCCATGGCGAGTGGGTCGAAGCGCCCAATCAGCGACGCGGTGGCGAGAGCGGGGTCAAGCGCGTGCAGGCCATCGACGGCGAGACGCTTTACGTCAAGCGCCAGGTAGGCCACGTCTATCGCAGTTGGCTGCATCCGCTGGGCCGCCCCACCGTGCTGCGCGAACGCGCGGCCCTGACCGCCTTGCGTGACTTGGGCGTGAAGGTGCCCGCCATCGTGTTCTGCAATGTCCAGCGTGATCCTGACAACCAATGGCGCGGCGTCCTGGTCACCCGGGCGCTCGATGGCTTTCAGGATCTTGCCGCCTGGTCAGCCACCGCCGACTGGCAACACGCCGAACCTGCCTTGCAGGAAGCCCTGTTGCAGGCGCTGGCCCTGACCCTGGCACGCATGCACCGCGCCCGTTGGCAGCACGGCTGCCTGTATGAAAAACACGTGTTCGTCAGGGTAGTGGGCCAAGCGCATAAATCCCAGGTGCAGATCGCCCTGCTGGACCTGGAAAAATCCCGTCGGCGCATCAGCGCCAGCCACGCGGCGCAGCATGACCTCAAACAATTGCGGCGCCATTCGTCGTTCAGTGAGGCGCAATGGTCCAGGTTGCTCTACTTTTACTTTGACGCGTTCGGCAGCGCTATCAAGGGTTTAGAGTCATGAAGCTAGAAATCGCTCGAAGTGTGTTCCTGGTGGCGGCGCTGGCCGTCGCAACCGTCGCGGTCGCCGCATGGGAGCAACCGCGGCCCACCATCCTCAGTGCCGAGCACGGCGCGGGCAATTGCCCGTTACCGCGCGCGCAGAAGGCCTCATTGGCGGTCCAGCCGGACCGCGACTTCCTGTTGTTCATCATCGGCCTCTCCCAAGGGGTTCGCACGCAAGGCTGATCCAGCCCTTCGGCGTCCTGAGCAACCCGGCCCTGGCGCCGGGTTTTTCTTGGGCTCAGGAGCGTGACGGGTCGGGGCGTGGGTCAGGCCTGGCCAGTAGCGTATAGACGCAGGGCAACACGAACAGGGTGAACAGGGTGCCCACCGACATGCCGGTGGCGATCACCATGCCAATGTCGAAACGGCTGACCGCCCCGGCGCCACTGGCCAGGATCAACGGCAGCATGCCGAACACCATCGCCGCCGTGGTCATCAGCACCGGCCGCAAGCGAATGGACGCTGCCTGCTCGATGGCCGCGCGCACGCTCAACCGTTGTTCGCGGCGCAGCGTGTTGGCGAACTCGACGATCAGGATGCCGTGCTTGCTGATCAGGCCGATCAGGGTCACCAGGCCCACCTGGGTGTAGATGTTCAGGCTCGACCAGCCGAGGAAGATCGGTATCAGCGCGCCGCAGATCGACAAGGGCACCGTGACCAGGATCACCAGCGGGTCGCGGAAGCTCTCGAACTGTGCCGCCAGCACCAGGAAGATGATCGCCAGCGCGAGGCCGAAGGTCACCCACAGCGCGTTGCTCTCCTGCACGTACTGGCGCGCCGCACTGCCGTAGTCGAACGCGAAACCCTCGGGCGCCTCTTCGCTGGCGATCTGGCGAACCGTTTCGACGGCTTCACCGATGCTCACGATCGGAAAACCCTGGATGATCGCCGAGTTGAGCTGCTGGAACTGGTTCAACTGGCGTGGCCGGGCGCGGTCGCTGAGGGTCACCAGGGTCGATAGCGGCAACAATTCGTTCTGGGCGTTGCGCACGTAGTACCGGTCGATCCAGCGCGGGTTGTCGCGGTAAGCCTGGTCGACCTGGGCAATGACCTTGTAACTGCGGCCTTCGACGGTGAACCGGTTGATCTCCGACTCGCCCAGCAGGGTCGCCAGGGTACCGCCCAGTTCCTGCATCGACACCCCCATCTGCGCGGCCTTTTCGCGGTCGATGTCGACCACCACCTCAGGCTTGTCGAAGGCCAGGTCGATGTCCAGGAAGGCGAATTTGCCACTGGCTTCGGCGCGTTGCTTGACGCGCTCGGCGACTTCCAGCAGCGACGCATAGTCGTTCGGAGTGTTGATCACGAACTCGAACGGCAGCCCTTCACCCGTGCCTGGCAATGAAGGCAGGTTGAAGCCGAAGATCTGCAGCCCGCTGACCTGCTCGAGCTTCTGCTGAACCTCGGGCAACAGCTGCATCTGCGTGCGCTCGCGCTCGTTCCACGGCTTGAGCAGGAAACCGCCGATGCCGGATTGCACGCCGTTGAAACCGTTGATCTGGAACGAGGAGTAATACTCGGGGAAGGTCTTGAAGATCTCGGTGAATTCGTCCGTGTGGGTGTTCAGGTAATTCAGGTTGGCGGTCTGCGGGGCGGTGGCCATCATGAACACGATGCCCTGGTCCTCGTCCGGGGCCAGTTCGCTCTTGGCGAACATCAGGAAGACCGGAATCAGGCACAGCACGATCAGGGCGAACACCAGCACCACCGGACGTGTCTCCAGCGTGCCATGCAGCGTGCGCTGATAACGGCTCTTCAGGCCTTCGAATAACAGGTCCAGGCGATGGGCCAGGCCACTGGGGTTTTCCTCGCGGCGTAGCAACAGGGCGCACATCATCGGCGACAGGGTCAGGGCGACGATTCCGGAGATCACCACGGCACCGGCCAGGGTCAGCGCGAACTCCTTGAACAACGCCCCGGTGAGGCCTTCGAGAAACCCGATCGGCGTGTAGACAGCCGCCAAAGTGATGGTCATCGAGACCACCGGCAGGGCAATCTCACGCGCACCCTCGATGGCTGCATCGAAGGGCGATTTGCCTTCTTCGATATGACGATCGATGTTCTCCACCACGACAATCGCATCGTCCACCACCAGGCCGATGGCCAGCACCATGGCCAGCAGCGTCAGCAGGTTCAGCGAATAGCCCATCAACTGCATGAAGAACAGCACGCCGATCATCGACAACGGGATCGTCACCACCGGTATCAGCACCGACCGCAGCGCGCCGAGAAACAGGAACACCACGACGATGACGATCAACACCGCCTCGACCAGGGTTTTCACCACCTCGTCGATCGATGCCTGGATGAACAGCGTGGCGTCGTAGGCGATCGACACCTTGAGGCTGGGCGGCAGCTGTTTTTCCAAAGACGGCATGATCGCCCGCACTTCCCTGATCACTTCCAGCGGGTTGGCGCCGGGGGTGGGCTTGATGCCGATGTAGACCGAGGGTGTGCCGTTGAACGAGCTGACGCTGTCGTAGTTCTCGGCACCCATCCGGACGCTGGCGACATCGCGCAGCAGCACACGGCGGTCGCCATCGGTCTTCACGGCAATGGCGCCGAACGCCTCGGGGGTCTTCAGGTCGGTGTTGGCATTGATGCTGGTCACCACGTACTCGCCCTTGACCTCACCGGCAGCGGACAGGAAGTTGTAACGGCGTACGGCGTCGCTGACATCGTTGGCGCTCAGGCCGAAGCCGGCCAGCTTCACCGGGTCCAGCCAGATGCGCATGGCGAACACCTGGTTTCCGAGGATCTGCGCCTCGGCCATGCCGGGCAGGGTAGCGAGCTTGGGTTGGATGACCCGCGACAGGTAATCGGTGATCTGCGGATTGCTCAAGGTCTCGCTGAAGAAGCTGACATACATCAGGGCCGACGCGTCGGCAGCCTCCTTGCTCAGTACCGGGTCCTCGGACTCCTGGGGCAGCTTGTTCTTGACCTCGTTGGCCTTGGCCAGCAATTCGGTGAACAGGCGGTCGCTGTTGGCGCCGATGCGGGCATAGACCGAGATCACCGAATAGTTCTGGCGACTGACCGAGGTCATGTAGTCGATGCCTTCGGCGCTGGCCAGGCTTTGTTGCAGGGGCTGGGTGATGTAGCCCTGAATGGTCTCGGCGTTGGCACCGGGGTAGGCGGTGGTCACCGTGATCAGCGCGTTTTCCATCTGCGGGTATTCACGGATGCTCAGTGCGCTCCAGGCCTGCAGGCCCAGCAGCACGATCAGCAGGCTGACCACCGTCGCCAGCACGGGGCGGCGAATGAACGGATCGGTAAAAGCCATGGAACGGTTCCTCGATCAGTCGGCGCGGGGCCCGGGGGTGTCGACGGCAGGCGCGGTCTTGTCGGCCTTGGGCTCGATGGCGGCGCCATCGCTGAGCTTGAGTTGACCGCCGCTGACCACCCGATCGCCGGCCTCGATGCCCCGGGTCACCACCACCAGCCCGTCGCGACGCTCGCCGGTTTCGATGAAGCGGCGCTGCGCGATTGGTGGTTTGCTGCCCTGTGCACCGGCTTGCGCCGCCGGGGCGGTGACCACATAGACCGAGTTGCCATACAGCGTATAGGTCACCGCGCTGTCAGGCACCACGGTCACCGGCCGGGCGTTGGCCAGCACCACTTCCAGGCTGCCGAACATGCCGGGCAGCAACTTCGCCTGGGGGTTGGGCAGGGTAGCCCGTACCAGCACGTTGCGCGTGCTGTCCTCGACCTTGGGGTTGATGGCGCTGATGCGGCCTTCGAAACGTTCGTCCGCGAAGGCGGCGACCCGGATGCGCACCACCTGTTCGAGCGCCAGGCGCGGGACGTCCTGCTCGGGCACGTAGAAGTCGACGTACAGGCTGCCGATGTCCTGCAGGGTGGCGATCACCGTGCCGCTGGCCAGGTAGTCGCCGACGTCGACCTGGCGAATGCCGATGGTCCCGGCAAAGGGCGCAACGATACTTTTCTTCGCCAGTACCGCTTTCAACTGGGCCACGTTGGCCTTGTTCTTCTCGACCTGGGCGGCCAGGCGATCGAACTCCCCGCGGGAAATGGCCTGGCTGTCGACCAGTTGCCGGCCCCTGCCGTAATCCACCTGCGCCAGGCCAAGGTCGGCCTGGGCATTGGCCAGTTGTGCGGCCTCCACCTGATTGTCCAGTTGCAGCAGCATCTGCCCGGCCTTGACGGGCTGCCCGGACACGAAGTGCAAACTGCGCACGGTACCGGCCACTTCCAGGCTCAACTCGACGCCCTGCAGCGCCTTGAGGCTGCCGACGGCAGGCAGCAGGGGTTGCCAGGCCTGCTGGGCGGCGGTGGTGACCGGTACGCTGACCGGCGGCTTGGGGGCACTGAACACCTGGATCTGCCGGTAGACGGTCCAGGCTTTGTAACCGCCGAGCACCAGCACACACAGTACGACAAGGCCCAACATGATCAGCATGCGGCGACGTAGCATAGTCCCGTTCCTTGGAGAGGCAGTGAACATCAGGCGCGCACACTACGGTGCTGCGTTGGTTTGGCCAACGTGAATTGTTTTCCCGATATTACACCGCCCCTGGCGGCGCGGCACTGAGGGGTCGCGTGCTCAGCCGAGCACGTGCAGGTGGTTGTCCCACAGCCCCGATGGCAGTGGCAGCGGCTCGCCTGCCAGGCTGGCCTGGCGGCAATCGTAATAACGGCAACGACCTTGCCCCGAGGTCACCACGAAACCGTCTTTCACTGCCGCCACGCCGGCACAGTCGGGCAATGGTGCATCGAGCCGAACGCTGGCGTCGTCCAGGTTCCAGATGAAAAAGCGATTGGCGCGCGGTGCAGTCAGGGCGACCAGGCGCAGGTCGCTGTGCACCGCCACGCTGGCGGTGTAGTGGTTCATCGAGCGCAGTTGCTGTTCGGCGACCGGGAACGGCTGGAAGGCCTGGCCGGGCCTTTTGATCGCCAGCAACGGGGCGGTGTCGTGGGACGCGCCCATGTATTGCTGGCACGCCAGCACGGTGCCGTCACTGCCAATGGCCAGGTGGCGGACGCTGTTCATCGGTTGTGCGAGGGTTTCCTTGCTCAGCAGGGTGCCATCGCGCTGCATCAACACCAGGCTGGGCTGCATGGCGTTCAGGTTCATTTCGACCCGGCTTTCGGCCTCGGTCCGAATGCCGCCGTTGGCCACCACCAGGGTTTCGCCATCGGGCAGCCACGAGACCTGGTGAGGGCCGATGCCGTGGGTCGGAATTTCGCCGGTACGACGCAAGCGTTGCTCGCCGAAGCGGTACACACCGAGCACACCACGGCCGGGGTCGCGGGTGTCGTTTTCGGTTGCGTAGAGCCAGTCACCGCTGCGGTGGATGACCGCGTGGCCGTAGAAATGACGGTCAGGCGGCGAGGTGATGACCTGCAGCAAGGTGCCGTCACGTACGTCGATCAGGTAGCTTTCGGTCCCCGGGCGGCGCGCCACGAACAGGGCGATGGGTTGCTCGGGGTGGTCGATGATGTCATGGCAGCGTTGAGCGACCCGGGTCGCGAACTGCTCGGTGCCGTCCAGGCGATAGCCGACGGCGTAGTGGCCGCCGTCGCCGTCGTCGCGCGCGGACAGCAGCAGCGGGCCGCGGTCCTTGGCCCTGGACAGCGTCCAGCCGCCCAGCGTCACGGCGCTGAGCAGGGCGCTGCCCCATGTCAAAGCCTGCCTTCTCAACATCTCAGTCACCGTCGTTGGCGTTGAAGCCCAGTTGAATGTTCAAGGCCCGCGCCAGCTCTCCCTCATGCAGTCGATGAACGACGTTCAGGCTGTCGTACAGGGACGTCAGGTAATGCCGGCCGGCTTCATCGTTCAGCAGTTGGCCAAGCGGTTTGTCATTCTGCTCCAGCAGCTTGTTGGCGGCGGCATAGGCGGCGTCGATCTTTTCGGCCAGGGCTTTTTGCTCGCTGGGCAGCAAACCGCGCAGGCCCTGGTTGTCGACGCCGGTCCAGACCGTCTGCGCAGCAGCCAGGCTCGCCTGCAGGCTTTTCAGCGAAGACGCGCTGCGCCAGGCCTCGGCCTGGTAAGGCTGGGGAATGCTCTTGCTCTGGCGGCCCATGGGCGTGCCGAGTTTTTTCTTCAATGTGTCGAGTGCCGTCACCTGGGCGCGCAGCAGGTCGGCGATGGCCTCGTGGGAATCGGCGTAACGCTGGTTGGGGAACTTGCTCATCTGCGCCAGCATGCCGTCGGTCTTGTTCCAGCCGGCCAGGATCTCCTCGGCGAGGACTTTCTGACGTTCACCAATGGCGATCAGCAGCGGGCAGTAGCGAGCCTTCTGGGCGCCATCGGCCAGCTCGGGCTTGGCGTCGAACAGGATGTATTCATACGCCGACAGGCCCTGGATCACCACGCTGGCGTTGGCCAGGCTGGCAGCGTCGACCGGCGTGCCGGCTTCCAGCAGTTGCTCGACCTGGCGGCCCACGAGGTTCTTCTTGTCGGGCCAGAACTGCACGGACCAGGCGCGATTGCCCTCGGCCAGCGGCCCGATCAGCAGCGGCTGCAGCTCGGCCCAGGCTTTTTGCGCATGGAGGAAGTCGGCGCGGGCCGTGTTGAGGTCTTCTTTGCCCTGGCAGTAGGCCAGGGCGCTGACCGCCAGTTGCCGATCGGCTTCGACCCAGCGGCTGTAGGTCGGCAGGATGACTTGCTTGGCGATCGCCGCGCTGGTGACCGCCTGGGGGTCCTGTGGTGAACAGGCGCCCAGGGCGAGGGCGGCGAGGCTGGTGAAAAGCAGCTTGGGGCGGAACATGGCAGAGCTCCCGAAAAGTCTGGAAAGTTTATAGGGAATCGAGGAACGCCAGCAACGCGGCGCGTTGCTCGGCATTGAAGGTCAACACATGATCGCGGGCAGCGCGGGCTTCGCCGTCGTGCCAGAGCACCGCTTCGAGCGCGTTGCGTGCGCGCCCGTCATGCAACAGTTGGGTATGGCCACTGACGGTCCCGGTCATGCCCAGGCCCCACAACGGCGGGGTGCGCCAGTCCTGGCCACCGGCCTGGAACTCGCTGCGCCGGTCGGCCAGGCCGGGGCCCATGTCATGCAACAGCAAGTCGGTGTAGGGGCGAATCACCTGATTGGCCAATTCAGGCTCGGCTGCATCGCTGCGAGTCGTGTACTGGGGCACGTGGCACGCCTGGCAACCGGCCTGATGGAACAGCGTCTTGCCGGCCAGGACCTGCGGCGAGTCGACATCGCGACGGGCCGGCACCGCCAGGTTACGGGTGTAGAACAGCACCAGGCGCAGGATGTTGTCGCTCACTTCCGGTGCCTGGTCGGGGCCGTTGCCGTTGGGGGCCTGCAGGCAGGCGGTCTGGCTCGGCGTGCAGTCATCGAACGGGCGCAGCGAGGTGGTCAGGCCCATGTCGCCAGAGAACGCGTGCACGTTCTGTTGATTGAGCGTCGGCTGGCCGGCCTTCCAGCCGAACCGGCCGATCACCGCGCGCCCCTGGGCATCGTCCCAGACGTGGTTCGGCCGCCCACGCACGCCGTCGGAACGGGTAGCCTGCGCCTCGGCAGTGGCCAGGAGCGCCGCCTCCGGAATCGCTTCGAGCAGGCCCAGGCCGATCATGGGTGGCGCTACGCGTGCGGAAAAACGCGTGTCGGGGTGCATCGGCCCGTAGCCCAACTGGCTGATGTTCACGACCGGCTGGCGCAGTTCGACCACCGTGCCGTCCTTGAACGTCACGGGCCGGGGGCTGTACTCCACGCGCACCTTGCCTTCCGGGGCGACACCGGGAATGGCCATGTCCTGCAATTGCACGCCATAGGTCGGTTCCGGTGCCACGCCCAGCCGCTCGATCACTTGCATGTAGGGCGGCGCGTCCGGTATCGACAGGCGCACCAGCATGGACACCGCGTTCACCGCGTCGGCCGCCGGCGGGTGGCCGCGGCCGTCGCGGATGTGGCAGTTCTGGCAGGCGTTGGTGTTGAACAGCGGGCCGAGGCCGTCGCGTGCCGTGGTCGTCGACGGCGCAATCACCCAGGGGCTGCGAAAGAAGCTGTTGCCGACGCTGAAGTCCAGCTTGCGCTCGGCCGTCAGGGTGGCCGACGGCATGGAAAAAGCGTTGGCATCACCGCGAGTGGTACTGGCCGTGCCGCCGCTCAAGGCCTCGCCAGGCTCGGCTGCGCTGAAGCGCGGCGCGTCGTCGCAACCTGACAAGCTCAGCGTCAGCAGCAGGGCGAACAGACGAAGCGACGGCGACAGCATCGGGAATCCTGCGGCAACAGTGAAACGGGGCGCGTGAGTCTAACAAACTACCGCGCGAATAAGAGAGATTTGCGTTTGTCCATTGGCCTGAGGCGCAGACGACGAAGGCGGCCCGCAGGCCGCCTTCGCATTCAACCGCGCAGCGATCAGAACTCGTGATCGGCGCTGTCCGGGTTCAGGTCGGTGATGCCCAGCTTGCCGGCAGCCTGTTCGATGGCCCCGGTCTGCTTGACCAGTGCACCGATGGCGTCACGCACCACCTGGTTGCCGGCGGTGTTGCCCGAAGCGATCAACTGGTCGAAGTGCTCGCCTTTGTTGGCGTGGTCGACGATGACCTGCATCTTCGCTTCGGTATCGGCCAGGTCGGCCTTGAGTGCAGCGTCGGTGGCCGGATCGATCTTCGCCACCAGCGATGACAGGCTGGCGCCGGTCAGTTTGGTGCCGTCGGTGCGGGTGTATTCGCCCAGGTAGACGTTACGGATGCCCTTGGCGTTGTAGAACGCCGAATTGTGGGTGTTGTCGCTGAAGCAGTCATGCTCGTCTTCCGGCGAGTTGGCTTCCAGGGCCACTTTCAGGCGTTCGCCCGCCAGCTCGCCCAGCGACAGGCTGCCCATGCCGAACAGCATCTTGCGCAGACCGCTGTCGACCGGTTCCTTTTCCAGGCTGGCGCGGTAGTTGTCCGCACTGTTGGGCGCCCAGTTGCCGACCATCTCTTCCAGGTCGCTGACCAGCAGGTCGGTGACTTCCTTGAGGTAGGTGCGACGGCGGTCGTTGTGCCCGCCGGTGGCGCCGGCGCCTTCGAGGTAGTCCGACGCTGGACGGTTGCCAGCGCCCGGGCCTGTGCCGTTGAGGTCCTGGCCCCACAGCAGGAACTCGATCGCGTGGTAGCCGGTGGCGACGTTGGCTTCCGAACCGCCCAGCTCGTTCAGGCTGGCCAGTTTCTCGGCGGTGATGTCCTTGACGTCGACCTTGTCTTCGCCCACCTGGATTTCCGTGTTGGCGATGATGTTGGCAGCACCGCCCGGGTTGCCCAGCGCGTGCTCATAGCTTTTGTCTGTGTAGTCGATCAGGCCTTCGTCCAGCGGCCAGGCGTTGACCTGACCTTCCCAGTCGTCGATCAGGGTGTTGCCGAAACGGAAGGTTTCGCTCTGCAGGTACGAAGGGCGCGCCGCTACCCAGGCATCGCGTGCCGCCTTGAGGGTGGCATCGCTGGGTGCGGCGAGGAACGCGTCGACCGCACCTTGCAGGGTTTTGGCGGTGCTCAGCGCATCGCTGAACGTGGCGTAGACGATTTCGTTGTAATGCGCCACGACGGCCTTGGCCGCCACTTCGTCCAATGCACCTGCAGCGGCCGGAGCCGCAGCCGGGGTGCTGGCAGCCGCTGGGGCAGGCGTCGGGGCCGCGGCTTTTTCCTTGTCCTTGCTGTCACCGCAGCCGGCGACGGAAATGGCAATAGCCAGCAGACTGGCGGTGGCCAGGGGCATACGAATCATGGCGAAATCCTGCGTCAAGAGTGGTAACAGGCGCGCGAGTGCACGCAAATCTGCGCCATAATGCGAAGGATTTGCATTTTGTGTAAAGCGTTAATACGAAAAAAAGTTTCAGGGCCGGGCTGCGCGGGCGCGGGCGTGCCGGTCAGGTGCTGAGCGCATTGTTGCGCCGGGTCTGCTTGAGAAAGGCGTTGAGCTCGCGTGCCGGCAAGGGCTTGCTGTACAGGTAGCCCTGACCCTCGTGACAGCCTTCGGCAATGATGTAGGCTTCCTGCTCACGCGTTTCCACGCCCTCGGCGATGACCTGCATGTTCAGGCTCTTGCCCAACTGAATGATGGCTCGCACGATGGTCGCGTCGTCATCGTCGTCGAGTACGTCCTGCACGAAGCTTTTATCGATCTTGATCTTGTCCAGCGGCAATGACTTCAGGTAACTCAATGACGAGTAGCCGGTGCCGAAATCATCGATCGCGATCAGAGCGCCGGAGCGGCGCAGGCTGAGCAGGTGCTGTGCGGCGGTGGTGATGTCTTCCATCAGGCCTGTCTCGGTCACTTCCAGTTCCAGGCTGCGTGGCGGCAGGCGATACATCTGCATCAGATTGCTGACCACCCGGGGCAATTCGCTGTGGTGCAACTGCACCGTCGACAGGTTCACGGCCATGCGCAGTTCGACGAACCCCTGATCGTGCCAATCGCGCAGTTGCCGACAGGCCTGGTCGAGCACCCATTCGCCGATGGCGATGATGCTGCCATTCTGTTCGGCCAGCGGGATGAACTGGTCCGGCGGCACGAAGCCGTGTTCCGGGTGCTGCCAGCGCAACAGCGCTTCCACGCCCACCACGCGCTGGTCGCGGTAGCTGATCTGTGGCTGATACACCAGGTGCAACTGGTTCAGCAACAAGGCATCGCGCAGGTCTTTTTCCAGCTCGCGGCGTCGGCGCATCTCGCTGTCGACACTGGCGATGTAGAACTGATAGCGGTTGCGCGAGCGCGACTTCGCCAGGGTCATGGTCTGTTCGGCTTTCTGCAGCAGCTTTTCCGTGCTGTCGCCGTCTTCGGGGAACAGCGTGATGCCGATCGTCGCACGCAGGCGGATCTCATGCGGCTCCAGCTGGAACGCCACCTCCAGGTCATCGAGAATACTCTGCGCCAGCTCGGCGGCTTCGTAAGGGTGCTCGATGTCGGCCTGCACCAGGGCGAACTGGTCGCCACCCAGGCGCGCTAGGGCGCCCAGGCGCCCACTGTGGGACCGCAGGCGGTCGGCCAGCGCCAGCAGCAGTTGATCGCCGGTCTGGTAGTTGAATTGCTCGTTGATGCCCTTGAAGTCATCCAGCCCCACGCAGATGACCGCCACCCGCCGTTGCAGGCGACCGGCGTCCACCAGGATCTTGTCCAGTTGCTGTTGCAGTTGTTGCCGGTTGGGCAGCCCGGTCAGGAAGTCGTACTGGGCCATGCGCAGCAGGCTGTTCTCTGCCTCGTGGCGCAGGTGCGTGTTGCGCTCGATGGAAGCCAGCAACTGGTTGGCCGTCTCGACCCACACCCCCAGTTCGTTGCGTTCATGGCCCTTGGGCAGCGGCAGTTGATGCTGGCTGGGACGGTCGGGGTTGATCTGGGTCAGGTGCTCGATCAGGCGCGACAACGGCTTGGTCAGCAGCCAGTGGTAGACGAGGTACAGCACCAGCCCCATGGCCAGCGCACGCAAAACGCCAGCGATGAAAATGATCACCGAATTGCTGATGAAATGTTGCCCGTAGGGGCCGGTGTCCAGGGTGATGCTCAGGTCGCCATAATATTCACTGTAGGGTTCGCGGCCGATCAGCCGCGTGGTGAACCGGTGTTCCTGGCCAAAGATCGGATCGGTCAGCCAGCGGATCGACAGTGCTTGCAACGGGCGCGTGCGCTCGGCCAGCATGGTTTCGTTGAGATGTCCGATCGAGGCCTTGCGCACCGACGGGTCCTGGAACAGCCCTTCGATGACCTGCATGCCCATTTCCCGGTCCAGGCTATAGACCGCCTGGGTGGAGGGGTCGCGAAACATGTTGAGAATGCGCTCGGCGTTATCCGTCACCGCCTGGCGGGTCTTGTAGGCATCGAAGACGATTTGCGCACAGCTGAGGACTACGCCCACGACCAGTGCCGACAGCAAAACCACTCTCAGCAATTTCATCGACAAGCTGTTTTTGCGTTCCAGCTTCAATGGCTCATTCCTTGTTGCGTGACTCGGCCACCCATTGGCCCCCGAGTATTGGGCAATCTCTGGTCGACAGTAAAGGGACAGACCTGCAGGACAAAGACGCGCTGGCGAGGCATTTTTTTTACAATGGTCCGCTCCCCGCTATCGGCAGGTGCCGGAATTACTTTAGGCGGTTTTGCGCCGATTGCCTGGCGGCCTGCACAACCCCGGATGGGAAAAACAAAAACCCCCGCGGAGCGGGGGTTTTGGACGAGTCGTCAGCAGCCTCGGATCAGGCCACGAACTGCTTGCCTTCGAACTGCTCGGCAACGAACTTCCAGTTGACCAGGTTCCAGAACGCCTCTACATACTTCGGACGTACGTTGCGGTAGTCGATGTAGTAGGCGTGTTCCCAGACGTCGCAGGTCAGCAGCGGGGTGTCGCCGCTGGTCAGCGGGTTGCCGGCGCCGATGGTGCTGGCGAGGGCCAGGGAACCGTCCGCTTTTTTCACCAGCCAGCCCCAGCCGGAACCGAAGGTGCCCACCGACGTCTTGGTGAACTCTTCCTTGAACGTGGCGAAGGAGCCGAACGAAGCGTTGATCGCCTCGGCCAGGGCGCCGGTCGGTTCGCCACCGGCGTTCGGGGCCAGGCAGTTCCAGTAGAACGTGTGGTTCCACACCTGTGCGGCGTTGTTGAAGATGCCACCGGAGGAAGACTTGACGATCTCTTCCAGGGTTTTGCCTTCGAATTCAGTACCTGGCACCAGGTTGTTCAGGTTCACGACGTAGGTGTTGTGATGCTTGTCGTGGTGGTACTCCAGCGTTTCCTTGGAGATGTGCGGCTGCAGTGCATCATGAGCGTAGGGCAGCGGCGGCAATTCAAAAGCCATGGTTATTCTCCTAATCAGGTCTGTTGCGGTGAACGCAAGGCCGATCACGGGCGGCCAGCAACGCGGCGGCGAGTTTGTACTCTTTGCGACGCGACTCCGGATCATAGCACCGGCCACTGGCCTTAACCACGCAACAACTGTGTGGGATAGAGGTTCCAGAGCGGCTGCGCGATGCAGATGAATGGAGTCAGGCGAAGGCCAGTTGCGCAGCCACGCTGAACATCATTACCGCCACCAGCAGATCCAGCAGGCGCCAGGTGCCAGGTCGCGCCAGGTAAGGGGCCAGCCAGGCCGCGCCCAGCGCCAGGCTGAAGAACCACACCAACGATGCGCTCGCTGCGCCCGCCACGTACGCACCCGGGAGGGTCTGCTGCGCCCCCAGCGAGCCGATCAGCAGCACCGTGTCCAGGTAGACATGCGGGTTGAGCAAGGTAACGGCCAGGGCGCTGGCCAGCACTGCGCGGCGCGAGCGCTGGCCGACGTCGCTGTGTTGCAGGCTGCTGCGGTTGCAGGCACGGCGAAGGGCCTGGCCGCCATACCAGAGTAGAAACACCACACCGCCCCAACGGCTGATGGCCAGCAAGGTCGGGTTGTCGAGCAACACCTGCGCCAGGCCGAAGACGCCCAGGGCGACCAGCAGCGCATCGCAGACCACGCACAGGCACGCCACGGGAAGGTGATGTTCTCGGCGCAGGCTCTGTGCAAGAACGAACGCATTTTGCGTGCCGATGGCCATGATCAGTCCGAGCGCGACCAGCAGGCCGTTGAGATAGCTTTGCCACATGGTGGATCCCCCAATGAATGCTGGCCATTATGGGAAGTGGCGGGGTATAAGGAAAATCAATACTGGTGATCATGCATTAGGAAAAATGATGTTCGATTACAAACTGCTTTCTGCCTTGGCGGCGGTGGTGGAGCAGGCCGGGTTCGAGCGTGCGGCGCACGTGCTGGGCCTGTCACAGTCGGCCGTTTCACAACGCATCAAACTGCTCGAGGCGCGGGTCGGCCAGCCCGTGCTGGTGCGCGCCGTGCCGCCGACTCCCACCGACATCGGCCGGCGCCTGCTCAACCATGTGCAGCAAGTGCGGCTGCTGGAGCGTGACCTGCAGGGCCAGGTGCCGGCGCTGGATGAAGAAGGGCTGCCGGAGCGCCTGCGCATCGCCCTCAACGCTGACAGCCTGGCGACGTGGTGGGCCGAGGCGATCGGCGAATTCTGTGCGCAGCGCGCGATGTTGCTCGACCTCGTGGTGGAAGATCAGGACGTCGGCCTCAAGCGCATGCGTGCCGGTGACGTGGCGGCTTGCGTGTGTGGCAGCGAACGCCCGGTGTCCGGGGCCCGCAGCCTGGCGTTGGGCGCGATGCGCTATCGGGCACTGGCCAGCCCGGCGTTCATGGCCCGGTACTTCGCCCAGGGCATCGATCAGCACTCACTGCGCCAGGCGCCGGCGATCGTGTTCGGTCCCGACGACCTGTTGCAGCATCGCTACCTGGCCTCATTGGGCGTGGAGGGCAGCTTCGTGCATCACCTGTGCCCGTCGTCGGAGGGTTTCATTCGGCTGACCGAGGCCGGGTTGGGGTGGGGGCTGATGCCAGAGTTGCACGTGCAGGAACACCTGGCGTCGCGCGCGCTGGTGGAGCTGGTGCCCGGGCGCGCCATCGACGTGCCGCTGTACTGGCATCACTGGCGTAACGGCGGGCAACTGCTGGCGCAGTTGACCGAGCATCTGCAGCGCGTCGCGCACCGGTGGCTGGTGGCAACCTGAGCCTTCAATCGCACCCGGCGCGTGACACCTCGGCGGCGCCGAACGTCACCCTGACATGAAAGAACAGCGGAGCGATTCATGAAAATTCTGGTCACCGGCGCGAGCGGCTTCATCGGCGGGCGCTTTGCGCGGCACGCCCTGGAGCAAGGCCTGGAGGTGCGCGCCAGCGACCTCCACGCCGCAGCGCTGGAGCCCCTGCGGCGGCTGGGCGCCCACTGCGTCGAAGCCGACCTGAACGACGCCGACCAGGCCCGGCGCCTGTGCATGGGTGTCGAGGCGGTGGTGCATTGCGCCGGTCGGCAGGGGCACTGGGGGCGTTATCAAGACTTCCATCAGGCCAATGTCGACACCACCGAAAACATCGTCGAGGCCTGCCTCAAAGAGCATGTTCGGCGGCTGGTCTACCTGTCCTCCGCAGCGTTGTACAGTGCCCTCGGCTCGGCCCGGGCGCACAAGGAGAACCAGGTGTCGGCGGCCGTGCGCGGGCACGCGGGGCGCACGCGCTACCTGGCCGAGCAGAAAGTCTTCGGCGCCGCGGAATTCGGCCTCGAAACCCTGGCCCTGCGCCCTGCGCAGGTGCTCGGTGCCGGGGACCGATCGTTCATGCCCAAGTGGGTCCGCTTGCAGCGCAAGCAGCGGCTGGCGATCGTCGGCAACGGCTTGAACACAGTGGATTTCACCAGCATCCACAATCTCAACCGAGCGCTGTCCCTGGCCCTGCTGGTCAACGAGCAGGGCCTGGGCAAGGCCTACAATGTGAGCAATGGCACACCACTGCCCATGTGGGATGTGATCAACTACGTCATGCGCCAACTGCACATCGCTCCGGTCACGCGTTATCGCAGCCTGACTGCCGTCTACACCGCCGGGCTGTGCAACGAGGCTTTCTGCAGCCTCTGGCCGGGCCGCCCGCAGCCAACCTGGTCACGCAGCGAAGCCCGCCAACTGCAACGCAGCTTCACCCTGGACATCCACCGTGCCCGGCACTACCTCGACTACCAGCCGCAGGTCAGCCTGTGGGCGGCGGCCGATGAGTTCTGTGCGTGGTGGCAGGCGCTTGAAACGAACAGTCACTAGGCGGTGCGCGAGCCATCGACGACGCTTTCCAGCGTCGAGGTATACTCGCCCGCCTGCGTCAATCACTGCAGCGATCACGGCCAGCTAGAGAGGTCCCATGCGTAAAGATTCTTCCGACGACTTCGACGATCACTTGCCCAGCCTGAGTGCCAAGGATCGCGACGATGACGATTTCGAACGCCCGGCCGCGGCGCGCGAGCATGAGGCGGTGTATTCGCGTACATCGCCGGTGGTCAAGGTCAAGGCGCCCAGCACGGGTGGCCTGTGGGCGCTGGTGTTCGCCTTGTCCATCGCACTGGGTGGGCTGGCCTGGTGGAGCTTCCAGCAGATATCGCTGATGGAACAGCAACTGGTGGCGACCCAGGAAAGCTTCGCGCGCATCAGCGAGGAAGCGGCAGGGCGCTTGCAAGCCATCAGCGGCAAGGTCGCAACCACCGAATCCAGTGCCACCAGTGGCAGCGAAGCGTTGAAACAGCAGTTGCAGCAACTGCAGGCCAAGCTCGATGAGCAGAGTCGCCAGCAACAAGGCGCGGCCGGTCAGCAGGGCAGTTTCGATAAGCGCCTGGAGCAGGCGCTGGCACAGGTCGGCACGCAGCAGGCCGCCAACGAGCAGTTGCAGGCTCAACTCAAGACGATGACCGCGGAGTTGGCAGCCCTCAAGACCGCCCAGGCGGCCCAGGCCGACACCACGAAGATCGACGCCCAGCTCAAAAGCCTGGGCGCTGATATTGCGGCGTTGAAGAAGCAGGGTGATCCGGGCGTGCGTCTCGAGCGCCTGGAGCAGGACCTGCTGGTGGTCAAGAGCGAGCAGGACAATCGCCCGGCACCCGCCGCGGCGTCGAGCGGCCCGAACACCGCGGAGTTCGATGCGTTTCGTGCCCAGACCACCCGCAACCTCAACACCCTGCAAAGCCAGGTGCAGAACCTGCAGCAGCAGATCAATGCGCGGCCCTGAGGCCGCGCCCAGGTATTACAGGCGCGGGTAGTCGAGGTAACCCTTGGCGCCCGAGGCGTAGAAGGTGCTGGAATCGGCTTCGTTGAGGGGCGCGTTGGCCTTGAAGCGCTCTGGCAGGTCGGGGTTGGCAATGTACGGCACGCCGAATGCCACGGCGTCGGCGATGCCGTTGTTCAGGGCCGCGTTGGCGCTGTCCTTGTCGAAACGCTCATTGACGATGTACGGGCCGCCGAATGCATCGCGCAATTGTGCCGCGAGGCTGTCGTCGGCTTCTTTTTCCCGCGCGCAGATGAATGCGATACCGCGTTTGCCCAGTTCGCGAGCGACATAAATGAAGGTCTGTTCGCGGTTGTCATCGCCCATGTCGTGCAGGTCGGCGCGCGGCGAAAGATGCACACCCACGCGGTCGGCGCCCCACACCTGAATGGCCGCATCGGTCACTTCCAGCAACAGCCGTGCACGATTTTCCAGCGAACCGCCGTAGGCGTCGGTACGCGTGTTGGTGCTGGTCTGCAGAAACTGGTCGAGCAGGTAGCCGTTGGCACCATGCAGCTCGACGCCGTCGAAGCCGGCGGCCTTGGCGTTCTCTGCGGCCGTGCGATAGCTCTCGACGATGTCGGCAATTTCAGCGGTTTCCAGGGCGCGGGGCGTTTCGAAACCGGTGATCGGACGCACGAGGCTGACATGCCCATCGGCTTTGATGGCGCTAGGCGCGACGGGCAGTTCACCGTCGAGGTAGCTGGAGTGGGAAATGCGCCCAACGTGCCACAGTTGCAGGAAGATGCGCCCGCCGGCAGCGTGCACGGCCTTGGTGACCTCGGTCCAGCCGCGCACCTGGTCGTTGGACCAGATGCCCGGGGTGTTCGGGTAGCCGACGCCCATGGGCGAGACCGAGGTCGCTTCGCTGAGGATCAGGCCGGCGCTGGCGCGCTGTACGTAGTACTCGGCCATCATGGCGTTGGGCACGCGCCCGGCATCGGCGCGGCAGCGGGTCAGCGGCGCCATGATGATGCGGTTGGGCAGCTCGAGGGCACCCAGCTTGAGGGGGTCGAAAAGCGTCGTCATTGAGCAGTCTCCATTAGTGCGTAGCAGCGGCCAGATCGGGGTGTCCGGGCTGGCGAAAAGTAATCAGGGTCACGATCAGCGCGAGGACCGCGAGCACCGCAGCGGCCAGCGGTACGCTGGTCAGGCCCAGGTCCTGAGCGATCACCACGCCTCCCACCCAGGCACCCAGTGCGTTGCCGACGTTGAAGGCGCTGATGTTCAGGGTCGACACCAGGTTGGGTGCCGACTTGCCGAAGGTCACCACGTTGATCTGCAGGGCCGGCACTGCCGCGAAGGCGGCCGTGGCCCACAGGAACAGAGTGATCTCGGCAGGAATAAGTGCCACGGCGGTCCAGCTCAAGGCGGTCGAAATCACCGCCATGGCCACGAACACGCCCACCAGGGTGGCGGCCAGGCGCTTGTCCGCCCATTTGCCGCCCAGGATATTGCCCACGGTCAGCCCCAGGCCGATCAGCAGCAGGGTCCAGGTCACGCCACGCGGCGAGACCCCGGTGATGTCGTTGAGCAGCGGCGCCACGTAGGTGAACAGCGTGAACATCGAGGCGGCGAACAGGGCGGTCATGCTCAGCGACAGCCAGATGCCGGCACCCTTGAGGGCGGACAGCTCAGCGGCGATGTCGAGCCGGGCTTCGTCGCGCTTGGCCGGCAGAAAGGCAATCAGGCCGATCAACGCCACCACGCCGATCGCGGTCACCGCCCAGAACGTCGAGCGCCAGCCGGCCACCTGGCCCAGTGCGGTGCCCAGCGGCACGCCGAGGACGTTGGCCAGGGTCAGCCCGGTGAACATCAGCGCCACGGCCGAGGCGCGGCGGTTGGCCGGTACCAGGCTGGCAGCCACCACCGAGCCGATGCCGAAGAACGCGCCGTGGCACAGGGCTGTCACCACCCGGGCGAACATCAGCACGTTGTAGTCGCTGGCCAGCGCGCACAGCAGGTTGCCGACGATGAAAATGCCCATCAACACCACCAGTGCCGCCTTGCGTGGCAGGCGTGCCGTGGCCAATGCCATGAACGGAGCACCGATGGCCACGCCCAGCGCGTAGCCGGTCACCAGCCAGCCGGCGCCGGGAATGCTGACGCCCAGGTCGCGAGCCACTTCGGGCAGCAGGCCCATGATCACGAATTCGGTGGTGCCGATGGCGAAGGAGCTCAGCGCCAGGATGAGAAGCGGGAGGGGCATGGGGTCGATCCTTTCAGAGCTGTTCGCTCATTTGCTCGAGAAACGCCTGGATGGTGTCCTCGTTGCGTTTGAAGAAATGCCACTGGCCGACCTTTTTGCTGCTGATCAGCCCGGCGCGTTGCAGGGTGGCCAGGTGCGCAGAAACGGTCGATTGCGAGAGGCCGCAGCGTTGGTCGATCTGACCGGCACACACACCGTTTTCAGTGCTGTGCAGTTGATCGGGAAACTGCCTTTGCGGGTCCTTCAGCCACGTCAGGATTTCCCTGCGAGTGGGGTGGGCCAAGGCTTTTATTATTTCATCGAGGTCCAGAGTCATGACGGGCTCGTGCAGGCGGATGTATATCGGAATGGAGCGAAATATATATCTGTATTTCGCGATAGACAAATATGAAAGGGTGCTAACGATCATACGAATCGATATATCGAGTTATAACGATATGGGCGGGAAGGTGCTAAGCTGCCGTCCATGAACTATCTCGCACACCTGCACTTGGGTGGTCCTCACCCGCAACAATTGCTCGGCAGCCTGTATGGCGATTTCGTCAAGGGAGCGCTGGCGGGGCGCTTTCCAGAACCCCTGGAAACCGCCATTCGTCTGCACCGCAGCATCGACGCCTTCACCGACAGCCACCCGCTGGTGCTGCAAGCCATGGCGCGCTTCCCGCTGGCGCGACGGCGCTATGCCGGCATTCTGGTGGATGTGTTTTTCGACCACTGCCTGGCACGTGACTGGCAAGCCTATGCCGATGAGCCGTTGGAGCACTTCACCGCTCGCGCCTATCGCGCGCTCGAGGCCGAACCGCAGTTGCCGCCGCGGCTGGCCGGCATCGCCCCGCACATGATTGCCAACGACTGGCTGGGTTCCTATCGCGACTTCGGTGTGCTTGAGACGGTGTTCAAGGGTATCGCCACTCGCCTGTCCAGGCCTGAGGGCCTGGCGGGAAGCTTCGCCGAAGTCAGCGCCCTGTATGAACCGCTGAGCGCTGATTTTCGCGCGTTCTATCCGCTGTTGCAGGATTACGTGCGCGCCTGGCGCTGATCAGTCACGCTAGGCAGCACGGCGCATTGCAGGCTCCGGCGCGGCGCCAAACAGCGCCCCTTGCACAGCCTGCTGTGCCTGGCACGCCAGCGCGGCGCGTTCCTGGCCAGCGCAGTCGAACGGCTGCAGCAACTGGATCTCGACCTCGCCGTGCTCCTCGCCGAGCAAGCGCATCAAGTGCGACAGCAAGTCGTCGTCCCCCACGAACGGTGCCACGGCGTCGGCTTCACCGTCACGCCGATAGCGGATCGCGACGGGCTGGATCGGCACGTTGGCGTCGATGGCGCTGGCCAGCAGCCGGCCGTGGAAGGTGCGCAGGCTGCGCCCGTCGGTGGTCGTGCCTTCCGGAAAAATCAGCAGCGAATGGCCGCTCTGCAAATGCCGGGTCATCTGCTGGCGCAGCAGTTGGCTGTCGTTGGCGCCGCGGCGGATGAACAGCGTGCCGGCCTTGCGCGCCAGCCAGCCGGCCACCGGCCAGGTGCGCACTTCCGCCTTGGACAGGAACGACAACGGAGTGAGCATGCCCAGCAGGGCGATGTCGGTCCAGGACACATGATTGCTCAGCCACAGCACCGGTTGCTGTGGCAGTTGGCCTTTTACCGTGACCTTGAAGGGCAGGGCGTTGCCCAGGCGTTTCATGAAGAACGACGACCAGCGTTGGCGCCGTGCCATCGAAATCGCCAACCCCAGGCGTTCGGCCAGGCTCAGTAGCGTCGCCATGCCGATGCCGAGGGTGACCACCGCGGCCACTCGCAGGATGCGCGCGTACACGCGCCCGCGGCCCATCACACGGCCGCCTTGAAATGCCGCGCGTAACGGGGGCACAACTGGTCGCGCTTGAGCAGGATGAACACATCGGCGACCTGGAAATCCTCGTCCCAGCAAGGCTCGCCGCAGACCTTCGCGCCCAGGCGCATGTAGGCTTTGAGCAGGGGCGGCATCTGGGCGATGACGTTGCTCGGTACGTCCAGTGCAGGCAACGGTTTGCGGGGTTCGGCCCGCAGGTGTTCGGTGCACAGATGGCGCTCGCGCAGCCGCTGCATGATGGCCTGGGCCTGGACGCCGCCGTCCTGCATCGAGATGCTGGCACAGCCCATCAGGTAGCTGTAGCCGCCCTCGTTGAGCACTTCGGCCAGCTCTGCCCAGAGCACCGCGATGGTCCCGCCGTTGCGGTAGTCGGGCGCCACGCAAGTGCGGCCGATCTCCAGCACCGGGCCCTGCAGGTGGCCCAGCCCGTGCAGGCGGAATTCCTCTTCGCTGTAGTAATGGCCCAGGCCACGCGCGGCCTGGTGGTCGAGCAGGCGAGTGGTCGCGACCAAACGACCGCTGTTGAGATCGCGTACGCCAATGTGGCGGCAATGCGCGTCGTAGTCATCGACGTCCAGGCCGTGCTCGGCGCCCTTGAGTGTTGCCTTGAGCTCGTCGCTGAAGACTGCAAAGCGCAAGGCCTGGGCCTCGCGCAGGGCGTCGGGCCCGCACAGCCGTTCGGCCTGAAGGCGACGTTCACTGCGGTTGTCATCCGTGCTGGCGATACGGGTCATGGCGAACCTCCGAAAGCGGGTCGACTGTAGTGGTCCAGCTCAGGCTAAGAAGTGCGGGTGTCACGCTGGTTAACCTTTCGTGATGCTTGCGTGACAGCGCTCGATGCGCTCGAGCAATTGTCATGAGGGGCACCTACAGTGGCCTCATCACCCGTGATGGTGGGCTCGCATGCTGCCTCGTCTGTCGTTGTCGATTGTGCTGGGCCTGTGGCTGGCATGCGCCGGCGCCGCGCCCGAAGAACCCTGGCCACAGGCGCTGGTGCCGGAGTCTGCCGCCGTCGCTGCGTTGCAGCAGTACACCTTCGCACCTCGCGACGAGCAGCGGCGCGAAGGTGTACGCACCGATGCCCTGCTGGTCATTCGTGATGGCAGGGTGGTGTACGAGCGCTATGCGCCGGGCAGCGGCGCCGACATTCCCCACGCGACCTGGTCGATCAGCAAAAGTGTGATGGCGACTGTGCTGGGCGTGGCCTTCGGCGAAGGCCTGCTGGCCCTGGACGAGCGTGCCGCGGCGCTGTACGCCCCGTTGCGCGGGCACCCCGAGATTCGCCTGCAGCATTTGCTGCAATGGACCTCCGGCCTGGACTGGCAAGAGGACTATGAATACGCGCCGCTGAATTCTTCGGTGGTGGCGATGCTCTACACCCGCGGGCGCCAGGACATGGCCCGCTATGCCGCACAACGGCCGGCGTCCAGCGCAGCGGGCGCGCACTGGCGTTATTCCAGTGGCGACAGCAATCTGCTGTCGGCGATCCTGCGCGCCAGGCTGGGTGCCGAGCGCTACCGCCGCTACCCCTGGCAGGCCCTGTTCGAACCCTTGGGTATCAATCATGCCGTCTGGGAAACCGATGCCGCCGGGACTTTCGTGGCTTCTTCGTATGCGTACATGAGCGCGCGGGACCTGGCGCGCCTCGGCTGGCTGATGGCCAATGACGGTCAGTGGCAGGGGCGTCAACTGCTGCCCAAGGCCTGGGTCGAATTCAATCGCACGCCGGTGCCGGTGGCGCCATGGCTGCCGGACGAGCCGGTGGCCGGCGGGCATTGGTGGCTGAACGTGAACCGCGCCTGGCCCGCTGCGCCGCCCGCCACCTTCGCTGCGCTGGGGCATTGGGGGCAGGCGTTGTACGTGCTGCCGGCGCAGCGCTTGGTGGTGGTGCGCTTTGCCGACGACCGCGATGGCAGTTATCGCCATAACGAGCTGCTCAAGCGGGTTTTGGCAGCCTTTGCGCAACCATCGCCATGACCCGTACGCAGCGTAGAATGGTCGGCGTGACGTTACTGCTGTTGGCGGCCGGCGGCGTCTGGGCCTGGCAGCAGCGCGTCGCCTTGCAGGCGTTTCCTGACATTCTCGGGGCTTTCACCGCCAAGGAATACTGTTCGTGCCGCTATGTCATGCAGCGCCAGGCGCCAGACTGTCGGGCCTACGCTCGGCAATATGTGCCCATCACGTCGCTCGACGACGACGTGCAGCAGCGCCGGGTCGAGGTGCAGGCCCTGGGGCGGCGGCACGTTGCAGCCTGGCAGGGCCCGCAGTGGGGGTGCCGCCTGGAACCAGCGGCCGGTCCCTGACGTCTCACCCACACAGGCTGCACCGGCGCCCAGGCGCCGGCCGATGCAAGTGCCTGACTTCTCCAGGAACCCCAATGCCAGCCTCTTTCTCGATTCCGGATTTTCGCGTGCCGCTGCGAGCGACGCCGTGCTGCAGGATGCCCTGACATGGGCGGAGCCATTTTCCCCTGGCGCAACGGCAATCGCTTCGAACTGCTGATCGATGGACCGGCGTTTTTTCCGCGCATGTTGACGTCGATCGAGCATGCCCAGCGTCACGTCGATCTCGAGTTGTACCTGGTGGAGGCCGGCGAATGTGCCGAGGCCATGGTCCAGGCCCTGGCGACGGCAGCCCGCCGCGGCGTCGCGGTGCGCTGCCTGTTCGACGACTACGGCTCGCTGGCCCTGACCCTGGGCTTGCGCCGCCGCCTGAGCGAGGCCGGTGTCGAATTGCGTTTCTACAACCGCATTCATTGGCGTCGCGGTGTGCGCAACCTGTACCGCGACCATCGCAAGTTGCTGGTGGTGGACCACCAGGTGGCCACCGTGGGTGGCACCGGGGTCACGGACGAGTTCTGGCAACCCTCGCGCAATGCCAGCGACTGGCATGAAGTGATGGTGGAGATCGCCGGGCCCCTGGTGGCTGACTGGCAGATGCTGTTCGACCGTCAGTGGCGGGCCAACGAGCGTCGCACGGCCTGGCGGCCGCCCACCCATTTCGGCTTGCCGCACCTGCCGCGCCTGCCGCCCACGGGCGAAGGCCTGGGGCGGGTGGCCTACGCCGATGCGCGGCAGCATCGCGACATCCTGCAGTCGCTGGTGCGCTCGCTCAATGCCAGCCAGCACAGGATCTGGTTGGCCACGCCCTATTTCCTGCCCACCTGGAAAGTCCGCCGGGCATTGCGCAAGGCCGCCAGTCGCGGGGTGGACGTGCGCCTGCTGCTGACCGGCCCGCGTACCGATCACCCGTCGGTGCGCTACGCCGGGCACCGCTACTACCCGCGTCTATTGCGGGCGGGGGTGAACATATTCGAATACCAACCGTGCTTCCTGCACCTGAAGATGGTGCTGGTCGACGATTGGGTCAGTATCGGGTCGTGCAATTTCGACCACTGGAACCTGCGGTTCAACCTGGAGGCCAATGTCGAGGCGCTGGACCCTGGGTTGACGACGGCCGTGGTGGCGAGTTTCGAGAAGGACTACGGCTTGAGCCGTCGGATCAGCCTGCAGGACTGGCACGCTCGGCCTCTGTGGCGACGGGTGCAGCAGCGGCTGTGGGGGTGGGTGGATCGGTTGGTGGTCAATGCGCTGGATCGGAGGGATTAGGGCATGGCCGATGTTGCATTGGCCATGCCCCGCACTGCACTCGCTTACTGGACTTCTACCGCCAGGCTTTCGCTGATCTTCTGCTGCCAGATCGCCGGGCCGGTGATGTGCACCGATTCGCCCTTGCTGTCGACCGCGACCGTGACCGGCATGTCCTTGACGTCGAACTCGTAGATCGCTTCCATGCCCAGTTCTTCGAAGGCCACCACGCGCGACTTCTTGATGGCCTGCGCCACCAGGTAGGCGGCGCCGCCGACTGCCATCAGGTACACGGCCTTGTGTTCCTTGATCGCGTCGATGGCGGTCGGCCCGCGCTCGGACTTGCCGATCATGCCCAGCAGGCCGGTCTGGTCGAGGATCTGCCGGGTGAACTTGTCCATGCGCGTGGCCGTGGTCGGGCCGGCCGGGCCCACCACTTCTTCGCGCACCGGGTCGACCGGGCCGACGTAATAGATGAAGCGGCCCTTGAGATCGACCGGCAGGCTCTCGCCGCGGTTGAGCATCTCGACCATGCGCTTGTGCGCTGCGTCGCGACCAGTGAGCATCTTGCCGTTGAGCAGGACGGTTTCACCGGGCTGCCAGCTTTGCACGTCTTCGGGCGTCAGGGTGTCGAGGTTGACGCGACGGGCCGACGGCCCCGCTTCCCAGACGATTTCCGGGTAGGCGTCCAGCGACGGCGCTTCCAGCTCGGCAGGGCCGGAGCCGTCGAGCACGAAATGCGCGTGACGGGTGGCGGCGCAGTTGGGGATCATGCACACCGGCAGCGAAGCGGCGTGGGTCGGGTAGTCCATGATCTTGACGTCGAGCACCGTGGTCAGGCCGCCCAGGCCCTGGGCGCCGATGCCCAGCTGGTTGACCTTGTCGAACAGCTCCAGGCGCATTTCTTCGATACGGTTGGAGGGGCCGCGCTTCTTCAGCTCATGGATGTCGATGGACTCCATCAACACTTCCTTGGCCATCACGGCTGCCTTTTCGGCCGTGCCACCGATGCCGATGCCGAGCATGCCCGGCGGGCACCAGCCGGCACCCATGGTCGGGACCGTCTTGAGCACCCAGTCCACGATCGAGTCGGACGGGTTGAGCATGGCCATCTTGGACTTGTTCTCGGAACCACCGCCCTTGGCGGCGACGTCCACTTCCACGGTATTGCCCGGCACGATCGAGTAGTGAATGACCGCCGGCGTGTTGTCCTTGGTGTTTTTCCGAGCACCGGCCGGGTCGGCCAGAATCGAGGCACGCAGGACGTTTTCCGGCAGGTTGTAGGCGCGGCGCACGCCTTCGTTGATCATGTCGTCCAGGCCCATGGTGGCGCCGTCCCAGCGCACGTCCATGCCGACGCGGACAAACACCGTGACGATGCCGGTGTCCTGGCAGATGGGCCGGTGCCCGGTGGCGCACATGCGCGAGTTGATCAGGATCTGCGCGATGGAATCACGCGCGGCCGGCGACTCTTCGCGCTGATAGGCCTCGTGCATGGCCTGGATGAAATCCACGGGGTGGTAATAGGAGATGAACTGCAAGGCATCGGCGACGCTCTGAATCAGGTCGTCTTGTTTGATCACGGTCAAGGGGCGCGCTCCTCTAGGCATGGGAACATTCATTAAGGTCCGAACGACCTTTCAAGGCACGCCGACGAAGCAGATGCCGACGCAAAAAAGGCGCGGCATTATACCGCGGTACAACGGTGCGTACACAGCCGCCTGGGCAATCGATGGGCGTTTATCGACACGGTGTCAAGCGCCCGGGTAGCGTTCTGCACAGCCACCGGCCAGCGCAAAAAACTTATACAAGAAATATAAAATTGAATAGTCATTTGCCCGACAGCACACTAAAGTGGCACCTTGCCATCGCTCATTTCCGACGCGAGGCGGGGATGAAGTGCCCTTGATGGTAAATCCACGGTTGACCCAGAAAACCCTGCAAACACTGCTGATGAAGCGTTTCGGCCTGGCAGTGGGCACCTACGTGATGGTGGTTGCGCTGGCCTGGGTGGCGATTCTCAGTGACTACTTCCGGGGTTCGTTGCGCGCTGCGGTCATCGGCAGCGGCCTGGTCGCGCTCAGCCAGGCCGTTCTGGCGTGCATCTTCCTGACCCGGCGCAACCAGCGTTTCAAAGACCCCAGCCTCACCGAAGTGCAGGTCCTGCTGGCCCTGGCCTGGCACACCTGGTTGCTGGCCCATCTGGGCGAAGCGCGCGGGACGTTTTTGATCATGTACCCGGTGATCATGCTGTTCGGGCTGTTTCACCTCAGCCAGCGGGCGTTCGTGCGCTGCGCGGTGCTGGTATTCGCCGGTTTCGCCGGGCTGAATCTGTGGGAAGCCTACGTGTTGACCCTGGACGATCCCGGGCTGGCGGCGATTCAGGTCGCCTCGCTGTTGATCGTGCTGTTCTGGCTGTGCCTGTACGCCAGCTATGTGCGCGCATCGCGCCAGCGCATGCGGCAACGCCGCTTTGCCTTGCAGGCGCACCAGGACACGCTGCGCGGCATGATGCGCCAGCTCGAGGACCTGGTGGCCACCGACGAATTGACAGGGCTGTTCAATCGCCGGCATTTCCTGCGCATGGCCTCGCGCGAACTGGCGGCATTGCAGCCGGGCGCGCGGCACGGGTTGGCCCTGATCGACCTGGACTATTTCAAACGCATCAACGATGTGCACGGCCATGCTGCCGGCGACCAGGTGCTGCAGGCCTTCGCCGGGGTCGCCACCGGCTGCCTGCGCGAGGGCGATATCCTGGCGCGCTACGGCGGTGAAGAATTTGTGCTGCTGTTGCCTGACATCGATCCAGAGGATCTGATCGCCTGCTGCGAGCGCCTGCGCCTGGCGTTCGCCAAGGTCGAGCCACAGGGGCTGGCATTGAACAACCTGAGCCTGTCGGCGGGCATGACCCTGATGACGGCCGGCGACGACCTGGACGATGCCTTGCAGCGGGCCGACCAGGCGCTCTATCGTGCCAAGCGGGAAGGGCGCAACCGCTGCGCCGCCGCTTGGGAATCCACGCATGCCTGAATTGCAGACCGGGGCACAGCGCTGGCACGTAGAGGCCGGCAGTAATCTGCTCGATTCGCTCAACGCCGCCGGCTTCGCCGTGCCCTCGAGTTGCCGCGCCGGCAGTTGCCATGCCTGCCTGGTGCGGTGCCTGGCCGGCGAACCGCATGACCGTAACCCAGGGGCGCTGGCGGCCAGCCAGCGCGAACAGGGCTGGCGGCTGGCCTGCCAATGCCAGGTGGTCGATGACCTGCAGGTGGCTGTATTCGACCCGGCGCGTGACGGCCTGGCCAGCCACGTCACCGGTTGCGACTGGCTGAGTGAAAGCGTATTGCGCCTGCGTCTGATGCCGGAGCGCCCGTTGCGTTATCGCACCGGTCAGCACTGTGTGCTGTGGAGCCACGAAGGCGTGGCCCGGCCTTATTCCCTGGCCAGCCTGCCGCCGGACGAGCCATTTCTGGAGTTTCATATCGACTGTCAGCGCCCCGGCGCCTTCAGCAGCGCGGCGCGGCGCCTGCGCCTGGGCGATCCGATGCAATTGGGCGAGTTGCGCGGTGGCGCGTTGCACTATGATCCGGACTGGCAAGACCGGCCGCTCTGGCTGATGGCGGCCGGTACCGGCCTGGCACCCTTGTGGGGTGTGTTGCGCGAGGCCCTGCGCAACGAGCACCGGGGGACTGTGCGGGTGGTGCATGTGGCCGATGAGCACTACCTCGAACAGCCGCTTCGTGAATTGGCAGAGCGCTATCCGACGCTGCAGATCGAGTTGCTGGCCGCCCGTGAAGTCCCTCGCCTGCGGCTATTGTCCAGGCAGACGATGGCGCTGCTGTGCGGTTCGCAAGGCAGTGTCGATGGGTTTTCGCGGGGTTTGTTTCTGGCGGGGTTACCGCGCAGCCAGTTGCTGGCTGACAGTTTCGTGGGCAAGGCCTGAGGGCCCGGCGCCCCCGATAACCGTCGACGGACGACAGTTATCGGGGCATTGCAGCAGGCTTGAGCCCTTAGCCGACGACCTGGTCGCCGACGTGAAGGATTTTCATGCCGTTGGTGCCACCGGTGGTGTGGTAGCTGTCGCCCTTGGTCAGGATGACCCAGTCGCCTTGCTCCACCACGCCCAGCTTCAGCAGTTCGTCGATCGCTGCCTGGCTGACCTGGTTCACCGGCATGTCCGATGGGTTGAACGCCACCGGGTACACACCACGGAACATGGCCGCACGGGCCTGGGTGTCACGGTGCGGCGAGAACGCGAAGATCGGCACCGAGGAACGCAGGCGCGACATGATCAGCGGCGTGTAGCCGGTCTCGGTCAGCGCAATGATCGCTTTCACCCCAGGGAAGTGGTTGGCCGTGTACATCGCCGCCAGGGCGATGCTTTCGTCGCACCGCTGGAATTGCGTGTACAGGCGATGGCTGGACTTCTTGCTGGTGTGGTGCTTCTCGGCGCCCAGGCAGATGCGCGCCATGGCCTGCACGGCCTCGATCGGGTACGAGCCGGCGGCACTTTCGGCCGAGAGCATCACGGCGTCGGTGTAGTCGAGCACGGCGTTGGCCACGTCGGACACTTCGGCACGGGTCGGCATCGGGTTGAGGATCATCGACTCCATCATCTGGGTCGCCACGATCACCGCCTTGTTGTTGCGGCGGGCGTGCTGAATGATCTTCTTCTGGATGGCGATGAGTTCGGCGTCGCCGATCTCCACGCCCAGGTCGCCACGCGCGACCATGACCGCGTCACTGGCGCGGATCAGGCCATCGAGGGTGTCGTCATCGGCCACGGCCTCGGCACGCTCGATCTTGGCCACCAGCCAGGCGGTACCGCCAGCGGCGTCGCGCAATTGGCGGGCATATTCCATGTCCGAGGCGTCCCGCGGGAACGACACGGCCAGGTAGTCCAGGTCCATTTCAGCGGCCAGGATGATGTCAGCCTTGTCTTTCTCGGTCAGCGCCGGAGCGGTCAGGCCGCCACCGCGGCGGTTGATGCCCTTGTGGTCCGAGAGCGGGCCGCCGATCAGTACCGAGCAGTGCAAGGCATCGGCCGTAGCGGTTTCCACGCGCATGACCACGCGGCCGTCGTCGAGCAGCAGCTCGTCGCCCACGCCGCAGTCCTTGACCAGGTCGGGGTAGTCGATACCCACGATTTCCTGGTTGCCGTCGGTCAGCGGATGGCTGGTGGAGAAAGTGAAGCGGTCACCGACCTTCAGTTCGATACGTTTGTTGGCGAACTTGGCGATGCGGATTTTCGGACCTTGCAAGTCACCCAGCAGCGCCACGTGGCGGCCCAGCTTGGCCGCGATGTCGCGGATCAGCCGCGCCCGAGCCTTGTGCTCGTCGGGCGTGCCGTGGGAAAAGTTCAGGCGTGCCACATCCAGGCCGGCCTTGATCAATTGCTCGATCACTTCCGGGGAGTTGCTGGCAGGGCCGAGGGTGGCAACGATTTTGGTACGGCGAACGGTCATTCACTGACTCCTTGTATTGAAGCGCAGCGAAAGGCTACTCCTCAATTGAGCTGTAGTCATTGTTCCTCTGCACTACCTGCGCACAGTTTGCCCGGTCGGTCGGCAAAACACGCGGCCGCTGAAGATTTTCCACCACGGGCCGATACACTGCCATGTACAGGAGAAACCCATGCGAACTCTGCTCATTCTGGCCGTGTTGGCCACGCTTGCCGGCTGCACCCGCTGGTCGATGAATCACCACCTCAACAGCGCCTACCGTGCCTATGACCGGGGCGACTGCGCGGTCGTCGCGCGCGAGTTGTCCGAGGTCGACCGCGCCAGTCGCGAGCGGCGTTATATACAGCCCGAAGTGACGCTGTTGCGCGGGCTGTGCCTGGAGCGCGAAAAGCTGTACGTCGATGCGGCACAGACGTACCAGTTCCTGATCAATCAGTTCCCCGGGCATGAATATGCCTACCGCGCCCAGGCGCGCCTGGAAACGCTGCAGAAGCTCGGCTATATCCACCAGAGCCAGCCAGTGCCCTTGCCGGCGGGTATGCGCTAAAGGCATAACACTAATCTGTAATGTGTCGGTTCGTCGTTATTGAGCTAATCTGTTCGGCGAACCCTTCCATGGATTGAGCAGGGTGTGCGAATCTAGACAAAACTTATGCAGACGGTAAAAAAATGTATACCGAACGCCGGATAGAGCGTCATCAGCTACCTTATTTTCTGAAAGTGTATAACCGCTTCACGGATCGCCCGATGGGTTACCTGGGGGACGTGTCCAAAGTCGGTTTGATGCTGATCAGCACCTTGCCGCTGCTCACGGGGGCAGAGTTCGAGTTGCAGTTGCGGGTGCCGGGCAAGGACGACCCTTCGCTGACCCTGGTCAACGTCACCGCGACCTGCGTGTGGTGCCGCGAAGACATGACGCCCGGGCACTACGATTCCGGCTTCATCCTGCTGCAGGCGCCGGATGAATACCTCCGGTTGGTGGACGCCCTGCGTTATTACTTCAGCTTTCATCCCATGAGCGCCTCGGCCTGAGGCCGAACTACAGGCTCCCGGCCTTTTTCCAGCGCCGGTAACGGCTGACCAGCGCGGCGCCCAGCACGGCCGGGCGCGCGTCGATCAAGGCGATGCCACTGGCCGCCACGCGTTCATGCAGCCGATCGCGATCGTGCAGATACTCCACCGTCGCACAGTACGTCAGCGCCTGCTGCCAGTGCTGCACCGGCTGGCTGCGCAGTGAGTCGAGCACCTCTTCGCGCAAGCTGGCGACCAACACCCGATGATGACGCTCCAGGCGCCGAACGGCGGCCAGCAGCGCTTCATCGTCGCCATCGCGCAGGTTGGTAATCACCACCACCAGCGCCCGGCGCCTTTGCCTGGTCAACAGCAGACTGACCGCCGCGTTGAAGTCGGCGACCTGCTGGCTGCTGTCCAGATCATGCACGGCCTCCAGCAGCCGGTGCAGTTGCGGCTCACCGTTGCGCGGCGCCAGGTAGCGGTCGCGCTCGGCAGCGAAGGTCGCCAGGCCCACGGCGTCGCCCTGGCGCAAGGCCTCGCGGCTCAGTTGCAGGCAGGCATCGAGGGCATGGTCCAGGTGCGCCATGTGCCCGTCCTTGCTGCGCATCCGCTGGCCACAGTCGATGAGAAAGACAATGTGCTGATCGCGCTCGTCCTGATAGTCGCGGGCAATGGGTGTGCGCTGTCGAGCGGTGGCTTTCCAGTCGATCTGGCGCAGGCTGTCGCCGTCGCGAAACTCGCGCAGTTGTCTGAATTCCAGGCCCAGCCCACGGCGTGGCTGCGCGTGCACACCCTGTGGGTGGGTTCCGCGTTCCACCCCTGGTAGTTCACCTCGATACAACCGAGCCACGTCAGGATAGACCCGCGTGACGTCGACCAACGGCACCCACAGGCGTCGCTGCCACAGCCCCAGCAGGCTGCCTGCCAGCACTTCGCAGCGTTCGAAGTGCAGCACGCCGCGACGCCTTGGCCGCAGGCGATAGACCAGTGTCTGCTCGACGTCGTGCTCCAGGGTCACGACCGGCGCCGGCTCGGTCTCCAGCCCGTCCGGGGCATGGTCGACGACCTGCACCCTGAGCGGGCGCGCGGTGTGACTCGACAAGGTTAGCCGCACGTCCTGCCACTGCCCCAGTGCCAGGCGCGCCGGCAAATCCCGACGCACCTGCGGTGGGCGCATGCGCAGCGCCAGCAGCGCGTCCATGACAGCCAGCGCCGCCAGACCGAGCAGCAGCCCCCAGCCCAAGGCCGACAGGTGCTCGGGTGTCTCGCTCGCCAGCACGCGCCAGGCGCCAAGGCCGATCATCAGCACCAGCAAGCCGGCGAGCCAGGTCAGCAACAGCCGCGAGGGCTTCATTACAGGCGCGGCGCCGGGGTCTGGTCGAGCAACTGGCGCAGCACCTGGTCGGCCGTGAGGCCGTCGATGTCGAGCTCCACCGCCAACCGCACACGATGGCGCAGCACCGCCAGGGCGCAGCCTTTGACGTCATCCGGGATGACGAAGTGGCCACCGCGCAACAAGGCCCGGGCACGCGCCCCGCGCACCAGGGCGATCGAGGCACGCGGGCCGGCGCCGCTGCTCAGGCCCGGCCAGGTCCGCGTGGCGCGCGCCACGCGGACCGCATAGTCGACCACCTGGTCGTCGATGGGCAGCTCGCTGGCAATACGTTGCAGAGTGACCACGTCCCTGGGGTGCAGCAAGGTCCGCGGTGGCTGGGTTTCCAGCATGTCGGCCCGCGGCGAGCGGGTGACCTGACGCACCATCGCCACTTCCTCGGCCGCCTCGGGATAGTCCATGTGCAGCTTGAGCATGAACCGATCGAGTTCGGCTTCAGGCAGCGGGTAGGTGCCGTCCTGTTCGACCGGATTCTGCGTGGCCAGCACCATGAAGGGGGCGGCAATGGGCAGCGCCCGGCCTTCCAGTGTGACCTGGCGTTCCTGCATCGCTTCCAGCAGAGCGGCCTGGGTCTTGGCCGGTGCGCGGTTGATTTCGTCGGCCAGCAACAGATGGGTGAACACCGGCCCCTTGCGCAACCTGAACTGTTCGCTGGCCAGGTCGTACACAGCATGCCCGGTGACATCGCTGGGCATCAGGTCGGGGGTGAACTGGATGCGCGCGAATTCGCCACTGAAGCAGCGTGCCAGCGCCCGGACCAGCAAGGTCTTGCCCAGCCCCGGCACCCCTTCGATCAGCACATGGCCACCGGCGATCAGCGCGGTCAGCACGTCGTCGATCACGGCCTGCTGGCCCAGCAGCACTTTGTGCAGTTCATGGCGCACGGCCTGCGCCAGTTGACTGGCACGGTGGCGCTGCTGGTCCAGGTGCGCTCGCGCGTCGAGGGGCGGTGATGGGTCGTCCTGAGCCAGTTCGCTGGTTTCAGCGGGCCGTTGCGCAGCCGCATCGCCCCTTGCATCGTTTTTATCGTCCATCAATCGACTGCTACCTCATTCAACAGGGTCAGAGGGTGTGCGTGCGCTGTGCCCACAGGCAACAGCGAAGAGTATAGGGCTTCGTACGGCGGCGTCCGTTCGCAGGCTCAGCTGGCATCGAACCAGCCCTTCAAACGGTCCCGAAAGCTCTGGATCAACGGCTCTCTGGATCGCCCCCTGCGCAGCGCCAGCGAGAACGGTGCCTGATAGCCGAACGTCGCCGGCAACAGGACTTTCAAGCGCTTCTGATCCGCCCAGAACTGCGCGTAGTGCTCAGGCAAATAGCCGATGTACGCCCCGGACAGCACCAGTATCAGCTGCGCTTCCATCGACTCCACCGTCGCCGCGCTGTGTTTGAACCCATGCCGCGCCAGCTCGGCCTGGCTCCAGTAGCCGCGCCCGACCATCCGTTGCCGGGTGATCACTTCAGCCGGAATGCGGCGCTGCTCGAACAACTCATGGCGGTCGCTGCAATACAACCAGTGCTGCTCACGGTACAGCGCCTGGTACATCAGCCCGCTCATGCGCACCGAGAAGGCGCCGATGGCCAGGTCCAGGCGGTTTTCCTGCACGCCCAGTTGCAGTTGGGCCGGGCTCAGCACGCACAGGTGCAGATGCACCGCCGGGTGTTCCTTGCTGTAGGCACCGATGACGTCGGCCAGCGGCAGGGACGGGTCGCTGACGGTGGAGTCGAGAACGCCGAGGTTGAGCGTGCCACGCAGTTCGCCTTTGAGGGCCGCACTGTAGCGCTCGAACCCTTCGAGCTCGGCCAGCAGGCGCAGAGTTTCCTGATGGAACAGTTCGCCCTTGCTGGTCAGGCTGAAGCCGCCGCGGCCGCGATGACAGAGGACTAGGCCGAGCTGGGTCTCGAGCTGGCTCATGTAGGTGCTGATGGCGGAGGTGGAAAGGTTGAGTTCCTGCTGCGCGGCGGCGAAGCCCTGGTGGCGTACCACGCTGGCGAAAATGCGCAGCAGTTTGAGGTCGGGCAGGGCAGAGGACATGGGCAGGGCTCCTGATTCAGGCGCAGAGTGTATCCGGGGATAGTTTAGAAATCTCACAACTGATTATTTGTCGACAGCGATTCTTCCGGGCAGCGGGGCTTACCAGAATGAGGTCACTTTAATGACAACCCGGTGAGGCCCTCTGTGGACACGACTTTCCACCAGCCCTTGGGCGGCAATGAAATGCCCCGTTTCGGCGGCATTGCGACCATGCTGCGCCTGCCCCACGTGCAGAGCCCTGCGGAACTCGACCGGCTGGATGCGGCATTCGTCGGCATTCCGCTGGACATCGGCACGTCGTTGCGGTCCGGCACGCGTTTCGGGCCACGGCAGATTCGCGCCGAGTCGGTGATGATTCGCCCGTACAACATGGCCACCGGTGCCGCGCCCTTCGATTCGCTGAACGTGGCCGACATCGGCGACGTGCCGATCAATACCTTCAACCTGCTGGACGCGGTGCGCATCATCGAGCAGGAATACGACCGCATCCTCGGCCATGGCATCGTGCCGCTGACGCTGGGTGGCGACCACACCCTGACCCTGCCGATCCTGCGCGCCATCCACAAGAAGCACGGTAAGGTCGGGCTGGTGCACATCGACGCGCATGCCGACGTCAACGATCACATGTTCGGCGAGAAGATCGCCCACGGCACAACCTTCCGTCGTGCCCAGGAAGAAGGCCTGCTGGACAGCCAGCGGGTGGTGCAGATCGGCCTGCGCGCCCAGGGCTATACCGCCGAGGATTTCAACTGGAGTCGCAAACAGGGTTTCCGGGTGGTGCAGGCCGAAGCGTGCTGGCATCGGTCGCTGGCGCCATTGATGGCCGAAGTGCGCGAGCAGGTCGGCGGCGGGCCCGTGTACCTGTCCTTCGATATCGACGGCATCGACCCGGCCTGGGCGCCGGGCACTGGCACGCCGGAGGTCGGCGGGCTGACCACCATCCAGGCGCTGGAGATCATTCGCGGTTGCCAGGGGCTGGACCTGATCGGGTGCGACCTGGTGGAAGTGTCGCCGCCCTACGACACCACCGGCAACACCTCGCTGCTGGGCGCGAACCTGTTGTACGAGATGCTCTGTGTGCTGCCAGGCGTGATTCGTCGATGAGCCGCGAAGCGCAGGTATTCGAGGCGGCTGCGGCACTGGTCGACGCCTTTGCCAGCAATGACACGGCACGCTATTTCGCCTGTTTCAGCCCGCAGGCCAGTTTTGTCTTCCATAGCCTGGCGCAGCCGTTGCAGACACGTGCCGAGTACCAGGCGCTGTGGCAGCAATGGCAAACCGAGGGGTTTGCGGTACTGGGCTGTGAGTCGAGCAATGGTCGGGTGAGCGTGCACGGTGACGTGGCGATTTTCGTTCATGACGTGGCCACGCACGTGCGGTTCGCCGAAGAGGAACAGCAATTGCAGGAGCGCGAGACCATCGTGTTCCGGGTCGAGGGCGAGCGCTGGCTGGCCTGGCACGAGCATCTGTCGGTGGCCACCGCGACCTGAGACCCGTTTGACCCAAAAATAACAATGAGCGCGACGCCGGTGTTTATCCAAAGCGGCGGGCGCAACTCATCGACCATCGATGGGTAACACCCTGCGCCCGGGGTTGACGGGCGACCACAAAGGGTCCGCGTGCCTGCGCTGACCTTACAATAACCGTGACAGGCGCTGGAGCCACCCATGAGCCATTCGACGCGTATCGAAACCTTTGGTGTAGAACAGATACCCGACCATCAACGCGACGCTTCTCCTATCGACCTGTTTCGCCTGATTTTCGGCGGCGCCAACACGTTCGCCACGGCGGTGCTGGGCAGTTTTCCCGTGTTGTTCGGGCTGTCGTTTCAGGCAGGGGTGTGGGCCATCGTGCTGGGCGTGACCGTGGGGGCGTCGATCCTGGCACCCATGGGCCTGTTCGGTGCGATCAACGGCACCAACAACGCAGTGTCGTCCGGGGCGCACTTCGGCGTGCACGGGCGCATCATCGGCTCGTTTCTGTCGCTGTTGACGGCGGTGGCGTTCTTTTCCCTGTCGGTGTGGAGCTCCGGTGACGCTCTGGTCGGCGGTGCCCGACGCCTGGTCGGCCTGCCGGAAAACGATCTCAGCCTGGGGCTGGCCTACGGGCTGTTCGCCGTATTGGTGCTGGTGGTCTGTATCTTCGGCTTTCGCTTCATGCTGTGGGTCAACAAGGTGGCCGTGTGGGCGTCGAGCGTGCTGTTCCTGTTGGGTATCCTGGCGTTCGCCGGGCCGTTCGACAGCGGCTATGCCGGTACTGTCAATGCGCAACAACCGGGCTTCTGGGCAGCGTTCATCGGGGCCGCGCTGCTGGCGATGAGCAATCCGGTGTCGTTCGGTGCTTTTCTGGGCGACTGGTCGCGCTATATCCCGCGTCACACGCCCCGGCGGCGCATCATGCTCGCGGTGCTGGCGGCGCAGGCCGGTACGCTGATTCCCTTTCTGTTCGGCCTGTGCACCGCGACGCTGGTGGCGACCCAGGCGCCGCAGTACATCGAGGCCAATAACTACGTGGGTGGCCTGCTGGCGATTTCGCCGAGCTGGTTTTTTCTGCCGGTGTGCCTGATTGCGGTGATCGGCGGGCTGTCCACCGGCACCACGGCGCTGTATGGCACCGGGCTGGACATGTCGAGCCTGTTCCCGCGCTTGCTCAGCCGCGCCGGCGCCACACTGCTGATCGGCGTGGCGGCCATTGCCTTCATCTTCGTGGGGCGCTTCACCTTCAACCTGGTGCAAAGCGTGTCAACGTTCGCCGTGCTGATCATCACCTGTACCAGCCCGTGGATGGTGGTGATGATCCTCGGCCTGATCAGCCGGCGCGGCTTCTATCATCCCGATGACTTGCAAGTGTTCACTCGGGGCGAGCAGGGCGGGCGCTACTGGTTCCATCACGGCTGGAACTGGCGCGGCCTGGGCGCCTGGATTCCCAGTGCGGCGGTGGGCCTGTGCTTCGTCAATCTGCCGGGTCAGTTCGTCGGTCCGCTGGGCGACCTGGCGGGCGGCATCGACATCAGCCTGCCGATCACCCTGGGCCTGGCGGCGCTGCTGTACCTGACCCTGCTGCGCACCTTTCCCGAACCCGCGTCGGTGTACGGCCCCAAGGGGGCGCACCCGATGCTGGGGCGCAAGGCCATGAGCCACGCGCCGCAACCCGGCACCGCCCATTCGTGATGCATCAGGTGCCCCGGCGGGCACCGTACCGCGAGGTTTGCCCATGAAACTGGAAATCTTTCGCACGCTGTGGGGCTATCGCGGCACCTGGCAGCAGGCGCTGCTGGAGGCCCGTGCAGCGGGCTTCGATGGCTTCGAAGCGCGGGTGCCTGGCGAAGCGCAGGCGCGTGCTGCCTTCGCCGCGTTTCTGCGTGAATACGAGGTGCCCTACATCGCCATCGTGTTCACCTCCAATGCCGTGCTGCCGCAGCAATCGGCGACGCCGGCCGAGCACCTGGCGGACTTTGCTCGGCAACTGCCCCGGGCCGCCGAGTTGGCGCCGCGTTTCATCAATGTGCTGGCCGGCAACGACCGCTGGCCGCTGGCCCAACAAGTGGATTTCTTCGGTCAGGCACTGGAGATCGCCCGTCGCAGCGGCGTCACCTGCGCCTTCGAGACCCACCGGGCTCGCTCGCTGTTCAACCCGTGGCTGACCCTGCAACTGATCGAGCAGGTGCCGGACCTGCGTTTTACCAGCGACATCAGCCACTGGGTGGTGACGTGCGAGCGCTTGCTCGACGACCCGGCCGATGACCTCGGCGCCTTTGTCGAGCGCGTGCAGCACATTCAGGCCCGAGTCGGTTATGACCAGGGCCCGCAAGTGCCGCATCCGGGCGCGCCGGAATACGCCGCCGCGCTGGCGTTCCACCAGCGGCACTGGGAGACGATCTGGCATTCGCAGCGAGCCCGCGGCCTTGCCGTCACCACGCTGACGCCCGAATTCGGGCCCGATGGCTACCTGCATCATCTGCCATTCACCGATGTGCCAGTGGCCGACCTGTGGGGCCTCAATGCCTGGATGGGCCGCACCGAGCGCGCCCATTTCGATGCTTTTTCCAGCCGCCCGTAGGGCCTGTTGCCATGAGTGAACGCAGCGCATTCACCCGTATTCCCGTGGTCGATATCCAGGGCCTGTTCAGCGCGTCTGTGCACGATCGCCAGGCGGTGGCCCAGGCCCTTGGCGAGGCGGCCCGCCAGGTCGGGTTTCTGTATGTCACCGGCCACGGCATCGCGCCCGAACTGATCGCTGCGTTGCATCAGGCTGCCGAGCAGTATTTTGCCCAGCCGCTGGACGTCAAGATGCAGCATTACATCGGCGCCTCGCAGAGCCACAAGGGCTTCGTGCCCGAAGGCGAGGAGGTGTACGGCACCGGCAAGCCGGACCACAAGGAAGCGTTCGATATCGGTTTCGAAGTGCCGGCCGACCATCCGCTGGTGCTGGCCGGCACCCCGCTGCTGGGGCCGAACCACTGGCCCGCCTTGCCCGGTTTCCAGCCGGCGGTGCAGGCCTACTACCGCGCCGTGTTCGCCCTGGGGCATCGACTGTTTCGCGGTTTTGCCCTGGCGCTGGGCCTGGATGAGCACGCCTTCGATGACATGGCACAGTTTCCACCCTCCAAGCTGCGCCTGATCCATTACCCGTTCGACGGTGACGCCCAGGATGCGCCCGGCATTGGTGCGCACACCGACTACGAGTGTTTCACCCTGCTGCAGGCCGACCAGCCGGGCCTGGAGGTGATGAACGCGCGGGGCGAGTGGATCGACGCGCCGCCCGTAGACGGGGCCTTTGTAGTCAACATCGGCGACATGCTGGAGGTGATGACCGCCGGTGCCTTTGTCGCCACCGCCCACCGGGTGCGCAAGGTCCGGCAGGAGCGCTACTCGTTCCCGCTGTTCTATGCCTGTGACTATCACACCCTGATCCAGCCGCTGCCGCCGTTCGCCGCCGGCGAGCAGGCCTATGCTCCGATCGCCATCGGCGAACACATGTGGGCCCAGGCGTTGCAAACCTATCGCTACCTTCGCCAGCGTGTCGCCGAGGGGCAGATCGCCCTGCCAGCGCACGCCAGAAAGCCTTCTAGCTTCGGGCACCTGAAAAACCAGAGTGTGACTTTGTGACCTGCCTTTTCCCTCAATCTGGAATGACGACTATGCCCCACTCCCCGTTTTCGCGCCTTGCCGTTTCCCTGCTGGGCCTGGCCCTGTTTGCCGGCGCCGTGCAGGCCGCGCCTACCGCCACGCCCGGTACGCTGAAGGTCGGCATGGAGATTTCCTATCCGCCGTTCGAGTCCTATGACGGTGACAAGGTGGTGGGTTTCGACCCTGAAGTGTCCGCCGCGCTGGCCAGGCAATTGGGCGATCTGAAGGTCGAATTCGTCGACACCCGCTTTCCGAACCTGATCCTGGGCCTCAACGCCAATCGCTTCGACACCATCATTTCCGGCATGTACATCACCGATGAGCGCACTCGCCAAGCCGACGCGATCGCCTATGCCCAGGTGGGGGCGGCCATCATGGTGCGCAGTGACAGCACCGCCAAGCCGCAGCAGCCACAAGACCTGTGCGGCCTCAAGGTCGGCCTGCAGCAGGGTACCAACTGGGTCAACCAGCTCAAGGCCGTGTCGGCCGAGGCGTGCGTCAAGCAGAACAAGGGCGAGATCGCCATCAGCGAATTTCCGACCACGGCCGAAGCGTCGCAGGCGTTGATCTCCGGCAACATTCAGGCGCACCTGGAAATCTCGGCGGCGGCGAAGATGATCGTCGACAAGGCGCGTGGCCGGATCGTCATCAGTTCGGAACAATCCCTGTACCCGCAGACCCTGGGGATCTATGTGAAGAAGGGCAACGCCGCATTGCTTGAACAACTGCGCAGTGTGGTCGAGCGCTACAAACAGAGCGCCGAGTACCGCGAGTTGCTGAGCAAATACAACCTGGACCCTGCGTAAATCACGGCACGGCGTCTTCCCCCGCAAGCCGTTGGCGGCCAGCCGCGCCAGGCGTGGCTGCCATGCGGGCCGGTGCTCGCCTGCGGGCTGACGCCGGCCCCGCGACAAGCGCTCAAGCGCCACCGGGCCTGCGCCCTTCATCCGTTGCACCGAGGTCATCATGGCATTCGAATGGGCCTATTTTTTCTCGCTGTTCTCCGTCCAGGCGTTCTGGAAAGCCTGCCTGACGGTGGTTCAGCTCAGCACGCTGTCGTGGACACTGGGGCTGGTGCTGGGTTTTTTGCTGGCCAGTGCCAAGTTGTCCGTCCATGCCTGGCTGCGCCTGCCGGCCAGCCTGTACATCTGGCTTTTTCGCAGCATTCCGCTGCTGGTGCTGCTGGTGTTCGTCTACAACCTGCCACAGCTGTTCCCGGCCGCCGGTAGTGTGCTGTCGCAACCGTTCTATGCGGGCCTGATCGCGCTGGTGCTGACTGAAACCGCGTACATGGCCGAGATCCACCGCGGCGGCCTGCTGTCCGTGCTCAAGGGCCAGCGCGAGGCCGCCAGGGCGCTGGGCATTCGCGGGCTGGGCGCGCAGCGCCTGGTGATCATTCCGCAGGCGATTCGTATTTCGCTGCCGACCCTGACCAACGAATACGTGACCATCGTCAAACTGACCTCGCTGGTGTCGGTCATCTCCCTCAGCGAGCTGCTGCTGGTGGGCCAGCGCCTGTACGCGCAGAACTTCCTGGTGTTGGAAACCCTGGCGGCGGTGGCGGTGTACTACGTGCTGATCGTCACGCTGTTCGGTTGGCTGCTGCAGTGGGCCGAGCGTCATCTGGACTTGTCGCGCAAAAACGCCCAGACCCTGACCGCCGCACAGGTCGAGGCCTTGCGCCAACCGGCCGGCGCTGGCAAACCGCAAGGCCAGCCGACCGCAGGGCAACCCGATGCCGTGTCGCTGCGCGACGTGCACAAGCGCTATGGCAACCATGAAGTGCTCAAGGGCATCGACCTGACGGTCAGGCCCGGCGAGGTCATTTCGATCATCGGCCCGTCGGGCTCCGGCAAGACCTCATTGATCCGTACCATCAACAACCTGGAAAGCATCGATCGGGGCGAGATCATCCTGTTCGGCAATGACTTCATCCAGGCCGGCAAGCGCGCCGACTCCCCGGTGATCCGCCAGGGCGTGCGGCGCATCGGCATGGTGTTCCAGAACTTCAACCTGTTCCCGCACCGCACCATTCTCGACAACGTGATTCTTGCGCCGCGCTACCACGGCCAGGCCAGTGCCGCCCAACTGCGCGCCAAGGGCCATGCACTGCTGGACCGGGTCGGGCTGCTGGCGCACGCCAACAAGTATCCGCATCAGTTGTCGGGCGGCCAGCAGCAGCGCGTGGCGATTGCCCGGGCGTTGGCCATGGAGCCGGACATCATGCTTTTCGACGAGCCGACCTCGGCGCTGGACCCGGAACTGGTCGGCGAGGTACTCAACGTGATCCAGGGCCTGGCTGCCGAAGGCATGACCCTATTGATCGTTACCCATGAAATGGAGTTTGCGCTGTCGATTTCCGACCGCATCGTGTTCATGGAAAACGGTCACGTCGTCACCGACGCCTCGCCAGCGGCGATCCGCCACGGCGGCGATCCGCGCGTGCAGCGCTTTATCGGCCTGTCACAGGAGAATGCAGCATGACCACGTGTGGCGAATTTCTTGTGCAGCAACTGCAGGCCTGGGGCGTGGACACGGTATTCGGCATTCCCGGCGTGCACACCGTCGAGCTGTATCGCGGGCTGCCGGGCAGCGGCATCCGTCACGTCACACCGCGCCACGAGCAGGGTGCAGGTTTCATGGCCGACGGATATGCACGGGTCAGCGGCAAACCGGGGGTGTGCTTCATCATCACCGGCCCCGGCATGACCAATATCCTCACGGCGATGGGCCAGGCCTATGCCGACTCCATCGCGATGCTGGTGATCTCCAGCGTCAACGAGCGGCATCGACTGGGCCTGGGCAACGGTTATCTACATGAGTTACCCAACCAGCAGGCACTGGTCGCCGGGGTCAGTGCATTCAGTCATACGCTGATGAGTGTCGAGGAGCTGCCTGCTGTGCTGGCGCGGGCCTTTGCCGTCTTCGACAGCCAGCGTCCGCGGCCGGTACACATCGAACTGCCGCTGGACATCATCACGGCCAGCGCCGGGCATCTGCCGGTGCGACCGCGCCAGGTCATGCCCCGACCGGCGCCGGACCCCGCCACCATCAGCGCCGCCGCGAGCCGCTTGCGTTCGGCCCGGCGGCCGCTGCTGTTGCTCGGTGGCGGTTGTGTGGCGGCGCTGGACGAAGTGCGCGAGTTGGCCACCCGACTCGACGCGCCGACCGCGCTGACCATCAACGCCAAGGGCCTGCTGCCGTCCGGGCACCCGCTATTGCTGGGCAGTAACCAGTCGCTGCTGCCGGTGCGGCAACTGGCGCAGGACGCCGACGTGGTGCTAGCGATCGGTACAGAGTTGGGCGAAACCGACTACGACGTGGTGTTCGACGGCGGTTTCGAGTTGGGCGGCGAGTTGATTCGCGTCGATATCGATGCCCAGCAATTGACCCGCAACCACGCGCCGAGCCTGGCAATCCTCAGCGACGCGGCGGCAGCCATCCGCGCCTTGCTCGTCGAGCTGCCGACGCCGGTTGCCGCTGTGCCCAGCCTCGGCGCGCAGCGAACGGCAGCGGTGCAGCGGCAACTGGCCGCAGACTTCAGCGGCTGGGCGCACTACCGGGCACTGTTCGACTGTGTGCTGGAGGCACTGCCTGCGGCGCGTTTCGTCGGTGATTCGACACAGACGGTGTACAGCGGGAACCACCTGGTCGAGCTGGACAGCCCGCGCCGCTGGTTCAATGCGTCCACCGGCTACGGCACCCTGGGCTACGGCCTGCCGGCAGCCATCGGCGCCAAGCTGGCGGAGCCGTCGCGCGCGGTGATCAGCCTGATGGGCGACGGCGGCCTGCAATTCACCCTGCCCGAGCTGGCCAGTGCCGTGGAAGCGCGCGTGGGCATCATCGTGCTGGTGTGGAATAACCAGGGCTACGGCGAGATCAAGCGTTACATGCAACGGCGTGACATCACCCCGCTGGGCGTGGACATCTACACCCCGGACTTCATCGCCATCGCCCGCGGTTTTGGCTGTGCCGCAGAGCGGGCGCGGGATTATTCGCACCTTCAAGCCTTGCTGCGGGCGGCGCCGGATGATCGCCCATTGCTGATCGAGATCAACGAAGCACCGCCCTTTGCGCCCTGATGCGCTGGCGGCGTGCGGCACCCATTCACCTGATGGAGCTTGAACATGAACACCCCGCATTACATCAACGGCCGCTGGCAGTCAGGCGAGGGCAGCGAGGTCATGGTGGTGCATGACCCGGCCCTGGGCCAGCCCTTCGCCGAGGTGGTCGCTGCCAGCAGTGCGCAGGTCGATCAGGCCGTCGCGGCTGCCCGTGCCGCGCTGCCGGCCTGGAAAAACACCGCTGCGAGCGAGCGTGCCGCGGTTTTGCGTGGCTTCGCCGAGCACCTGGGCCTGCGCCGTGAGGCCTTAGTAGCGATGCAAATGCGCAATAACGGCAAGCCACGCCATGAAGCCGACTTGGACGTGGACGATGCCGTGGCCACGTTCCGTTATTACGCCGACCTGATAGCGCATCAGCCCACCCACCGTGAGGTCGAACTGGCTGCGCCCGGCTTTTCCTCGCGCGCCCGCCTGGAGCCGTTGGGCGTGGTGGGGTTGATCGTGCCGTGGAATTTTCCGCTGGTCACCAGCGCCTGGAAATTGGCCCCGGCGTTGGCGGCGGGTTGCACGGTGGTGCTCAAACCTTCGGACGTCACGCCCTTGGTGGAACAGGCCTATGGCGAAATCGCCGACGGCCTCGGCTTGCCCGCCGGGGTGCTGAACATCGTCAGCGGCAAGGCCGAGACCGGTGCGGCGTTGAGCGGCCATGCGGGCCTGGACAAACTGTCATTCACCGGCAGCAACGGCGTAGGCCGCGAGGTGATGCGCGCGGCGGCAGCCTATAGCCGGCCAGTGACGCTGGAACTGGGCGGCAAGTCGGCGTTTATCGTGTTCGACGACTGCGATCCCGACCAGGCCGTGGAGTGGATCGTTGCCGGCATTTGCTGGAACGCCGGGCAAATGTGTTCGGCCACCTCGCGCCTGCTGATTCAGGAGGGCATCGCCGCCGCGCTGGTGCCGCGGCTGCAGGCAGCGTTCGAGGCGCTGCGGGTCGGTAACCCGCTGACCGAGACTGTCGACATGGGGCCGTTGACCAGCCAGGCACAGTGGCACAAGGTGCAGGAGTATTTCAGCGTGGCCCGCGAGGAAGGCTTGCAGTGCTTGACCGGCGGTAATGCACTGGCGCGCGAGGGCTGGTTCGTCAGCCCGACGCTGTACGGCGACGTGCCGGCGAGCAGTCGGTTGTGGCGCGAGGAAATCTTTGGCCCGGTGCTCTGTACCCAGCGCTTTCGGACTGAACAAGACGCCATCGATAAGGCCAATGACAGTGGCTTCGGCCTGGTGGCCACGGTGGCCAGCCGTGATCTGCAGCGCGCCGCGCGGGTGGCTGACGCGTTGGAAGTGGGCCACGTGTGGATCAATTCGATCCAGGCCGTGTTCGTCGAAACCTCATGGGGCGGCGGCAAAGGCAGTGGCATCGGGCGTGAGCTCGGGCCCTGGGGGCTGGCGGCGTATCAGGCCGTCAAGCATGTGACCCGTTGCCTGGGCTGAGTCGAGCGCTTACAGCGCATTCTTGAGTGTCTGCAGTTGCGCCACCTGGCGGCTGAATTCGCCAGGCGATGCGCGCTGACCGGTGCGCGGCAGTAGCGCCTGGCTGACCGCCCGGGTGGGCTGGCCGGACAGGCGGGCAAGCACTTGCCACTGTTCGGCGACCGGCAGCTTTTCGAAGCCTGGGTGCCGGTGTCGGGCGCGCCGCAGGATGTCGTGCTGCAGCACGCGCAGCATCTGCGCCTGGCCACCTTGGCGCCATTGGAAGTCGGCCGTGGCGAGCAAGTGCTCCTGCAACTGCCGGCGTGCCAGGACTGGTGCCGGGCGCATCGGCCCCTGGCGCAGGGCAAAATGCCAGGCCGTCAGCGCCAACAGCAGCACCAGTGCCACCAGTGCCTGCGGGAAATGGCGCATCAGCAAGGTGAATAGCGATTCCGGGTCGGCGTTGAGCAGGACAGTGACCTCGGTCCCCTGATTCAGGTACCACAGCAGCCAGGCGTTATCGTATTCGTGCAGCGCCGCGTTTTGCCACAGTGCCGCGTCGCTGACCACCGTGATCAGGCCGCGACCGTGGTTCATCTGCATCAGGTGCGTGGCGGCACGGCTGTTGGCCCAGGACTGCGCGCGGTTGTCCGGGTCCTCGAGGTGCAAGCCAGGGTCGAAGCCGAAGTAGGCCGGGGCGCTTTCGTTCTCCAGGTACAGGCGCGTCAGGTCGGGGCCCGTCAGCGGTGCGAGCGGCAGCGGCGGCAGGTCGGCGCTGAGCATCTGGCGGATGTTCAGGCGCTCCAGCAGCAGGTCGCCGCTGTGCCCCGTCCGTTCGTCCCAGAGCGCCTCGGCCACCACCAGCAGCCTGCCGCCCTGGCGCACCCATTCCAGTACCTGCTCCACCTGACGCGGTGACAGGCGCCGACGCTCACCCAGCATCAACAGGCTGTGCCCCGCGGGCGGCAGGCTGTCGAGCACCTGCAAGCCGTTGGCCAGTTGGGTGGGCAGCCCTTGCGCCTGAAGGAACATCTGTGCCGCCAGGTACGGGTTGCGCAGGGCCTCCGGCGAGGGGCCGTGGTCGATGCTGTGCGAGTAGGGCTGGAGGTGGCTCCACACGAAGGCCCCGGCCAGCAGCAGTGCCGCCAGGCCTGCGGCTATTGACCATTTCGTCTTGTTCATCGTGGCGCATCGCTGTCGAACAGGGCCCGCCAGCCGTCGCACAACTGGCTGAAGGTCTGCGCCGACGGCGCCCGGTGCCCGTAAGCCAGGTCTTGCCACTGCGCGGTCAGGCGCTGGCTGTAGTTCAGCAGGGCCGGTTGCCGCAGGGCAATGACCTGTTCGAGGATCTGCCCCTCGGTGTCGGCGTCTTTGAGTGGCAGCCGATGCTGCAGCACCAGGCGGCTGAGCATGCCACGGTACAGCAGGGCCAGCGCTGCCCGCGGCTGCTCGGCCCACAGTTGCTGCGCGTGCTCGGCGATGTCGTGGGGCAGGTGTTGCGGGCGGATGTCCAGGCCCGCCACGTGAGTAGGCCGGGGCGCTGCAGGCGCCGTGGCGCGGTGTGCGCGGTCGAGCAGCCGCCGCAGGTGGGGCCGCCAGTGCCAGGCCAGGCGCGCGAGCCCGGCAGCCAGTGCGGCCCACAGAAGAAACTCCAGGGCGACGCCCAGCCATTCCAGGTCCCAGGGCTGGGCAGCGGACGCTGCACTGGCCGGCTCAGCGTCGCCAAAGCGCCAGCCCTGCACGTGTTCGACGTTGCGAAAGGGTGGCCGGGCGACTATGTCTCCGGCGGCCTGCTGCGCAGCCTGACTGCTCAGCGCCTGCTGCAGCAGGCGCGGGCGTTGGCTGTCGGGCGGCGGCAGCTCGGCCCAGGCGCTGCCGCCGGGGATGCTGAGCAGCGCGACCAGGACAAGGCAGGCGACGCCGCCGAGTCGCTGGCGCAGGCCGCGGAACACCCGCTCGATATCCCAGGCCTCGAGTTCGGTCCGCCGATTGAGGTAGAGGCTGAACCCGCAGGCGACGTAAATCGGTCCCCAGAATACCAGCACCGCGGCATACAGCACGTTGCACACATGCCCCAGCCACACCGGGTCGCCCTGTAGGGCGCCAAGCCACTGTTCGGGGCTGATACGGTCGACCAGCGGCTGTGGCAGCAGCAGGTACATCAGCGCCAGGGCACCTAGCCACAGCGCCATTTCCAGGTGCATGCCCACCACGGTGAGGCCGCCGGCGATCGCGCCGCTGCCTCGGCACAGCGCCTGGAGGCGCGCCCGACGCTGCGTTTTCGGCAGATGTTCCAATTGGTCGACCGGCAGAATAAAACTGCGACGCGGGCTCAGCCGCCGCCAGAGCAGGCCGGGCAGCACCTGCCGGGCGAACAACCGGGGCCATTGGCGCAGCGTGGCAGCCACTCCGGGTGCCTGGCCGAACACGGCCTGTGCCAGGATGTACAGCGACAACCCCTCGAACGCCGGCTTCAACCACCAGAACACCAGCAGCGCCAGGCTCGGCGATTCCCACAGCCAATAAGTGAGTGCGGCCAGGACCGGTAGGCTGGCGGCCATCCAGGTCAGGGTCAACACCCGTCGATGACGCCGCGCCATCAGCGTGCCGAGGTCCAGTGACTCCCAGGGCGAGCGGGGACGCAGTACCACGCTGGTATCAGTCGTGTGCATGGTGATTCCTGCCTGCGCAGCCGAAATACGCCAGCAGCAGCGCCCACGCCAGGCCGCCGACACTGTATTTGAGCAGCGGTCCGAGGCTGGTGCGCGAAGACCAGTACGCTTCGACGAAGGCCGCCAGCACCAGCAACAGCATGATCCCGTAGACCAGCCGTACGCTTGCCCCGGCCGCTTCGCGCAAGGCATCGCCGCGCCCCAGCGCGCCGGGTGCAATGAGCGCCCAGCCCAGGCGCAGCCCAGCGGCCCCGGCCAGCACCACGGCACTGAGCTCCAATGCACTGTGGCCGACGATGAACGTCCAGAAAGGCTGACCATAGCCGATCGTGGTCAGGTGCCCGGCGATCGCGCCGATGGTCAGGCCGTTGTAGAGCAGGTAGAACAGGCTGCCTGCACCCAGCAGTAGCCCGCTGGCAAACGTCTGGAAGGCGATGCCGATGTTGTTCATGACGTAGTACCCGAACATGGCCCAGTCCTCACTGGCCAGACGTTCGCTGGCACGCCCCAGCCGACTCTGGTCGGGGTCGTACATGGACTGCACCTCGCGGACCTGTTCCGGGTCCAGAAGGCTGTAGATCAGGTCGGGGAAGTGAAACACCAGGGTGCCGCTCACGCCCAGGCTGCCGAAGAACACCAGTGCGGCGCACAGCACGAAAGGCCATTGCTGGCGCACCGCACGGGGGAAGCCGAACACCATGAAGTCCAGCACCTGGCCCTGGGTAATCGGGCGCCGGCGATACAACTGTTGGTGGCCGCGTTGCGCCAGTTGTTGCAGGTCATCGACCAGGTGGCTGCTGTAGCCGCGCTGACGAGCCAGCGCCAGATGGTTGCACAGGCGACGATACTCGCGCACGAAGTCATCGTTACCGTGCGGGTCGGCCTGGCGCCGCTCCAACCGGTCGAGGAGGGTGGCCAGCCGGGCCCACTGGGGCCGATGCCGCTGCTCGAACGGGGCCTGCTTCATGTCGTCTGCCCCAGCAGGCCGCGGGCAACGGCGTCCAGCCCCGTCACCGCCTGGCCGGCAGGCAGGCGCAGGGGCTCGGCGACCAGTTCGGCCAGCTCCGCCGCGCGTTCGGCCGACAACTGGCTGCGGCGCTCGGCGAAGGCGAGGATCGCCTGCTGCTCGCGACGTGTCAGCGCTTGCCCTTGGGCACAGGCAGGCCCCGCAGCGATCGTTGGCCGTGTCGGTGCGACGTCCTGGTGCACCACCAGGCTGCCTGCGGCCAGGTCGCCGAGACGCTTGAACGCGGGATGATGCAGACAGGCCAGGGCGCCGAAGAAGTAGCCGAACGGCAACATGTCGATCGTTCGCAGCAGGTTGCGAATCAACGATGCAGTGCCGCCGATGGGGGCGCCGTTGTCCATCACCACGCGCAGCCGCAGCCAGGCCTTGCCCGGCGTGCGCCCATGGTTGAACACTTCGAACAGCACCATGTACCACCAACTGACCAGAAACACGATGAGTGCACCCAGCCCCGCGCCCAGGCCGCCGCCCGCATGCGAGGACAGCGGACGTAACAGGGCCAGCAGTGCGATCAGCATGACACCGCGTATGGCCAAATCCACGCCGAATGCCAGCGCTCTGATCACCAGCCCGGCCGGGCGCAGGGTCAGCTCGATACCTTCCGGTGTCTCGATCCGGTAACCGGTGTCCAGCGCCAGCGGCGGCGAACCGGCAGGGTGCAGTTGGGGTTCGATGGGAAGGCAGTCCTTGGCGAATGGGAAAGCGGCGCAACCGATGCTAGCCAGCGCGTCGCCGCTAAGCAACCTGCCATTGCCCGGCAGCCATGCCCAAGGTTGGCCGTGGGTAACGTTGCGCTTAGACTGGCGGGACTTTCTGGACAGGATGCGCCCGTGAACGCCAGCATTTTCTGGTACGACTACGAAACCACTGGCATCAATCCGCGCAGTGATCGTCCCTTGCAAGTGGCAGGCATCCGTACCGATGCCGAGCTCAATGAAATCGGTGCCCCGCTCAACCTTTATTGCTGCCCCAGCGACGACATCCTGCCGCACCCGGCTGCGTGCATGATCACCGGTATCACCCCGCAGCGGCTGCAGGAACAGGGGCTGGACGAAGCGCCGTTCATGACCCGTCTGCACGCTGAATTCGCGCAGCCCGGCACCTGCGTCGCGGGCTATAACACGCTGCGCTTCGACGACGAAATGACCCGCTACAGTTTGTATCGCAATTTTTTCGACCCCTATGCCCGCGAATGGCAAGGCGGCAACAGCCGCTGGGACCTGATCGACGTGGTCAGGGCCGCGTATGCCTTGCGCCCGGAGGGCATCGAGTGGCCCGAAGCCGACGGCCGCGTCAGCATGCGCCTGGAACTGCTGACGGCGGCCAATGGCATCGATCACGGGCAGGCGCACGATGCGCTGGCCGACGTTCGCGCCACCATTGCCCTGGCGCGTCTGATCAAGCACAAACAGCCGCGGCTGTATGACTGGTTGTATGAATTGCGGCGCAAACAGCGCGTAGTGGAACAGGTGCGCTTGCTTCAGCCACTGGTGCATATTTCCGGCCGTTTCTCGGCAGCGCGACACTATGCCAGCGTCATATTGCCGCTGGCCTGGCACCCTCTTAATAAGAACGCCTTGATAGTGTGCGACCTGCACCATGACCCGCAGGTACTCATCGAAGAAAATGTCGACGTGCTCCGGCAGCGTTTGTACACCCGCCAGCAAGACCTCGCTGCCGATGAGCCGGTGGTGCCATTGAAGTTATTGCACGTCAATCGCTGCCCGGTGGTGGCGCCTCTGGGGGTGTTGCGTGAAGAGGACTGGCAGCGTTTATCAATGGACAAGAAACTGTATCAGGCACGCGCCATGCGCGTGTGTGCCGAACAGGGAAGTTGGCAATCCAAACTTGATCAACTGTACCGGGCCGAACAGTTTGCCGGCCCGGCAGATCCCGAACAGCAATTGTATGACGGCTTTATCGGTGATCATGATCGGCGCCTGTGCGAGCGCGTGCGCACCGCGCAACCCGAGGCCTTGGCACAAGGGGCCTGGATGTTCGACGATGCACGCTTGCCGGAATTACTGTTTCGTTATCGCGCGCGTAATTTTCCGCACACGTTGACCGCTGATGAACAACGGCAGTGGCTGGACTTTTGCCGCCAGCGGCTGATCGACCCCGCCCTGGGCGCACCCCTCACGCTGGCGGCCTTTTTCCAGGCCCTGACCCAGCAGGAGGCCGCGGCCACACCCGCGCAACAGGCCGTGTTGCAGGCGTGGCGGGCCCACGCGCAGGCCTTGGGCAATCGCTTGCAACTGTAACCCTTTCGCGCCCATGAAAAACGCCCGCAAGCGGGCGTTGATCTTTACAACCGGTCTGGGCGCGAATCAATCAGCCGAGCAGCGAAGCCCAACCTTCGACAACATCGCCGCCCCACTTGGCTTTCCATTCCTTCAGGGTTTTATGGTTGCCACCTTTGGTTTCGATGACTTCGCCGTTGTGCGGATTCTTGTATTGTTTGACTTTGCGTGCGCGTTTGGTAACGGTGGCTTTTGCCGGGCCCCGGGGCGCCTTGTTGGTCTTGGCTTCGGGATCGAGCAGGGCAATGATGTCACGCAGCGACTTCTGGTATTCACCCATCAGGGTGCGCAGTTTGCCTTCGAATTCCAGCTCGGTTTGCAATTTGTCGTCTTGCGACAAATTCTTCAGGCGAGCCTGGAGTTCTTTGATGGCTTCTTCTGTGGCGCGGTATTCGTTGATCAAGGACATGATTGAACCTTATGAAAGCAATGCGGCAGGGAAAACAGTAGTCCAATAATAGTCACTGATAGTGTTCAAGTAAACATGCACCTGGGAAAAACAATCGAGCTTGAGGGTTTTTCCTAAATACGCGCGATGACACTTTCTTTGATTAAATTCATTGAACTAAACATCGTGACGATATCGGGTACTCCCGCGCGCGGGTCGCTGCGGCGCATGGGCGCTTGCATTGAGTACTGCAGTTTTGCTGCGCACCCGCTAGAATGGCGGCCTTTGTGAAGTATTGGAGTTTTCCCTCATGCGCACTTTTCGGCTGGTGATCGCCTGCCCGGACCGCGTTGGCATCGTTGCCAAAGTCAGTCATTTTCTAGCCTCCCATAACGGCTGGATTACCGAAGCGAACCATCATTCGGATCCTCAAAGCGGTTGGTTCTTCATGCGCCAGGAAATTCGCGCCGACACTCTGCCGTTCGGCATCGAGGCCTTTCGCGAGGCGTTCGCGCCGATCGCCGAAGCGTTTTCGATGGTCTGGCATGTCACGGACACTGACCAGAAGAAGCGGGTAGTGCTGATGGCCAGCCGCGAGTCGCATTGCCTGGCGGACCTGCTGCACCGCTGGCACAGCGACGAGCTTCCTTGCGACATCGCCTGTGTCATTTCCAACCACGACGACCTGCGCAGCATGGTCGAATGGCACGGCATTCCTTATTACCACGTGCCGGTCAACCCGCAGGACAAGCAACCGGCCTTTGCCGAAGTGTCGCGGCTGGTCGGCCACCATCAGGCCGATCTGGTAGTGCTGGCTCGCTACATGCAAATCCTGCCGCCGCAGCTGTGCGAGGAATACGCGCAGAAAGTGATCAACATTCACCACAGCTTCCTGCCTTCTTTCGTGGGTGCCAAGCCTTATCACCAGGCCTCCATGCGCGGTGTGAAGCTGATCGGCGCCACGTGTCATTACGTGACCGAGGAGCTGGATGCAGGCCCGATCATTGAACAGGACGTGGTACGCGTCAGCCACAGCGACAGCATCGAAGACATGGTGCGTTTCGGTCGCGACGTGGAGAAAATGGTGCTGGCACGTGGCTTGCGTTATCACCTGGAAGACCGGGTGCTGGTGCACGGCAACAAGACGGTGATTTTCAACTAAGCGTCAGACGCATCGTCCACGCGTCACACGCATCGTCGGCGGAGCTCAAGCATGTCCGATCCACTCGACAAGGCCACTGCACCGCCGCCACCGACGCTGGGTGAGGGCTGCCTGAGCCGCTATGACCTCGATCGGCTCGGTACTGAGGTGGGTACCGAGTTCGAAGGGGCGCACGCATTATGGCAGCAATTGCAGGGGCACCCCGACGCACCCGGTGCGCCTGACGAAGGCGCGCCCTGCGCCGACGAACCGGCAATTTAATCCGCAGCCCTGAGCCATTGGCATTACTCTTTAACGCATCGTTGGCGTCTGGAGGTGGCACATGGCTGAAATCACACAACTTTCCCTCGGTTCCGATCCCCAGGGGTTGCCTGTCGCGCAGGCCCTGCGCTTGGCCAATCGCCACGGCTTGATCGCTGGCGCCACCGGCACTGGCAAGACCGTGACGTTGCAACGTTTGATCGAGTCTTTCAGCGACGCCGGCGTGGCTGTGTTCGCCGCTGATATCAAGGGCGACCTGTGCGGCCTTGGCGCGGCGGGAGATCCGCAAGGCAAGGTCGCCGAGCGTATTGCCAGCATGGGGTGGCTGAACCATCGGCCGCAGGCCTACCCGGTCACCCTCTGGGACATCGAGGGGCGCAGCGGGCACCCGTTGCGCACCACCCTGACGGAAATGGGGCCGTTGCTGCTCGGCAGTTTGCTCGAGCTCAGCGAAAGCCAGCAGGCGGCGCTGTACGCCGCTTTCAAGGTGGCGGATCGCGAAGGTTTGCTGTTGCTCGATCTCAAAGACCTCAAAGCGTTGCTCAACCACCTCAAGGACCACCCCGAAGTGCTCGGCGATGACCGCGCCCTGTTGACCAGTGGTTCCAGCCAGGCGTTGATGCGCCGTCTGGCGGGCCTGGAGCAGCAAGGGGCAGAGGCATTGTTCGGCGAGCCTGCCTTGCAACTGGAGGACCTTTTACGGCCTTCGGCCGACGGCCGTGGCGCGGTCCATTTGCTCGATGCCAGTCGGCTGGTGCATGAGGCGCCGAAGCTGTATTCGACGTTCCTGCTGTGGTTGCTGGCCGAACTGTTCGAGCAATTGCCGGAGCGCGGCGATGCCGACAAGCCCCTGCTGGCGCTGTTCTTTGACGAGGCCCACTTACTGTTCGCAGGCACGCCCAAGGCCTTGCAAGAACGCCTGGAACAGGTGGTCAGGCTCATCCGATCCAAGGGTGTGGGCGTGTATTTCGTTACCCAATCGCCCAGCGATCTGCCAGATGCCGTGCTCGCGCAATTGGGGCTGCGCATTCAGCATGGCCTGCGGGCGTTCACGGCCAAGGAGCAGAAGTCCCTGCGTGCGGTGGCGGACGGCTTTCGACCCAACCCGGCGTTCGACGCCTTGGCGGTATTGACCGAGTTGGGCACCGGCGAGGCCTTGGTCGGCACGTTGGAGGAAAAGGGCACGCCTGCAACAGTGCAGCGGGTCATGATCGCGCCGCCGCAGTCGCGCATCGGCCCCTTGTCGGCGGCCGAAAGAGCAGCGTTGGTAGCTGCTTCGCCATTGGCAGCACGCTATGACCAGGCCGTGGACCGTGAGTCTGCGTATGAGATGTTGCTGGAACGCAAGGTCGAAGCAACGGCGCAGGTGCCGCCGACGGCTGCGGCCGAGCAACCTGGCGAAAGCTTTGCGGACAAGGCCGGGGATTTTCTGGGTGGCGTGGCCGGGCAGGCGATCAAGTCGGCAATGCGGCAGGCGGCCAACCAGCTGGGCAGGCAATTGGTGCGGGGGTTGATGGGGTCGTTGTTGGGGACCGGCAAGCGCAAAAAATAAACCTTGCGCACGGCGTCAGTATTCAACTTCGGCGCCGATGCCTGCTACGCGGGCCATTGCCGCCGACGAATCACTTTACTCAGGTGCCCGCCATGTCTTCGATGTGAAACATGGGCTCAGACCGATTCGGTGTTGCTTCACTTATGAAAAAGGCGCCTTGTCCGAGGCGCCTTTCTGCACGACAGTCACATCACGACAACGCTTTGCTCGCCAGCCAGAACAAACCTGCCGCCAAACCCATCGATGCCGGCAGGGTCAGCACCCAGGCGAGCATGATGGTGCGCACGGTGCCGCCTTGCAGGCCGCTCTTGTTGGCGACCATGGTGCCGGCCACGCCGGAGGAGAGGATATGCGTGGTCGAGACCGGCAAGCTGAAAATGTTCGCCATGCCGATGGCGCTGGCGGTGACGATCTGTGCCGACATGCCCTGAGCATAGGTCATGCCCTGCTTGCCGATTTTTTCGCCAATCGTCAGCACGACGCGTTTCCATCCCACCATGGTGCCGATGCCCAGCGCCAGGGCCACTGCCAGGATCACCCAGAACGGGGCGTATTCGGTGGTGGTGGTCAGGTCTTTGCGCAGTTTTTCCAGGTCGGCTTTCTCGCGCGAATCCAGGGCCGGCAGCTTGCCTACCTTGCGCGCAGTGTCGTCCAGGCACAGCAGGTAGCGACGCACTTCCACCCGGCGCTCAGGCGGCAGGCTGTGATAGTTGGTCACACCGTTGAGGGTGCCGAGCAACGCGCCGATGGTGGCTTCGGTCTGCTGCGGGTTGCAACTGAACTGCTCGGGCAGGTCGCCCTGAGAGGCCTTGCCCAGTGCCAGGTACTCGCCGAGGCTGGCGTCGTTGCGCTGGTAGAACTGGCTCAGGTGCAGGGTGGCGTCACGCGTGCGCTCGATTTGATAGGTGGTGCTGTTCAGGTCGAGGACGAACTGCGCCGGCACGATGCCGATCAGCACCAGCATGATCAGGCCGATACCTTTCTGACCGTCGTTGGACCCGTGCACGAAGCTGACCGCCATGGCCGAAATCACCAGTACCAGGCGATTCCAGAACGGTGGGTGCTTCTTGTCATCGAGCTTGCGGCGTTGTTCCGGGGTCTTGTGCATCTTCGAGGCTGGCCGCCACCATTTCAGGCCAACCAGCACCAGACCCGCAGCAATGAAACCGGCCAGGGGCGAGGCAACCAGCGAGATGCCGATGTCGATCGCCTTCTGCCAGTTCACCCCGTCGCCCAGCGGAATATCGTTGAGCAGCGCGTTGGCCAGGCCCACACCCAGAATGGAGCCGATCAGGGTGTGCGAGCTGGAGGCGGGAATACCGAAGTACCAGGTGCCGAGGTTCCAGGTGATGGCTGCGGCCAGCAGCGAAAACACCATCGCCAGACCGTGGCCGGTGTTGACGTTGATCAGCAGCTCCACGGGTAGCAAGTGCACGATGGCGTACGCTACGCCGACCCCGCCGAGCAATACGCCTAGGAAGTTGAAAATGCCGGAGAAGAACACGGCCAGATGGGGCGGCATGGCCTTGGTATAAATGACTGTGGCCACCGCGTTGGCGGTGTCATGAAAGCCATTGATGAACTCGAAGGCGAGAACGAAGGTCAGGGCGAGTAACAGGCTAACGAGCACCCACGCGTCCAGTCCGCTGAATAAATCGATCATGAAGGTTTCTGACCCGGGCATAAGGGGGCGCGATTATGCCAGAAATACGCGCAGGTCGATCCCCCAGGCGCTCACTGGTTACATATTTGATACGGATAGATGACAGCCCGGTGCGGCGATCTGCACCGCCTGGACAACGTGCAGCTCCCCGGAAAAGGGCCGTCAAAGGGGCGTATATCAATCGGGCAACCGCCCCGGAGCGATTCAAACGGATGTATGAAATTTATGCTGAAGTGACGCAATTATGGCCGGATCTGACGCTGTTGCATCCCTGCCTGCGATCTCGATACAGCTCGATCAGCCCGCTCAGGCCTCTTCGGCGTGCAGGTCCTGTTCGATTTTCCGAATTTCCTGGGCGAACGCCTGGTCGAGCAGGCTGGCTTTCTTGCGCCAGGGTTTGCGCTCGGGTTCGGGTTGCGCGGCGTAGGTTGTGACTTCACCACCGTACACTTCTTTATAACGTTGTTCCTGGCGCTCGAGTTCGGCGCGCAGTTCATCTTTCGTCACAGCAGGTACCTAATCATTATTAAAGGAAACAGACGCACACGCTGGGCGCAATAGCGACCTGCGGCCACGGCGTCGGAAAATACAAGTGCCGTGGCAACCGCCTAGTAGAGATCGACAAGTCCTGATGTTCGGACTTGTTTCAAGTGAAACATCCGCAAGTGATCCGTTTTCAAGTCGGGCCAACAGGGGCGAAGTATAACAAATGCAGCCGGCGATCAACGCCTGCGGTACGGGGTGCGCGGGACGTACTTATTAAAAAATCTTACTCGGAATGACACGCGCCTCGTCCCTGTGTTTGACAGACTGGCCTGGCTCGAGAAAATTCCATGACCGCCTACGGATCAAACTGACTTTGGATAGGGCACACCCGTTACAGGCAACTAAAACGGCCTTGCAGAATACAAGGCCGTGCCGATGACTTCCTGGGTACCTGACCAGTCTCTCCAAAGAAGCCACGCTGTGGCAGGCCAACGGTATAAGCAAACCTCATCAACGGTCAATTGCGATTATCGGTCGATCGTTCGATAATCGCCCTGTGCCCGGCCTTCCGGTTCGCTCAGCCTCCGTCATTCGGTGTTCAAGGATCTGCAATGAACGATCAATTGCGCAATGCCTTCAAGTCGCTGGCCCCGCCTATCATTGCCTCACCGGCCAAGCGCATACAGGCGCTGACGGGCGATCCGGATTTCATGACGTCCCTGGCACGCGGCCTGGCCGTGGTGCAGGCGTTCCAGGAGCGCAAGCGCCACCTGACCATCGCTCAGATCAGCCACCGTACGGAAATTCCCCGCGCTGCCGTGCGCAGGTGCCTGCATACCTTGATCAAGCTGGGCTACGCCACGACGGACGGACGTACCTATTCGTTGTTGCCCAAGGTCCTGACGCTTGGGCACGCCTATGTGTCGTCCACACCACTGGCCGTCTCGTCGCAACCGTACCTGGACCGCATGAGCGAGCAACTTCACGAAGCCTGCAACATGGCCACGCTGGAAGGCGAAGATATCCTTTACATTGCGCGTTCAGCGACCACCCAGCGGCTGATCTCCGTCGATCTTTCGGAGGGCGGCCGGTTGCCCGCCTACTGCACGTCGATGGGGCGCATTCTGCTCGCAGCACTGGACGATGCCAGCTTGCACGAATACCTCGAACACGTTGAACTGCAGCCCAAGACCAGCCGCACCCTGACCACTGCGCAAGGGCTGTTGCAATGCCTGCAGTTGGTCCGCGAGCAGGGCTGGTGCATTGTCGATCAGGAGCTGGAGCAAGGCCTGCGCTCCATTGCCGTACCGGTCTACGATGCTTCCGGACAAGTGCTGGCCGCGTTGAATGTCAGTACCCACGCCGGGCGCGTGTCGCGTGCGGACCTGGAGCAACGGTTCCTGCCGATCATGCTCAGTGCCAGTCGCGACCTGAGCACTCAACTCTTCACCTGAACGGTTGTCGTTCGATAAACGCCCACACTCGCGTTTATCGAATTGACGATGTTTCCTTCGCCTCATTACTGTCGTGCGGGTCGATCACCGTCTTTTGCTGATCGCCCATAACAACAGTGCAGGACGTAGCGGCAGGGCACCTGGCCGCCTGCGATCCTCGCCTCCCGCGATGGATAACAATAATGAATCGTTCCGACGCCACGCCTGGGACTTGCCTCGATGTGCAGTCCTTTATCAACGCGCAACCGCTGTCTCGCTACCAATGGCGAATCGTTATCCTGTGTTTCCTGATTGTCTTCCTCGACGGGCTCGACACGGCCGCCATGGGCTTCATCGCCCCGGCCTTGTCGCAGGACTGGGGCATCGAGCGCGCCAGCCTCGGCCCGGTGATGAGCGCGGCACTGATCGGCATGGTGTTCGGCGCACTGGGCTCCGGCCCGCTGGCCGACCGCTTCGGTCGCAAGATGGTGCTGGTGGGCGCGGTGTTTCTGTTTGGTGCATTCAGCCTGGCGTCCGCCTACAGCACCAATGTCGACCAATTGCTGGTGCTGCGTTTCCTGACCGGGCTGGGGCTGGGCGCGGGCATGCCCAACGCCACGACCTTGCTGTCCGAATACACCCCCGATCGCTTCCGCTCGCTGCTGGTGACCAGCATGTTCTGTGGCTTCAACCTGGGCATGGCCGGTGGCGGGTTCATCTCTGCCAAGTTGATCCCGGCATTCGGCTGGCACAGTCTGTTGGTGGTCGGCGGCGTGTTGCCCCTGGTGTTCGCCGTGGTGCTGCTGATCTGGTTGCCGGAATCGGCGCGATACCTGGTGGTGCATAACCGAGGCGTGGAGCGAATCCGCCAGACCCTTGCGCCGATCAACGCGGCGGTGGTCGCCCAGGCGAGCAGCTTCAGCGTGCCAGAACAGAAAACCGTCAAGGCGCGTAATGTCTTTGCAGTGATTTTCTCCGGCACCTACAAAACCGGGACCTTATTGCTATGGCTGACCTATTTCATGGGGTTGGTCATCGTTTACCTGCTGACCAGCTGGCTGCCGACGCTCCTGCGCGACAGCGGGGCGAGCCTCGAACAGGCGGCCTTCATTGGCGCGTTGTTCCAGTTTGGCGGGGTGTTGAGCGCGGTGGGCGTGGGTTGGGCCATGGATCGCTTCAATCCGCACAAGGTCATCGGCATTTTCTACCTGCTGGCCGGTTGTTTTGCCTACGCGGTTGGGCAAAGCCTGGGCAACATCACTGTACTGGCCACGCTGGTACTGGTAGCCGGCATGTGCGTCAACGGTGCGCAATCGGCCATGCCCTCGCTGGCCGCGCGCTTTTATCCCACGCAAGGCCGCGCCACGGGCGTGTCCTGGATGCTGGGCATTGGTCGTTTCGGCGCCATTCTCGGCGCCTGGATGGGCGCTACGCTGCTGGGGCTGGGCTGGAACTTCGAGCAGGTGCTGACCGCTCTGGTGATCCCGGCCGGCCTGGCCACGGCCGCCGTGCTGATCAAAGGCGCGGTCAGCCACGCTGATGCCACCTGACCGACTGATAAAGGGAGGACTATCTGTTCGATAATCGAACGGATAGTCGATTATCGGATTGTGCCGGATCAGCTCGGCGCTTTATGCTCGACGTCACTGGGCGCCATTGCGCCACCGTCCTGGCAAGCGTTGCACTTTGAAACCTGGCTCATAATAGAAACAAGGAGTCCTGCGTCCATGGCTGAAATTCTGTCGCTTCACGAAGCGGTGAAGCAGTTCGTCAATGATGGCGATACCGTTGCTCTCGAAGGCTTCACCCACCTGATTCCCACGGCCGCTGGCCATGAAATCATCCGTCAGAACAGGAAAGACCTGACGCTGGTGCGGATGACCCCCGACCTTATTTATGACCAGTTGATCGGTGCCGGCTGTGCCCGACGCCTGGTCTTCTCCTGGGGTGGCAACCCCGGTGTCGGCTCCCTGCACCGCTTGCGTGATGCCGTGGAAAAACAGTGGCCACAGGCGATCGAGATCGAAGAGCACAGTCATGCCGACCTGGCCAACGCCTACGTCGCGGGTGCTTCCGGCCTGCCGTTCGCGGTTCTGCGCGCCTACGCCGGCTCTGATCTGCCCAAGGTCAACCCGCTGATCAAGACCGTCACCTGTCCATTTACCGGAGAAGTGCTGGCGGCCGTGCCGTCGGTACGACCGGACGTTACCGTGATCCACGCCCAGAAAGCCGACCGCAAGGGCAATGTCCTGCTGTGGGGCATTCTGGGGGTACAGAAAGAAGCGGCCCTGGCCGCCAAGCGTTGCATTGTCACCGTCGAAGAAATCGTCGATGACCTGCAAGCCCCGATGAATTCCTGCGTGTTGCCCACCTGGGCCCTGAGTGCCGTATGCCTGGTGCCCGGCGGCTCCCATCCGTCGTACGCGCACGGCTACACCGAACGCGACAATGTGTTCTACCAGGCCTGGGACCCCATCGCGCGCGACCGTGCCACCTTCACCGCCTGGATCGACGAGTACGTGCGGGGCACCGCCGACTTCGAGCAATACCAGGCCAAACTGGCCAGCGCTGCGGAGGCTCAATAATGTCCTACAACACCAATGAAATGATGACCGTCGCGGCGGCGCGCCGCCTGAAGAACGGCTCGGTCTGCTTCGTCGGCATCGGTCTGCCCTCCAAGGCCGCCAACCTTGCGCGGCTGACGTCGTCGCCCGATGTGGTCTTGATCTACGAATCGGGCCCTATCGGCGCCAAACCGACCGTGTTGCCACTGTCCATCGGCGATGGTGAACTGGCCGAAACTGCGGATACCGTGGTGCCCACCGGTGAGATCTTTCGCTACTGGTTGCAGGGCGGGCGCATCGACGTGGGCTTCCTCGGCGCTGCGCAGGTCGATCGCTTCGGCAACATCAACACCACCGTAGTGGGCGACTATCACCATCCCAAGGTACGCCTGCCCGGTGCTGGCGGAGCGCCCGAGATCGCCGGTTCGGCGAAAAGCGTGCTGATCATTCTCAAGCAATCGCACCGCAGTTTCGTCGACAAGCTGGACTTCATCACCTCGGTCGGCCACGGCGAGGGCGGTGATTCACGCCAACGTCTGGGCCTGCCGGGTGCCGGGCCAGTCGGCATCATCACCGACCTGTGCATCATGGAACCGCAAGCGCCGAGCCACGAGTTCGTGGTCACCTCGATTCACCCCGGCGTGACCCGCGAACAGATTGTCGCCGCCACGGGCTGGCCGATCCGTTTCGCCGAAACCGTCGACACCACCCCCGAACCGAATGACACCGAGTTGACGGCCTTGCGCGACCTCGAAGCGCGTACCGCTGCCGCCCATGGCCAGACACCTGGAGACGCCTGATGCGTGAAGTGTTTATCTGTGACGCGATTCGCACCCCGATTGGCCGATTTGGCGGTGGCTTGTCCGCCGTTCGCGCCGATGACCTGGCAGCGGCCCCGATCAAGGCGCTGATCGAGCGTAACCCGTCAGTGCAGTGGGATCAGGTGGACGAGGTGTTTTTCGGCTGTGCCAACCAGGCCGGCGAAGACAATCGCAACGTCGCGCGCATGGCCGCGCTGCTGGCCGGTCTGCCCGACACCATCCCCGGCGTGACCCTCAACCGCCTGTGTGCCTCGGGCATGGATGCAGTGGGCACCGCCTTCCGCGCCATCGCCAGTGGTGAAATGGAGCTGGCGATCGCCGGCGGCGTCGAGTCGATGTCGCGCGCGCCCTTCGTCATGGGCAAGGCCGATGCCGCCTTCTCGCGCAACATGAAGCTGGAGGACACCACCATCGGCTGGCGCTTCATCAACCCGTTGATGAAAGCGCAATACGGTGTCGATGCGATGCCGCAGACCGCTGACAACGTCGCCGACGACTACCAGGTGTCGCGTGCCGACCAGGACGCGTTCGCCCTGCGTAGCCAGCAACGCACGGCCGCTGCACAGGCGGCCGGCTACTTCGCCGAGGAAATCGTGCCAGTGCGCATCGCGCACAAGAAGGGCGAGACGGTCGTCGATCAGGACGAACATCCCCGTGCGGACACCAGCCTGGAGACCCTGGCCAAGCTCAAGCCGGTCAATGGCCCGGACAAGACGGTCACCGCCGGCAATGCATCGGGGGTCAACGATGGCGCCGCCGCGATGATTCTGGCCAGCGCCGAAGCCGTGAAGAAACACGGCCTGACCCCGCGCGGTCGTATCCTGGGCATGGCCAGCGCTGGCGTCAGCCCGCGGGTCATGGGCATCGGCCCGGTGCCTGCGGTGCGCAAGCTGGTCGAGCGCCTGGGCCTGGCGATCACCGACTTCGATGTCATCGAGCTCAATGAAGCCTTCGCCAGCCAGGGCCTGGCGGTGCTGCGCGAGTTGGGCCTGGCGGACGACGCGCCCCAGGTCAATCCCAATGGTGGTGCCATCGCCCTGGGACACCCGCTGGGCATGAGCGGCGCCCGCCTGGTGCTGACGGCGTTGCATCACCTGCAAAAGACCGGTGGCAAAAAAGGCTTGGCCACCATGTGTGTCGGCGTCGGTCAAGGCTTGGCATTGGCCATCGAAACCGTCTGATTACAGACCCTGCAGTCCAATTGTGCGCTTGCTCTGTCCGTTCGTCGCGCTACCTCCACGCAAGGTGGCAACACGGGCGGGCAGGGTGGGCGGGCAATTGTCTGGTGAACGAGGTTGTTACCGCTTGTGTCCAAGGATGGATCCACTTGCCAACCCGCCTTTAAGGAAATCCATACATGACTACTGTTCATTACACCGGGGAAGAGCGCAAAAAGCGTATTTTTGCCATCGTCGGTGCTTCGTCGGGCAATCTGGTCGAATGGTTCGACTTTTATATCTATGCCTTCTGCGCGATCTATTTCGCGCCGGCTTTTTTTCCGTCCGATGACCCCACCGTTCAGCTACTGAACACCGCGGGGGTGTTCGCCGCCGGTTTTCTGATGCGGCCGATTGGCGGTTGGCTGTTCGGTCGGGTCGCCGACAAGCACGGCCGCAAGAACTCCATGATGATCTCGGTGCTGATGATGTGCGCCGGGTCGCTGGTCATCGCCTGTTTGCCGACCTACGCCTCCATCGGTGCCTGGGCGCCGGCGCTGCTGCTGGCGGCGCGCTTGTTCCAGGGGTTGTCGGTGGGTGGGGAATACGGCACCACGGCCACGTACATGAGTGAAGTGGCGCTACGTGGCCAGCGCGGCTTCTTCGCGTCGTTCCAGTACGTGACCCTGATTGGTGGCCAGTTGCTAGCAGTGTTGACCGTGGTCATCCTGCAGCAATTAATGACCGTGGAAGAACTGCGTGCCGGCGGCTGGCGGATCCCGTTCGTGATCGGTGCAGTGGCGGCAGTCATTTCGCTGCTGCTGCGTCGTTCGCTGGAAGAAACCAGCAGCCAGGAAACCCGCGCCGACA
>Ga0157371_10000279_pt1 | contig 69160 bp, 62 predicted proteins | sample C45metaG_FD_113462 | JGI IMG/M metagenome (GOLD analysis project Ga0157371, IMG submission 113462) | Corn rhizosphere microbial communities from Kellogg Biological Station, Michigan, USA - C4-5 metaG | ecosystem: Host-associated > Plants > Roots > Rhizosphere > Soil | place: USA: Michigan...
AACCATTCTGGAGGTGGGCCGGCAGATCGACGTCGACCTGCAGCAGGGCGACGTGCGCCTGACCATGGGTGGCGAGCCGACCTTCGTGGCCATCGATGACCCGGACGGCGCCGAATGGAACACCGCCGCCCTTGGCCCGACCAAGCGTGGCCTGTCCACCGAGCTGTATCACCGCATGCGCACGCACTACGCGCCCAAGGGCCTGGTGCATTTCGGCCAGGGCAAATGGTACCCGGGCGAGCAACTGCCGCGTTGGTCGCTGAACTGCTTCTGGCGCGTCGACGGCCAACCGATCTGGCACAACGATGATCTGGTCGCCGATGAGGGCAAGGCGTATGGCGCCACCGGCGAACTGGCCGGGCGCTTCCTGGCCAGCGTCGCCGAGCGCCTGAAGTTGCCGGCGCGCTTCGTCTTTCCGGCCTACGAAGACAACTTCTATTACCTGTGGCGCGAAGGAGCGCTGCCGGTCAACGTCACGGCCGAGGACTCGCGGCTGGAAGACGACATGGAGCGCCAGCGCCTGCGCAAGGTGTTCGCTCAGGGCCTGGACAAAGTCATCGGGCAGGTGTTGCCGCTGGCCCGCACCGCGGACGGCGAGCACTGGCAAAGCGGGCGCTGGTACCTGCGTGACGAGCACTGTCGACTGGTGCCGGGCGACTCGGCGCTGGGCTACCGCCTGCCACTGGCCTCGCAGCCCTGGGTCAAGGCGGCGGAATACCCGTACGTGCACCCCACGGATGCCAACCAGGACTTCGCCGAACTGGCCGACGCCGGGCAGATTCTGGCCGGCGCTGCCGACCAACAGGCCGTGGCGCAAGCCGAGCGCGCGCCGAAGGTCGACGAGTCGGCGGACTGGCTGACCCGCACCGCCCTGTGCGCCGAAGCGCGCGACGGCCGGCTGTACCTGTTCATGCCACCGCTGGAACGGCTGGAAGACTATCTGGCCCTGGTCAGCCTGATCGAGGCCACCGCGCAGGAACTGGGTTGCCCGGTGCTGCTGGAAGGCTACGAGCCGCCACACGACCCGCGCCTGGCCAATTTCAAGGTCACCCCCGACCCTGGCGTGATCGAAGTCAACGTCCAGCCTTCGGCGACGTGGGAGCAGTTGGTCGAACGTACCGAGTTTCTTTACGAAGAGGCCCGGCAGACGCGCCTGACCACGGAAAAATTCATGATCGACGGCCGCCACACTGGCACCGGCGGCGGCAACCATTTCGTCCTGGGCGGGGCCACGCCGGGCGACTCGCCGTTCCTGCGCCGGCCGGACCTGCTGCGCAGCCTGATCAGCTACTGGCACAACCACCCGTCGCTGTCGTACCTGTTCTCCGGCCTGTTCATCGGGCCCACCTCGCAGGCGCCGCGCGTCGACGAGGCGCGCAACGACTCGCTGTACGAACTGGAAATCGCGTTCGCCCAGATGCCGGCGCCGGGCGAAGCCTGTGCGCCGTGGCTGGTGGACCGGCTGCTACGCAACTTGCTGATCGACGTGACCGGCAACACTCACCGCGCCGAATTCTGCATCGACAAGCTGTATTCGCCGGACGGTGCCGCGGGGCGCCTGGGCCTGCTGGAACTGCGCGCCTTCGAGATGCCGCCGCATGCGCGCATGAGCCTGGTTCAGCAACTGCTGCTGCGGGCCCTGGTGGCGCGCTTCTGGCGTGAGCCCTACGCACCGGCGAAGCTGGCCCGCTGGGGCACGCAACTGCATGACCGGTTCCTGCTGCCGCATTTTATCGAGCAGGATTTCGCCGACGTGATCGCCGAGCTCAACCAAGCCGGTTATCCGCTGCAGGCCACCTGGTTCTCGGCGCACATGGAGTTCCGCTTTCCCAAGGTGGGCGATTACCAGGTGGCCGGCATCGACCTGGAACTGCGCCAGGCCCTGGAACCGTGGCACGTGCTGGGTGAAGAGGGCGGTGCCGGCGGTACCGTGCGCTACGTCGACTCGTCGCTGGAGCGGTTGCAGGTGCGCCTCAACGGCCTGTCGCCCGAGCGCTACCTGCTCACGGTCAACGGGCGGCCGGTGCCGTTGCAGCCCACCGGCAAGGTGGGTGAGTTCGTCGCCGGGGTGCGTTACCGGGCCTGGCAGCCCGCCAACTGCCTGCAGCCGACCATCCCGGTGCATGCGCCGCTGGTCTTCGACGTGCTCGACACCTGGATGCAACGATCGCTGGGTGGCTGCCAGTACCATGTCGCGCACCCGGGCGGGCGCAACTACGAAACCCTGCCGGTCAATGCCAACGAAGCGGAAAGCCGCCGCCTGGCGCGTTTCTTCCGCGTGGGCCATAGTCCAGGGGTGTTGTCGGTGCCGACGCTCAAGATCAATGACGAGTTGCCGATGACGCTGGATATGCGCCGTAGCTGAGCAGTAGCGCATGACGCACGTATCCGTGCGTCATGCCGGCTGCGATAATCTGTTTTTTCATTATTGCCGCCGAGCCTTCCATGCCTGACCTGCTTGACCGATACCCGTTGTCCCAGGGTGCCTATCACGAAATGCTCGAGCCCGATGGCTCGGTGCGTGCCCATTGGCGGCGCATGTTCGAGCATTTGCAACGCAGCAGCCCGGCGCAGCTCAACCAGCGCCAGGCCCTGCTGACGCGCCAGATCCAGGAAAATGGCGTGACCTACAACGTCTACGCCGACCCCAAGGGCGCCGACCGGCCCTGGGAACTGGACCTGCTGCCGCACATCATTCCCGCCGATGAATGGCGGCAACTGTCGGCCGGTATCGCCCAGCGCGCGCGTTTGCTCAATGCCGTGCTGGCCGATATCTATGGCCCGCAGAAACTGATCGCCGAAGGCCTGCTGCCGGCCGAGCTGGTGTACGGGCACAATAATTTTCTCTGGCCCTGCCAAGGCATCGTCCCCCCTGAAAACATGTTCCTGCACCTGTATGCCGTGGACCTGGCGCGGGCGCCGGACGGCCGCTGGTGGGTGACCGCCGACCGCGCGCAGGCGCCTTCAGGGGCGGGCTACGCGCTGGAAAACCGCATGACCGTGTCGCGCGCGTTTCCCGAGCTGTACCGGGACTTGCGGGTCGAGCACCTGGCCGGGTTCTTCCGTACCCTGCAAGAGACCATGGCGCGCCTGGCGGCCAATGCCAACGAAACACCGCTGGTGGTACTGCTCACGCCGGGGCGCTTCAACGAAAGCTACTTCGAACATTTGTACCTGGCGCGCCAGCTCGGCTACCCGCTGGTCGAGGGCAGTGACCTGACCGTGCGCGACGCGACCGTGTATCTGAAAACCCTCAGCGGCCTGCGCCGGGTGCACGCCATCATGCGTCGGCTGGACGACGATTTCTGCGACCCGCTGGAGTTGCGCACCGACTCGGCACTCGGCGTGCCCGGCCTGCTGCAGGCGGTGCGCCAGGGCCGCGTGATGGTGGCCAACGCCATGGGCAGCGGGGTGCTGGAGTCGCCGGGATTGCTGGGCTTCCTGCCGAAGATCAACCAACACCTGTTTGGCGAGGAACTGCTGCTGCCGTCGATCGCCACCTGGTGGTGCGGCGAGCCGCCCGTGCTGGCCCAGGCCCTGGAGAAGCTGCCCGAGCTGCTGATCAAGCCGGCCTTTCCATCGCAGAGCTTTCAGCCGGTGTTCGGTCGTGACCTGGACCCTGCGCAGCGTCAGGCCCTGGCCGAGCGCATGCAGGCGCGGCCCTATGCCTACGTGGCGCAAGCCCTGGCGCACTTGTCCCAGGCGCCGGTCTGGCAGGCGGACAACGGTCACCTGCACCCGCGCGCCATCGGGATGCGGGTGTACGCCGTGGCCAGCCACGACGGTTACCGCGTGCTGCCCGGCGGCCTGACCCGGGTGGCCGCCCAGGCCGATGCCGAGGTGGTGTCGATGCAGCGCGGGGGCGCCAGCAAGGACACCTGGGTGATGGGCGAACGGCCACCGATCGGTGAGCAATGGCGTGCGCAACGGACCCTGGGTGTGCGTGACCTGGTTCGGGTGGACCCCTACCTGCCGTCGCGCGTGGTGGAAAACCTGTACTGGTTCGGCCGCTACTGCGAGCGCTGTGACGACAGTGCCCGGCTGCTGCGCATCATCATCGGTCGCTACCTGGATGGCGACGACCCCCAGGCCTTGCAGGCCGCCGTGGACCTGGCCGAAAGCATCGCCTTGCTGCCGGAAGAGGGCACGTTGCAGGAGCGCCTGCTGGCGGCACTCAAGGGTGACGAATGGGCGTTCAGCCTGCGCAACATTCTGCAGCGCCTGCAGTACGCCGCCTCGCAAGTGCGCGGCAAGCTGTCGCGGGAAAACTGGCAAGCGCTGGTGGAGCTGCAGCGCGACACGCTGATTCTGGATCACCCGACCGAGGATCTGGCCGAACTGCTGGACTTCCTCAACCGCCTGGTGATGTCGCTGGCGGCGTTGTCCGGCTTTGCCCTGGATGACATGACGCGCGATGAAGGCTGGCGCTTTCTGATGATCGGGCGGCGGATCGAGCGCATGCAGTTCCTGTGCACCAGCCTGGCGGCTTTTCTGCGCAGCGACGACCTCGACGAACAGGGGCGCCTGGGCTGGCTGCTGGAGTTGGGCAACAGCAGCATCACGTATCGCTCGCGTTATTTGGAAGTGCCGCAACTGATTCCCGTGCTGGACCTGCTGCTGCTCGACGCCCAGAACCCGCACGCGGTGCTGTTCCAGCTCAAGCTGGTGGCACGCGCCGTGCGTCGGCTCAATGACGAGTTCGAAGCGCCCCGCGAGCGCGCGCTGGCGCCGCTGATCGAGCGCCTGGCCTATTTCGACCTCGGCACTCTGGAGCATGCGCTGTTCGGCGCGGGTGGCATACGCGCCGTGCTGGACGGCCTGGCCGACCTGCTGGGCGACATTGCGACGGCCAGCGCCCAGGTGTCGGATCGCCTGGCCTTGCGCCATTTCGCCCATGTCGACGATGTCAGCCAACAAACGGTGTCCGTGTGATGAGTGCCCGTTACCAGATCCTCCACGACACCCATTATCGCTACGACAGCCCGGTGTCGCTCGCCCAGCAGTTGGCACACCTGTGGCCGCGCAGCAGCCTTTGGCAAACCTGCGCCGAACGGCGCCTGGAGATTTCCCCGGAGCCGACCCGGCGCCTGGATGAAATGGACGTGTTCGGTAACCCACTGACGCGCCTGGCGTTCGAGCGGCCCCATGACGAGTTGCGCGTGTCGGCGCAGTTGCAGGTCGAAGTGCTGGCCCGTCCGCCGTTGGACTTCACCGCAGCGCCATCCTGGGAAGCCACGCGTACGGCGCTGTGCTACAGCGGTCAGGCCATGCCGGAGGCGGTGCTCGAGGCCTGTCGCTACCGTTTCGAGTCGCCCTATGTGCGGCTCAAGAAGAGCTTCGTCGACTTCTCCGTCGACTGCTTCCCCGCCGGCCGGTCGATGCTGCAGGGCGCACAGGCGCTGATGGAAAAGATCTTCGCCGAGTTCACCTTCGACGCCGAGGCCACCCAAGTGGCGACGCCGCTGATCGAGGTGTTGGAGACCCGCCGCGGCGTGTGCCAGGATTTTGCCCACTTGATGCTGGCGTGTCTGCGCTCGCGCGGCCTGGCGGCGCGCTACGTCAGTGGTTACCTGCTGACCCAGCCGCCCCCCGGGCAGCCTCGGTTGATCGGCGCGGACGCCTCGCACGCCTGGGTGTCGGTGTTCTGCCCGACCCTGGGCTGGGTCGACTTCGACCCCACCAATAACATCCAGCCCGCGCTGGAACACATCACCCTGGCATGGGGCCGGGACTTTTCCGATGTGTCGCCCCTGCGCGGGGTGATCCTGGGCGGCGGCCACCACGACCCGGACGTGCAGGTCACGGTGATGCCGCTGGAGTGAGCCAGCGCAGGCCGGCGCCGGGCCGGTTCTCTGGCATCCGGTGCCGCGTGCGTGCCATGATGGGCGCTTTGAGCGTGTCGTCATCGGCGCGCAGGCCACCCTTGCTCCTGGAGACTCCCATGCTTGCCAAAGCTGTCGCGCTATCCCTGCTGACCCTCGCCAGTGCCCCGCTGTTCGCTGCGGACTGCACCGTGACCGTCGACTCCACCGATCAGATGTCGTTCAGCACCAAGGCCATCGAGGTCAGCAAGAGCTGCAAGTCGTTCACCGTCAAGCTGACCCACTCGGGCGACCTGCCGAAAACGGTCATGGGCCACAACTGGGTGCTGAGCAAGGAAGCCGATGCCCAGGCCATCGCCACCGACGGCCTGAGCGCCGGCATCGACAACAGCTACGTCAAGGCCGGTGACCCGCGCGTGATCGCTTTCACCAAGATCATCGGTGCCAAGGAAGAGGACTCCACGACGTTCGATGTCGCCAAGCTCGATGCCGGTGAGAAATACCTGTTCTTCTGCTCGTTCCCCGGGCATATCAGCATGATGAAAGGCACCGTGACCCTGGTGGATTGATCGCCGGCCCGCGGGGGCAGCGAAAATATTTTCATGGGCAGGTGAGGTGTATCCCTCGCGCGTACGTGTAGTGATGTAACTGGCATTGATTGCCGTTTTCATCCACGACTTGCAAGCGAACCGCCATGAAAGCCATTGTCCTCGGTCTTTGTAGTTTTATCGCCGCGCCGGCGCTGTTGGCGGCCCCGGCCTCCGTTCCCGGCACGAGCCTGGAGCTGGAGACGATCAACGTCGAGGCGGCCCAGCAGCCGACCGGCGACGAAGAGGTCGCACACAGCCGGACCTCCTACCAGGCACGGCGCGCCTCGGTCGCGACGCGCACCGAAGCGCCGCTCATCGAAGTGCCTCAGTCTGTGGCCGTGGTCACCCAGCGGGTGCTGGAGGACCGGCAGCCGCTGAGCCTCGATGAGGCCCTCAACGGGGTCAGCGGCGTCAAGCAGGGCAATACCCTCGGCGGCACCCAGGACGCCATCCAAAAGCGTGGTTTTGGCGGCAACCGCGATAACTCGATCATGCGCGACGGCATGCAGTCGGTGCGCGCGCGGAACTTCACGCCCACCACCGAGCGGGTCGAGGTGCTCAAAGGGCCGGCTTCCATGCTGTATGGCGTGCAAGACCCTGGCGGGGTGATCAATGTGGTCAGCAAAAAACCACAACGCGAGCAGGCCGGCTCGATCTCGGTGTGGGGCACGGACTTCGGTGGCGGTGGTCAGCAGCTCGACCTGACCGGGCCGGTGGGTGAGAGTGGCCTGGCCTATCGCCTGATCGCCGACAAACAGAACTACGATTACTGGCGCAACTTCGGCAGCATCGACCAGAGCGTCATCGCGCCCTCGCTGACCTGGTTCGGCGAGGACACCACGCTGTCGGTGGCCTACGAGCACATGGAATACTCGGTACCCTTCGATCGCGGCACGCTGATCAATACGGTCACCGGCAAGCCGCTGGACATTTCGCGGCGTACTCGCCTGGACGAGCCCTTCAACGTCACCACAGGGCGCTCCGATGCGCTCGACCTGCGGGCCGAGCACCGCCTGAACGACACCTGGACACTGCGCAGCGGCTACAGCTACAGCCGCAACTACTACAACGACTACCAGTCGCGCTTCAGTTCGGCCAACATCAACACCGGCATCGTCACCCGTCGCGGCGATGCCACCCGTGACGCCAGGCAGTTCGCCCACACCGCTACCGTCAATGGCCTGGGTACCTTCGACCTGGGCAGTGTTCGCCACGAGGTGCTGGTGGGCGCCGACTACATGAACAACGAGCGTACCCTGGGTGACCTGATTCGCAACGGCAATGACAACGTCTTCAACTTCTATAACCCGGTGTACGGCCAAGTGCCGCTGCCCAGCACGGTGAGCGCGGCCAACAGCGACCAGACCGACAAGCTCGACACTTACGGCCTGTTCGTGCAGGACTCGATGCGCCTGGGGGAGCGCTGGATCGTTCAGGGCGGCTTGCGCTATGACGCGTTCAAAGAGCTGACCGGCAAGGGCCGGCCCTTTGTGACCGGTGCCGACGTCAAGGACAGCAAGGTGGTGCCGCGCGTCGGCCTGGTCTACCTGATCCAGCCGGACTGGTCGCTGTACACCAGCTACACCGAATCCTTCCGCCCCAACACCTCGATCGCCTCGGCCATCGGTGCGTTGCCTGCCGAGGAAGCCAAGGCCTACGAAATCGGCAGCAAATTCCAGAACGACTCACTGACCGCCACCGTGGCGCTGTTCAACATCGACAAGGAAAACGTGCAGACCAGCGAAACCTGTGGCAACACCACCTGCACTCGGGTGTCTGGCAAGGTGCGCTCGCGCGGGCTGGAAGTGGATGTGTCCGGCGAGCTGAGCGAGTTCTGGAGCGTCACCGGCAGCTATGCCTTCACCGAAACCGAGGTGCGTGAAGACCCCATCCTCAAGGGCCAACCCATCGATGGCGTGTCCAAGCACACCGCCTCGCTGTTCTTCACCCGCGACTTCGGCATGCTGGGCATCGGCCACCTGCGGGCCGGCGCCGGTGCGCGCTACGCCAGCCGCTGGGGCGTCAACAATGGGACGGCCGGTGCTGCCAACCGCGAGTATTACCTGCCCTCGGCCAAGGTCGCCGACGCCTTCGTCAGCTACAGCATGAAGCTGGACGCGCGGGACCTGACCCTGCAGTTGAACCTGAAAAACATCTTCGACGAACGTTACTACCAGTCCGCCAGCGGCCTGGGAACGCCGGCCATCGCGCTGGGTGAGCCGCGCCAGTTGCTGGCGCGTGCCACGCTGGCGTTCTAACCGGCACCGCCGACCTTGAACACGTGCCGCAGATAGGCCACGAAGTTGGCATCTCGGCACTGGGTCTTGGCGGCCTCGTCGGAAATCTTCGCCACCGGCTGGCCATTGCAGTCGGTCATCTTGAACACGATGCTCATGGGCTTCACGCCTTCGATGTCGCAGGTCAGGTTGGTGCCGATGCCAAAGCTGACATTGATCCGTCCGCTCAAGGCCCGGTAGATCTGCAGTGCCTTGGGCAGGTTCAGGCTGTCGGAGAACACCAGGGTCTTGGTCATCGGGTCGATGCCCAGCGCCCGGTAATGAGCGATGGCTTTTTCCGCCCACACGATGGCGTCGCCGCTGTCATGGCGCAGCCCGTCGAACAGCTTGGCGAAGAACAGATCGAAGTCGCCGAGGAACGCGTCCATGGTGATGCAGTCGGTCAGGGCGATGCCCAGCAGGCCGCGGTATTCGCGCACCCAGCAGTCGAGCGCGGCGATCTGGCTGTCGATCAGTCGCGGCCCCAGTTGTTGGTGCGCCATGATCCATTCGTGGGCCATGGTGCCCAGCGGCTTGATGTCGAACTGGCGAGCCAGGTGCACGTTGCTGGTGCCGACGAAACGGCCGGGGAAGTCGCGTTGCAGCACGCGCACGACTTCTTCCTGAACGTTGTAGGAAAAGCGCCGACGCGTACCGAAATCGGCCACTTGCAAGCCGGCCAGCTCTTCATCGCTGGCATTGGCGCGCAGCCAGTCGAACTTGGCGTATAGCCGATCCCGTGCCTCCAGCATCTTCACCTGGGGATGGCGAACGCGATTGCGCACTTCGCTGACCGTGGCCAGCAGCGGTACCTCGAACAGGATCACATGCAGCCAGGGGCCGCGAACGCGGATGCACACCTGATCGTTGTCGATGCCGATGTCCAGGTAGCTGAGGTTGAAGCGAAACAGGCCCAGGAAGCGCAGGAAATCCGGCTTCATGAAGTTGATGCCCTGCAGGAACTGCAGGTCCTGGGCACTGAGCTGCAGATCGGCCAGACGCTCGATCTGCTCGCGCAGTTCACCCAGAAACGGCCGCAGGTCTTCGCCGTTGCGGCAGCGAAACTCCCATTCCACGTCCACGTTGGGGTAGTTGTGCAGCACTGCCTGCATCATGGTCAGCTTGTACAGATCGGTGTCGAGCAGGTTTTGCACGATGCGATCGGCGAAAACGCTTTCGCTCATCCGGGCCTCCGCGGCGGGGGATTCAAGGGTACGCCACAGTTGTGGTGCACGCAGGCCCGCTATTCTGCCAGCAAATGCAGCCGGGCATGGTGGGCGTGGCACGCGGCTCGCGAAATCGGCGGTAACGCCTAGCCTCTAATGGTGCGGCTCGTAGCAGTTGCGCACCGACAGTGTGCACTTCGGTTACGCACCTTGTTACAGCTCGGTTGCCCATGACGCAAAGGTCAAGTTGCAGTGCTGGCACTTTTGGGTTGCACGCATGGCCAGCAATGGTGATACCTGCCGCGAGGCAGACGGTTGCACCTCCCGTAAAGAATGGCTTGGCGACGCGCGTGGACGCTCGGCCGGTGGACTTTTCATGCGCTTAAAACCGGCTGGCACGGGCCTTGCTCAGCACAATCGCTGAAGTTTGTTGTGCCAACCAAAAAAACTCAGGAGCAACACCTCATGTCGCAGACGTTTTACAGGAAAGGTTTTCTGGCTCTCGCAGTGGCTTCCGCTCTGAGCGTCTCTTCGTTTGCCCAGGCCGACATCAAGATCGGCGTCGCAGGGCCCATGACCGGCGCGAACGCGTCGTTCGGCGAGCAGTACATGAAAGGTGCACAAGCAGCGGCCGACGCGATCAACAAGGCCGGTGGCGTCAATGGGGAGAACATCGTTCTGGTGGCCGGTGATGACGCCTGCGAGCCCAAGCAGGCCGTAGCCGTGGCCAACCGTCTGGTCGACCAGGACAAAGTCGTCGGCGTGGTCGGGCATTTCTGCTCGTCGTCGACCATTCCTGCTTCCGAGGTGTATGCCGACGCTGGCGTGATCGTGATCACCCCTGGCTCCACCAACCCGGCCGTGACCGAGCGCGGCCTGTCGGACGTGTTCCGCATGTGCGGTCGCGACGACCAGCAGGGTGTGGTGGCCGGTGACTACATCGTCGACGTGTTGAAAGCCAAGAAAGTGGCCGTGATCCATGACAAGGACACCTACGGCCAAGGCCTGGCCGATGCGACCAAGGCGCAGCTGGAAAAGCGTGGCGTGAAGCCTGTGCTGTACGAAGGCCTGACCCGTGGCGAGAAAGACTTCAGCGCCCTGGTGACCAAGATTCGCTCCACCGGTGCCGAGGTCGTCTACTTCGGTGGCCTGCACCCGGAAGCCGGCCCGCTGGTTCGTCAACTGCGCGAGCAGGGCCTCAAGGACGTGCGCTTCATGTCCGATGACGGCATCGTCACCGACGAACTGGTCACCACCGCCGGCGGCGCGCAATACGTCGACGGCGTGTACATGACCTTCGGCGCCGACCCACGGGCACTGCCGGACAGCAAAGCCGTGGTCGACGAGTTCCGCAAATCCGGCTACGAGCCCGAAGGCTACACCCTGTACGCCTATGCCTCGGTTCAGGCCCTGGCCGCCGGCTTCAACGGTGCCAAGTCGAACAAGGGCGACGCCGCCAGCAAATGGCTGAAGGCCAACCCGGTGAAAACCGTCATGGGCGAGAAGAGCTGGGACACCAAGGGCGACCTGAAGGTCTCCGACTACGTGGTGTACCAGTGGAACAAAGAAGGTAAATACACCCAACTCGAAAAGCAGAAATAACCCAGGACCGCACCCGGCACGGGCATGACCCGTGCGGGCTGGCGCTGGCGCCCGGCAGGTTCGGGCGTCTCGTTTCTCTTGATACCGCCGCGCCCGTGACGCGTTCTGTCGTCACGGCGCCCGGCAGTACCCGAAGTTCGTGAGAGTGCATGATGGACGGTATATTTCTGCAGCAAATGGTCAACGGCCTGACCCTCGGGTCGGTCTACGGCCTGATCGCCATCGGTTACACGATGGTTTACGGGATCATCGGCATGATCAACTTCGCCCACGGCGACGTGTACATGATCTCCGCCTACCTGGCCGCGATCGGCCTGGCCGTCCTGTCGTTCTTCGGCCTGGAATCCTTCCCTTTTCTGATTCTCGGCACGCTGGTGTTCACCATTGTGGTCACCGGCGTGTATGGCTTCGTGATCGAACGCGTGGCCTACAAGCCACTGCGCAACTCCACCCGATTGGCACCGCTGATCAGCGCCATCGGTATTTCGCTGATCCTGCAGAACTACGCGCAGATCAGCCAGGGCTCACGCCAGCAGGGCGTGCCGACGCTGCTCGAGGGGGCCTGGCGCCTGGAGGTGGGCACCGGTTTCGTGCAGATCACCTACACCAAGATCTTCATCCTGATCGCCGCGTTCGTCGGCATGGGCGTACTGACTTACATCATCAAGTACACCAAGCTGGGCCGCATGTGCCGGGCGACGCAGCAAGACCGCAAAATGGCCTCGATCCTGGGCATCAACACTGACCGGGTGATTTCCTACGTGTTCATCATCGGTGCGGCCATGGCGGCCCTGGCCGGCGTGCTGATCACCATGAACTACGGCACGTTCGACTTCTATGCCGGGTTCGTCATCGGCATCAAGGCGTTCACCGCGGCGGTCCTGGGCGGCATCGGCTCGTTGCCGGGGGCCATGCTCGGCGGGCTGATCCTCGGCATTGCCGAGTCGCAGTTTTCCGGCTTGATCAACTCCGACTACAAAGACGTGTTCAGCTTCGGCCTGCTGGTGCTGATCCTGATCTTCCGTCCCCAAGGCCTGCTCGGTCGCCCACTCGTGGCGAAGGTATAAGTATGTCCGCTCCCATTCCCAAGCCTGTCGATATCAAGAAAAGCCTGATCGATGCGGTGGTCGCCGGTCTCCTGGCGCTGATCGTGTTCGGTCCCATCGTCGGCATCGTGCTCGACGGCTACAGCTTCAACCTGCAACCCACACGCGTCGCCTGGCTGGTGGCGGTGGTCATGCTCGGCCGCTTCCTGATCAGCCTGTTCCTGCAGACGCCCCGGGGCGTGGCAATTTCCCAGCGCTTCGAAAGCTCCGGCTCCGGCGTGCACGTGCTGCCGCCGGACTACAAGTCGCGACTGCGCTTCATCATCCCGGCGCTGGTGGTCATCGCCATCGTATTCCCGATCTTCGCCAACAAGTACATCCTGACCGTGGTCATTCTCGGGCTGATCTACGTGTTGCTGGGGTTGGGCCTGAACATCGTGGTCGGTCTGGCCGGCTTGCTCGACCTTGGCTACGTGGCGTTCTATGCCATTGGTGCCTATGGCCTGGCGCTGGGCTATCAGTACCTGGGCCTGGGCTTCTGGTCGGCGTTGCCGCTGGCAGCGATCGCTGCCGCGCTGGCAGGTTGCATACTCGGCTTCCCGGTGTTGCGAATGCACGGTGACTACCTGGCCATCGTGACGTTGGGCTTCGGCGAAATCATTCGCCTGGTGCTTAACAACTGGCTGTCCTTCACCGGCGGGCCCAACGGTGTGCCCGTGCCGGCACCGACCTTCTTCGGCCTGGAATTCGGCCGTCGGGCCCGCGATGGCGGCGTGCCGATCCACGAGTATTTCGGCTTCGAATACAACCCGGACCTGAAATTTCTGTTCATCTACACGGTGCTGTTCCTGGTGGTGCTGGCCGTGCTGTACATCAAGCATCGCCTGACCCGCATGCCCATCGGGCGTGCCTGGGAAGCCCTGCGCGAAGACGAGATCGCCTGCCGTTCGATGGGGCTCAACCACGTGCTGGTCAAGCTCTCGGCCTTCACCATCGGTGCCTCCACGGCAGGTCTGGCAGGGGTGTTTTTCGCCAGCTACCAAGGCTTCGTCAACCCCACATCCTTCACCTTTTTCGAATCGGCACTGATTCTGGCCATTGTCGTGCTGGGCGGGATGGGCTCCACGGTGGGCGTAGTGATCGCCGCGTTCGTGCTGACCGTGGCGCCGGAGTTGCTGCGCAGCTTCTCCGAGTACCGCGTGTTGCTGTTTGGCGTATTGATGGTGTTGATGATGATCTGGCGTCCCCGGGGCCTGATTCGCATCAGCCGTACCGGTGTGACCCCGCGTAAAGGAGTGGCGCCATGAGCGACGAAATCATTCTGCGCGTCGAAAAACTGATGATGCACTTTGGCGGGATCAAGGCATTGAGCGACGTCAGCCTGCAAGTCAGGCGCAATTCGATCTTTGCCTTGATCGGCCCCAACGGTGCTGGCAAAACCACGGTGTTCAACTGCCTGACCGGTTTCTACAAGGCCACCGGTGGGCGTATCGAACTCAACGCCCGTGGGCAGAAAACCGATGTGATCAAGCTGCTCGGCGAGCCGTTTCAGCCGACTGACTTCGTGTCACCGAAAAGCTTCGGCAGCCGGGTCTGGTACAAAATGTTCGGCGGTACCCATCTGGTCAACCGTGCGGGCCTGGCGCGCACGTTCCAGAACATTCGCCTGTTCAAGGAAATGTCGGTGATCGAGAACCTGCTGGTGGCGCAGCATATGTGGGTCAACCGCAATCTGCTGGCCGGCATCCTCAATACCAAGGGCTATCGCAAGGCAGAGGAAGAGGCACTCAATACCGCGTTCTACTGGCTGGAGGTGGTCGACCTGGTGGACTGCGCCAACCGCCTGGCGGGCGAGTTGTCCTACGGCCAGCAACGCCGCCTGGAGATTGCCCGGGCCATGTGCACGCGCCCACAGGTGATCTGCCTGGATGAACCGGCCGCAGGCCTCAATCCACAGGAAACCGAGGCGCTCAGCGGCATGATCCGCCTGCTGCGCGACGAGCACGATATGACAGTGGTGCTGATCGAACACGACATGGGCATGGTCATGAGTATTTCCGACGACATCGTGGTGCTGGACCACGGCAACGTGATTGCCAAGGGGAAACCCGAACAGATCCGCAGCGACCCCAAGGTGATCGCCGCTTACCTGGGTGCCGACGAGGAGGAGCTGGTATGAGTGGGCCTATCCTCGAACTGCGCGACCTGAATGTGCACTACGGTCCGATCCAGGCGCTGAAGAACGTGTCGATGCACATCAATGAAGGCGAGACGGTCAGCCTGATCGGCTCCAACGGCGCGGGCAAGTCCACGCTGTTGATGTCGATCTTCGGCCAGCCGCGAGCCAGCAGCGGGCAGATTCTCTACCGCGGCACCGACATCACGCAGAAGTCGTCCCATTACATCGCTTCGAACGGCATTGCCCAGTCGCCGGAGGGGCGCCGGGTGTTCCCGGACATGTCGGTGGAAGAGAACCTGATGATGGGCACCATCCCCATTGGCGACAAGCACTCGAGCGAAGACATGCAGCGCATGTTCGACCTGTTTCCGCGCTTGAAGGAGCGGCGTAATCAGCGTGCCATGACCATGTCCGGGGGGGAGCAGCAAATGCTTGCCATCGCCCGTGCGCTGATGAGCCGACCCAAACTGCTGCTGCTCGATGAACCTTCGCTGGGCCTGGCGCCGATCGTGGTCAAACAGATCTTCTCGACCCTGCGCGAGCTGGCCAAGAGCGGCATGACCATCTTCCTGGTGGAGCAGAACGCCAACCATGCGCTCAAGCTGTCCGACCGCGCTTATGTAATGGTCAACGGCGAAATTCGCCTGACCGGCACAGGCCAGGAACTGCTGGTCAACGACGAAGTGCGCAATGCCTACCTGGGTGGTCACTAGCCCGGCGCCCCTGCGGCATGCAACTCCGTTCTCCGGGCCTGCTGCGCAGGCCATCGCCGCCAAGGCGGACTCCTACGACTGGATCGGGCGCTGCCTGATCCATTCATCGCTTTTGTGGACAACACTTTTGCACCCCTGCGAAAACGCGACATCACGTCGCTGTTTTCACGGTTTTGTCACATGCCGAAGTTGTCCCCGTTTACTGTGGAGGCGGTTGTGGACAAGTTGGGCGTAGGTGGCTGCAGGCCTTTGAACACGAGGCCTGCAGCGACATGGTTATTTTTTGATCAAGCCCTCGGGCCATTCGCCGACAGGCCTTTGTCAACCCTTTTATCCACCGACGGAAACCGCCGGTCTGGCCTGCGCAAGCTGTGGATAACTCTGTGGGCAATCTTTGGACATACGGCTGAAAGCCAGGTATTCAGGGGGTTGTCTGGGCGGCAGCAGTGAGCAGCCATCCTGCCGAGGTCAATGACCGCCGTCGACGTCAAGGAAAATACTTGCGCAGCCCACGCGTGGCGGTGCGTTGCGGCCGCGTCAGTTGCCCCCAGTCTCTGTGGAAGATCTTGTGGATAAGGTGCGTGCACCTTGGTCCAGCCCTTGTCCGGTAAGCCCTGTAGCCTATTGGCTAATAGTTGAGCAGCCGAGCAGGGCTTGATAGCAGGTGGTCAGGTGGTAGGGCGTGGTCGAGGGCATGTCATGTCGGCTGACGATACCGTGGGCATCACGGCATTCATACCAGCCGCCGGCATGCAGGAAGCGCTCGCGCAAGACGGTCAATTGCTCGGGTACCCGTCGCTTGCCGTCGGCGCGCAGGGTCAGGGCACGCAGGTATTCCGCCTGGGCCCAGATGCGCTGGGTACCGTCGATGAGGCGACCGTCGGCCTTGAGCATGGACACCACCGCGCCGTCGACCACCCCGTGTTGCTCGGCGAAGTCGAAACCGCGGCTTACCGAACGGTGCAACGGGGTATCGCGCAGAAGCTCGGATGAGTCCAGCAGGTAAAACCACTCGAATTGATGGCCCGGCTCGAACCAGTTATCCACAGTGCCGCGGGGTTTTTCCAGCATGATGCCCTGGGCCGGGTCGATGAACCGCGCCTGCATGCCTTTGCAGAGGGCTTTCAACGCCTTTTCGGTGGCCGGGTCGGGGCGGCAGGCGAGCGTGGCGATGAAAGCCTCGGCCAGGTGCATCAACGGATTCTGCAAAGGGCCGCTGCCCAGGGGCTGGCCATCCTCGGCCAACAGGGCTTCGTACAACCCGTCGCCGCTGGCAAAGCGAGTGGCCACCACCGTCAGCGCAGCGTTGAGCACCGACTCCACCAGCGGCTCGCGGACTTTTGCCCAGTAGTGCGCGCAGGCGAAAACGATGAAAGCGTGGGTGTACAGATCCTTGCGCCGGTCCAGCGGCTGGCCCTGGGCATCGATGCTGTAGAACCAGCCGCCGTGCTCGGCATCGTGGAAATGCCGCTGCAACGAGCGGAACAGGACCGCTGCGCGCTCGCGGGCACCGGGCAGGTCGATGATGCTGGTGAACAGATAGAGCTGACGCGCACACGCCATGGCCCGGTAACGCTGCGCCGGCAGCGGTTGCCGGTGTGGGTCGAGCGCCTCATGGGGCAGGCCCAGTTCGCCATTCCAGCCAGGGCCCTGCCACAACGGCACGATGGTGTGAAGAAAGTGCGCGCGCACGGCGGCTCGATCGGAGGGTTGGGGGGCGAGGGGGCAATGGTCGGGCATTGGCAAGGGTCGTCACGGGTGCATTTTGTGCGACATGGTAGCAGGAGGGACCGGTGATGGGTGCACTGCGGTGCTGGCACGTTGCGCGCCAGCACCGCAGGCCGTTCAGCCTGCCAGCAGCCAGGCGCCGGCCAGCGCCGACGCCGCACCGGCCACGCGCACCAGTGGCGCAGCGGCCTGTGGCAAGCCGCGTACCACTGCGTAACCGGCGGCATGCAGGGCTGTCGTGGCCAGGACGAAGCCGGCGGCGTAGGCCCATGGGCTGGTCATGTCCGGCAGTTCCAGGCCGTGGGCCACGCCGTGGAACAAGGCGAACAGTGCCGTTGCCAACATCGCCAGCGGCAGCGGCGGACGGACCGCCAAGGCCACGGCCAGGCCCAGTGCCAGCACCGAAGCGGCAATACCGCTTTCCAGCGCCGGCAGCTGCACCCCGGCAAAGCCCAGCAGCCCGCCCAGCAGCAGCGTCGCCACGAAGGTCAACGGCAATGCCCAGCGCGCCTGGCCCTGTTGTTGCGCGGCCCACAAGCCGACGGCCAGCATGGCCAGCAAGTGATCCACGCCGCCGATCGGGTGGCCGAGGCCGGCCATCAGCCCATTCTCACCGTGGCCGGGGTGGGCGAAGGCCAGCGCAGGCATCATTGACAGTGCCAGGCCGGCGAGGCTTTTGTTGAAAGTCATTGCAAGGTTCCTTGTGGTGGAGTCAAGCAGCGCGCAGCATGCCTTGGCGCTCGATGAACGCGATGATTTCGGCCAGGCCCTGGCCGGTTTTCTGGTTGCTGAAGACAAACGGCTTGTCGCCGCGCATGCGCCGGGTATCGCCATCCATCATTTCCAGCGAGGCACCCACCAGCGGCGCCAGGTCGATTTTGTTGATCACCAGCATGTCGGATTTGCAGATCCCCGGGCCGCCCTTGCGGGGCAGCTTGTCGCCGGCCGACACATCGATCACGTACAGCGTCAGGTCGGACAATTCGGGGCTGAACGTGGCCGACAGGTTGTCACCACCCGACTCCACCAGAATCAGGTCCAGGCCGGGGAAGCGCCGGTTGAGCTGGTCGACCGCTTCCAGGTTGATGGAGGCGTCCTCGCGAATGGCCGTGTGCGGACAGCCGCCGGTTTCCACGCCAATGATGCGCTCGGGGGCGAGGGCTTCATTGCGCACCAGGAAGTCGGCGTCTTCGCGGGTATAAATGTCATTGGTGACCACCGCAAGGTTGTAACGGTCGCGCAGGGCCAGGCATAACGCCAGGGTCAGGGCCGTCTTGCCGGAGCCAACCGGCCCGCCAATGCCGACACGCAGGGGCTGAGTATTCATCGAGGTTTCTCCTAGGAACGGAACAGGCGGCTGTACTGGCGCTCGTGCGCCATGCTCGCCAGGGACAGGCCGAACGCGGCGCTGCCGTAATGGTGGGGGTCGAGGTCGACGGCGAACTGCTGCGCCTGGTCGAGTACGGGAAGCAGCGAACTGGTCAGGCGTTGCGCGGCCTGTTGACCCAACGGCAGGGTTTTCATCAGCACGGCCAGTTGGTTTTCGGTCCAGCTCCACAGCCAGGCTGCCAGTGCATCGTGCGGTGTGATCTGCCAGGCGCGGGCGGCCAAGGCCCAACCCAGCGCCACGTGGGGTTCGCCGATCTGTTCGAGAAATGCTCGGGCAGGCCGATCGAGTTCAGGCAGGCCGGCCAGCAGTTGCTTGAGCGAGTAGCCCATCTGCCGGCTTTCCAGCATGAGCTCGCGGGTTTCGCGGCTGGCGCGGTGTTCCTCACTGAGGCTGAGCAGTTGTCCCCAGTCGTTATCCACAGCCGCCTGGCAGTGCGCCAGCAGCAGCGGTGCCTCGAAGCGAGCCAGGTTGTGCAGCAGTTGGTCGGTGATCCACTGGCTGGCCTGTTCGGCGTCGGCGACACGGCCCTGTTCGACGGCCATTTCCAGGCCCTGGGAATAGCTATAGCCGCCGATCGGTAGCTGCGGACTGGCCAGGCGCAACAGCGCCCATGCCCGATTCACGTGCGCACGCCGAACTGATGAAGACGCGGCGCGTAGTTGAAGTCTTCCTCACCCGCGCGGGAATGGTGATGGCCGCCGCCATAAGCGCCGTGCTCCGGCTGGAAGGGCGCCTCGATGGTTTCACTGTGGGCGCCGAGCTGGTCGAGCATGGCCTTGAGCACGTAGTCGTCCAGTAACCGTAGCCAGCCATCGCCCACTTGCAGGGCGACGTGGCGGTTGCCCAAGTGGTAGGCCGCGCGGGTCAACTCGAAGGCGCTGCTGCAAGTCACGTGCAGCAGGGTTTCGGGGCGTGCGCAGACGCGTACGATGCGACCGTCCTCGGCTTCGAGGAACTCACCATCGCGCAAGGGCGGCTGTCCGCGCTCCAAAAACAGGCCGACGTCTTCACCTTCGGCGCTGAAACAGCGCAGGCGGCTTTTACCGCGTGCTTCGAAGTTCAGCAGCAGCTCGGCCGACCATTGGGTTTTGGGCTCGGTTCTTCTGTGGATAACCAGCATTCTCACGCTTCCGGCAGGGGCAGTAGGCGTATCAGAGCAAGCAGCTTGCCAATCCGCATGACGCCCGCAAATGGGCCGTCAGGGCAACGCTGCTATCGCCGTACTGCACCAATAAGGGGCTGTTTCGCGGCAGGTGCGCTATTGCGGTGCCTGGCGACGGGCCTGCAAGCCTTTCCAGCTTTTCGCGCCGATAAAGATGAAGCGCAGCTGTTGGGTGATCTTGCTGTGGGGCGAGAGGTGTTCGGGCAGGCCGGGGGTGGGGGGATCGATCAGTTCGGGAAGCGTCGCAAACACAGCCTTGACCACCAGGTCGGCCATCACTTCCAGTGCATCGCTGCGCAAGTGCTGCCACTTGCTCATGGAACCCAGGTCTGCCGCCAGGTCCGAACTGATGCCTTCACGCAGGCTGCTGATGGCTTGGCGCACCTTGAGCGAACCCCCATATTGCTCGCGGGCCAGGAACAGGAACTGCGAGCGATTGGCCGCCACGCTGTCGAGGAAGATCTTCACCGAGGCTTCGGTGATACCGCCCATCTCCAGTTCATGGTGCCGGACCCTGCGCAGGGTTTCCCGGAAGGTGGCATGCACTTCGCTGACCAGGGCCAGCCCCAGTTGGTCCATGTCGCTGAAATGCCGGTAGAACCCGGTAGGAACGATGCCAGCCGCTTTCGCCACTTCCCGCAGGCTGATGCTGCCGAAACCGCGACCAGATTCCATCAACTGCCGTGCGGCGTCGAGGAGGGCAAGGCGGGTCTGCTGTTTCTGTTCGGCGCGGGGGAGCATGGTGAAGGAGACAGTCGTCGGCGGGGCAGGGACTTGCACTCTAGCAAACGTCAATCGTTGACGTCGATGCGCTCACAACCTTGTGTAACGATGAAAGCCCGGGCAAGTGCTCCGGGCTTTGTTCGAGGCGACCAAGGGTTACACCGTGTAGTCGCGGTCAATCACTTGCTGGAAGCCGCTCTCGGTAACGTAGTCGCGCTTCTCGACGTTCTCGAAGCCGCTCTCGGTAACGTAGTCACGCTTCTCGACGTTCTCGAAGCCGCTTTCGGTGACGTAGTCACGCTTCTCGACGTTCTCGAAGCCGCTTTCGGTGACGTAGTCACGCTTTTCGACGTTTTCGAAGCCGCTTTCGGTGACGTAGTCGCGCTTCTCGACGTTCTCGAAGCCGCTCTCGGTGACGTAGTCACGCTTTTCGACATTCTCGAAACCGCTCTCGGCCACGGGCGAAAGCACTTGCGAGATCACCGACGAGTTGGCCTTGGCTTCGGCGGACACGCCTTGCTCGGCAGCCGGCATGGCGAACGCATTGGCAGAAAGGATGGCAACAGCAAGACCGATCAGGATAGGACGTTTCATAATGTGATGCTCCGTAGGGGTGCGGAAAGTGGGTACGAAGCCAATATTACTCTTGGATTTTCGATACAAAAGTTCATAAAGGTGATGGTAACAATCAACGCAAATGATGGTTTCCTGCAGGCCGCGGAAACCGTGGGTTGCAGAGGCTTTTTCCTGCGCTGATTTGGGGATTTTCCGAGGTCGGCTGCCTCGTTGTCTGGCATGCCCCGGCCGATCGATCGCGCGGCTCGATGACAGAAAGTTAAACCCCCGCGCGTTTTGCCAGTCCTACGCCATATCGCTACTGGCGTTCCTGTGTTCTGCGGAGCACACAGTCATCAGGAGAACTGTGCAATGACGCGCACCCGCAAAATCCTCGTCTGGACCTTCGCCAGCCTGCTTGCCTTGATCGCCATCCTGGTGGTGATCATCGCCACGTTCGATTGGAATCGAGTCAAGCCGACCATCAACGAGAAAGTGTCCGAGGCGCTGCATCGGCCGTTCGCAATCAATGGCAACCTGGCGGTGAAGTGGCAGCGCGAGCCCGAGGAGGGCGGATGGCGCGCCTGGGTGCCGTGGCCGCGTTTCGTGGCCGAAGACCTGAGCCTGGGTAATCCGCAGTGGTCCAAGACCCCGCAGATGGTGGGGTTGCAGAAGGTCGAATTCCGCCTGTCGCCGTTGCCGCTCCTGGCCCAGCGCATCGTCATTCCCCGCATCGACCTGACCCGACCCGATGCCGCCCTGCAGCGCTTGAGCGACGGGCGAGCCAACTGGGCCTTCGAGCTCGATGAAAAGGACCCCAATGCCGAGCCCTCGAAGTGGGTCATCGACATCGGCACCATTGGTTTCGACAAGGGGCATGTGGCGTTCGACGACGCGACCCTGAAAACCCAGGTCGAGGTGTTGATCGATCCCCTGGGCAAGCCGATTCCCTACAGTCAGATCGTGGGTGACAAGGCGGCCAAGCGAGTCAGTGAGCAGGGTGCCAACGCGCAGGACTACGCCTTCGCGTTGCAGGCCAAGGGGCGTTACAAAGGCCAGGCGCTGGATGCCGACGGCAAGATCGGTGGCTTGCTGGCGCTACAGGACGCCACGCAGCCATTCCCCCTGCAGGTGGACCTGCGCGTGGGCGACACGCGCGTCGCCGTGGCCGGTACCTTGACCGACCCACGCCATCTCGGCGCGCTGGACCTGCGCTTGCGCCTGAGCGGCAGCAGCCTGGGCAACCTTTACCCCCTCACCGGCGTCACACTGCCCGACTCGCCGGCCTACTCCACCGATGGTCATCTGATCGCCAAGTTGCACGAGCCGGCAGGCGCCACCTTTCGTTATGAGGGCTTCAACGGCAAGATCGGCGACAGCGACATCCATGGCGACCTGGCCTTCGCCGCCAGCAAGCCTCGGCCCAAGCTCAGCGGCGCACTGGTGTCCAATCAGTTGCTGTTTGCTGACCTGGCGCCGCTGATCGGCGCCGACAACAACGCCGAGCAGAAAGCCCGTGGCGGTGCCAGCAAGCAACCGCAAGGCAAGGTCTTGCCGGTGGAAGCCTTCAAGACCGACCGCTGGCGCACCATGGACGCCGACGTCGAGTTCACCGGCAAACGCATCGTGCACAGTGAAAAACTGCCGTTCAATGATCTCTACACCCACGTGATCCTGGACGATGGCAACCTCAAGCTCGAGCCGCTGCGCTTCGGCGTGGCGGGTGGCAAGCTTGACGCCAACATCGCCCTCAACGGCCGCACTGTGCCGCCGCAAGGCCGGGCGCGGCTGACGGCGCGTGGCTTCCAGCTCAAGCAACTGTTCCCGACCTTCGAGCCTATGCGCACCAGCTTCGGCCAGTTGAACGGTGATGCAGACATCGCCGGCACGGGCAATTCGGTCGCCGCCCTGCTGGGCAGCGCCAATGGTGGCTTGAAAATGCTGATCAACGATGGCGCCGTGAGCCGCGACCTCATGGAAATCGCCGGTCTGAACGTGGGCAACTACGTCATGGGCAAGATCTTTGGCGACAAGGAAGTGAAGATCAATTGTGCAGCGGCGGACGTGGGCATCAAGAACGGGCTGGCGAGCACCAACCTGTTTGTGTTCGACACTGAAAACGCCGTGATCTATGTCGACGGCACCGCCGACTTCAAGCAAGAGCAGTTGGACATGAAAATCTCGCCCGAGTCCAAAGGCTTCCGGCTGCTGTCGCTGCGCTCGCCATTGTATGTACGCGGCCCGTTCGCCAAACCCAGTGCCGGCGTGCAGACAGTACCCCTGTTGCTGCGCGGCGCCGGCATGGTTGCCCTGGGCGCTGTGGTTGCTCCTGCCGCCGGCCTGCTGGCCCTGGTGGTGCCCAGCGGCGACCAGCCTGACAACCAGTGCACGCCGCTGCTGGAACAGATGAAAGCCGGCAAGGCGCCGAAGACCGTTCCGGCGTCCTGACGCCGGGGCACCACACCTTCCCACGGGCCTTATGGGCACCCAATAAAAAGCCCCGCAGCAAGCGGGGCTTTTTAACGACATCACTCAGGCATCAGATGCCTTCGAGCAATTCCGCCATGTCATCGGCATGCTCTTCTTCCTGGGCCAGGATGTCTTCGAAGATGCGCCGTGTGGTCGGGTCTTTTTCGCCGATGTATTGAATGATCTCGCGGTAGCTGTCAATCGCGATACGCTCGGCCACCAGGTCTTCGGTGACCATTTCCTTGAGGGTGGTGCCCGCGACGTATTGCGCGTGGGAATTCTTGCTCAGGTTGTCGGGGTTGAAGTCCGGTTCGCCGCCCAGTTGGGTGATGCGCTCGGCCAGCTTGTCGGCGTGGGCCATTTCCTGTTGGGCGTGCTCGAGAAACTCGGCAGCGGCTACGCTCGCCTTCAGGCCGGAGGCCATGAAGTAGTGACGCTTGTAGCGCAGGGTGCACACCAGTTCGGTCGCCAGCGAGCCGTTGAGCAGGCGGATGATTTCTTCGCGATCCGCACCATAGCCCTCGGTCACGGCGCCTTGCTCGACGTTGTGGCGGGCGCGGTCGCGCAGTGTCTGAATATCGGTAAGCTGTACGTTGAGCATGGTTCTCTCCAGGCTGATACGGTTATTCGCCTCGCTCTGTTGCACTGGTCGAAGAGTGCCCGGCAAGGTCGATGCATAGGGTGTGAGTGTTGGCCCGGGGGAAAAGTTTTATTTCCTGCAGCGCGCGGGGATGCATTGACGGGCCGTCGGTCCGGATCATTGGCGTCCGGACCGAGGTGCAGCGACGTGCTTAGCGAGCCTGTTCGTTGGCCTTGCGCTGCTCGCAGGTCATGAAACCCTTGGTGGCCACGCGGCCAGCGCCGTCGAAGCTGACGTAGTACGGCTGCTGATGACCCTCGCGGTTGAGGATGTAGTTGTTGCAGGTGCCGTGCGCGGTGTTGGCAGTGCCGGCCACCACGGTCGACGGCTCGCCGCCAATCTTCAGCACTTGCTGCATGGTCATGCCGGGCTCTACCTGCTTGACCAGCGGCTCGTCACGGAAGGTCACGAAATCGACCGGGTTCTGCACCGTGGTCGATGTACAACCAGCCAGCGATGCCAGCACTGCGAGTGTCGCCAAGGATTGCTTATACATAGTGTCGCTCCGTCGAATGAGCCATGAGTGGCCATGTGCTCTTTCGAGCGTCGTTAGCGCGCAAGAGTTCGAAGTTTTTTGGCAGGGCGAACGCGGTGATGCTACAACCTGTGCACCGTCCTGCCAGGGCCTGGCCATGTCTGATCGTTGTGCGACCCGCTACCCCATCGTGCTGGTGCCCGGCATGCTCGGCTTCGTCCGTCTGGTGGTCTACCCCTACTGGTTCGGCATTGCCGAGGCGCTGAGACGCGAGGGCGCGACGGTACATATCGTTCAGGTGTCGATGCTCAACAGCAGCGAGGTCAGGGGCGAGCAGTTGTTGCGGGTGCTGGAGGACCTGCACCGGCACACCGGCGCCGAACGATTCAACCTGATCGGGCATAGCCAGGGCGCCCTGACGGCCCGCTATGCCGCCGCCGTGCGCCCCGAGCGCGTGGCGTCGGTCACCTCGGTGGCTGGCCCCAACCATGGCTAGGAGCTGGCCGACCATGTCGACCGGCGCCTGGCAGATGCACGCCTGACGGGGCATTTGCTGCAGCGCGGCCTGCACGGGTTGGCGCTGCTGATGGGGCTGCTGGATACCGGCTACAAGGGCCCGCGCTTGCCCATCGATGTGCAGGCCTCGCATCGTTCGTTGACCAGCGCCGGTGTCGAGCGCTTCAACCGGTTTTACCCACAGGGGCTGCCCACGCAGTGGGGTGGCCAGGGCCCCGCCGAGGTCAACGGTGTGCGCTACTACTCCTGGTCTGGGGTGTTGCAGGATCGGCGCAGTGATGGCGGCGGCAATCGCTTCGACAGTTCGCATTACCTGTGTCGCCGGTTCGCCCGCACCTTCGTCAAGGAGGCCGGGCAATGCGACGGCATGGTCGGGCGCTTCAGCTCGCACCTGGGCGAAGTGATCGGCGATGACTACCCCCTGGACCATCTGGACATCGTCAATCAGTCACTGGGCAGGGTCGGTCGTGGCGCCGAGCCGGTCAGGCTGTTCGTCGAGCACGCCGTGCGCCTGCGCCTGGCCGAGCGCTAGACACACGCCGTACCACGCTGCCCTCTGGCTCTGGCCGAGGAAGGCTGGCAGACTGCCCATCTTTTATTTGGCTCGCTGCTGAGGCTGTATGCCCACCTTCACATCGCGACAAGTGCTGATCGCCAGTTGGCTGATCATCTTTGCGGGCCTGCTCGCTGTTCTGCCGTTGCGTCTGCTGCCCAGCCTGCTGGCGGGGCTGCTGGTGTTCGAACTGGTCAACATGCTCACGCCGCGCCTGCAGGGCGTGGTCGCCGGCCCGCGCGCGCGGTGGGTGGCGGTGGCGTTGCTGGGCACGCTGATCGTCAGCCTGCTGACCCTGTTCTTCGCCGGAGCGATCAGTTTCCTGCTGCACGAGGTGAAAAACCCCGGCGCCTCCCTGGACAAGTTCATGATCGTGGTCGACCGGGCCCGCGGCCAGTTGCCGCCCTTCATCGACGCTTACCTGCCCGCCAGTGCCGCCGAATTTCGAATCGCCATCGGCGCCTGGCTGGGCAAGCACCTGAGCGAGCTGCAGCTGGTGGGCAAGGACGCTGCTCGAATGTTCGCCACGCTGCTGATCGGCATGGTGCTGGGCGCGATCATCGCGTTGCAGCGGGTCCCGGACCTGGCCGAACGCAAGCCGCTGGCCGCCGCGCTGTTCACCCGCCTGAGCCTGCTGGTCAAGGCGTTTCGCAACATCGTCTTCGCGCAAATCAAGATCTCGGCGCTGAACACTTTTTTCACCGCCATTTTCCTGGCCGTGGTGTTGCCGTTGTGCGGGATCCATCTGCCGCTGACCAAGACCCTGATCGTGCTGACCTTCCTGCTGGGCCTGTTGCCGGTGATCGGCAACCTGATCTCCAACACGCTGATCACCATCGTCGGCCTGTCCCTGTCGATCTGGGTGGCCATGGCGGCACTGGGTTACCTGATCGTCATCCACAAGGTCGAGTACTTCCTCAATGCGCGCATCGTCGGCGGGCAAATCAGCGCCAAGTCGTGGGAGCTGCTTCTGGCGATGCTGATTTTCGAGGCGGCATTCGGCCTGCCCGGCGTGGTGGCCGGGCCGATCTACTATGCCTACCTGAAAAGCGAACTGCGCCAGGAAGGCCTGGTCTAGCCGTAGCGCTTGCGCGCATCGATGGCCAGGCCGCTGCCGATGCTGCCGAACAGGTTGCCTTCCACATGGCGGGCATTGGGCAGCATGGCCGCGACGCTCTGGCGCAATGCCGGGATGCCGCTGGAGCCGCCGGTGAAGAACACCGTGTCGACCTGCTCGACCTTGACCTGGGCCTTGCTCAACAACTGGCTGACGCTGGCGCGCACACGCTCCAGCAAGGCGTCGATCGCGCTTTCGAACAGTGCGCGGCTCAGCTCCACGCTCAGGCCCGGCTGGATCCGGTCCAGGGCGATCAAGCGCGATTCGATGTCGGTGAGCTGGATCTTGGTCTCTTCCACTTCCATGGCCAGCCAATGCCCGGCCCGCTGCTCGATGAGCTTGAACAGGCGGTCGATCCCGTCGGTGTCCTGGATGTCATAGCGCATGCTGCTCAGTGACAGCCGGGACTTCTGCGAGTACACCGAGTTGATGGTGTGCCAAGTCGCCAGGTTCAAGTGATGACTGGTGGGCATCAGCGCCTGGCTCTTCATGCGGCTGCCGTAGCCGAACAGCGGCATCACGCCCTGCAGGCTCAACTGCTTGTCGAAGTCGGTCCCGCCGATGTGCACGCCGCCGGTGGCCAGAATGTCAGTGCTGCGGTCGTCGACTTCGCGCCGCTCGGGGGACAGGCGCACCAGAGAGAAGTCCGAGGTACCGCCGCCGATGTCGACGATCAGCACCAGCTCCTCGCGCTCGATCCCCGACTCGTAGTCGAAGGCCGCCGCGATGGGCTCGTACTGGAAGGACACTTCCTTGAAACCGATCGCGCGGGCGACGTCGGCGAGTGTGTCCTCGGCCTCCTGGTCGGCGGCCGGGTCATCGTCGACGAAATGCACCGGACGGCCCAGCACCACTTCGTCGAAGCCCCGGCCGGCATGCGCCTCGGCACGTTTCTTCAACTCGCCGATGAACAGGCCGAGCAAGTCCTTGAAGGGCAGGGCCGTGCCCAGCACGCTGGTGTCGTGCTTGATCAGCTTGGAGCCCAGCAGGCTCTTGAGCGAGCGCATCAGCCGGCCCTCGTAGCCCTCGAGGTATTCGTGCAGCGCCAGCCGGCCATACACCGGCCGGCGCTCCTCGAGGTTGAAAAACACCACCGACGGCAAGGTGATCTTGCCGTCCTCCAGCGCGATCAGGGTCTCGGTTCCGGGCCGATGCCAGCCGACGGTTGAGTTGGAGGTGCCGAAGTCGATGCCGCAAGCGCGGGCTGGGGATGCGTTTTTCATGTAGGGGCGGTTCTGTTAAAAAACGGCCGCGCAGTTTATGCCAGTTGCACACAGAATCAAGGCCGATCATCGCTTGAAAGCGCGGGCTTGACCCCCAATATGCAGTTCATCGATCTGGCTGCACGTTGACCGCTCATGCGGGTGCCTGGGCAGCCGATAAACTTCCGTGGTTCTGCCGAGTCCTCTCAAGAGGCACACGCGGCTGTGCGACCCTGCCAATTGATGGTGATGCTTCGATGGATTTCAAAGACTACTACAAGATCCTGGGCGTCGAGCCAACCGCCGACGACAAGGAAATCAAGACCGCGTACCGCAAGCTGGCACGCAAATACCACCCGGACGTCAGCAAGGAAAAGAACGCCGAGGACCGTTTCAAGGAGGCCAGCGAGGCTTATGAAGCCCTGAGCAACCCCGAGAAGCGCGCCGAATACGACGAACTGCGCAAGTACGGCCAGCATGGCCGGCCGTTCCAGGGCCCGCCGGGCTGGGAAGGGCGTGGCGGTGGTTTCGGCCAGGAAAGTGCAGGCGACTTTTCCGAGTTCTTCAGTTCGATCTTCGGCGCCCAGGGCCGCGGCGGTGCGGCGGGCAACCCGTTCGGCCAGCAGCGCAGCGCCGGGCGCCGCGGTCAGGACGTGGAGATGGAGTTGGCGGTGTTTCTCGAGGAGACCCTGGCGACCGAGTCCAAGAAAATCAGTTTCCGGGTGCCGCAGTACAACAGCCATGGCCAGGCCGCAGGTGACGTGGTGAAAACCCTGAACGTGAAGATTCCGGCCGGGGTGGCCGATGGCGAGAAGAGCCGCCTCAAGGGCCAGGGTGCTCCCGGTATCGGCGGTGGCGCCAACGGTGACCTGTACCTGACGATCCGCCTGGCGCCGCATCCGCTGTTCGAGGTGGAAGACCAGCACCTGGTGATTACCGTGCCGTTGGCGCCGTGGGAAGCGGCGCTGGGCACCAAGGTGGCGGTGCCCACCCTGACCGGCAAGATCAACCTGACCATCCGCCCGGACAGCCAGAGCGGCCAGCGCCTGCGGGTCAAGGGCAATGGCCTGCTGGACAAGCAGGGCCAGCGCGGTGACCTGTATGCGCAATTGAAAGTGGTCATGCCGGCACAGACCACCGAGGCGACCCGGCAGTTGTGGGAGCAGTTGGCGCAGAAAGCCGCCTTCGACCCGCGGGCGCACTGGGAGCGTTGACCGCTCGCCAGGGCCCGCCGCTACAGGGGTGGGCTAGAACAGGAAATACCGCTGCGCCATCGGCAACACGTCGGCCGGTTCGCACCACAGCAGCACGCCGTCGGCCTTGACCTGATAGGTCTGCGGGTCGACGTCGATGCTGGGCAGGTAGCCGTTGTTGATCAGGTCGGTCTTGCGCACGGATCGACAGCCCTTGACCACCGCGATGCGTTTCTGCAAACCCAATTGCTGCGCCACCCCGGCCTCGTGCGCGGCCTGGCTGATGAAGGTCAGGCTGGTGGCATGGCGCGAGCCGGCGAAGCTGGCGAACATCGGCCGGTAATGCACCGGCTGCGGCGTCGGGATCGAGGCGTTGGCGTCGCCCATGAGGCTGGCGGCAATCGCCCCGCCCTTGAGGATCAACGTCGGCTTGACCCCGAAGAATGCCGGCCGCCATAGCACCAGGTCCGCCCATTTGCCCACTTCCACCGAGCCCACTTCATGGCTGATGCCATGGGTGATCGAGGGGTTGATGGTGTACTTGGCGATGTAGCGCTTGACCCGGAAGTTATCGTTGTCGGCCGCGTCCTCGGCCAGCGGGCCGCGCTGCTTTTTCATTTTGTCGGCCGTCTGCCAGGTCCGCGTGATCACCTCGCCGACCCGGCCCATGGCCTGGCTGTCGGAGCTGATCATCGAAAACGCGCCGAGGTCGTGCAGGATGTCCTCGGCGGCGATGGTCTCGCGCCGGATCCGGCTTTCCGCAAAGGCCACGTCTTCGGCAATGCTCGGGTCCAGGTGATGGCAAACCATCAACATGTCCAGGTGCTCGTCGATGGTGTTGCGCGTGAAGGGCCGGGTCGGGTTGGTCGAACTGGGCAGCACGTTGTCGAAGCCACAGGCCTTGATGATGTCGGGGGCATGGCCGCCGCCGGCGCCTTCGGTGTGATAGGTGTGGATGGTGCGGCCCTTGAACGCGGCCAGGGTGGTCTCGACGAAGCCGGACTCGTTCAGTGTGTCGGTGTGAATCGCCACCTGCACGTCGTACTGGTCGGCCACGCTCAGGCAATTGTCGATCGCCGCGGGCGTCGTGCCCCAGTCTTCGTGCAGCTTCAGGCCGATTGCACCGGCCTTGACCTGCTCGATCAACGGCTCGGGCAGGCTGGCGTTGCCTTTGCCGGTGAAGCCGATGTTCATCGCGAAGGCGTCTGCGGCCTGGAGCATGCGCGCCATGTGCCACGGCCCCGAGGTGCAGGTGGTGGCATTGGTGCCGGTGGCCGGGCCCGTGCCGCCGCCGATCATGGTGGTCACGCCGCTCATCAGCGCTTCTTCGATCTGCTGCGGGCAAATGAAGTGGATGTGGGTGTCGACCCCGCCGGCGGTGAGGATCATGCCTTCCCCGGCGATGACCTCGGTGCTGGCGCCGATCGCGATGGTCACGTCGGGCTGGATGTCGGGGTTGCCGGCCTTGCCGATGGCCGCGATGCGCCCGTCCTTGAGGCCGACATCGGCTTTGACCACGCCCCAGTGATCGACGATCAGGGCATTGGTGATCAGGGTGTCGACCACTTCGGCCGCCAGCAGCTGGCCCTGGCCCATGCCGTCGCGGATCACCTTGCCGCCGCCGAACTTGACCTCCTCGCCATAGGTGGTGAAGTCCTTCTCGACTTCGATCCACAGGTCGGTGTCGGCCAGCCGCACGCGGTCGCCGACAGTGGGGCCGAACATGTCGGCATAGGCTTCTCTGGAAATTTTCATGGGCGTGCTGCCTTGCAAGTCATTGAGAGCGAGGACCGATTACAGGTCACCCATGATGCGTCCGGCGAAACCGAACACCCGGCGCAGGCCGGCCAATTCCACCAGCTCGACCTCGCGGCTCTGGCCGGGCTCGAAGCGCACTGCCGTCCCGGCCGGGATGTTCAGGCGCATGCCACGGCTGGCGGCACGGTCGAAGCTCAACGCGTCGTTGGTTTCGAAAAAGTGATAGTGCGACCCCACCTGGATCGGTCGGTCGCCGCTGTTGGCCACCGTCAACGACAGGGTGCGACGGCCGGCGTTGAGTTCGATCTCGCCGGGCTGAATCTGGTATTGGCCTGGAATCATGCGCAGGGTCCTTGAAAAGTCTTGGAAAGAGCCGGCTAGGGCGTGACCACAGGCGGCGAAGCTCCGGGGTCGAGGGTCAGTTGCATGAAGGTCAGGTCCAGCCAGCGACCGAACTTGACGCCCACTTGGGGCATTTGCCCGGTGACGATGAAACCCAGGCGCTCGTGCAAGCGAACCGAGGCGCCGTTGCCGCTTTCGATGGCCGCGACCATCACGTGTTTGCCAATGCTGCGGGCGCGCTCGATCAGGGCCTGCATCAACGCGCCGCCCAGGCCATTGCCGCGCTGGTCGGCGCGGATGTACACCGAGTGCTCGACCGTATGGCGAAAGCCTTCGAATGGCCGCCAATCGCCGAACGAGCTGTAGCCCAGCACCTGGCCGTCGTCGTCGTGGGCGACCAGGATCGGGTAGCCCTGGGCCTGGCGAGCGTCGAACCAGGCCTGGCGGTTGGCCAGGTCGACCGGCTGCTCGTTCCAGATCGCCGTGGTGTTGAGCACCGCGTCGTTGTAGATCGCCAGAAGGGCAGGCAGATCGGCCGGCCGTGCGTCATGGATACGGAATGTCATGCACGGGCCTCAGACAATGGGTTGATGCACGGTGACCAGCTTGGTGCCGTCGGGAAAGGTCGCCTCGACCTGAATCTCCGGGATCATTTCCGGCACGCCTTCCATCACCTGTTCGCGGCTCAGCAGCGTGGTGCCCAGGTGCATCAGTTCTGCCACGGTACGGCCGTCGCGCGCGCCTTCGAGCAAGGCTGCGGAAATCAGCGCCATGGCCTCCGGGTAGTTCAGCTTGACGCCGCGCGCCAGGCGCCTTTCGGCCACCAGGCCGGCGGTGAATATCAGCAGTTTGTCTTTTTCGCGTGGGGTCAGGTCCATGGGGTATCCATCAGAATTTTTGATCGGGGCGCCTCAGGTGCTCCAGATGCGCGGCGCCAGCGCGGGGCGGCCGAGCAGCACAGGGCGCAACAGTTTCCACAGGGCGATCAACCAGTCGCGGGCATGCAGGGCTTCATCGGCCAGGCAGCGGGCCACCAGCAGGCCGGGCAACTGGCTGAGGTCGCCGCGCACTGGCGTGACCAGCGCGCGACAGCGTTCGAGCAGGGCCGCGTCGATCTCGCCGGTGACCAGCAGGGTGGCGAACACCGGCTTGCCGTCCAGGCCCATGGGCGAGTCGAGCAGCCCATCGCCACCCTTGATCCGTTGGCGCTCGTGCCAGAGCAGTTGGCCGTCGCGGCGGATGTCCAGGCGCGACTGGAAATGGCCGCGGTCGAAGCGCTCGGCGCTGGCCGGGCGGCCCACGGCCACCACGTCCCAATAGAACAGCCGGGCATCGCCGTGCAGTTCGATGCGGGTGCTCAGTTCGGCCTGCGCCGCGCTGTACACGATGCTTTCCTGGGGCAGCCATTCCAGGGTGGCGCCGGCCTGCACCTGCAAGGTCACCTGTTGCGCGGCCGCGCTGTTGGCGCGGTACCACTTGGCCGCGCCCGGGCTGGTCAACTGTGCCCAGGCATCGGCGCCGACGTTGACGTCGATGTTCAACCGGTCGCCGCCGGCAATGCCGCCCGGAGGGTGCACGATGATGTGCTGGCAGACGGTCGGACCCTCGGGGTACAGGTGCTTTTGCACCCGCAATGGCCCGACATGACGGCGTTGGGTCGGGCGTGTGCTGTCGCCGAAGCGGCCATAGCCCAGTTCCAGCTCGGCATGCCAGCTGGGGGTGAACAGGGCGTTGGCAGTGGGTGCGTTCATGGTCGGTGGTCGCGATGGCCGGAAGGCAAGATTAAATGGTTACCAGGCCGCGTACACCCTCGGCCTCCATGTTTTCGCCGCGACCCTGCTGCACGATCTCGCCCCGCGACATGACCAGGTACTGATCAGCCAGCTCGGCGGCAAAATCGTAGAACTGCTCCACCAGCAGAATCGCCATGTCACCGCGCGCCGCGAGTTTCTTGATCACCACGCCGATTTCCTTGATTACCGAGGGTTGGATGCCTTCGGTGGGCTCGTCGAGAATCAGCAGTCGCGGGCGACTGGCCAGCGCCCGGCCAATCGCCAGTTGCTGCTGTTGGCCGCCGGACAGATCGCCGCCGCGACGATGCTTCATTTGCAGCAGCACCGGAAACAGCTCGTAAATGAACGCGGGCACTTCCTTGGCTTCGGCCCCTGGGAACCGCGACAGGCCCATCAGCAGGTTTTCTTCGACGGTCAGTCGGCCGAAGATCTCGCGGCCCTGGGGTACGTAGGCAATGCCGGCGTGCACTCGCTGGTGGGTGCGAAAGCCAGTGATCGCCCGGCCTTCCCACTGGACACTGCCGTCCTTGGCCGGAATCAGGCCCATCAGGCATTTGAGCAAGGTGGTCTTGCCGACACCGTTGCGGCCCAGCAGGCAGGTCACCTCGCCGATGTTCACATCGAACGACAGGCCACGCAGGATATGGCTGCCGCCGTAGTACTGGTGAAGCTGTTCAACTTTCAGCATGACGGCTCCTTCAGCGCCCGAGGTAGACTTCGATCACGCGCTCGTCGGCCTGGACATGCTCCAGCGAGCCTTCGGCCAGCACGCTGCCCTGGTGCAACACGGTGACGTGATCGGCGATGGAGCCGACGAAGCCCATGTCGTGCTCGACCACCATCAGCGAATGCTTGCCGGCCAGGGTCTTGAACAGTTCTGCGGTGAACTCGGTTTCGGCGTCGGTCATGCCGGCCACCGGTTCGTCGAGCAGCAGCAATTGCGGGTCCTGGACCAGCAGCATGCCGATTTCCAGGAACTGTTTCTGGCCGTGCGAGAGCAGGCCCGCCTGGCGCGTCTTTGACCCAGTCAAACGAATGGTTTCGAGAATATCTTCTATTCGATCGTGCTGTTCTCCACTGAGTGTGGCACGCAAACTGGCCCACACCGACTTGTCGGTCTTTTGCGCCAGTTCCAGGTTTTCGAACACGGTCAGTGCTTCGAACACGGTCGGTTTCTGGAATTTGCGTCCGATACCGGCCTGGGCAATCTGCACTTCACTCATGCTGGTCAGGTCCAGGGTTTCGCCAAACCAGGCCTTGCCCTGCGTGGGCCGGGTCTTGCCGGTGATGACGTCCATCAGCGTGGTCTTGCCCGCGCCATTGGGCCCGATGATACAGCGCAGTTCACCGACCCCGATGTACAGGTTCAGGTCGTTGAGCGCTTTGAAGCCGTCGAAGCTGACGCTGATGTCCTCCAGCGTCAGGATGGTGCCGTGGCGCGTGTTCAAGCCCTTGCCGGCCGCCTGGCCGAGGCCGATCGCCTCACGGCTGGTGCCGGCGTCGGTGTTGGGGTCGAATGCCGGTTCCAGCATGAATTGCGACGTCGGTATGACCCTCATTGTTCGCCCCTTTTCTTCAACAGGCCGATCACGCCCTTGGGCAGATACAGCGTCACGATGATGAACAGCGCCCCGAGAAAGAACAGCCAGTATTCGGGAAACGCCACGGTGAACCAGCTTTTCATGCCATTGACGATGCCGGCGCCCAGCAGCGGCCCGATCAGCGTGCCGCGCCCGCCCAGGGCGACCCAGACGGCGGCCTCGATGGAATTGGTCGGCGACATTTCGCTGGGGTTGATGATGCCGACCTGGGGCACGTACAGCGCCCCCGCCAGGCCGCACAGCACGGCACTCAACACCCAGACGAACAGCTTGAAGCCACGCGGGTCGTAGCCGCAGAACATCAGTCGGTTCTCGGCGTCGCGCAGGGCAGTCAGCACCCGGCCGAACTTGCTTTTGGCCAGGCGCCAGCCCAGGTACAGGCTGGCGACCAGCAACAGTACAGTGAGCAGGAACAGCACTGCGCGAGTCCCCGGCGTGGTGATGCCGAACCCCAGGATGCTGCGAAAGTTGGTGAAACCGTTGTTGCCGCCAAAGCCGGTTTCGTTGCGGAAAAACAGCAACATGCCGGCGAAGGTCAGCGCCTGGGTCATGATCGAGAAGTACACGCCCTTGATCCGCGAGCGAAAGGCGAAGAAGCCGAACACCAGCGCCAGCAGGCCGGGGGCCAGCACCACCAGGCACAAGGCCCAAGCAAAGTGCTGGGTGCCGGCCCAATACCAGGGCAACTCGGTCCAGGAGAGGAAGGTCATGAACGCCGGCAGGCCGTCGCCGGCCGCTTCACGCATCAGGTACATGCCCATGGCATAGCCGCCCAGCGCGAAAAACAGGCCGTGACCCAGCGACAGCAGCCCTGCATAGCCCCATACCAGGTCCAGCGCCAGCGCAACGATGGCGTAGCAGAGAATCTTGCCCACCAGCGTCAGGGTGTAGGCCGACACGTGCAGGCTGTGCTCGGCCGGCAGCAGGGACAGCAACGGCAGCGCCAGCAGCACCAGCAGGACCAGGCCGCCCACGGCGAGGGTGGCCCTGGGCCCGGCCTTCTGCGCGGCGGTCATCATCAGAGGTTGATTCATCAGTCGATCACCCGTCCTTTCAGTGCGAAAAGGCCTTGCGGACGTTTCTGGATAAACAGAATGATCAGCGCCAGGATCAGGATCTTGCCCAGCACGGCACCGATCTGCGGTTCGAGGATCTTGTTGGCGATACCCAGGCCGAAAGCGGCCGACACGCTGCCCGCCAGTTGCCCGACACCGCCGAGCACCACCACCAGGAACGAGTCGATGATGTAGCTCTGGCCAAGGTCCGGGCCGACGTTGCCGATCTGGCTCAGGGCGACCCCGCCCAGGCCGGCGATGCCCGAGCCCAGGCCGAAGGCGAGCATGTCCACGCGCCCGGTGGGCACGCCGCAGCAGGCGGCCATGTTGCGGTTCTGGGTCACGGCGCGCACGTTCAGGCCCAGGCGGGTCTTGTTCAGCAGCAGCCAGGTCAGCACCACCACGAACAGGGCGAAGCCGATGATGACGATGCGGTTGAACGGCAGCACCAGGTTGGGCATCACTTGCCAGCCGCCGGACAGCCATTGCGGGTTCGCCACTTCGACGTTCTGGGCGCCGAAGATCAGGCGGATCGCCTGGATCAGGATCAGGCTGATGCCCCAGGTGGCGAGCAGGGTTTCCAGCGGGCGCCCGTACAGGTGGCGGATGACGGTGCGCTCCAGCAGCATGCCGACCCCGGCCGTGACGAAGAACGCCACCGGCAGGGCGATCAGCGGGTACAGCTCGATGGCGCCGGGCGCCAGGCGCTGGATCAGCGTTTGCACGACGTACGTCGAGTAGGCGCCGAGCATGAGCATTTCGCCGTGGGCCATGTTGATCACCCCCAGCAGGCCGAAGGTGATTGCCAGGCCCAGCGCCGCCAGCAGCAGGATAGAGCCCAGCGACATGCCGCTGAAGGCCTGGCCGAGGAGGTCGCCGATCAACAGCTGGCGCTTGACCTGGGCCAGGCTGGTTTCAGCGGCGGTACGCACGCCGGCATCGCTTTCCACGGCGGGGTCCAGCAGGTTTTCCAGGCGTGTGCGCGCCATCGGCTCACCGGTGTCCCCGAGCAGGCGCACGGCAGCCAGGCGCACGGCCGGGTTGCCGTCGACCAGTTGCAGGTTGGCCAGGGCCAGCGCCAGCGCGGCCTTGACGTCGTCGTCCTGCTCGCTGGCAAACAGCCTGTCGAGCAGCGGCAACTGCGCCGGTTGCGCGCTGCGTTGCAGCTGTTGTGCGGCGTCCAGGCGCACGGCACTGTCGCTGGAGAGCAACCGATGGCTGGCCAGGGCGTTGTCCACCAGGCCGCGCAGGCGGTTGTTCAAGCGCAGTTTGCGCACTGGCTCGACGGCCGTGGCACCGTCGAACGCGACCACCTGGCCATCGTTGTCGACGAAGGGTTGTTTCTGGCTGTCAACGGCCATGCGGCCTTGTTGCAGCACAGTCAGCAGTTCCAGTCGCGCGGCGACGGGCGCGGCGGCCCACGTCTCCAGCAGTTGCGCCTGGTCGGAAGAAGAGCCGGCGACGAAGTCACCCGCATCGCTGGCGTGCGCTGCCAACGGCAGCCACAGGATCAGCGAGAAAAACAGACGGTAGAGCGCAGTAGGCATGTCGATGTCCTGAGAAGCATGCGCGAACCACCCGGCCACCCTGGGCCCGGCAGCGATGGCATGAAGCCAAGGCGCCCGGGGCACCTCGGCTTCGACGACTTAGTTGCTCTTGACTGCGTGGTCCGGCTTCTTGTCGTTGCCGGGGATGAACGGGCTCCATGGCTCGGCGCGGACCGGCTTTTCGGTCTGCCAGACCACGTTGAACTGACCGTTGTCTTCGATTTCACCGATCATTACCGGCTTGTGCAGGTGATGGTTGGTCTTGTCCATGGTCAGGGTGAAGCCCGACGGTGCAGCGAAGGTCTGGCCGGCCATGGCTTCACGCACCTTGTCGACGTCGGTGGACTTGGCTTTTTCCACCGCTTGCGCCCACATGTGGATACCGACGTAGGTCGCTTCCATCGGGTCGTTGGTCACGACTGTGTCGGCATTGGGCAGGTTCTTGGCCTTGGCGTAGGCCTTCCAGTCGCTGACGAACTTGCTGTTGACCGGGTTTTCCACCGACTGGAAGTAGTTCCAGGCGGCCAGGTGGCCTACCAATGGCTTGGTATCGATGCCGCGCAGTTCTTCCTCGCCGACCGAGAAGGCCACGACCGGCACGTCGGTTGCCTTCAGGCCCTGGTTGGCCAGTTCCTTGTAGAAGGGCACGTTCGAGTCGCCGTTGACGGTGGAGATGACGGCGGTCTTGCCACCGGCCGAGAACTTTTTGATGTTGGCCACGATGGTCTGGTAATCGCTGTGGCCGAACGGCGTGTAGACCTCTTCGATGTCCTTGTCGGCAACGCCCTTGGAGTGCAGGAATGCGCGCAGAATCTTGTTGGTGGTGCGTGGGTAGACGTAGTCGGTGCCCAGCAGGAAGAAGCGCTTGGCGCTGCCACCTTCCTCGCCCATCAGGTACTCGACGGCCGGGATCGCTTGCTGGTTGGGCGCCGCGCCGGTGTAGAAGACGTTGGGCGACATTTCCTCGCCTTCATACTGCACGGGGTAGAACAGCAGGCCGTTGAGTTCTTCGAACACCGGCAACACCGATTTGCGCGACACCGAGGTCCAGCAGCCGAACACCACGGCAACTTTGTCCTGGGTCAGCAACTGGCGGCCTTTTTCGGCGAACAACGGCCAGTTGGAGGCGGGGTCGACCACCACGGCTTCAAGCTTCTTGCCGTTGACGCCGCCCTTGGCATTGATCTCATCGATGGTCATCAGCGCCATGTCTTTGAGCGACGTTTCCGAAATGGCCATGGTGCCGGACAACGAATGCAGGATCCCCACTTTGATGGTCTCCGCGGCCTGGACCGTCCAGGTCATGCCCATGGCGGCGATGGATGCGGTAAGAGTAAACGCCTTGATCAAGCTGCGACGCTTCATTGTCCAATCTCCGAGAACAGTGTTTTTTTAGTGGGCAGATGGATGAACCTGAAGTCGCCGTTGCAAGGCGTGTGCCGGACCGTGGCGAGGCCGGGAAGTGATGGTTGTAGAAGGCTTTGGAGCGTGGCAGTGCACTGCAATGGTGCTTGTGCGAGGCGGTGGTGCGGGTCGGGGCGCGACGCTGGTGCGGGCGGCCCGACCGGTGGCAGGCGAGTCTGGAGCCGGTCAGTGACCCTCGTGCTGCGTGGAGGATTCTGCCGCCGGGGCCTGGCGCAGCACCTCCACCTGTACGGTCATCGCCCCGGCGTTGGCGAAGTGCAGCGTCAGCGGGAAGTGCTGCCCTTCGAGCAATACGCTGCGGTCACGGATGTCCAGCAGCATCACGTGAAACGCCATCGGCGCGAACACCGCCCGGCCGCTGGGGGGAATGGTCACCGCCTGCAGCTGTTGCATCTTCATCATGCCGTCCTGGCTGAGGTGCTGATGCAGTTGCGCCTGGCCCGCGATCGGCGTGTCGGCCGCCACCAGTTGCTCACCGTTCATGCTCTGATTGCGAATCACAAAGTACACCGCCACCGTCGGCGCGTTCGGCGGCAGCTCTTGCGACCACGGCTGCTCGACCTGCACCTCACCTGCGCGAAACACCTCGGCGTGGGCCACCGTGGCGAACAGGCTCAAGAGCAGGGCACAACCGGCGGCGCGGCAGGCGTGGGTCCATTGACGGTGCATGGCGTTATCCTGGAAGTGGGGAAGTCGGCACCATTAAGCCATACACGACCCTGAGCGCCCAACAGATCCGCTCGGAGGGCTGCTGGGCAGGCATGTTCGTTAGCGAGGCTATTAGCGCTCTATCACGAGAGCCGTCTGCAAAGCCAATACGCTATCGAATTCCCGGTCCACCGCGGCCAGCACGGGCCGCTTGAGAATCAGCACCGGCAGGCCTATTTCCCGGGCGACCTGCAGCTTCGGTTCGGTGGCCGTGCTGCCGCTGTTCTTGCTGATCAACACATCGATCCGTTGTTGCTCGAACAGGGCTCGCTCGGCGTCCAGGAGGAAGGGCCCGCGTGCGCCAATGACGGTGCAGCGGCTGTTGCCGGGGTAGGGGTCCAGGGCGCGCAGGGTCCAGAACTGGGTGTCGGGAATCTGTTCCAGGTGTTGCAGCGGCTCACGGCCCAAGGTGAAAAAGGGGCGCTTGAAGGGGCTGAGCGCGTCCATCAATGCGTTCCAGCCCGCGACCTCTCGCCAGTCGTCGCCTGGCTGGCGCCGCCACGCCGGGCGGCGCAGGGCCCAGCAGGGAATACCGGCCAGGGTGGCGGCACGGGCTGCGTTCTGGCTGATCTGTGCGGCGTAGGGATGGGTGGCGTCCACCAGCAGGTCGATGCCCTCGGCGCACACAAACTCAGCCAAACCCTCGGCACCGCCGTAACCGCCCACGCGCACCTGGCAACGCAGGTCAGTGGGCACACGGCCCACACCGGCCAGGCTGTAGATGTGTTCGGGCCCCAGGGTGCGGGCGATCGCCAGCGCTTCGGTGACCCCGCCCAGCAGCAGCACGCGCCTCATGGTACGACCCCGGCCTGGCCGACGATGCCGCCTTGACGATCGATGGCGAACACCTCCACCTGAACTTGCGCAGGGACCACGCTGCGGGCGAAATCCAGTGCATGCTGGCACACGGCGTCGCCCAGCTTGATGCCGGCGGCGTGGGCACTGGCCAGCGCCTGCTGGCTGGTATTGGCGGTATGGATAGCCGCCTGCAGCTCGGTGCCGGCGCCCAGCGCAGCGGACCAGCGGGCCAGTTGCGGCAGGTCGATACTGGAATGCCGGCTGTGCAGGTCCATGTGCCCGGCGGCCAGTTTGCTGATCTTGCCGAAACCGCCACACAGGCTGAGTTTGGCCATGGGCACCCGGCGCAGGTGCTTGAGCACCGCCCCCACGAAGTCGCCCATTTCGATCAGGGCGATGTCCGGCAATTGGTAGACCCTGCGCATGGTGTCTTCGCTGGCATTGCCGGTGCAGGCCGCAATGTGCCCATAGCCGTTGCTGTGCGCCACATCGATGCCTTGCTGGATCGAGGCGATGTACGCCGCGCACGAGAAGGGCCGGACGATGCCGCTGGTGCCCAGGATCGACAGGCCGCCGAGAATGCCCAGCCGTGGGTTCATGGTCTTCAGGGCCAGGGCTTCACCGTTCTCCACGTGCACCGTGACCTCGAAGCCGCCGGTGTGGCCACATTCCCGGGCCAGGCCCTGAAGGTGATCGCTGATCATTTTGCGCGGTACCGGGTTGATCGCCGGTTCTCCCACCGCCAGCACCAGCCCGGGGCGGGTCACGGTGCCAACGCCGCGCCCGGCGACGAAGCGCACGCCAGGCTCGGCGGTCAGGCGCACGCGGCTGAACAGCAGGGCACCATGGGTGACGTCAGGGTCGTCGCCGGCATCTTTCACGGTGCCGGCTTCGGCGTAGTCGGCCTGGCGTCGGCAAAACGCCAGGCGCAGGTGCACCGACTTGCCCTTGGGCAGGGTGATGTCCACTGCATCCAGGCATACCCCGCTGAGCAGCAGGCGCGCCGCTGCCAGGCTGGTGGCGGTGGCGCAGCTGCCGGTGGTCAGGCCGCTGCGCAGCGGGGCCGGTTGCTCGGGGGTTTCAGCGCGCATCGAGGGGCTTGCTCGCGTCCAGCAGGGTGATCGGCAGCGCCTGGCGCCAGGTGTCGAACTCGCCGAGCGGTTGCGCCTGGGCAATGTGCAGGCGGGTCAGGTCGCCGCCATGCCGTTCGCGCCATTGCACCAATGCCAGTTCGCTTTGCAGCGTGACCGCGTTGGCCACCAGCCGGCCGCCTGGCTTGAGCCGCTGCCAGCACGCGTCGAGCACGCCGGCACGGGTGACGCCACCGCCGATGAAGATCGCGTCCGGGGCGGGCAGTTCGGCCAGGGCCTCCGGCGCTCGGCCGCGGACCAGCTGCAGGCCCGGTACGCCCAAGGCGTCGCGATTGTGTTCGATCAGGCCTTGGCGGCCGTCGTCGGCTTCGATGGCGATGGCGCGACAGCTGGGGTGCGCGCGCATCCATTCAATGCCGATCGAGCCGCAGCCGGCGCCCACGTCCCACAGCCACTCGCCGGGTTGCGGGGCGAGCCGGGCCAGGGTCACGGCGCGCACGTCGCGCTTGGTCAACTGGCCGTCGTGGCGGTAGGCGCTGTCGGGCAGGCCCGCCAGGCGCGACAGGCGAGGGCTGTCAGGGGCGGCCTGGCACTCGATCGCCACCACGTTGAGCGCGGCGCAAGGGCTGGCTGGCCAGTGCGCGGCGTCGGCGCTAAACACCCGCTCGGCGGCGCCGCCCAGGTGTTCCAGCACCGTCATGCGGCTCGCGCCGAAGCCCCGTGCACGCAGCTGGTCGGCGATCGCCGCCGGGCTGTGGCCATCATTGCTCAGCACCAGCAGGCGCACCCCGCTGGCCAGTGCGACGTTGAGCGCGGCGAGCGGGCGGGCCACCAGGGAAATCAGGCTGACATCCTGCAACGCCCAGCCCAGGCGCGCGGCGGCCAGCGAGCAGGAGGACGGCGCCGGGAAAATCTGCAGGTGGTCGGCCGCGACCTCGCGGGCCAGGCTGGCCCCCACGCCAAACAGCATCGGGTCACCGCTGGCCAGCACGCACACCGCCGTGCCGCGCAGTGCCAGCACTGGCTCGAGCGAAAAGGGCTGGGGCCAGGCCTCGCGGGTTGCCGCGATGCAGGGCGGCAGCAGCGCCAACTGGCGCGGGCTGCCAATCACCCGGCTGGCCGCCAGCAGCGCCCGCCGCGCCTGCTTGCCAAGGCCGGCATAGCCTTCTTCGCCAATCCCCACGATGGTCAGCCAGGGCGACATGAATGTTCCTCATACAAAGCCAATCCGACGGGCAGTCTTTTCATGCCGTCGGCCAAAGCAGGCATAATACCGCGCCTTCATCGCTGAAGTGGCTTCCTGCAACGTCGCAGCAATTTCCAGGTGATCTTTTTGAACGAGCCTTCGCCGGCCCGCCCGCCATTGTCCGCTGTCCGCCCCTCGGCTTGCCCGGGGTTGCTGCGTATCGTCGACGCCCTGGACGGCGGCATCTGCCGGGTCAAACTCCCGGGCGGCTGCCTGACCGCAGCCCAGGCCGAGGCCATCGCCGACGCTGCACAGGCCTACGCCAGTGGGGTCATTGAGGCCACCAACCGGGCCAACCTGCAGATTCGTGGCGTGGGCGCCGAACGACACGCGCTGATCGATGCCCTGCTGGACGCCGAGCTGGGCCCGCGCGAAGCAGCAGGCGATGACGTGCGCAACCTGATGCTGAGCCCGACCGCCGGCCTCGACCGCTCGATGCTCATCGACACCCGACCGCTGGCCCAGGCGATTTTGCACAGCCTGCAGACGGAGACGCGCTGGCATGCCCTGTCGGCCAAATTCGCCGTGCAGCTGGATGGTGGCGAAGCATTGGCAATGCTTGAGCACCACCATGACCTGTGGCTCAGCGCCTTGATGATCGAGGACGAACCCTGGCTGGCCTTTGGCCTGGCCGGGGCGCCGGGGCGCGACCGGGCCGCCGGTGCCGTACCCCTGGCTGACGGTCATGCGCTGGTACTGGCCGTGCTCGAGCGCTTTCTGGTACTGGCAACGCCCGAGCAGACGCGCATGCGCGAAGTGCTGGCGTGTCACCCGGATTTCATCGACGGCCTGGCGCTGCCGATCCGCGCCGTCGATTATCGACGCCCGCCTGCCGTCGACTCCCCGCAAGGGGTGTTCGCCCAACGCCAGGCCGGGCGTTACTGCCTGGCCACCCTGGCGCCCTTGGGGCGCCTGGACAGCGCAGCGCTGCGCACGCTGGCCGGCCTGAGCCGCACGTTCGCCGACGGCTGCCTGCGCTTCACGCCCTGGCAGGGCATCGTGCTGGCAAACGTGGCGCAGGTGAATGTCGAGCCGCTGCAGCAACGCCTGCAGCAGGTGGGTCTGCTGGTCAGCGAGCGCGAGCCGCTGAGCGCGATGATCGCCTGCACCGGTGCCTCGGGCTGCGCCAAGGGCCATGCCGACACCAAAGGCGACGCGCGCCGGCTGAGCCTGCTGCTGCACCCGCCGCGTGCGGCCGGCAGCGTGCACCTGAGCGGCTGCCGGCGTTCGTGCGCGTGCGCGCACACGGCCCCGGTGACCCTGCTGGCCACTGCCGGCGGCCACTACGACGTGTATTTTGGCGATGCCAGCGCTCCCGGTTTCGGGGTGTTGCAGGCACGCGACCTTTCACTGGATGCAGCCGCCGCCTGGCTCGACGGCTGCTCACGGAGCGACACCGAATGATTGATTACATCCGCGACGGTCAGGAGATCTATCGCAATTCCTTCGCCATCATCCGCGCCGAGGCCGATCTGCAGGGCATACCTGCCGACCTGGAAAAGCTTGCGGTGCGGGTGATTCACGCCTGCGGCATGGTCGAGGTGGTGCAAGACCTGCGCTTCTCGCCAGGCGCCGGCAAGGCCGGCCGTGATGCCCTGGCCGGCGGCGCACCGATCCTCTGTGACGCGCGGATGGTGGCCGAAGGCATCACCCGGGCACGGTTGCCGGCCAACAACGAGGTGATCTGCACCCTCAAGGACGAGCGCGTCGCGCCGCTGGCCCGCGAGTTGGGCAATACCCGTTCGGCCGTGGCCCTGGAGTTGTGGCGGCCTTACCTGGCCGGCAGCGTGGTGGTGATCGGTAACGCGCCCACCGCCTTGTTCTATCTGCTCGACATGATCGACGCCGGGGCGCCGAAACCGGCGCTGATCCTCGGCTTCCCGGTGGGCTTCGTCGGGGCTGCCGAGTCCAAGGCGATGCTCGCCGCCGACAGCCGCGGCGTGCCGTTCGTGATCGTGCAAGGCCGCCGCGGTGGCAGCGCCATGGCCGCCGCCGCAGTCAATGCCCTGGCCACGGAGATCGAATGATGCACGTGCGTGGACGTTTGCTGGGGTTGGGCGTGGGCCCGGGCGACCCGGAGCTGATCACGGTCAAGGCCCTGCGCCTGTTGCGCGAATCGGCCGTGGTGGCGTATTTCGTGGCCAAGGGCAAGAAAGGCAATGCGTTCGGTATCATCGAAGGGCATTTGCAGGCCAGCCAGGTATTGCTGCCACTGGTTTACCCGGTGACCACCGAAGCCCTGCCGGCCCCGCTGTCCTACGAGCAGGTGATCAGCGAGTTCTACGACGAGGCCAGCGCACAGGTCGCTGACCACCTGGATGCCGGGCGCGACGTGGCCGTGATCTGCGAAGGCGATCCGTTCTTCTATGGCTCTTACATGTACCTGCACGATCGCCTGGCCGACCGCTACGAGGCGCAGGTGATTCCCGGCGTCTGTTCGATGCTCGGTGGCGCGTCGGTGCTCGGTGTACCGCTGGTGTACCGCAATCAGAGCCTGTCGGTGCTGTCCGGGGTATTGCCCCACGACGACCTCAAGCGGCGCCTGGCCGATGCCGATGCCGCGGTGATCATGAAGCTGGGGCGCAATTTTCCCAAGGTGCGTGCAGTGCTCGGCGAGCTGGGCCTGGCTGAGCGTGCGCTGTATGTCGAGCGCGCGACCATGGCCAACCAGAAAATCGTCGCCCTGGACGCTGTCGACCCGATGTCATCGCCGTATTTTTCGTTGATCGTGGTACCGGGCGAACGGTGGCAAGGCTGATGACCACGTTCGCACCCGCCATCATCCTCCTGGGCCAGGGCAGCCTGGCCACGGCGCGCAGGATTCAACAACGCTATCCCCACGCCTCGATCCATGGTCTGGCCGAGCGCGTGCCAGGCGCCGACCAGGTGTACGCCGATTTCGGTGAGCACCTGCGCCAGCTCTATCAACAGGACGTGGCGTTGATCGTGCTGTGCGCGGCCGGCATCGTCATCCGTAGCCTGGCGCCGGTGCTGGCGCAGAAGGGTAGCGAGCCGCCAGTGCTGGCGGTGGCCGAAGACGGGAGTGCCGTGGTGCCCCTGCTCGGCGGGCTCAGCGGCGTCAATCGCATCGCCCGCGAGCTGGCCGCGGCATTCGAGGTCAGCCCGGCCATTACCACCAGCGGTGAATTGCGCTTTGGCACGTGCCTGCTCAACCCGCCGGCAGGTTATGCGCTGGCCGACCTCGAACTCGGCAAGCGCTTCGTCTCGGACCTGCTGGCCGGCCACAGTGTGCGCATCGAAGGCCAGGCACCCTGGCTGGACGCCGCGCGGCTGCCCGAAGCGGCCACGGCCGAACGGGCTATTCATGTCGGCCACACCGCGCGTGCGCCGGCGCCCAACGAATTGGTGATCTACCCGCGCAGCGTGGTGGTCGCCCTCGAACCGACCGGCGAGCCCCTGGCCGATGCTGTCCGCGCGGCGTTCCACCAGGCGCAGATCGCCTTGCCGGCACTGGCCTGCCTGGTGGCCGATGCGTGCCACATGGCCGATGCCGACGTGCAGGCGGCCGCGCTTGAACTGGATGTGCCGCTGCGTTTTATCGACGCCAGCGGTTCACTGGGCGACCTGGCAGCCCGGGCCGCCGGTCCGCACGCCCCGGTGATCGACGCCACGCCGCACCTGGCCATTGCCGTGGCCGCCACGCCGGTGGACCCGTTGGCCATCGGTCGGCCACGCGGTCGCCTGGCGGTGATCGGCCTGGGGCCGGGCGCCGCCGAGCTGATGGTGCCGGCGGTCAAGAGCGAGCTGGCCCGGGCCACCGATGTGCTCGGCTACGAAACCTACGTGCGCATGGCCGGGCCGTTTCGAGCGGACCAGGTGCTGCACTGCACCGACAACCGCGAGGAAATGCAGCGCGCCCGGCACGCCTTCGAACTGGCGGCGCAGGGGCGCTCGGTGGTGGTGGTGTCGTCGGGCGATCCCGGTGTGTTCGCCATGGCCGCCGCCGTGCTCGAAGCCTTGCACGAGAGCGATCGGCCGGACTGGCACAGCGTCGACCTGCAAATGTTGCCCGGCGTGTCGGCGTCGCTGGCCACGGCGGCCGTGGCGGGTGCGCCGCTGGGGCACGATTTCTGCGTGATGTCGCTGTCGGACAACCTCAAGCCCTGGGCGGTGATCGAAAAGCGCCTGGACCTTGCCGCCCAGGCGGACCTGGCGCTGGCCTTCTACAACCCCATCTCGCGGGCGCGACCCTGGCAACTGGGCCGTGCCCTGGACATCGTCGGCCAGCATCGCACGGCCGACACCCCCGTGGTGCTGGGGCGGGACATCGGTCGTCCCGGTGCGCGGTTGACGGTCACCACGCTGGGCGAGTTGAGCGCCGATCAGGTGGACATGCGCACCATGGTGCTGATCGGCTCTTCGACCACCTGCGTGTTCGCGCGCGCAGGGGGCGGACGCTGGGTCTACACGCCGCGCTGGTACGGTCAGAAGCCCTGAGGCGACGGCCGGCGGTCAATACTCCGCAGCGTCCAGGCCATTCACGGGGGCCGACACGGTCGGCACGGGCGCCGGGGTGATCAGGTTGGCGTACTCTTCGATGATGCGCATGATCGCCTCCGGCGGCTCGCAGGCCTTGAACTCCATGCGGATCTGCACTTCATCGGGGTCGCGGGCGTGGCCCTGGCGCTTGATGCTGCCGAAGGTCACGAAGAATCGCTCGGCGTCCAGGTCGCCACCGGGCAGGTCGCGCCGCGCTTCCTGGAGTTCGGTGCCGTGCATGCGCACGGACAGGTCGATCGCCATCTTGTCCAGCGTCAGCCCCTTGGGCGCGACCAGGGCAATGAGCGGGACATTGATCACGTGCTGTTCGGTCAGGGCCACCTCGACCATTTTGGCTTTCATCGGTGCGCCCAGTTGCTGGCTATCGTAGTCGAAGAACTGGTCGAAGAGTTTGATGTATTGCTGGGCCATCAAGTGGTGCGTGGAGGCGGCCGCTGAATGCAGTCCGCGAACGATGTGGCTCAAATCACTGGCCGACATAGGCTGTTTGGGGCGAGAAAAGAAAGCCAAGGTCATCTCCTGATGCAAGCGTGGGAGGCCCGGCTCGCAAGCCGGGCGGGGGCACTACAGGGGGTGCGGGCAGCGGCGGGCGCTTACGGGTTAGGCGTTGGCTGAGGCGTTGGCGCAGGCGCAGGGTCTGTGCCCACGGTCGGGCCGGCCAGCACGCCATCGGTCGGCATCTGGTCATTCGCGGTGGCTTGGACCGAAGGCATCATCACGGGTTTGGTCGCGGCATCGGTCAGGAAATCAATGACGCGCATCAGTGCTTCGGGCGGTGCCTGGCGAGCGACCCGGGTATGGATCGCGTAGCGGGCGCGGGTGTCGGTCTTGCGCGTCTGGGCGGACTTGTGGCTGGCGGCGCCCTTGGCGGTCACGCTGAACGGCCCCCAGCCCAGCGAGGCTTCGAGGCTGCCTGATACGTCGGTCGAGGAGTTGCTCTCGGCCATCTGGCTGATGGTCAGCTCGAAGTCGATGGTGCCTTCTTCGATCGCGATGTTGGGGTGAGTCACGGCGGCCAGCAGCGGCACGCGCATGGTCTTGCTGACGGTGCCCTTGAACACGCCTTGTTCGTCGACCAGGGTTTCGTCGTAGTCGAACTGCACGCTGACGGCCTTGCCGTCCTGGATGCAAACGCCCATCAGGAAGTCTGCGTACGCCTTGCTGGCCGATACCTGGGCCTGAATCATGGCCATCAGCGGGCCAGTGATCATTTTGTCCAGTGGCAACGCGGCAATCACGCCGCCTACCAGGCCTTTGTCGATGTCTGTCATTTCAATGTCCTTTTGATGAGTGAACAGAACGCTGAGGTTAGCCAGGGGCGGCGACCGGCATCAGCGGGAAATGATGTCCGGTCAGCCGACATTGGCGGCCGCTCACACCCGTCGCGTATCGAGGGGGAGCTGTTACCGCCTGCCAAGGCGCACCGCACAGGAGTGCACTGCGAGCTCTTGAACAGGAGAGCACTCATGGCTCGCAACGCAATAGATATGGACTTCATCGCACGTCTGGAAGGGGGGTCGATGACCCGAGGTTATGTCCCGGACGCCATGAACAGCCGCAGTGGGGTGACCATTGCGACGGGTTTCGATCTCGGCCAACGCCACATGGCCGATTTGCAGGGCCTGCACTTGCCTGACGCCTTGTGCCAGCGCCTGGCACCTTATCTGGGGCTGACCGGCAGCTCGGCGCTGGCCACACTCAAGGCCACGCCCCTGGAAATCTCCCGGGACGAAGCCCTGGCGATCGACAGCGCCTACAAGGCCCCCTTCATCCAGCAATTGCAGGAACAGTATTCACGCACCGCCAATGCTGCTTTCGCCGACCTGCCGGCCGCCTGCCAGACCGTGATCGCCTCGGTGGCGTTCCAGTACGGCCACCTGGCCAAGCGTACGCCGAAGTTCTGGGGTCAGGTCGTGGCGCGGGATTGGGCGGCCGCGGTCGACAATCTGCGTCACTTCGGCGACCGCTACGCCGGCCGCCGTCGCCAGGAAGCCGACTTGCTGGCCAGCGTGCTTTAGACGCTGAAGCTCATCGGCAGGGCATGGCCGTCAACAGGCTCACGGTGCCGACATCGCTGTCCGGGTCGACCGACGTCGACGCGGGCAGCGTGCGCAGGTCGACGTCCACGCAGATGGCCGATACCGGCGCGCTGTCCAGCGTACCGACCGGTTGCTTGAAATCATGGCGGAACACGGCTCGGGTGGTTTGATGCGCGGTCACGGCATCCGGTGCGGAGAGGACGGTGTTGACCATCGCCGGCAGCCCTTCTTGAGGCACGGTAAAGAAGCCTGGCTGCCGGCTGTCGAAGTAACCGGCATCGCGTGTCCTCTTCCACAGCTGTTGCCACTGGCTGCTACCGGCCTGGCTGGCCAGTACCGCGCCATATGCCTTGAGCACGTGGATTTCGGTCGAATCGGTCTGCAGGGCCTGCGCGGGGCTGCACGAGAAGATAAGCAGGCTGAGGGCAGAAGCGGCAAGCAATGATCGGGACATAAGGCTCTCCATGAACGTCCGTGCCGGAATGGCGGCCCCATGCTTTCAGTAATACGCCCTGCAACGCAGGCGGAAACGTTCACGGTGGGGCCAGCGATCCGGCCACGGGCGCTATTTCCCGCTGATAGCGCCAGCGCCAGGGCTCTAGATTGGGGCTACATGACCGGCGACAAGCGCTGGGGGCAAACGGAGATTTACCCATGGAACTGGACACCAACACACTCACCAACACGCTGCGCACGGCCATCCGCGACTACGTGATCGGCCAATACCCGGCTTTTCGGTCGGCACCTTCGATGTCGTTGGCGGCCTCACAGGACGCGCCTGATGGCGTGATGCAGGACGAGCCGATCGCGGCTGACTCGGACAGTGCGGCCGTGGTGAACGACGGCATCATTTCGTTCGTCAAGGGCATGTCAGCGCAGAACCGCTCGGATGTCGAAAAGTTGTATCTGCATGCCAGCCTGGTGGCCAACAAAAAATTCCCCAACCTGGATCAGGGCGAGGAGCGCCACGGGCTGTTTTGCAAAGTCCTGCAGGACACCGGTTGGCTGATCACCGACACCAGCTATCGCCGCCTGGAAAAAACCGATAGCAGTTTCACGATGGATCACGTCGCACTGGACATCATTGAGTCGGCAATCTCGTCGGCTACGTTGCCGGTATCCAATACCCTCAAGTTACTGCAAATCGCCAAAGGCTCGGTCGCTGCGCTGAAAGAAAACCAGGCGCCACTGGGGCTTTTCCAGAGCAGCACGGTCAAGCCTGAAGGCGGCAATTTCTCTGTCGGCGCCTGCCTGGAGACCGATGAAGGTGAAATCGTGATGGTGTTGGGCAGCATCTACTTCATGTCGACCATCACCACCACCGACGTGTTGTTCACGCACTGGAACAGCACGGATGTGAAGGTGTTCTTCGGCAGCACCCTGCTGCGCTTGAACACTGAACTTGCCGAACTGGGGCGCGATGCGCTGGCATACAAGCTCAGAGACCACGTCGCCGACTCCATCGCCAAGTACGAGATTTGAGCGTCGAGGGCGCCAGAGCGGTCAGCCCTGGCGCCTGTCCACTGTTTGCCTGCACCGGCAGTCGATCTGCCGGCTGCAACACGGAGTCATGACCATGGCAATTTCCCTTCTCGACCTGTCGAGCCCAGACCGAATCATCGAATTCATCAACACTCATCCACTGCCGCCTGTAACTGTTCCCCAATCCCTTCTGACCACCAGCTCGCTGCCAGATGATTTCGATGCCGCCGTGGTGGGCAGCAGCTTGATGTCTTTTGCCCGCGGCCTGCTGCCGCAGCAGCGCAAGGACCTGTCCATGTGCAATCTGTATGCGCAGCAAACGGCGTGCATGAAGGATTACGCTCCACAGCTCGACTGGTTCGAACGCTACAAGCAACTGTTGCTGGCGTTTGGTACGGCAGAGGCTGAAACGCTTGAGGTGCGCCGCCCGGCACCGGGCTCCGGCATGCGCGATGAAGTCCAGTCCGTGATCGCGCAGGCGGGTGAAGAGTACGGCGAACTGACGCGTCGAGCGCTGGCCTCGCTGGAAGACGACCGCCCTGCCCAGGTGCTGTTCGAGCAGGAGTCCAAGTACTCCGAAGGCAGCCAGTTTCAAGTGTTACCGTGCACGGGCGAGGAAGAGGGGGTCGTCAACATCGCCTTGTATCACCGCGAGTTCATTTATGAGCCCGAAACCCCCTGGTGGTGGTGGGGAGGGAAAAAGGCCCAGTTGACCGGCCTCAAGGAAAGGCTGTGCGTCGTGCCATTCCGGATCGATTTTTTCGAAGGGTACCGTCCGCATTTGCAAGCGCGGGTCAAAGACCACATTCAAAGCAAAATCGCCCTGCTTGATATCGGCAGTTGAGGGCTGACGGGCACGGTCCTTAGGTTCGCTGACTGGGTGGGCCGCCCATGCGATGCTTGAAAACAGAGCAGGGTGAGTGTCTTCTGGGTAGGTCTGCCCACCCTTGGCAGGGAATCATTATCCGCTGATACAGGCCGTTTGCTTGCCTTAATTTGGACTCGTCGAATACACGACATGCACAATTAAGGATTCAACATGGACTTCACCAGTTCCCTTACTGCTTCGGCCTACCTTGAAACGCTTGCGCTGCCGAACGAAGCACCTCGGATAAACAGTCTTCTCGATACCCCGGTCGAGACCAGCGCCGCTATCGCCGAAGACCAGGCCGCGCTCGGCGCTGTGGTCAAAGATTCGGTCATATCCTACGTAAAGGATCTGCCCCCTGCCCTCAGGCAGGCGGTGATGGATTCCACGTTGGCGGCCCAGCTCGATGCGGATGCCCGCTTCCCCGACCAGCAGAAAGATGCCCGGCAGTGGTACGACCGCTACATGACAACGTTGGCTGTCAGTGGCTTTGGGACGGTCAGTTCGCGTTATCAGACCTACAGCCCGCGCTCGACCGAGGTTGAACTCAACAGTGTCGTGCTAGAGATCATCGAGGCGGCTGCAGGGCCGAACAAGGCCGCTCTCCTGAGCTTGGCCGGCAACGCGCTGGAGGCGCTCAAAGGCGATACGCAGGCGCTGAACAAAATGGAGTCGAAGAAACATGACTCCACCGTTGGCGGTTTCCAGATCATGCCTGCACTGTATGCGGAAAATGGCAACGCGATCGTGATGCTGGCCTGTATGCAGATTCATCGTAAAGAGAGCAGCGGCGGGTTCTGGTTTGTCAAATGGAAGCGCTCCGACGTCACGATCTACCGTGCAGCTGATGCGGTGGAGTTGAACGCCGAGCACTACGATATGCGTGCGAAGGGATTGATCCAGGACTTCTTATACGCTTCGGCAGGTGACTACCTGAGCAAACTGAAAATGCCAGAGAACCTTTAATCATGCCCTGTCTCCGGTGGTGACCAGGCTCGGCATTTGCCGTCACCAGCGGAGCATTTTCATGCCCTAGCCCGTTCAGGAAATCAGCATGCCAATTAACCATGACGATGCGTTTATAGACGGACACCAACTTGTCTTTTTTTTACCGTCGGTCTCAGCAACGCATCGAAGCGACGTGATCGATACCTTACTTGCCGCACAGTTGATGGCCACTCAAAAAGCGCAGGAAAATGTATACCCCTGGGCGGGGTACACAGGGATCCTGGGCAGGCTGGGTTGGCGACTCACGCAGTCGTGGCCGGAATTGTGCTGTGAGCGCCTGGCACCCTCCAGCACTGTGCAGGCTTTTGTGAATCAATTTGCAGCCAAGCGCTTCCAGCCATCGACCGTCGGCCAAATCAGGGCCGGCATGGACTGTCTGGCAGCGCTGCCCTGCAATACACCCATCGATACAAAGCTCAGGCAAGCCTGGCTGTCAGAGGCGGCGCCTTGTGAAGCAGACGAACTGCAAGCCCCCCACGAAATCCGGCTTCGGCTGGCAGCCGTTGGCGAAGACGACGGCCTGACTCAGCTCCACGCCCGCCTGCTGATCAACCGGCACCCCGGCCCGAACTGGCTGACGCAAGACATGCCCGAATCTGTCATTGAGTCGGTCCACATCCGCGCGCAGCACTTCACGTTCAACAAGCGAGTGTATGAGCGCTTGCGGCCCATGATAGAGCCACAACTCGAGCCCCTGCGCACCACGCACATCACCCCGATGGCGGGCGCCGAAGCCCGCGAGCAAAAACCCGACGCCCCCATACAAACCTTTTTCCCCGGCTAGTCAGCAGGTTCATGGCGACGGGCCGTATGAAACCTAGCGCTGCAGGGTGGCGCGGACCCGGTCGCGGTGGGCGACCCAGTGTTCGACCAGCTCGCGCAATTGCGACAGCTCGACCGGCTTAGCCATGTGGCCGTCCATGCCGGCCTGGCGGGCGCGATCCTTGTGTTCGCTGAGGATGTGGGCCGTCAACGCTACCACCGGCGTGCGCTGGCGCTGGTTGCCCACCTCCCACGCGCGCAATTGTTGGGTGGCCGAGAAGCCGTCGAGAATCGGCATTTCACAGTCCATCAGCACCAGGTCGTAACGCTGGGCTTTCATCGCCTGCAGGGCTTCTTCGCCATTGCTGGCGGTGTCCGGGCTGAGGTTGAGCTTGCCCAGCATGCCGCGAATGACCTTGGTGGAAATGGAATTGTCCTCGGCGACCAGAATGCGGAAATCCACCGGCACGTCCACCGGTACCGTGGCGGCCGGGGCCGGGCTGTAGCCCTCGGCCTTGCCGCGTTGGCTGAGTTCGTCGGCCAGCGTGGTCTTGAGCGTATAGCCTGCCACCGGTTTGGCGAGGATGCGCTTGATACCGGCATTGCGTGCAATCACCTTGGTCGGTGCATTGCTGATGCCGGTGAGCATGATCAGCAGGATGTCGTGGTTCAGGCTCGGGTCTTCCTTGATCTTCGCCGCCAGTTGCATGCCGGTCATGCCGGGCATGTTCTGATCCAGCAGCACCACATCGAAGTAATCGCGCAGGTGCGCCTTGGTGCGCAGCAGGGCCAGGGCCTCCTTGCCCGACGGCACGGCGCTGACGCTCAAGCCCCAGGCACTGCACTGTTGCACCAGCACCTTGCGGCAGGTTTCGTTGTCATCGACCACCAGCACCCGCGCGCCCTGCAACGGGCCGTCGAGGTCGGCCGGCGGCTGTTCCAGGCGCAGCGGGTCCAGGGGCAGGGTCAGCCACAGGGTACTGCCGTGGCCGTCGCCGCTCTTGATGCCGAATTCGCCTTGCATCAGCAGGGTCAACTGGCGTGCGATCACTAGGCCCAGGTGGCTGCCCGGGCGGTCACCGGCCAGCAGGTTCTTGCTGTGCAGCTCAGTGTGCAGCAACGCCTCGCGTTCCTTCGGCGGGATGGCTTCGCCGCTGTCCTGCACGGCGATGCGCAGGCGCGGGCTGCCGCCACGCTGGTCGACGGCCACCACCAGCAGGATTTCGCCCTGGTCGGTTTTCTTCACGGCATTGTCGAGCAGGGCCAGCAGGGTCTGACGCAGGCGGGTCGGGTCGCCACTGATGACCTGGGGCACCTGCGGCTGGGTGAAGCTGATCAGTTCGACGTTCTGCTGTTCCGCCTTGGACCGGAAGATACTGAGGCAGTCTTCGATCAGCGCATTGAGGTCGAACTGCACGTCATCCAGCTCGATCTGGCCGGATTCGATGCGCGAGATGTCGAGAATTTCGTTGATCAGGCTGAGCAGCTCGTTACCGGCGCTGTGAATCGTCTGCACGTAGTCGCGCTGCTTGACCGACAGCGGCGTGCCCAGCAGCAGTTCGGTCATGCCCAGCACACCGTTCATGGGGGTGCGAATCTCATGGCTGAGCTTGGCCAGGAACTCCGCCTTGGCATTGATCTCGGCGTTGCTGGCGGCCAGTTCGCGGCTGGCGCTGAAACGGGCCTGGACGATGCCGCGCAAGCGCAGGCTGAGGGCGATATTCAGTACGCCACCGCCGACCAGCATCATCACCAGCACACTGAAGATCATCCATTGCACCGGCGTTCGCGTCAGCATCAGCAGGGCCGGGAAGACGATCAGGCTGCCGCTGCCGCAGATCAGCATGCCGATCGCGAACATGCGCGCGGCCGGGTAGCCGTTGTACCAGTGCACGGCGCCGATGCCGATCATGCTCAGGGTGCTGAGGGCCAGCAGGCTGTAGGTGGTCAGGTTCAACGGCAGGAAATCGGAGATCAGCAGCACCCACCACAGCCCGCCCACCACCAGCATGTTGACCCTGAGCACGCGGTTCGTCGCGTCATGGTGCAGTGGCGCGAAGAACCGTTGGGTGAATGCCAGGGCGCACAGCACCCCGAGTAGTAGCGTCAGGTACGCCGCCGGCGTGCGCGAAGCGGGCCACAGGTCGACCCACGACCCGGTCAGGTTCAGCAGGATCAGCGCCGACACCAGCAGCAGGGTCTGCGCGCCGGCCAGCCACAGACTGGTGCTCGACAGGCTGAAGGCATAGCGCGTGAGGTTATGCACGATCAGCATGGCCAGGCAGCCGAGCATGATGCCGAACAGCAGCGGCTGGCGCTGGTCACCGGCCGCTTCGGCCGCTGCCTGCAGGCGAATGGTCGGGCGGATCTGGTGTTCGGACGCCAGGCGCAGGTACAAGTCCAGCGGTTGCAGGCGGGTGGGCAGGGACAGCAGGTAGTCGCTGCTGGCCAGGGTTTTGTCGTCGCTGCCGCTGCTGTTGCGACGCACCAGGGTGGGGCCGTCGAATACGAAGAGGTCAAGGCGTGCCAGGTCGGGGGCAAAGATACGCAGCATGCGCTCGTCACCCGACGGCGGCAGGCGATAGTGCAGCCACAGGGCGCCGTCGGGCTCCGAGGCATTGAGCTGGCTGAGTTCGATGGGAGCGAACTGGGCTTGATAGCGGGGCAGGCGGATGTCGTCGAGCCGCAGGCTGGCCTGTTCGTCGAATAATACCGACCAGCCGCTGCCGGTATCAGCCTGGGCAGCGGGCAGCCCGAGCAGAACCAGCAGACCGAAGGCGTAACCTATGGCAATCCTGAGCCAGCGCAAGGCGAAATCCCTTCATTGGTGAATGCCAGATTATAACCATGGGCGCTGGATAAAGCGTGCACAAGGGCCGAACGGCCCTTGTCGTCGCCAGGCGGTTACTCGCCGTTCTCCCGGGCGATGGCCCGGTAGCCGATGTCGCTGCGGTAGAAGCAGCCTTGCCAGTCGACCTTGCTCGCCAGCGCATAGGCATTGCTCTGTGCCTGGCCGACGCTGTCACCCAGGGCCGTCGCGCAGAGCACCCGACCGCCAGACGTCACCACCTGGCCATTGTCCAGCGCGGTGCCGGCGTGGAACACCTTGCCGGGCAACTGCGCGGCGGCGTCCAGGCCGCCGATGACCGCCCCTTTGGCGTAGTCGCCCGGATAGCCACCGGCAGCCAACACGATACCCAGGCTGGGGCGCGGGTCCCACTGGGCTTCGACTTTGTCCAGTGCCTCGGCGAAGGCGGCTTCGATCAGCAGCACCAGGCTCGACTGCAGGCGCAGCATCACCGGTTGCGTCTCGGGGTCCCCGAAGCGGCAGTTGAATTCGATGACCTTGGGATTGCCGGCCTTGTCGATCATCAACCCGGCGTAGAGAAAACCGGTGTACACGTTGCCTTCTTCGGCCATGCCGCGCACCGTCGGCCAGATCACCTGGTCCATGACGCGCTGGTGAACCTCATCGGTCACCACCGGGGCAGGGGAGTAGGCGCCCATGCCGCCCGTGTTGGGGCCGCTGTCGCCGTCGCCGACGCGCTTGTGGTCCTGGCTGGTGGCCATCGGCAGGACATTCTTGCCGTCCACCATGACGATGAAGCTGGCTTCCTCGCCGTCGAGGAACTCTTCGATCACCACCCGCGAACCGGCATCGCCGAAGGCATTGCCGGCGAGCATGTCGCGCACCGCGTCCTCGGCTTCCTGCAGGGTCATGGCGACGATCACGCCCTTGCCGGCCGCCAGGCCGTCGGCCTTGATGACGATCGGTGCGCCTTTTTCCTGCAGGTAGGCCAGGGCCGGCTCAATCTCGGTGAAGTTCTGGTAGTCGGCGGTGGGGATCTTGTGGCGTGCCAGGAAATCCTTGGTGAACGCTTTCGAGCCTTCCAGCTGGGCCGCGCCGGCGGTGGGGCCGAAGCAGTCCAGGCGGCGCGAGCGGAACAGGTCGACGACGCCAGCGACCAGTGGCACTTCCGGGCCGACGATGGTCAGGCTGACGTTCTGTTCGGCGAAGTCGGCCAGGCGCTCGAGTTCGAGCACGTCGATGGCGACGTTTTCGCACTTGGCCTCGGTGGCCGTGCCAGCGTTACCGGGCGCCACGAACACCTTTTGGACGCGCGGGTCCTGGGCGACTTTCCAGGCCAGGGCGTGTTCACGACCGCCACTGCCGATGATCAATACATTCATAGCGATACTCCTTAGTGGCGGAAATGACGCATGCCGGTGAAGACCATGGCAATGCCGGCCTCGTCGGCGGCAGCGATCACTTCGTTGTCACGCATCGAGCCACCTGGCTGGATCACCGCGGTGATACCGGCCTTGGCGGCGTTGTCGATGCCGTCACGGAACGGGAAGAAGGCGTCCGACGCCATGACCGCGCCCTGCACCTGCAGGCCGGCGTGCTCGGCCTTGATGGCGGCGATGCGGGCGGAGTTGACGCGGCTCATCTGGCCGGCGCCGACACCGATGGTCTGGCGATTGCGCGCATAGACGATGGCATTGGACTTGACGTACTTGGCGACCTTCCAGGCGAAGATCAGGTCATGGATTTCCTGCTCGCTGGGTGCGCGTTGCGTCACGACCTTGAGGTCATCGGCGCCGATCATGCCGATATCACGGCTCTGCACCAGCAAGCCGCCGTTGACGCGCTTGTAGTCCCAGGCCGCGGCGCGCTCGGCTGCCCACTGGCCGCAAGCCAACAGGCGTACATTGGCCTTGCCGGCCACGATGGCCCGGGCCTCGTCGCTCACGCTGGGGGCAATGATCACTTCGACGAACTGACGCTCGACGATGGCCTGGGCCGTGGCGGCGTCGAGTTCACGGTTGAAGGCGATGATGCCGCCGAAGGCCGACTCGGTGTCGGTGGCGTAGGCCAGTTCGTAGGCCTGGCGGATACCGCCTTCGGCGTCCGGGCTGACGGCCACGCCGCAGGGGTTGGCATGCTTGACGATCACGCAGGCGGGCTTGACGAAGCTCTTCACGCACTCGAGTGCAGCGTCGGTGTCGGCCACGTTGTTGAACGACAGCTCTTTGCCCTGCAACTGCACGGCCGTGGCAATGCCGACTTCGGCGGGCCTGGCTTCGACATAAAACGCCGCTTTCTGGTGCGGGTTCTCGCCGTAGCGCATTTCCTGGGCCTTGACGAACTGGGTGTTGAAGGTGCGCGGGAAGTCGCCACGGCCTTCGGTGGCCAGGGTGTCGCGCGACTGGTCGACGCTGCCGAAATAGTTGGCGATCATGCCGTCATAGGCCGAGGTGTGCTCGAAGGCCTTGAGCATCAGGTCGAACCGCTGGGCATACGTCAGGCCGCCGGCCTTGAGGTTTTCCAGAACCTGGGCGTAGTCACCGGCATTGACCACGATGGCCACGTCCTTGTGGTTCTTGGCCGCCGAGCGGACCATGGTCGGGCCGCCGATGTCGATGTTCTCGATGGCGGTCGGCAGGTCGCAGCCGGGCTTGGCCACGGTCGCCTCGAAGGGGTACAGGTTGACCGCGACCAGGTCGATCGGCTGGATGCCGTGCTCGCTCATGATGGCGTCGTCGATGCCACGGCGCCCGAGGATGCCACCGTGGATCTTCGGGTGCAGGGTTTTCACCCGGCCGTCCATCATTTCCGCGAAGCCTGTGTAGTCGGCCACTTCAACGGCCGCGACACCGTTGTCGCGCAGCAGCTTGAAGGTGCCGCCGGTGGACAGGATCTCGACACCGAGGGCTTCGAGTTCGCGAGCGAATTCAAGGATTCCGGTCTTGTCGGAAACGCTGATCAAGGCGCGGCGGATCGGCAGGCGAGTGGTCTGGTCGGTCATCTCGATTTCCATCTAGAACAAAGAGGTCAACAAAAAAGGCGAATCAATAGATCGCCTTTTTAGGTGTGGATACTGGGTTACAGCAGGTCGTACTGCTTGAGCTTCTTGCGCAGGGTGCCACGGTTCAGGCCGAGCATTTCGCTGGCCTTGGTCTGATTGCCCTTGACGTAGTTCATGACGCTTTCCAGCAAGGGCGCCTCGACTTCCGAGAGCACCAGGTTGTAGACGTCCGTGACGGCCGCGCCCTCAAGGTGGGCAAAGTAGTTGTGCAGCGCCTTCTCGACGCTGCCGCGCAAGGTCTGGCCTTCTTCGCTGGGCGTATTGAGGTGCTGTTTCAGGTTGACGTTGTCGCTCACGGGCGTTGTTCCACTCACTAATGTCTCAGTCATCATCGTCATGCAGCCACCCCCTCTGCGTCCTTTTTCCCAAGGCTCTTGTCGCGTTCGCGGAAAAACTCGCGAACGTTGGCGCATTGTTCCTGCGTCTGTTCCAAACGATTGAAGTGGCTGCGAAACTCCCGTGCGCCCGGCAGGGTGGCCAGGTACCAGCCGACATGCTTGCGGGCGATCCGCACGCCCATCACGTCACCGTAGAAAGCATGCAGTGCGGCCAGGTGTTCCAGCAAAATCCCTTCCACTTCATCCAACTGCGGTGCGGCGAGGATCTCCCCGGTGCGCAGGTAGTGCTCGATCTCGCGAAAGATCCATGGCCGCCCCTGGGCGGCACGGCCGATCAACAGGCCGTCGGCCCCGGTCGCCTGCAGCACGTACCGGGCCTTTTCAGGTGAATCGATATCGCCATTGGCGAACACCGGGATCGACACCGCCTGCTTGATGCTGGCGATGGTGTCGTACTCCGCTTCCCCGGTGTACAGGTCGGCCCGCGTTCTGCCGTGGACCGCCAGCGCGGTAATGCCGGCCTGCTCGGCAATCCGTGCAACGGTGATGCCATTCTTGTTGGAACGGTCCCAGCCGGTACGAATCTTCAGGGTGACCGGTACATCGACCGCGGCCACCACGGCCTGCAGGATCTCGGTCACCAGCGCTTCATCGCGCAGCAGGGCCGAGCCCGCTGCCTTGTTGCACACCTTTTTCGCCGGGCAGCCCATGTTGATGTCGATGATCTGGGCACCGGACTCGACATTGGCCCGCGCCGCCGCTGCCAGCATCTGTGCATCACCGCCGGCGATCTGTACCGAGCGCGGCTCGGGATCACCTTCATGGATCATGCGCAGACGCGACTTGCGGCTGTTCCACAGGCTCATGTCGCTGGTGACCATTTCCGAGACCACCAGGCCTGCGCCCAGGCGCTTGCATAACTGACGAAAGGGCTGGTCGGTGACGCCCGCCATCGGGGCGAGGATCAGCGAATTCTGCAGTGTGTAAGGGCCGATGCGTACCGCCGACATAGGTCTTCCCTGTTGTGGGGCCGGATCATGAGAGTTCGAAAAAGGGATGGCATAATACCCGCTCTCGGTGACCGGATAAAGATAGATTTGGATAAAATCTGAACAGTTTTGCCCGGTGTGCCGACGTTCGGGCTTTGCAGGCGGGGTGTTCGGCCAGCTGCAGGTGATCAGTCCGGCGAGCGGAAACTCAAGCTGTAATTGACCGCCTTCGCCCCAGGGTCGAGGATGTCCAGGGCGATGTGGATCGGGGTCTGCGGCGGCATTTCGTTCTTCCCGGCCAGGTCGCCGCTCAGGTATTCGCCCGGTTTGAAACGACGGCTGGCGATCAAGCTGCCGTTGAGGTCGGCGAAGCGCAGTTCGAGCAGCGGAAAGGGCTGCGAGAACGATGCACGATTGTAGATGATCGCGTCCACGACCAGGGCCCCGGCGAAATCGGGATGGCTGCGCACCACCAGGTTGCTGCTCTTGATCTGGCTGATGTCCACCTTGGAAGGCACCTTGCAGCCCACCAGCGCGCACCATTGCTGAATGACTGGCCGGTACTGGTCCTGCCGCGCCAGCTCGGCGAAGTGATAGGTCACGTACTGGCCCACCAACGCCAACGCCGCCGCGACCACCAGCACCGACCACAGCAAACGCTTGTGCCATGAGCTACGCGGTTGCACCCAGTCCAGGTGCGGCGGGTCGTCGTGCAGGTCGTGCAGGTGCGTGTGTTCGGCGAATCCCGGCTCGCTGCGTTGCGTGCGCGGCTTCTTGCCGGTGGCAGGACGGGGCGGCTCGGCAGCGCGGGCCGGGTCGTCGGCATCCAGCGCCGACAGCCGCTCGCGGCGCACGTTGGGCGCCCCGAGCGGTGGGTGATCGTCATCCTCGTCGTCATCGGCATGCAGCGCGGACCCGGTCGAACCTGGCGGGGTTTGCAGCAGGGTCACCGACGGCTCGGTGCGCTGCTCGACAGCCTCGGGCTCGTCCAGCGCCGGCACGCGTTCGATGACCGGTGCCGCGTGCATCGAGTCGTCCTCGTGCGCCGGCTCATCCGCGTCGTGGCGGCTGGCGCTCAGGGTGTCGATGCGCGGCGGCGCCGTGAGGTCCAGGCGCTCGAGGTCGACTTCGTTGGCGGCCCACGCTCGCTGGCTGATGGCTACCGGGCGTGCCGCGCCCCTGTCGCCCGGCACGGCGGGCATGGGGTTGCCCTCGCGGGCAGCACTTTGCTCCAGCAGTTGACGGGCGGCGTTGAACACCTGCAGGCAGGACCCACAGCGCACCACCCCGCGGGCCACGCTCAATTGATTGTGGCTGACCCGAAAACTGGTTTGGCAATGCGGGCATTGTGTGACGAAGCTATCGGTCATGCGCGGGTCCGGAGTGTGCTGACGGCCATTCTAGGTGCTCTTAGCGGCGGCGACCACTGATGCGCACCCAGCCGTCGCGATGGGCGATCGGGTCCAGCTCGAAGTCGGCGGCATAGGCCGCCGCCACTTCTTCGCCCTGCTCGGCGAGAATCCCTGACAGTGCCAGGCGCCCACCGGGCTTGACCAGGCTGGCCAACTGCGGGGCCAGGGCGACCAGTGGCCCGGCCAGGATGTTGGCGACCAGCACGTCGGCCGGCACCGCCGGCAACTGCGGCGGCAGGTACAACGCGAACCGCTCTTCTGCAATCGCGTTGCGCCCGGCATTGTCGCGCGAGGCTTCCAGCGCCTGCACGTCGATATCGGTGCCCACGGCGTGACGGGCGCCGAGCAACAGTGCGGCAATCGCCAGGATGCCCGAGCCGCAGCCGAAGTCCAGTACGTCGCAACCGTGCAGCGCCTGGCCGTCTAGCCATTCCAGGCACAGGGCGGTGGTCGGGTGCGTGCCAGTGCCGAATGCCAGGCCGGGGTCCAGCAGCAGGTTCACCGCTTCGGGTTCGGGCGCGGCATGCCAGCTTGGCACGATCCACAGGCGCTGACCGAAGCGCATGGGCTGGAAGTTGTCCATCCAGCTGCGTTCCCAGTCCTGATCTTCGATCACCTCGGCGTGGTGCTCGGGCAGGGGGGCGTCGGTCAGCAGTTGCAGGTGGGCGAAGACGGCACGAGCTTCGGTGTCGGCTTCGAACAGCGCCAGCAGGTGCGTGTGCGACCACAGCGGGGTGGTGTTGAGGTCCGGCTCGAAGATCGGCTGGTCTTCGGCGTCCATGAAGGTCACGGACACCGCGCCGACTTCCAGCAGGGCGTCTTCGTAGGTTTCGGCTTGTTCTGGGCTGATCGCCAGACGGACTTGCAGCCAGGGCATGGCGGACACCTTTCAAAATCACGGCGCAGCGTACGGCTGCGAAAGGCGGGCAGTTTACTTGACCTGGGGGCGAATGTGGATACGGCGGGGTGCGATAGGCGCCTGTGATCGGCGGCAGCCGTTGAGCCGTCGCCTCGCCAGGCGTTCGTCAGCGGGCGCCGGGTCACCGAACAGGAAGTCCCGGGGCTGGCCTTCCCGATCATGGCGGTGACCCGACGGGTTTCAGCCTCCCGTCTTGATCTGCGTCCAGGCGCGGGTGCGCATGCGCTCGGCCTTCTGCGGCAGGGGTTCGACGATGAACAGGGTCTTCTGCGCTTCGGCGGTCGGGGTCAGGTCGGTGTTGCCGCTGATGGCTTTGCTGACCAGCGGCATGGAAGGCACATTGGGGTTGGGGTAGCCGAGGAAGTCGCTGATCGGTGCGATGACCTTGGGGTCCAGCAGGTTGTTGAGAAACGCGTGGGCCTCCTCGACATTCTTCGCGCTTTTCGGAATGGCGAAGGTGTCGAACCAGATCGGCGCACCTTCCTTGGGCAGGCGCCAGTCGACGACCACGCCATTGCCGGCTTCCTTGGCCCGGTTGGCGAACTGGTAGAAGCTGCCGGAGTAACCGATCGCCACACAGATATCGCCGTTGGCAATGTCGGTCATGTATTTGGCCGAATGGAAATAGGTCACGGAAGGGCGGATCTGCTGCATCAGCTTGACGGCCTTGTCGTAGTCGGCCTGTTGCGTGCTGTTGGGCGGCAGGCCGAGGTAGTGCAGGGCAATCGGCAGGATTTCCTGTGGCGAGTCGAGCATGGCCACGCCGCATTGTTTGAGCTTGGCGATGTTCTCTGGCTTGAACAGCAGGTCCCAGCTGTCCACCGGTGCGTTTTCGCCGAGTGCCGCCTTGACCTTGGCCGGGTTGAAGCCGATCAGCACGGTGCCGTACATGTAGGGCACGCCATGCTGGTTGCCGGGGTCGTTGGTTTCCAGCAGCTTGAGCAGGGCAGGGTCGAGGTTTTTCCAGTTGGGCAGCTTGGATTTGTCCAGCGTCTGGAACACGCCGGCCTTGATCTGGGTGTCCAGAAAGCTGTTGGACGGGACCACCAGGTCGTAACCGGAGTGGCCCGTGAGCAGCTTGGCCTCCAGTGCTTCGTTGGTGTCGAACACGTCCCAGATCAGCTTGATCCCGGTGTTGGCCTGAAAGTCCTTCAGGGTCTGGGGCAGGATGTAGTCGGCCCAGTTGTAGACGCGCAGTTCGCGCTGCTCGGCCTGGGCCGGTGCGGCGGCGAGGGTCGCGCTCAATACGGCGGACGCCAGCACGGTGTAGAGTTTTTTCATCGGCGTTGCTCCCCAAGAATGGACATCCGGTACCGACGCTTTTTCAGGCGCCTTCGAAGCCTTCCAGCACATTGACGGCGTTGACGCCGATTTCTTCTACCGCGTAGCCCCCCTCCATGACAAACAGCGTCGGCTTGCCCAGCTGGGCGATCCGTTCGCCCATGCGCAGGTAGTCCGGGCTGTCGAGCTTGAATTGCGAGATCGGATCTTCCTTGAAGGTGTCCACGCCCAGCGACACCAGGATGACTTCGGCGCCAAAGGCGTCGATCCGTTTGCAGCAGTGTTCCAGCGCCGCGCTCCAGGCTTCCCAGGCGCTGCCCGCCGCCAACGGCAGATTGAGGTTGAAGCCTTCCCCGGCGCCCTCGCCGGTTTCGTCGGCATAGCCGAGGAAGAACGGGAACTCGAACCGAGGGTCACCGTGGATCGAGGTGAACAACACGTCGGGGCGGTCATAGAAAATCGACTGGGTGCCGTTGCCGTGATGATAGTCGACGTCGAGGATGGCCACTCGCTTGCAGCCCTGGTCGATGAAGGCTTGCGCGGCGATCGCCACGTTATTGAGGTAGCAGTAGCCACCCATCAGGTCGGCGGCAGCGTGATGGCCGGGCGGGCGACACAGGGCGAAAGCGCTGTTCGCCCCACAGGCGATGTGGCGTTGCCCGCTCAGGGCGACCTGGGTCGCGCTCCAGGCCGCGCGCCAGGTGCCGGCCGTGATGGGCGCGCCGCCGTCGAAGCTGTAATAGCCCAGTTGACCGTGCAGGCTGTCGGGTAGCACCGGGCGCAGGGTTCTGGCCGGCCAGGTGAATGGCAGCAGATCACCTTCGTGACCCATGGCGGCCCAGCGCCCCCACGCGCTCTTGAAAAACTCCAGGTAGCGGGCGTCGTGCACTCGCTCCACTGCGCTGCGGCCGAAATCCGCCGGCTCGATGACCTCGCCGAGGTTGCGCTGCTTTACCCGGGCCAGCACATGGTCGGCCCGCGAGGGCATTTCGAAGCAGGGCTTGAGCTGGCCGTCGATGATTTCGCAGCGTCCGTGATGCAAGTGGTGATCATCGCTATAAATCGTCAGCATCGCAGGCTCCCGGTCCGGTGGATGTCTGCAATCTTGGTCAGGGTGCCCGATCAGGGAAACATCGGCGGCGGCCAAAAAGGGATAGAAATGGCCATCGGATCGACGCCATGGCCACGGTTCATGCCTCCTCGGAATGCCGGCCGGGGCGCCTGAAACGGCTGGGTGACATGCCGCTCCAGCGCTGGAACGCGTGGCGGAAGCTGGCCGTCTCGCTATAGCCCAGCGCCTCGGCGATCGCAGCGACCGGCATGCGCTCGTGCTCCAGCAGGTGGCGGGCGTGTTCATAACGGCACTCGTCGAGCAAGGCCTGGTAGCTGGTGCCGACATCGTGCAGCTGCCGGCGCAGGGTACGGGTGGAGCAGCGCAGCTCGCGGGCCAGTTGCTCGGGGCCTGGCGAGCTGGGCAGGTGCCTAATCAGCCACTGGCGCACGCGGGAAATCAGCGCCTGCTGGCTGACAAATTCGCGGTTGAGCAAACGACAGCGCTCCAGGGTGTCGCGATGCGTCACGGCGTCGGCCAGGGGCAGTCGCTTGCGCAACCACTCGCTGGGGAAGGCGAACGCGTTGCGTGGCGCATCGAAATGCACCGGGCACTGGAAGTTGCGGGCGTACTGGTCGCGGTAAGCCGGCGCGGCGTGCTGGAACTGCACCTCGAACAACGGCAGGGGTTTGCCGAGCAGGTCTTCGCAAATCAACTTCAGCGACGCCAGGCAGAACTCGCTGTTGAAGGTCGCCAGCTCCGGGGCCTCGCAGTAATGACTGGCCTGGATCCAGGCGCGCTCGCCATCGTCATGCAGGCTCAATTCGAACAGCGTGCCCAGCAGCGCCGGAAAGCGCAGCGCCACGTCCAGCGCCGCGCCCAGTGTCGGCGCCGCCAGCAGGGTAAAGCCCAGCAGGCCATAGGAGCACACGTGCATGCGCCGGCCGAGTTCCAGCCCCAGGTCGGGGCGCCATTGCACGGCGTTGAGAAATACCCGGCGTTCCTGGCAGATGGCAATGCGCATTTCCGGGCGTTGCAGGTCCTGCAGGGCAATCGCGCTGCCGCTCAGCAAGTGCTCGGCCGTGCAGGTGCGGTCCTGGGTCAGGGTGTCCAGAGCCAGTGCCACCGCGTGCAGCGTGGTGAGATGGGAATGCAGCATGCGACGGACCTTCTACGGCAATGAGGCCGAATGCGGAGCAATAAGCATGCCCCAGGCATTTCCCGCTGCACAATCGAAAACCCCCCGCCAGTCACCTGGCGAGGGGTTTCAGGTTCACTGCGCGAGGATCACTTCTGGCTGGCCAGCTTGTGTTCCAGGTAGTGAATGTTGACGCCGCCCTTGCAGAAACCTTCATCGCGCACCAGGTCACGGTGCAACGGGATGTTGGTCTTGATACCGTCGACGATGATCTCGTCCAGGGCATTGCGCATGCGCGCCAGGGCTTCTTCGCGGTCCTTGCCGTAGGTGATCAGCTTGCCGATCAGCGAATCGTAGTTCGGCGGTACGGCGTAGCCGCTGTACAGGTGCGAGTCGACACGCACGCCATTGCCGCCGGGTGCATGGAACAGCTTGACCATGCCGGGGCTGGGAATGAATGTCTTCGGGTCTTCGGCGTTGATGCGGCACTCCAGCGAGTGACCGCGGATCACGACGTCGTCCTGGGTGAAAGACAGCTTGTTGCCAGCGGCAATGCTGAGCATTTCCTTGACGATGTCCAGGCCGGTGACCATTTCCGATACCGGGTGCTCCACCTGAACACGGGTGTTCATTTCGATGAAGTAGAAACGGCCGTTCTCGTACAGGAACTCGAACGTACCGGCACCGCGATAGCCAATCTCGATACAGGCTTTCACGCAGCGCGCGAACACTTCCTGGCGAGCGGTTTCGTCGATGTCCGGTGCCGGCGCTTCTTCCAGTACCTTCTGGTGACGGCGCTGCAGCGAGCAATCGCGATCACCCAGGTGAATGGCGTGGCCCTGGCCGTCGGACAGTACCTGCACTTCGACGTGGCGCGGGTTGGTCAGGAATTTTTCCAGGTAGACCATCGGGTTGCCGAACGCTGCACCGGCTTCGGTGCGGGTCAGCTTGGCCGAGGCGATCAGGTCTTCTTCCTTGTGCACCACACGCATGCCGCGACCACCACCGCCACCGGCGGCCTTGATGATCACCGGGTAGCCGACTTCACGGCCGATACGCAGCGCTTCGGCTTCGTCTTCAGGCAATGGGCCGTCGGAGCCCGGTACGGTCGGTACCCCGGCCTTCTTCATCGCGTCCTTGGCCGAGACCTTGTCGCCCATCAGGCGAATGGTGTCGGCCTTGGGACCGATGAAGGCAAACCCGGATTTCTCCACCTGCTCGGCGAAGTCGGCGTTTTCGGCGAGGAAGCCATAGCCAGGGTGAATCGCCGTGGCGCCGGTCACTTCGGCCGCAGCGATGATCGCCGGGATGTGCAGATAGGACAGATTGGCAGAGGCCGGACCGATGCAGACGGTTTCGTCTGCCAGGTTCAGGTGCATCAGTTCCTTGTCGGCCTTCGAGTAGACGGCAACAGTCTTGATGCCCAGCTCTTTGCAGGCACGCAGGATCCGCAGGGCAATTTCGCCGCGGTTGGCGATCAGGACTTTTTCCAACATCGCAGGCTCTCCCATGGTCAAACGATGGTGAACAGAGGCTGGTCGAACTCAACCGGCTGACCGTCTTCCACCAGGATGGATTCGATCACACCGCTGGTTTCAGCTTCGATGTGGTTCATCATTTTCATCGCTTCGACGATGCACAGGGTGTCGCCTTTCTTCACGGTCTGGCCCACTTCAACGAAGGCAGGCGAGGCAGGCGAAGATTTGCGGTAGAACGTACCGACCATGGGCGAGCGTGCCACGGTGCCATTGAGTTTCGGCGCGGCAGGCGCTTCGGCGGCCACGGGGGCGGCAGCGGCTGCAACGGGCGCAGGAGCGGCGGCCATGGGCGCCGGTGCATAGTATTGCTGTGCCGGGGTCTTGCTGTGACGGCTGATCCGTACGGATTCCTCGCCTTCACGAATTTCCAGTTCGTCGATGCCGGACTCTTCCAGCAGCTCGATCAGTTTCTTGACTTTACGAATATCCATTAATCATCAACTCCCAAGGGTCGGTCAGGGGCGTTCAGTTAGGTGTTCAAACTGTGCCGGATAGCCATTCGAGCCTAGCGCCGGGCACTGGCGTCAGGGCTGCGGATCACCCCGGCGAGCGCTGGGCATCGGCAGGGGTGACGGCGAAAATGTTCTCGACCATGCATGAATGAAAATCGCATGTCGGTGTGTGGGATGCTCACCGACAGCCATGCGTCACGTTGAGTGCTGCACCGGGCAGGAAAAACTGTCGGGTCGTCGCCATTTATTGTTCCTCTTCATCAGGTTCGCGATCGGGGCGCAGCGACTATGCCGGAAAGTGCCCTCGACTGTCCAGTTGAGCGCAATAGGCAGCACGTTGACCGACATTAGCCTAATGTTTGTGACTGACTTGCAGGTTTCGGTCATATCGCCGTGATTCGGGCGCCGGCCAGGCGTCTACGGCGCCTGATCGAGCGGGTTACGGGGGATTTTCTCGGCGAATTCGGCCGCGCCGATTTCACCGATCACCCGGGATGCTGTCACTTCGCTGCCGTTCGCTGCAAAGAACAGCAAAGCCGGTGGCCCGAACAGTTTGTAGCGGTCCAGCAGGGCGCGTTGCTCGGCGTTGCTTTCGGTCAGGTCGAAACGTACCAGGCGGTGGCCGCTTAGGCGCTCGACCACGGTGGCATCGGTCAGCACCTGATGCTCGATGACTTTGCAACTGATGCACCAGTCGGCATACCAGTCCAGCAACAAGGGTTGGCCGGCGGCCTGGGCCTGGGCCAGGCTGGCCTGCAGTTCGGCAGCGGTGGTGATGGTCTGCCAGGCGCTGGTGGTGTCACCGCTGGCCGTCGCCGTGCGCTCGCTGCCGGGCAACGGGGCCAAAGGTTTGAGGGGGTCGCCGTGACCACTGAGTGCGCCGTACCAGCAGGCCAGGGCGTAGACCAGCAAGGCCAGGCCCAGCAGTTGGGCCAGACGTTGGCGAGTGCTCTTGGCGTGGAATTCCAGTGCGCCCAGGAAGATCGCCGTTCCGGCCGCCAGCAAGCCAAT
>Ga0157371_10000281_pt1 | contig 68624 bp, 72 predicted proteins | sample C45metaG_FD_113462 | JGI IMG/M metagenome (GOLD analysis project Ga0157371, IMG submission 113462) | Corn rhizosphere microbial communities from Kellogg Biological Station, Michigan, USA - C4-5 metaG | ecosystem: Host-associated > Plants > Roots > Rhizosphere > Soil | place: USA: Michigan...
TGCCCAGGTTCCAGGTGATGGCGGCGGCGAGCAACGAGAACACCATGGCCAGTCCGTGACCGGTGTTCACATTGATCAGCAGTTCTACCGGCAGCAGGTGGACGATGGCATACGCCACGCCAACACCGCCCAGCAGCACGCCGAGGAAGTTGAACACACCGGAAAAGAACACCGCCAGATGAGGCGGCATGGCTTTGGTGTAGATAACAGTGGCCACCGCGTTAGCGGTGTCATGAAAGCCGTTGCTGAACTCGACGGCGAGGACAAAGGCCAGGGCGAGCAAGAGGCTCACAAGCACCCAAGCATCTAGTCCGCTGAATAAATCGATCATGAAGGTTTTCTGACCCGGTCATAAGGGGGCGCGATTATGCCAGAAAAGACTGCTAATCGATGCACTTGCTGCTCATCGGTAACATTCTTCAATGAATTAGTTTGTGCTGATAGCTTATGACCCAGCTTTTTTCGGGGTTTTGCAAGTCGTTGAATTATTGAGGAAAGGCCGCAGCCACAAGGGTTTCGCTCGGGACGCCGAGAGGCTTGAACGCTTGTGTGAAATATCTGAAAAGAGGGTCAGGCATGCGCCATTTGCCTCAACCGATGGTGAGGCGGCCGCTGCCCGCTTGTAGCGGGCGCGAAAGGCACCATCCCTGCAACCCGCTTTTAACAGGTGCAGATGCAGACCCTTGGAGGGATTCAGGCCGAGGCAATCATGGCTCTTCGGCTTTGAGTTCCTTTTCCATCTTTTGCAATTCCTGGCTGAACGCCTGATCCTGAACAGTGGCGCGTTTACGCCAAGGCTTGCGCTCGGGTTCGGGCTGAGCGGCGTAGGTGGTGACTTCCCCGCCGTAAACTTCCTTGTAACGTTGTTCCTGGCGCTCAAGTTCCGCGCGCAGTTCGTCTTTCGTCACAGTGCTACCTGTATGAGTTGAGATAAATTCTGGTGAAACGCGCTGCATGGATCTATCGAACACGTTTGCCGAAAGGGCATGCCGGACAAGGCATCGTTTTACGGCAGGTGAACAATACTTCCATGTTGCAGGCGGCCACGGCACCAGAGAAAAACAGCTGACGTAGCATCAGTTACCTGTTTCAGCGCGCGCGTTGGTCGAGCATATGAAATGAGCGTCAAGCGTTTGCTGCGGGCAGCGACGGTAGAGTACCGGGCTGTCGAGTGGCGGAGTCGGCACGTAAAAACCGGCCACCACTGAGATGCATTATAGCGGTCGAACCGAAGAACACTATCTCCGTAGAGTTAAAAGTAGTTCACCGTGTGTGATTGTTTTGTTAATAGCAACTTTTGCTGTAACGACGCGTCGATGAAGTCACTGGGCATCGATGTCTTTCTGGCGCCATAAAGTCGAACAAGTTACGCCAATTACAACATCGCACCTTAAAGTCCGCGCTCCAACAGGAATAAAGACATCTAGTCTCGACGTTAACATTATGGGCAGGCATTGCCCGGCGCCAATTGCGATTATCGGTCGATGGTTCGATAATCGCCCAATCTTGGCGGCCGGTGGCTTGTGTGCAGAACCGGTAGCCGCTTGTAATAGCCGCTGATCCGTGTAGGAAAGGACCTGATATGAACGATCAAATGCGCAACTCCTTCGCTTCAGTGGCACCGCCAATCGTGGCCTCGCCCGCCAAGCGCATCCAGGCCCTGACCGGCGACCCCGATTTCATGACCTCCCTGGCCCGGGGGCTCGCGGTGGTGCAAGCGTTCCAAGAGCGCAAGCGGCACCTGACGATTGCCCAGATCAGTCACCGCACGGAAATTCCCCGCGCTGCTGTGCGACGTTGCCTGCACACCCTGATCAAACTCGGCTACGCCACCACTGACGGTCGCACCTATTCGCTGCTGCCCAAGGTGTTGACCCTGGGTCATGCCTATTTATCCTCCACGCCACTGGCGGTGTCCGCCCAGCCGTATCTGGACCGCATGAGTGAGCAGCTTCACGAAGCGTGCAACATGGCGACGCTGGAGGGCGACGACATTTTGTACATCGCGCGCTCGGCCACTACTCAGCGCCTGATTTCCGTGGACCTGTCGGTGGGCGGGCGATTGCCGGCCTATTGCACCTCCATGGGCAGGATTCTTCTCGCCGCGCTGGACGACACTTCGCTGCGCGAATACCTCGACCATGCCGAATTCCAGGCCAAGACCAGCCGAACCCTGCGCACCCCCGAGGCGTTGCTCGAATGCCTGCAAGAGGTGCGGCAGCAAGGCTGGTGCATTGTCGATCAGGAACTGGAGCAAGGCCTGCGTTCCATTGCCGTTCCGGTGTACGACGCTTCCGGTCAGGTCGTGGCCGCGCTGAACGTCAGCACCCACGCCGGGCGGGTCAGCCGCAATGAACTGGAGCAACGTTTCCTGCCTGGTTTGCTGAGCGCCAGCCGCGACCTCAGCGCGCAACTGTTTGCCTGAGCCTTCTTCTAAGCTGTTCGATAAACGCACAGAGTCGCGTTTATCGAATTGACGCTGTTTCCCCGGGATCATTACTGTCGCGGCAGCGCCAGCCTTGGCTGGCACCTGTCCGACTGCGTTCTTGCGTGGAATAAAAATAATGAACCAGCCTCAGTCTGCTGTAGGAAACTGCCTCGACGTGCAGTCCTTCATCAATGCTCAACCCATTTCGCGCTACCAGTGGCGAGTGGTGATCCTTTGTTTTCTGATCGTCTTTCTCGATGGCCTCGACACGGCGGCGATGGGCTTCATCGCACCGGCCCTGTCCCAGGATTGGGGCATCGACCGCGCCAGTCTCGGCCCGGTGATGAGTGCCGCGTTGATCGGCATGGTCTTTGGCGCACTGGGTTCCGGTCCGTTGGCTGACCGCTTCGGGCGAAAAGTCGTACTGGTCGGCGCGGTATTGCTGTTCGGCGTCTTCAGCCTGGCGTCGGCCTACAGCACCAACGTTGATCAATTGCTGGTGCTGCGATTCCTGACCGGCCTGGGTCTGGGCGCCGGCATGCCAAACGCCACGACGTTGTTGTCGGAATACACCCCGGAGCGCAAAAAATCCCTGCTGGTGACCAGCATGTTCTGCGGCTTCAACCTCGGCATGGCCGGCGGCGGGTTTATCTCGGCCAAACTGATTCCTGCATTCGGCTGGCACAGCCTGCTGTTGATCGGCGGGGTTCTGCCGCTGATCCTCGCCGTCGTATTGCTGTTCTGGTTGCCGGAATCGGCGCGTTACCTGGTCGTGCGCAATCGCGGCACCGACAAAGTGCGCAAGACCCTGGCCCCCATTGATCCGACCGTCGTCGCTCAGGCATCGAGTTTCAGCGTGCCGGAACAAAAAACCGTGAAGGCGCGCAACGTGTTCGCGGTGATCTTCTCCGGCACCTACAGCACCGGCACCTTGTTGCTGTGGCTGACCTACTTCATGGGCCTGGTGATCGTTTACCTGTTGACCAGCTGGCTGCCGACGCTGATGCGCGACAGCGGCGCGAGCATGGAGCAAGCGGCGTTCATTGGTGCGTTGTTCCAGTTTGGCGGCGTGTTGAGCGCCGTGGGTGTGGGATGGGCGATGGACCGGTTCAATCCGCACAAGGTCATCGGCATTTTCTACCTGCTGGCCGGGGTGTTTGCCTACGCGGTAGGGCAGAGCCTGGGCAACATCACGCTCCTGGCGACGTTGGTACTGGTGGCGGGGATGTGCGTCAACGGCGCGCAGTCGGCGATGCCTTCGCTGGCAGCGCGGTTTTACCCGACGCAAGGGCGGGCGACCGGCGTCTCGTGGATGCTGGGGATTGGTCGTTTCGGCGCGATCCTCGGGGCCTGGATGGGCGCGACGCTGCTGGGGCTGGGCTGGAATTTCGAGCAGGTGCTGACGGCGCTGGTGATTCCCGCAGCCGTGGCGACCACCGCCGTGGTGATCAAGGGCATGGTCAGTCATGCGGACGCGACCTGACATTCCTCCAATGATCGTTCCCACGTCGAGGCGTCGAACCGTCCGCGTGGGAATGCCTCAAATGGGCGCTCTGCCTCCGCTTTTGGGACGCGAAGCGTCCCGGGCTACATTCCCACGCAGAGCGTGTGAACGATCAAGTCGACGATCGGTAGCCAAACAACAATCTGTTCGATAAACGAACACTCAGTCGATTATCGGATTGTTTGACGTTTTGAGCAGGCTTAATCTTCAGTCATTCCGGCGCAGCGCATCGCGCCTTTTTCTTCCACTGTCGGTTAATAAAAACGGGAGCCTGCCCCATGGCTGAAATCCTTTCGCTGCACGACGCGGTGAAGCAATTCGTTAACGACGGCGATACCGTCGCGCTCGAAGGCTTCACTCACTTGATCCCTACGGCGGCGGGTCATGAAATCATTCGTCAGGGCAAGAAAGATCTGACGCTGGTGCGAATGACGCCTGACCTGATCTACGACCAGTTGATCGGCGCCGGGTGTGCTCGCAAGCTGATTTTCTCCTGGGGCGGCAACCCTGGCGTCGGCTCGCTGCACCGTCTGCGTGATGCGGTCGAGAAACAGTGGCCGCATGCGCTGGAAATCGAAGAGCACAGCCACGCCGACCTGGCCAATGCCTATGTCGCGGGTGCCTCTGGCCTGCCGTTCGCGGTGCTGCGTGCTTACGCCGGCTCCGACCTGCCGAAGGTCAACCCGCTGATCAAAACCGTGACCTGCCCATTCACCGGTGAAGTGTTGGCCGCCGTGCCTTCGGTGCGCCCGGACATCACCGTGATCCACGCACAGAAAGCCGACCGCAAAGGCAACGTGCTGTTGTGGGGCATTCTCGGTGTGCAGAAAGAAGCTGCGCTGGCCGCCAAGCGTTGCATTGTTACCGTTGAAGAAATCGTCGACGACCTCAATGCACCGATGAACTCCTGCGTGCTGCCGACCTGGGCCTTGAGCGCGGTCTGCCACGTCCCTGGCGGTGCGCATCCGTCCTACGCCCACGGGTACAACGAACGCGACAACCGTTTCTACCAGGCTTGGGACCCGATTGCCCGCGACCGTGACACCTTCACCGCGTGGATCAACGAATACATCCACGGCTGCGCTGACTTCAGCGAGTTCCAGGCCAAGCTGGCCGCTGCTTCGGAGGCCAAGTAATGACTTACACCACCAATGAAATGATGACCGTCGCCGCCGCCCGCCGCCTGAAAAACGGCTCAGTGTGCTTCGTCGGCATCGGCCTGCCATCGAAAGCGGCCAACCTGGCGCGCCTGACGTCATCGCCGGATGTCGTCCTGATCTACGAATCGGGTCCGATCGGTGCCAAGCCCAGTGTATTGCCACTGTCGATTGGTGACGGCGAGCTGGCCGAAACCGCCGACACAGTCGTTCCGACCGGTGAGATTTTTCGCTATTGGCTGCAGGGCGGGCGCATTGACGTCGGTTTCCTCGGCGCCGCACAAGTCGACCGCTTCGGCAACATCAACACCACAGTGGTCGGCGATTACCACGCGCCGAAAGTCCGTCTGCCAGGGGCTGGCGGTGCGCCGGAGATCGCCGGTTCGGCTAAAAGCGTGCTGATCATCCTCAAGCAATCGGCGCGTTCCTTCGTCGACAAACTCGACTTCATTACGTCGGTCGGCCACGGCGAGGGCGGCGATTCGCGCAAGCGTCTCGGCCTGCCGGGTGCTGGCCCTGTCGGTATCATTACCGACCTGTGCATCATGGAACCGGAAGCCGGCACCCATGAATTCGTGGTCACAGCACTGCACCCGGGCGTGACCCGCGAGCAAGTGACCGCCGCCACCGGCTGGGCGATTCGCTTCGCCGAGACGGTGGAAAACACCGCCGAGCCGACCGAAGTCGAACTGAAGGCGCTCAGGGATCTGGAAGCCCGCACTGCCGCCGCCCACGGCCAAGCACCCGGAGAAGCGTGATGCGTGACGTTTATATCTGCGACGCGATTCGCACCCCCATCGGACGTTTCGGCGGTGGCCTGTCGGCGGTGCGTGCCGACGACTTGGCCGCCGTGCCGATCAAGGCGTTGATGGAGCGCAACCCGTCGGTGGACTGGAACGCGGTCGACGAAGTGTTCCTCGGCTGCGCCAACCAGGCCGGTGAAGACAACCGCAACGTGGCGCGCATGGCGCTGCTGTTGGCGGGGCTGCCGGAAACCATTCCGGGCGTGACCCTCAACCGTCTCTGCGCTTCCGGGATGGATGCCATCGGCACCGCGTTCCGCGCCATCGCCAGCGGTGAAATGGAGTTGGCGATTGCCGGTGGCGTCGAATCGATGTCCCGTGCGCCGTTCGTGATGGGCAAGGCTGACGCAGCGTTCTCGCGCAATATGAAGCTGGAAGACACCACCATCGGCTGGCGTTTCATCAATCCGTTGATGAAAGCCCAGTACGGTGTCGATGCGATGCCGCAGACCGCCGACAACGTGGCCGACGATTACCAAGTGTCCCGCGAAGATCAGGACGCTTTCGCGCTGCGCAGCCAGCAACGGACAGCCGCCGCGCAAGCTGCAGGATTTTTCGCTGAAGAAATCGTTGAAGTGCGTATTGCCCACAAGAAAGGGGAAACCGTCGTCAGTCAGGATGAGCATCCGCGCGCCGACACCACCCTGGAAACCCTGGCCAAACTGAAGCCGGTCAACGGTCCCGATAAAACGGTCACTGCCGGCAACGCATCGGGTGTGAACGATGGTGCCGCGGCGCTGATCCTGGCATCGGCCGAAGCGGTGAAAAAACACGGCCTGACTGCTCGCGCCAAAGTGCTGGGCATGGCAAGCGCCGGTGTAGCACCGCGGGTCATGGGCATCGGCCCGGTCCCGGCGGTGCGCAAGTTGACCGAGCGCCTCGGTCTGGCCGTCAGCGACTTCGACGTGATCGAACTCAACGAGGCGTTCGCCAGCCAGGGCCTGGCGGTGCTACGTGAGTTGGGGCTGGCGGATGACGCGGCTCAGGTCAACCCGAACGGTGGCGCCATTGCCTTGGGCCATCCGCTGGGCATGAGCGGTGCGCGCCTGGTGCTGACCGCGTTGCATCAGTTGGAAAAAGCCGGTGGCAAGAAAGGTCTGGCGACCATGTGCGTCGGTGTCGGCCAGGGTCTGGCCTTGGCGATCGAACGCGTCTGACGCGCAGCAGTGACAATAAGAACAGAGGAAAGTGAAATGACTGACAAGCCTGGTTACCGCCGTCCGCAGGAAGGCACCCAGCCGGACTACCTGCACCCGGCCTATCAATCCACCAACCGTCGCTCGCCGTCCAAGCCGTTGGTGTTCTTGCCCCATTCGTTGTCGGAAATCACCGGCCCGACAGTCGGTGCAGAGCGCGTCAACGAGCAGGACAACGACCTGACTGCCCAACACAAGGGCGAGCCCTTGGGCGAGCGCATCATCATTCATGGTCGTGTGCTGGATGAAAACGGTCTTCCCGTGCCGGGGATTCTGGTGGAGATCTGGCAGGCCAATGCCGCCGGTCGCTACAACCATGACCGCGACCTGCACGATGCGCCGCTGGACCCGAACTTCACCGGGACCGGCCGCACCGTGACCGACGCCGATGGCTGGTATCAATTCCAGACCATCAAGCCCGGCGCCTATCCGTGGGGCAACCACCACAATGCCTGGCGTCCGGCGCACATCCATTTCTCGCTGTTCGGACCGAGCATCCTGACGCGTCTGGTCACGCAAATGTACTTCCCGGGCGACCCGTTGCTGGCTTACGACCCGATCTATAACTGCGTGCCCGATACCAGTGCCAAAGAGCGCTTGATCGCCAGTTTCGACCTGGAAAAAACCATCCCTTCCTATGCCCTCGGTTATCGCTGGGACATCGTCTTGCGCGGCCGCGATGCCACGCCGATGGAGAAATAAGATGACGCTGACTGCGACCACGTCCCATACCGTCGGACCTTACTACCACATCGGCCTGACTTGGCTGAACCGCGAAAACCTGACCGTCGAGAACACCCTGGGCGAGCGCGTGGCAATCACCGGGCAAGTCATCGATGGCAATGGCGATATCGTCAACGACGCGATGCTGGAAATCTGGCAGGCCAATGCTGCCGGCAAGTACGACCACCCGGAAGACGATCAGGACAAACCCCTGGACCCGAATTTCGAAGGCTTTGGCCGGGTGCCGGTGGACGCCGAAGGGCGCTTCCGTTTCACCACGATCAAGCCTGGAACCGTGGAGGGTCTGAAGGGCTCGACTCAGGCGCCGCATCTGGTGGTGCTGGTGTTTGCTCGCGGGTTGGTCAAGCACCTGCTGACGCGGATTTATTTTGACGGCGAACCGGCCAATGTGGCTGATCCTCTGCTCGAATGTGTACCGGCTGACCGCCGCAGCACGTTGCTGGCGAAGCAGGATGCGAGCGGTGTTTACCAGTGGAACGTAATCCTGCAGGGCACCGACGCCGAGACGGTGTTCTTCGATTACTAACTCCAACCTGATCGCCTGATCGTTCCCACGCTCTGCGTGGGAATGCCGCCATGGACGCTCCGCGTCCACTGTGACGCGGAGCGTCACCGGATACATTCCCACGGGGACCATGGGAACGATCGGAATGTGTTGCCAATGCATCTGTGGAACGGGACTGTTGCGAAGTGTGTCTAGACTCTCACTGTCCCCATTGAGTAAAAAACAATGACAACACCTACGGCTACTCCCGTTCATTACACCGGCGAAGAGCGCAGCAAGCGGATCTTCGCCATTGTCGGTGCTTCGTCCGGCAACCTCGTGGAATGGTTCGACTTCTACGTCTATGCCTTTTGCGCGATCTATTTCGCCCCGGCCTTTTTCCCGTCCGATAACCCGACGGTGCAACTGGTCAACACGGCGGGCGTGTTCGCCGCCGGGTTCCTGATGCGGCCCATCGGCGGCTGGATTTTTGGCCGGGTGGCGGATAAGCACGGGCGCAAGAATTCGATGCTGATCTCGATTCTGATGATGTGCTTCGGTTCGTTGCTGATCGCGTGCCTGCCGACCTACAAGGACATCGGCGTCTGGGCACCGATCATGCTGTTGTTTGCGCGCTTGCTCCAGGGCCTGTCGGTGGGCGGCGAGTACGGCACCACCGCGACTTACATGAGTGAAGTGGCCCTCAAGGGCCAGCGCGGGTTCTTCGCCTCGTTCCAGTACGTGACGCTGATTGGCGGCCAACTGTTGGCGGTGTCGCTGGTGGTGATCCTGCAACAGTTCCTTACCGAAGATGACTTGCGTGCCTACGGCTGGCGTATCCCGTTTGTGGTCGGTGCGGCGGCGGCGCTGATTTCGCTGTTCCTGCGTCGTTCGCTCAAGGAAACCACCAGTAAGGAAATGCGTGAAAACAAGGACGCCGGCAGCATCGCCGCCTTGTTTCGCGATCACAAGGCAGCCTTCATCACCGTGCTCGGTTACACCGCCGGTGGCTCGCTGATTTTCTACACCTTCACGACGTACATGCAGAAGTACCTGGTGAACACCGCCGGCATGCAGGCCAAGACCGCCAGTTACATCATGACCGGCGCGCTCTTCCTTTATATGTGCATGCAACCGCTGTTCGGCATGCTCGCGGACAAGATCGGCCGTCGTAATTCCATGCTCTGGTTCGGCGCCCTCGGGACGCTGTTCACCGTGCCGATCCTGCTCAGCCTGAAAAGTGTCAGCAGTCCGTTCCTGGCCTTTGTACTGATTACCGTGGCGCTGGCGATCGTCAGTTTCTACACCTCTATCAGTGGACTGGTAAAAGCCGAGATGTTCCCGCCCGAAGTGCGTGCACTGGGTGTCGGCCTGGCGTACGCGGTGGCCAACGCGATCTTCGGCGGTTCGGCGGAATACGTGGCCCTGAGCCTCAAGGCCGGGGGGATGGAGAACTCCTTCTACTGGTACGTCACGGTGATGATGGCGGTGGCGTTCCTGTTCAGCCTGCGCTTGCCGAAACAGGCGAAATACCTGCACCACGACCTTTGATCTATTCGCGTGGGCCACATCGGCCCACGCCTTCAGGGATTGTTTATGAACCAGCGACCGGGCAATCAATTGTTCGATGCCTATTTCACTGCCCGCGACATGCGTGAAGTGTTCTGCGATCAGGGCCGGGTTCAGGCCATGCTCGATGTCGAAGCGGCATTGGCGCGAGCGCAAGCACGAGTCGGCTTGATTCCGCACACCGCTGTCGCGCCTATTGAAGCTGCCTGTCAGGCCCGGTTTTATGACTTTGCCGCGCTGGGCGAGGCGATTGCCACGGCCGGTAATTCGGCGATTCCGCTGGTCAAGGCATTGGGCAAGCACATTGCCGCCAGCGATGCCGAGGCCGAGCGTTACGTGCATTTGGGCGCCACCAGTCAGGACGTGATGGACACGGGTCTGGTGCTGCAACTGCGCCAGGCACTGGTGTTGATCGAACGAGATCTGGCGCAGCTGGGCGAAACGTTGGCGACCCAAGCGTTGCGCTACGTCGCCACACCGCTGGCTGGCCGCACCTGGTTACAACATGCGACGCCCGTCACCCTGGGCATGAAAATCGCCGGCTGGCTGGGCGCGGTCAGCCGCAGCCGACAACGGCTGCAAGAACTCAAGCCGCGCCTGTTGGTGCTGCAATTCGGCGGCGCTTCCGGGACCCTCGCGGCCCTCGGCGACCAGGCGATGCCGATTGCCGAAGCCTTGGCCAGTGAGCTGCAACTGACGTTGCCGGAGCAACCCTGGCACACCCAGCGTGATCGGCTGGCGGAGTTCGGCTCGGTGCTGGGTTTGATCGCCGGCAGCCTTGGCAAGCTCGGTCGCGACATCAGCCTGTTGATGCAGACCGAAGCGGGGGAGGTGTTCGAACCTTCGGCACCGGGCAAGGGCGGTTCCTCGACCATGCCGCACAAACGCAACCCCGTTGGCGCGGCGGTGCTGATCGGCGCGGCCACTCGCATACCCGGTTTGCTCTCGACCCTGTTCAGCGCAATGCCTCAGGAACACGAACGCAGCCTGGGCTTGTGGCATGCCGAGTGGGAAACACTGCCGGAGATTTGCTGCCTGGTGTCGGGCAGCCTGAAACAGGCGTTGCTGGTGTCTGATGCTCTGGAAGTGGACGCCGAGCGCATGGCCCGCAACCTCGACCTCACCCAGGGCCTGGTGCTCGCCGAAGCGGTGAGCATCGTCCTGGCCCAGCGGGTCGGCCGCGATACTGCACATCATTTGCTGGAGCAGTGCTGCAAGCGCGCCGTGGCGCAACAACGTCATCTGCGTGCGGTACTGGGCGAGGAACCGCAAGTGACGGCGCAGCTTTCTGCCGCTGAACTGGATCGTCTGATGGACCCCGCCAACTACCTCGGCCAGGCCCATACCTGGGTCGAGCGAGCGGTGGCTGAACATTCTGCATTGACTGCCTGAAGGAGACTGCTGTGGCTTTCGTACAACTCGCCGATGGCGAACTGCACTACCAAATTCAAGGGCCGCTCGACGCGCCCGTACTGGTGCTGTCCAACTCCCTGGGCACCGACCTGCACATGTGGGACGCGCAAATGGCGGCGTTCGCCGAGCATTTTCGCGTGCTGCGTTTCGACACCCGGGGGCACGGAAAGTCGCTGGTGACGCCGGGGCCGTACAGCATCGAGCAACTGGGGCATGACGTGCTGGCGCTGCTGGATGCGCTGAACATTGAACGCGCACATTTCTGCGGGTTGTCGATGGGCGGTTTGATCGGCCAGTGGCTGGGGATCAACGCTGGCGAACGCCTGCATAAACTGGTGGTGTGCAACACCGCCGCGAAAATCGGTGATCCGTCGGTGTGGAACCCACGGATTGAAACCGTGTTGCGTGACGGTCCGGCCGCGATGGTCGCTTTGCGCGATGCATCGATTGCGCGTTGGTTCACCGTCGATTTTGCCCAAGCCAATCCAGCGGTGGCGAAGCAGATCACCGACATGCTCGCGGCCACTTCGCCTGAAGGCTACGCGGCCAATTGCGCCGCCGTGCGCGACGCTGATTTCCGTGACCAGCTGTCCTCGATCAAGGTGCCGCTGCTGGTCATCGCCGGCACCGAAGACGCGGTCACGCCGCCGTCCGGCGGGCACTTCATTCAGGAGCATGTGCAGGGCGCCGAGTACGCCGAGTTCTACGCTGCGCACTTGTCCAACGTCCAGGCCGGCGACGCTTTCAGCGCGCGGGTGTTGGCATTTCTGGCAGGCCATTGAGGGTTTTCTTGTGGACGAGAAACAACGTTACGACGAAGGCTTGAAAGTCCGTCGCGCGGTTTTGGGCGATGCCCATGTCGACCGCAGCCTGAACGCCCTGACCGAGTTCAACTCGGAGTTCCAGGAAATGATCACCCGCCATGCGTGGGGCGACATCTGGACCCGTCCGGGCCTGCCGCGCCACACTCGCAGCCTGATCACCATGGCCATGCTGATCGGCATGAACCGCAACGAAGAACTCAAACTGCACCTGCGCGCCGCCGCCAACAACGGCGTGACTCGCGGTGAGATCAAGGAAGTGATCATGCAGAGCGCGATCTACTGCGGGATTCCGGCGGCTAACGCGACATTCCATCTGGCGGAGTCGGTGTGGGATGAGCTGGGAGTCGAGTCTCGGGAGTGATCTTCAGGTTTTGCATTGTCTGAGGTGACGCCATCGTCGGAACGCCGCCCGGAGCAAGCTCGCTCCCACAGGGGGATTCAGACGGTGGCAACAATGAAAATCCGCTTGAACGGAAACAGCGTTCGCCCATCGGGCTCATGCGGGTAATGCGCATGCACCCGCATCATGAAGTGATAGATGAAGCGCGCCTGTTCGTTATCCTTCAACGCTTGCATCACCGAGCGCAAAGCCGACACCTTGATCCAGTCGTAGATCGGCGACTTGCCATCGACGACCTGCAGCTGTTCGGTCTCCCAGATATCCAGCGTGCGGGTGATGGGCGAGAGCAACCGATAGTAATTTTCCAGCGGCAGTAATGGGCGCGCAGCCAGGTCTTCGCGCAGTTGCGGTGTGCCCAGCGGTTTGCCGTCGGGGCCGCCATCATCAAGGGTATCGAGCATCAGCTGATACCACACGGCATCCCGCCAGTCGGGCATGTGCGCCGCCAGACAGCCACCCGGATTGAGATAGCCCAGCAGGCGCGGCAGCAAGTGTTCGTGATCGTCGATGAAATGCAGTACAGCGGCGGCAAAGAGCAGATCGGCGGGTTGTTCGGGCTGCCAGCTCTGTAATTCGCACTGTTTCCACTGCGCCCTGATCGGCAGGCACCTGGCCTCAAAAAGCATTTGATCTGAACTGTCGAGCCCCATCAGTTGCGCTCGGGGCCAACGCTTGGCCAGTACTTGCGTGGCAATGCCAGTGCCACAACCCAGGTCATAGATGCGTTTGGGGTTTTCCAGGTCGACGCGGTCCAGCAGCTCGTTCACCGGTCGTTGTCGAAGCCTTGAGAATTGTTGGTAGGCCTTGGCGTCCCAGTCGGGTTTGGCATTGCTTGTTGCCTTCAGGTCGGTGCTCATGAGGTTGTCCTCTCTGGCGATTCAAAGTTGTCTTCCAATGACGTTGAGGGTTTTAAGTAAAAACCCCACACCTCTTCGCGTATCGGGCTCGCGCAACAGTTTCAGCAGTTGATAAAAGCCGGGGGGCTGCTCGTTTTCTGCATTGTCGGCTTTTGCCACACGCACGGCGTTGCTCACCGTCCAGGTGGCTGCGGTGGCGTTCTCGAAAAGCTGAGCCAGCTTTTCCACCATCGGGGCGTCCAGCAAATCGACGATGTCGCTGACCAGTGACAGCAGGTCTATCAGGTTGTCTATCCGACCACCGTCAATCAGTGGTTTGAGTTTCGCCATCAGTGCGGACTCATTGGCTACGTCCATCGCATTCACTCCTCCCTGTGCAGGGTCAAAGCATTCCACGGGCGACCGCCCAGTACAGACCGCGATTGAAGCCGTTTCTGAGCAAACCGCCGAGTTTGGTGGGCGGTGTCGGCAGAACATCGTGGCAGTAGTCATACCAAAGCGGCATTCCTGCATTCAGGCCCATTTGCGCCACGGCCTGGACTCGTCCGTCATACACGGCGAGGGTGGTGCCCAGCCGAATTTCGCCAGCGATATTGTTGGCAATCACAGGTGCCTGGTTATGGCAGGCGCCGCCAGCTTTGCTCACAGGCAGGTCGACGGTGTCACCGATGACATAGACGTTTTCCAGGCCATAGACCTTCAACGTTTATGGTTGGTCGGCAACCAACCCTCGTTGTTGGGGGCGTGTGATGCGCCACACTCCAGCACGGCGTCTACCGCCCGGATCGGTGGGGTCGCCATGAGAATGTCGAACGGTTGTTCCTCACCTTCTTCGGAATAAGCAATTTTCTTGTCGGGATCGACTCGCTTCAGGGTAAAGCCGCGCTGGAAGCGGATGTTTTTCTGCTCGAAGATACCGGGCAGAATTTCCCCGGTCGGCCGCTGAAGGAACAGACAGTTGCGCATTAATTGCGCGGTTGTCGGGTAGGTGTAGATGATTTCTACATGATCGCGTACGCCGCGTCGGCGCAGGAAATCATCCAGCATCAAAGTAGTTTCAACAGGGGCGATCCCGCATTGATGCGGCACATTCGGCGTTTGCGGGAACGACACCGTGATAAAGATGCGGCCTTTCTCGATCGTGCTCAGGCGTTGCGCCAGTTGCCGGGCAGGCTCGTACTGATAGAAATGGTCACCCGCTTTCTTCAGTCCTTCGATGCGCTCCGGCGCCGGTATGCAGCCGGTGGCAATGACTAAAAAATCATAGCCGTACTGCTTGCCGCTGCGGGTGTACAGATGTTGGCGGTTGAAATCGAAACGAGTGACTTCCTCAACGTGAAAATCGATTTCCGGACGCAGCAGTGAACGTTCCGGGCGCTTGAGTTCTTCCTTAAAAAACAGGTTGAACGCCACATACATGAAGGCAGGTTTATAGAAGTGATCGGGAGAATTGGACAGCAGTGCAATCGAGACTTCGCCGCGCAGGATTTCTGGATACAGCTTGCTGGCCAGCTGATTGGCCAACATGGTTCCACCGACGCCGCCACCGACGATAACTATTCGCTTGCTCATACCTGACCTCCGAGGTCATGGCAGCTTCGCGTACAGCATCCGGAGATAACGGAAGAAGAAAGGGGCTCCTACATCAGGGCTGGAGAATTCAACATGCTTGTTGACTGTATCTGCCAGGGTGTAAATCGCCAGTACCTACCGACAAGTGGTGAGAAGCAGGCGACCGCTTATCGCCTGCGGTCGCTGCCTGAGCCCCGTTACAAGAGGCTGATCGGATAGCTGACGATCAACCGGTTCTCGTCGAACTCGTTATTGCTGTAGTCGCGGCGCATCGTCGAGTTACGCCATTTGACGTTCAGGTCCTTGAGCGCGCCGCTTTGTACGGTGTAGCCCAGTTCGCTTTCGCGGCCCCATTCCTTGCCGTCGGTGATGTTGCCGGTGTGCACGTTGTCGCCGCTGATGTAGCGGTTCATCAGGGTCAGGCCGGGAACACCGAGGGCGACGAAGTTGTAGTCATGCCGCAGCTGCCAGGATTTTTCCCGGGCGTTGTCATAACTGGAGTTGTAGCTGTCGTTGGCCAGGGTGCCGCCGCTGGTGCCGTTGACGCGCATCCAGGCGCTGTCGCCGGTGAGTTTTTGCAGACCGACGTAAAAGGTGTTGCCACCGTACTTGGCCGAGAACAAGCCATAAAAGGTTTTGTTGTCGAGGTCGCCGGCCCGGGCACTGCCGTCGTCCTTGCCATAGAAGAAGCCGAGGTTGGCGCCCAGGGTCCAGTCGCCCAGTGGCTGGCTGTGAATCAGGTTCACGAACTGCTGGCTGTAGATGTCCTTGAGTTCGGCGTTCCACAGACCGATCTGCGTGCGCTTGTCGTTGAACACGTATTCGCCGCCCTGGAAGTTGAAGCGGTCGGAGGTGAAGGCGGGTTTTCCGGTCATCGACATGTCGCTCATGCTGCTGTCATCGCGCGGACTGTTGGCGCGGAACTGGCCGCCGTAGAGCGTCAGGCCGGTGATTTCCTTCGAGGTGATCTGGCCGCCACGGAAGGTTTGCGGCAGCGAACGGCCGTCGTCCGAGCGCAGGATCGGCAGCACTGGCATCCATTCACCGACTTTCACTTCGGTCTGCGACAGCTTGGCCTTGAACGCCACGTTGGTGCGGCCGAAGGTGTCGGCCGGACGCCCATCGTGGTCCAGCGGCAGCAACTGCGTTCCCCCCGTGCCTTTACCGCCATCGAGTTTCACCGAGTACAGGCCCAGCACATCCATGCCGAACCCGACGGTGCCTTGGGTGAACCCTGACTTGGCGTCGAGTATGAAGCTTTGTGTCCACTCTTCAGCCTTGCCTTGAGCCTTGGTCGGGTTGGTGAAATTGCGGTTGATGTAGAAGTTGCGCAGGTTCAGGTTGACCTTGGCGCCGTCGACAAACCCCGATTCCTCGGCCATGACAGGCAGGGCAGCGCTGGCCAGGGCGATGGCGATCAGGCCGGGAAAATAATACTGCGCGGTGGAAGGCGTCATGGGCGGTCTCTCTAATTGTTAGGGATGAAACAGGGCGCTGCCGCAACGTCGGAGTTGCGGACAAAGGATTCGAAGTTGTGAAAATCGGAACGGATCAGCCGGACAGGGCAAGGCGCGGTGGCATGGTGTCGAACCTGATGTTATTGGTCTTGTGGGGGCAGATGGTGAGGGGAATGAACCAGATGGTTCAATTGGCAAAAGCGGGTTTTGGGCGATTATCGAACGTATGTTTGCGTGGGTTTTTGTGATGTATACACGGGCCCCATCGCGAGCAAGCTCGCTCCCACAGGTTCAGAGGGGGTCACAAGTTTCGAGTTCGACACGGACACTTTGGGAGCAAGCTTGCTCGCGATGAGGCCAGCGCTGACAACACGGCTTTCCCGCAGACAACAAAAAGCCCACCAAAGGTGGGCTTCTTGTTTACAGCGCGATCAGAACAACTTCATCTTCGGCGCGTCTTCTTTCAGCGGTTCGACTTTCGCCGTCTGCTCATTCCAGCCACCGCCCAAGGCCTTGTACAGATTGACCGCGCTGACCAACTGCGCCAGGCGATCAGTGATCAACACTTGTTGCGCGTTGAACAGCTGACGCTGGGCGTCGAGGAAGGTAAGGTTGCTGTCGACACCAATGCGGTAACGACGCTCGGCCAGGCGGTAGTACTCCTGGTTGGCGGTGACGTTGTCACGCTGCGCCTGCAACTGGTCGGTGTAGGTCAGGCGGGCAGCCAGGCCGTCGGCGACTTCCTGGAAGGCCGTTTGAATGGATTTCTCGTAGTTCGCCACGCCGATGTCTTTCTGGATTTTCGAGTAATCCAGGCTGGCGCTCAGGCTGCCGGCGTTGAAGATCGGCAGGTTGATCTGCGGCGAAAACAGCCAGGTGCCCGAACCGCCCTTGAACAGACCGGACAAGTCCGGGCTCAGGGTACCGGCGTTGGCCGTCAGGCTGATGCTCGGGAAGAACGCAGCCCGTGCCGCACCGATGTTGGCATTGGCAGCTTTCAGGTTGTATTCGGCCTGGAGGATGTCCGGACGACGTTGCAGCAAGTCCGATGGCAGACCGGCGGGCACGTCACTCAGCAAATCTTCAGACAGCGGTTTGGCGGCTTGCAGGTTGGCCGGAAGGCCGGTGCCGAGCAGCAGCACCAGGCTGTTTTCATCCTGGGCAACCTGGCGGGTGTACTTCGCCAGTTGAACCCGAGCGGTTTCCACCGAGGTGCGCGACTGGGCCAGGTCCAGCGCCGAAGCCACGCCGACCTCGTTGCTGCGCGCGGTGAGCTTGTAGCTTTCCTCGAACGCAGCGAGGGTATCCTGGGTCACTTTCAGCAGTTCCTTGTCGGCTTGCCAGGCCAGGTAAGCGTTGGCCACGCTCGCCACCAGACTGATCTGCGTACTGCGACGACCTTCTTCGGTCGCGAAGTACTTCTGCAGCGCTTCTTCGCTGAGGCTGCGAACCCGACCGAACAGGTCGAGTTCATACGCGCTGATACCCACGGTGGCCGAGTAGGAACTGCTGATGCCCGCTTCGCCAGTCTGCGAGGCCCGTGCCGGGACGCGCTGACGGCTGCCGGTGCCATTGGCCGACACGGCCGGGTACAGGTCGGCGCGCTGGATGCGGTATTGAGCCGCGAACGCATCGATGTTCAGGGCCGCGATGCGCAGGTCACGGTTGTTTTCCAGCGCGACCTGGATCAGCTGTTGCAGCGCCGGGTCATGGAAAAACTGCTTCCAGCCTTGTTCGGCGGCAGCCTGTGCAGGCGCCTGGGCCGGCGAATACGCCGGACCTTGCGGGTATTGCGCGGCCACCGGTGCTGCGGGCTGCTGATAGTCAGGAATCAGCGAGCAGCCACCGAGCACGAACGCGGCGACGGCTAGGGAGAGTAGCGACTTGCTCATTGGCCAGCCTCTTTAGTAGGTTCAATAGCGTCATCCTGGTCGGCGATTTTGCGCTGGCCCATGGACGACACGGTGACGAAGAACAGCGGGACCCAGAAGATCGCCAGAATCGTGGCGGTGAGCATACCGCCAATTACCCCGGTACCGATCGCATGCTGGCTACCCGAGCCTGCGCCTGTGGAGATTGCCAGGGGCACCACACCAAGAACGAACGCGAGCGAGGTCATGATGATCGGTCGCAAACGCATGCGGCAGGCTTCGATCGCCGCATCGCGCAGACTGCGCCCCTGTTCATGCAGCTCCTTGGCAAATTCGACAATCAGAATGGCGTTTTTCGCCGCCAGACCGATAGTCGTCAACAGGCCCACCTGGAAGTACACGTCGTTGGACAGACCTCGCAGGCTCGTGGCCATCAGCGCACCGATGATCCCCAACGGCACGACCAACATTACCGCGATTGGAATCGACCAGCTTTCATACAGCGCCGCCAGACACAGGAACACCATCAGCAGCGATAGCGCATACAACGCTGGCGCTTGCGAGCCGGACAGGCGTTCCTCGTACGACAGACCCGTCCAGGAAATACCGACACCGGCCGGCAGTTTCTGGGCGATGGCTTCGACTTCTGCCATTGCTTCACCGGTGGAGTAGCCAGGCGCCGGGGCTCCGAGGATTTCCATCGCCTCTACACCGTTGTAACGGGCCAGTTTCGGCGAACCGTAGATCCATTCACCCTTGGCGAAGGCGGTGAACGGCACCATCGCGCCGTCGCGATTGCGCACGTACCACTTTTTCAGGTCTTCAGGGCTCATGCGTGCGCCAGGCTGGCCTTGTACGTAAACCTTCTTCACCCGACCACGGTCGATGAAGTCGTTCACATAGCTACTGCCCAATGCAATCGACAGGGTGTTGTTGATGTCGGCGATGGTAATGCCCAGTGCACTGGCCTTCTCGTCGTCGATTTCCAACTGGTATTGCGGCTCGTCGTTCAGACCGTTCGGGCGCACTTGCGACAGCACTTTGCTTTGCGCTGCCATGCCGAGGAACTGGTTGCGGGCGGCCATCAGTTTTTCGTGACCGATACCGGCGCGGTCCTGCAGGAACACGTCGAAACCGGTGGCGTTACCCAGTTCCAGAACCGCTGGTGGCGCGAATGCGAACACCATGGCGTCACGGAAGGTGAAGAAGTGCTGCTGGGCGCGGGCCGCAACCTTGAATACGTTGTTGTCGGCGTTACGCTCGCCCCACGGCCGCATCATGATGAACGCCATGCCCGAACTCTGGCCACGGCCGGCGAAGTTGAAGCCGGTCACGGTAAACACCGAGTTCACTGCATCGCCTTCACCGCCATCCTTGCTTGGACGCAGCAGGAATTCACGCATCTGGTCCACGACCACTTGGGTGCGCTGGGAAGTCGAACCGGCCGGGGTCTGCACTTGAGCGAACAGTACGCCCTGGTCTTCTTCCGGCAGGAACGCCGTTGGAATACGGGTGAACAGCCAGATCATGCCGACCAGGATCAGAAGGTACGCCAGCAAATACGGAATCTTGTTCGCAAGCATGTTGCCCACGCCACGTTCGTAGCTGCGTACGCTTCGGTCGAAGTTGCGGTTGAACCAGCCGAAAAAGCCGCGTTTCGGTACGCCGTGTTCACCTTTCGGAATGGCCTTGAGCATGGTGGCGCAAAGTGCCGGGGTGAAGATCAACGCGACCATCACAGACAGCGCCATGGCCGAAACGATGGTGATCGAGAACTGCTTGTAGATCACGCCAGTGGAACCGCTGAAGAACGCCATCGGCAGCAGTACCGCCGACAGCACCAGGGCGATACCGACCAGGGCACCCTGGATCTGCCCCATGGATTTCTTGGTGGCCTCCTTGGGTGACAGTCCTTCTTCGCTCATGACCCGTTCGACGTTTTCCACCACGACGATGGCATCGTCCACCAGCAAGCCGATGGCCAACACCATGCCGAACATGGTCAGGGTGTTGATGCTGAAACCGAACGCCGCGAGGATCCCGAATGTACCAAGCAATACCACTGGCACTGTCATCGTGGTGATGACAGTGGCGCGGAAGTTTTGCAGGAACAGGAACATCACCAGGAACACCAGCACGATCGCTTCGACCAAGGTCTCAACCACACCCTTGATCGACTCGGTCACCACGGGCGTGGTGTCGTACGGGAACACCACTTCCATCCCTTGCGGGAAGAACGGCTTGAGGCTGTCGATGGTCTTGCGCAGTGCTTTTGCGGTGTCGAGGGCGTTGGCACCGTTGGCCAGTTTCACCGCGAGACCGGAAGCCGGGGCGCCGTTGAACTGGGCGTTGATGCTGTAGTTCTCGCCACCCAGGCCGACGTCGGCGACATCTTTCAAACGAACCTGGGAACCGTCCTTGTTGACCTTGAGCAGGATTTTGTTGAATTGCTCAGCGGTCTGCAGACGGGTCTTGCCGATGATCGTCGCGTTCAGCTGCGTATCGGGCATGGCCGGCAGGCCGCCGAGCTGGCCGGACGAGATCTGCACGTTTTGTGCGGCAATGGCAGTCTTGACGTCAATCGGGGTCAGGCTGAAGTTGTTCAGCTTGGCCGGGTCGAGCCAGATACGCATGGCGTATTGCGAGCCGAACACCTGGAAGTCGCCCACGCCGGCTGTCCGCGAAATCGGGTCCTGCATGTTGGACACGATGTAGTTGGACAGGTCGTCCTTGGTCATGCTGCCGTCACGCGACACCACGCCGATCACCAGCAGGAAGTTCTTCACGGCCTTGGTGACACGGATACCTTGCTGCTGCACTTCTTGCGGCAGCAGCGGGGTGGCCAGGTTCAGTTTGTTCTGGACCTGAACCTGCGCGGTGTCGGAGTTGGTGCCTTGCTCGAAGGTCGCGGTAATCGTCATGGTGCCGTCGGAGTTACTTTCCGACGAGACATAACGCAGGTTGTCGATACCGTTGAGCTGCTGTTCGATGACCTGAACCACGGTGTCCTGCACGGTTTGTGCAGAAGCGCCCGGGTAGGCCACGGAAATGGCAATCGCCGGAGGCGCAATGCTCGGGTATTGGTTAATCGGCAGTTTGAGGATCGATAGCGCCCCGACCAGCATGATCACCAGGGCGATTACCCAGGCGAAAATCGGACGGTCGATAAAAAATTTCGACATGGTTTACTCCCCTTTGCCGCTGGAAGCCTTATCAGCTGCCTGTGCGGGGGCCGGGTTCTTTGCGCCAACGTTAGTCGCTTCACTGGCTTTGACTTCGACGCCAGGTTTGACGTATTGCAACCCTTCGGTGATCAGGCGATCACCTGCTTTCAGGCCATCCTCGATCAGCCATTGGTTGCCGACGGTGCGGCTGGCCTTGAGCTGACGCAATTCGACCTTGTTGTCCGCACCGACGACCAGTGCCGTCGGCATGCCTTTGAGGTCGCGCGTCACGCCTTGTTGCGGGGCCAGAATCGCAGCGCTGTTCACACCGGACTGCAACTGGGCGTGAACGAACATGCCCGGCAGCAAGGTGTGATCAGGGTTGGGGAACACGGCACGCAGCGTGACCGAACCAGTGGTCTGGTCAACCGAGACTTCGGAGAACTCGAGTTTGCCTTCCAGCTTGTACAGGCTGCCATCTTCGAGGGTCAGCTTGACGGCGGCGGCGGTGTCGCCGGCCTTTTGCAGACGACCGCTTTCCAGCTCACGGCGCAGCTCAAGCAGCTCGACGGACGACTGGGTGACGTCGACGTAGATCGGGTCCAGTTGCTGGATCACGGCCATCGGATCGACCTGGCCGCTGGTGACCAGTGCGCCTTCGGTCACATTCGAGCGGCCGATGCGGCCTGAGATCGGTGCGTAGACCTTGGTGTAGCGCACATTGATCTGCGCGTTTTGCAACGCGGCTTCCGACTGCAAGCGGTTGGCGACGGCTGTGTCGTATTCCTGACGGCTGACGGCTTGCTCGTTGACCAACTGCTTGTAGCGATCGGAGATCGACTTGGTCTGTTGCAGGTTGGCTTCGGCGCTTTTCAGAGTGGCTTCATAAACGGCCGGATCGATCTGATACAGCTGCTGGCCGGCCTTGACGTCGCCGCCTTCCTTGAACAGACGTTTGAGAATGATGCCGTTGACCTGAGGGCGGACTTCGGCAATGCGGAACGCGCTGGTGCGGCCTGGAAGCTCGGACGTCAGGGTGAACGCTTGAGGTTGAAGGGTGACTACGCCGACCTGAGGGGGTGGGGCGGCTTGTGCCGTCTCTTCCTTTTTGCAGCCGCTGAGCAGCGATGCCAGGGCGAGGGCAGTGACCAGAGCGGTAACAGCTGGCTTGAATTGCATGAAGATCCTCGGGTCAGGCGCGCTAGAAACGCACTAGAAATGTGAAAGGGTAAAAAATCGGTACCGGGTGGATAAGTAGCTTGCTAAGGAATATACTTACGTTCATGGTTGTTTGTAAATACCTTGGCTGCGTACCCACTCCGTTACAAAAGCCGTTCAAAGGTTGGAATTGTATGGCGGGGACGATGCCCAAGAGCGCTCGCCCCACTTTTATTCAGCGGATATTCAGGCATCGCCGAAGCATCCTGATTGAGGTTTTACTGCCATGGTCCGTCGTACCAAAGAGGAAGCTCAAGAAACCCGCAGCCAGATACTCGAAGCGGCAGAAAAAGCCTTTTTTGAAAGGGGCGTGGCGCGCACGACGCTGGCAGACATCGCGACCCTGGCCGGCGTGACCCGCGGCGCCATCTACTGGCACTTCAGTAACAAGGCCGATCTGGTGCAAGCGATGCTGGACACCTTGCAAGAGCCGCTGGATGAGATGGCCCGGGCCAGTGAAAGCGAAGATGAGCTCGATCCTCTGGGCTGCATGCGCAAGCTTCTGATTCATTTGTTTCATCAAGTTGCACTGGACCCGAAAACCCGACGCATTAATGAGATTTTGTATCATAAGTGCGAATTCACCGATGAAATGTGCGACCTGCGTCAGCAGCGCCGAGCGGTCAGCCTCGATTGCAACGTGCGAATTGCCCTGGCCTTGAGTAATGCGGTGAATCGCGGGCAAATGCCCGAGGACCTCGACACGGCCCGCGCGGCGGTCAGCCTGCACGCCTACATCGATGGCATGCTTTATCAGTGGCTGTTGGCGCCGGACAGTTTTCTATTGCACACCGACGCCGAACGTTGGGTCGATGCAGGGTTGGACATGCTGCGCTTGAGCAGCAGCCTGCGCAAATGAAACAAAATGCGTAATTGGATCCGTTCCTGTCAACCAAATAAGACAGGCCTGACCCCCATCAGCGCCAGCGCCTTTGCAATGGGGTGCTTTTATATACGCACATTCGCCAGGTTGAAAGGTAGCGAGCTACGTAATTTGTACTGATTTTGTGACGCGGTTATGAATCGGCTGAACCGTTTTACCGCCTCAGTCGCAGGAGGTCAGCACTCGCTGCACCTCCTGGCTGAGTCAGTGTTAACCGGACGGTGTATTCGCAACCATCAGCCCAAGGTGATTTCCACCTCGAAGTTAAACGGTGCCTCGTCACTCATGTGGGTGATTTTGGTTGAACAGTTGACCCGGGATGTGCCAATCGAAGTGACGGTGTTTTTTACGCTCGGTTTATGAGTTGGCGTTATCACACCGAAGGAAGTGTTCATAATCATGCCCAGATCAAAACGTACCCCGATAGTCTTGTCGCCGAAGTCTATAAACTGATTGAACATGATTTTGTTTTTCGGCCAAGGGTACGCGTAAGTGTAGGCGAACTCCGATTTGAAGGCTGTTTCTTCTTGTGGTTTAAGTTGGAACGACTCACGCTCCGATTGGCGCAGCGGCAAACTGGTTTGCGCCATATTGAACGTGTGGGAAGTGTTGTTGATGATTTTGATAATGACCCGGGTTTGTTTCGGATCTGTCTTCTGATTTCGCCACTGCTCGATCTGTTGTTCCAGGGCGAGCCTCGACTCGGTCCGGTCCAGAAAGCCAATCAGTTCGACCTTGGCCTTACCCACCAGATCATCCAGCAACGCCTGGTTTTCCTTGCTGAGCAGGAACGGTGAAAGCTGATAAAGAATGCCGATCGAGGTAGCGCTGAAGAACGAGAATATATCGCTGTAAGCGTCGGGAGTTTCGTTGTTGATGTTTTCAATATTGGTCATGTCGATTCCTTTCGATAGAAGTGTTGTAGAACAGGAGTTTGTTGTTACTTGTCGAAAGGCGAGTATCTAGGTTAGTGGTGAATATCGAAAGCGAGGGATGGTGTCTTGATGTGTTTTATTGAAGGGATTGTTGTTAGGCGATTTTATAAATAAGTTGCTGTCAGTCAGTAAGCTAAAAAGCCCCGGCTCGCGAGAGTCGGGGCTTTTTGATTTCAGCGAGTGGAACTTACAACGTTGGATAGTCGATATAACCGACCGGCCCCTTGGCATAGAACAACTCAGGACGCGCTTCATTCAGCGGCGCATCGGCCTTCAAGCGCGCCGGCAAGTCCGGGTTGGCAATGAATGGCACGCCGAAGGCGACCGCATCAGCCTTGCCGCTCGCCAGCCAGGCGTTGGCGCTGTCCTTGGTGAAGCGTTCGTTGACGATATAAGGGCCGCCAAAGGCTTCTTTGAGTTGTGGACCCAGGCTGTCGGCGCCTTCTTTCTCGCGCGAGCAAATGAACGCGATGCCGCGTTTACCCAGTTCGCGAGCGACGTAGGTGAACGTCTCGGCCAAGTTGTCGTCGCCCATGTCGTGGGAGTCGGCGCGGGGTGACAGGTGCACACCGACGCGACCTGCGCCCCAGACTTCTATGGCGGCGTCGGTCACTTCCAGCAACAGGCGAGCGCGGTTTTCCAGGGAGCCGCCGTAGTTGTCGGTGCGCTTGTTGGTGCTGCTTTGCAGGAACTGGTCGAGCAGGTAACCGTTGGCGCCGTGGATTTCCACGCCGTCGAAGCCGGCGGCCTTGGCGTTCTCGGCACCGGTGCGATACGCGTCGACGATGTCGGCGATTTCAGCGGTTTCCAGAGCACGCGGCGTCGGGTAGTCGGCCAATGGACGCACCAGGCTGACATGGCCTTTGGGCTGGATGGCGCTCGGTGCGACAGGCGCTTCACCGTTCAGGTACGACTCGTGGGATACCCGGCCAACGTGCCACAGTTGCAGGAAAATCTTGCCGCCCGCGCCGTGGATCGCCTTGGTCACGTTGGACCAGCCACGCACCTGATCGTTGGACCAGATGCCCGGGGTGTCCGGATAGCCGACGCCCATTGGTGTGACCGATGTGGCTTCGCTGAGGATCAGGCCGGCCGAGGCACGTTGTACGTAGTATTCGGCCATCAGCGCGTTCGGCACACGGCCTTCGTCGGCGCGGCAGCGGGTCAGCGGCGCCATGATGATGCGGTTGGCCAGCTCGATATCACCGAGTTTGATCGGATCGAAAATAGTCGTCATGAAGTACAACCCTCGTGAGGTAATGGTTATTTAGTGGGTAGCAGGGGCCAGTTCGGGATCGCCGCTCTGGCGGAAAGTAATCAGGGTCACCAGCAGGGCAAGCACCGCCAGTGCCGCTGCAGCGAGCGGAACGCTGGTCAAGCCATAGCCGTGGGCGATGACGCTGCCGCCGACCCAGGCTCCGAGTGCGTTGCCGATGTTGAAAGCGCCGATGTTCAGGGTCGACACCAGGTTCGGTGCGGCCTTGCCATAGGTCACCACGTTCACTTGCAGGGCGGGGACGGCGGCGAAGCACGCGGTGGCCCAGAGGAACAGGGTGATTTCGGTCGGGATCAGCGCGATGCTGGTCCAGGTCAGTACGGTGGAGATCACGGCCATCGAGATGAAGACGCCGATCAGCGTCGCGGCCATGCCTTTATCGGCCAGTTTGCCGCCGATGATGTTGCCGACGGTCAGGCCCAGGCCGATGAGCATCAGGGTCCAGGTCACGCCGCGTGGCGAGACACCGGTGACTTCGCCCAGCAGCGGCGCAACGTAGGTGAACAGCGTGAACACCGACGCGGCAAACAATGCGGTCATGCTCAACGACAACCAGATGCCGGCGCCTTTGAGGGCGCGCAATTCGGCGCGCATGTCGAGTTTCTCTTCATCGCGCTTGGCCGGCAGGAAGCGGATCAGGCCGATCAACGCGATCACACCAATCACGGTCACTGCCCAGAAGGTCGAGCGCCAGCCGGCTTGCTGACCGAGCGCGGTGCCCAGCGGAACGCCAAGGACGTTGGCCAGGGTCAGGCCGGTGAACATCAACGCCACGGCCGAAGCACGTTTGTTGGCGGGCACCAGGCCTGCCGCCACCACCGAGCCGATGCCGAAGAACGCACCGTGGCAAAGGGCGGTGACCACACGGGCAAACATCAGCACGTTGTAGTCAGTGGCCAAGGCACAGAGCAAGTTGCCAATGATGAAGATGCCCATCAACGCAACCAGTGCAGCCTTGCGCGGCAGTCTGGAGGTGGCCAGTGCCATGAACGGCGCACCGATGGCCACGCCCAGGGCGTAACCGGTCACCAGCCAGCCGGCACCGGGGATCGACACACCGAGGTCCGCCGCCACGTCGGGCAGCAAGCCCATGATGACGAACTCGGTGGTGCCGATGGCGAAGGCACTCAAGGCCAGGATGAGTAGCGAGAGGGGCATTGTCGATTCCTTGTCGGCTGACTGACGTGGGGGGGCGTTCTCAATTGGTTTTCCCAGCGTTGCGTGAAAACCTATTCAGAATGCCAGCACAGGGTCAGAGCTCTTTGCTGAAAGTGCGGAGGAATTCCTGGATGGTTTCCTCGTTGCGTTTGAAAAAGTGCCATTGGCCGACTTTGCGGCTGCTGATCAGGCCGGCGCGTTGCAGGGTCGCCAGGTGGGCAGACACCGTGGACTGCGACAAACCGCAACGTTGATCGATCTGCCCGGCGCAGACGCCGTGCTCATTGCTGTGGGTCTGGTCGGGAAATTCGACGTCCGGGTCTTTTAGCCAGTGCAGGATTTCTCGCCGTACCGGGTGTGCCAGGGCTTTTATTATTTCGTCGAGATTGAGAGTCATGGTGTGGGCTCGTGATGAGTAAAACGCTATATCGCGATAGGGCGAACTTTAAATCGTTATTTCGCGATATACAAATACGATTTGGCTCTGACCTGATCGTAATTCGGTATATCGGGTTATATCGATACGCTGCGTGTAAAAGTACAAGGAGGCAATGCTAAGCTGCGTCCATGAACTATCTCGCTCATCTGCACCTCGGTGGTCAGCGCCCCGGTCAACTGCTCGGCAGCCTGTATGGCGACTTCGTCAAAGGACGGCTGCAAGGGCAGTTCGATCCGGAAATCGAGGCGGCCATCCAGTTGCATCGCCGCATCGATGTCTATACCGACCGCCATCCGTTGGTGGACGCTGCGTTGTCGCGATTTTCTATTACGCGCCGGCGTTATGCCGGGATCGTGCTCGATGTGTTTTTCGACCATTGCCTGGCGCGGGACTGGACGCTTTACGCCGATCAGCCGCTGGAGTTATTCACCTCGGATGTGTACCGGGTGCTGTCGGCCGAGCCGCAGTTGCCGGAACGTCTGGCGCGGATCGCGCCGCACATGATGGCCAATGACTGGTTGGGTTCTTACCGGGAGTTCGAGGTGCTGGAGCAGGTATTGCGCGGGATTTCGCGGCGGCTGACCAAGCCTGAGGAACTGGCGGCAGCGATGCAGGAATTGCGAGTGCTGTATGAGCCGTTGAGCGAGGACTTTCGGTTGTTCTATCCACAACTTCAGGATTTCGCGCAGAACTATCCGACACCATAAATCCCTTGTAGGAGTGAGCCTGCTCGCGATAGCGGTCCTTCATCCAACAATGATGTCGACTGATACACCGCTATCGCGAGCAGGCTCACTCCCACAGGGAAAGGTGTTTAAGCGGCAATTGCGGGGCGCAGTGGCTCCGGTTGCGCCTGCGGAATCGCGCCAAACAGCGCCCTTTGCACTGCCTGCTGCGCCTCGAACGCCAGGGCCGCACGCTCGCGGCCTTCGCATGCGATCGGCTTGAGCAGATGAATCTCCACCTCACCCCGATCATTGGCGAACAGGCGCATCAGGTGCGAGAGCAAATCATCATCGCCAATGAACGGCGCAAGCGAATCGAGCTCACCGTTGCGCAGATAACGGATGGCCACGGGCTGCAGAGCCACTTCGGAGTCGATTGCCGCTGACAGCAAGCGACCGTGGAAGGTGCGCAACGAGCGGCCATCGGTGGTGGTGCCTTCCGGGAACATCAGCAGCGGGTGTTGTTGCTCCAGATGACGGGTCATCTGCTTGCGAATCAACTGGCTGTCACCCGAACCGCGACGTATGAACAAACTTCCCGCCTTGGCCGCCAACCAGCCGGCGACGGGCCAGGTGCGCACTTCGGCCTTGGACAGAAACGACAGCGGCGTGAGCATGCCCAGCAGTGGAATGTCGGTCCAGGACACGTGGTTGCTGACCCAGAGCATCGGCGCCTTCGGCAGCTCACCGTGGACGGTTACGCGAAAGGGCAGGGCATTGCTCAGGCGTGCCATGAAAAATCGCGACCAGCGCTGGCGACGCACCATCGAATGAGCAATCCCCAACCGCTCGAACAAGCCGAACACACTGGCCATGCTCAACCCCAGCGCGACCACCAACAGCACTCGCGCGATCCGCGCGTAAACCCGTAAGCGGCTCATCACATGGCCGCCTTGAAGTGCTTGGCGTAACGCGGGCAGAGTTCGTCGCGCTTGAGCAGGATGAACACGTCGGCGACCTGGAAATCTTCGTCCCAGCACGGCTCGCCGCAGATCTTTGCGCCCAGACGCATGTAGGCCTTGAGCAGTGGCGGCATTTCGGCGATGACGTTGGACGGGATATCTAAAGTGGGCAGCGGTTTTTTCGGCTCGGCCCGCAGGTGTTCGGTGCACAGGTAACGTTCGCGCAGGCGCTGCATGATCGCGTGGGCCTGGATGCCGCCGTCCTGCATCGGGATGCTCGCGCAACCCATCAGATAGCTGTAGCCCCCCTGATTGAGGACTTCGGCCAGTTCACCCCAGAGCACCGCGATGGTGCCGCCATTGCGGTATGCCGGGTCGACGCAGGTGCGACCGATTTCCAGGATCGGGCCCTTCAGATGAACCAGGCCATGCAGGCTGAATTCTTCTTCGCTGTAGAACTTGCCCAGGCTGCAGGCCGCCGTGTGATCGAGCAAGCGGGTAGTCGCCACCAGTCGGCCGGAGTTCAAGTCACGCACGCCGATGTGGGCGCAGTGAACATCATAATCATCCATGTCCAGACCCAGCTCGGCGCCTTTCAGCTTGGCGTTGAATTCGCCGCTGAACACGTTGAAGCGCAAGGCCTGGGCTTCCTGCAAGGCCTCGGCGCCCACCAGGCGTTCGGCTTGCAGACGGCGTTCATTGCCGGTGTCGCTGATGCGGGCGATCTGAGTCATTGCGAATCTCCGTGCGGGCTGGTCACCCGTCTTGGGTTAGAGCCAATCGACTTTCTTTATGCGGCCGTGTTGTGCAAAGTCAGGCTATGTAGCCCCGGTGTCATCGCCATGAAGCTTTGGTGATGCTTGTATGACAGTCCCCAAGGAGCCTCTTATGCCCTGGCAAAACCTGCTCGACCGCCGCGACCGAATACCCGCGAATCCGGACCTGGCGGAGGGCTTCGCAACGTTGTTGCATCAGTTGGGCACGGTCACGCCGTTTGAGTTGGCGACGGTGGGAGGGCGGTTGATGGCGACGCCGGGGCTGGCGTTTCTGGTGGGTTATCAGGCGGCGCTGCGCATGCTGTGGCCAAGCGCACCGCCGAGCCTGGGTGCGTTGTGCGCGACCGAACAACGCAGCCTGCGAGTCGCTGACATGCAAACGCGCCTGAGCGGTTTGCGCGTCAGTGGACGCAAGGATTTCGTCACCGCCGGTGATGCGGCGGACTGGCTGCTGGTTGCTGCCCGCAGCGAAGAATCCGGTGAAACTGCGCGCCTGAGTCTGGCGGTGGTCTATCCCGGTGAACCAGGCGTGCGTGTGGAAAAACTGTCGGCGATCCCGCTGATGCCGGACATCAGTCACGGTCGCTTGTTTCTGGACAACGCACTGTGCGAGTTGCTGGCGGGGGATGGCTGGGATGCCTACGTCAAACCGTTCCGCACGCTGGAAGACATTTATGTGCTGAGCGCGATGACAGCGTGGCTGTATGGCGTCGGTCACGACAGCGACTGGCCGCAGGCCTTGCAATTGCGTTTGCTGGCGCTACTGGCCGGGTGCGCTGAAGTCAGTCGGCAAGCACCGAACAATCCGGTGGGGCATATCTTGCTGGGGGGATTGTTTGCGCAGTTCGACGGGCTCAAGGCTGAGATCGATCAGGCACTGGCCGAGGGGCCGCCACACTGGGCGGCGATGTGGCTGCGGGACCAGTCCGTGATGGATCTGGCGGCGGGCGCGCGGGGCAAGCGGTTGGCCAAGGCGCTTGCTGGATCTTCGCTGAATTGACTGGCCTCATCGCGGACAAGCCCGCTCCCACAAGGATTTGTGCTGTGCGAAACGGATCATGTGGGAGCGCGCTTGCCCGCGATGGCGGCTGCAAGAGCGACACAAATTCTCGAACTGTCATCAACCTCAACTAGGCTCAGTAGGATAACCTCGCCGAGCCGCTGCCATGTCCAAAGGCTTGTCCCTGTTTTTCCTGTTTCTGCTCAGCGTGACCGCCCACGCCGAGTACTGGCCCGCCGAGCAATGGTCGACCGCTCCGGCAATCTCCGGACCGGCGCTTCAAACCCTGGAAACCTACGCCTTCCCACCTCGCGATGACGCCACCCGAAAGGGCATCCGCACCGATGCCTTGCTGGTGATCCGCGACGGCCAATTGATTTACGAACGCTACGCCGGGCCGACCACGGCCCAAACGCCGCACCTGACCTGGTCGATCAGCAAAAGCCTGATGGCCACGGTCCTCGGCGTCGCTTATGGCGAGGGCCTGTTCAAGCTCCAGGACCCGGCGCTGAAATTTTATCCGCCACTGCAAAAGCATCCGGCAATCACCATGGCCGACCTGTTGCACTGGGCCTCGGGCCTGGATTGGCAGGAGGCCTATGAATACGCCCCGTTGAAGTCTTCGGTGGTGGCCATGCTCTACACTCGGGGTCATCAGGACATGGCTGACTTTACCGCTGGACACAAGGAGTACGCCCAGCCTGGGCAGGCATTTCGTTACTCCAGCGGTGACAGCAACCTGCTGGCCGCCGCACTGAAAAACATCGTCGGCCCGGCACGTTATGCGGACTATCCGTGGACCGCACTGTTTGAGCCGCTGGGGATCCGCAAGGCCGTCTGGGAAGCCGACGCCACGGGCACGTTCGTCGCCTCGTCCTATGCCTACCTCACCGCCCGCGACCTGGCGCGAATCGGTTGGTTGATGGCGCGCGACGGTCGCTGGCGTGACCGACAACTGCTGCCCAAAGACTGGGTCGCCTTCAACCGCGAACCGTTCGCGCACTATCGTGCCCATCAGGATGACACGGTGCCCGGTGGGCAGTGGTGGCTCAATCGCGCAGCGGATGGCGCGCCCAGACCCTGGCCCGATGCCCCCGACGATACCTTCGCCGCACTGGGCCATTGGGGCCAGGCGATGTACGTGATTCCCAGCGAACACCTGGTGATCGTGCGCTACGGCGATGATCGCGACGACAGTTACCAACACAACGAATTGCTCAAGCTCGCGCTCAAGGCCTTTGCCGGGAAGGTGCAGCCATGAACCGTGTTGTTCGCCGCCGACCGTTCAGCACGTTGTTGCTGGTGCTGCTGCTCGCCTTGTTCGGCTGGGGCTGGCACGAGCGAGTGGCTTTGTGGGCGTTTCCCGACATCATCAGCGCCTACACCGCGAAGGAGTATTGCTCGTGCCGGTATGTGATGAATAACGCCGCCGAGTATTGCCATGGCTACGTGAAGCAATGGTTGCCGACCAGCGGCTTTACCGATGACCCCGCCAGCAAACGCGTGACAGTCAGCAGCATGGGCCGCAGCAATAGCGCCAGTTGGGTTGGCGAACACCAGGGCTGTCGCCTGAATCCCTGAACAGGTTCCAAACAGTCGAAGCCCATTCGATTGTCCTCACGCCAAGCGCGCGGTTATCTGATGCCGAGCGCGACGAATTGCTCAGGGCCGACGCGGTGCACGGCAGCACGAAGCCTTGCAATTGGGCCACGGGCGGTTAAGGTTCGTGCAGGTTTATCGGCACACGAGTCTCTATGTTCAACCGCTCCCTCTGCAAAACACTCGCTTTGGCGCTGCTGACCGGCGCTTCGCTGTCGGCCCAGGCTAACTGGTATCTGGACGGCGAGTCCTCGCGGCTGTCGTTCATCAGTACCAAAAACGCCAACATCTCCGAAGTGCAGCGCTTTCTGGTGCTGCACGGCAAGGTCGATTCAAAAGGCGTGGCCGAGGTGGAAATCGAGATGGACTCAGTGAACAGCGGCATCCCGTTGCGTGATGAGCGGATGCGCAAGGAGCTGTTCGAGATCAAGACCTTCCCCGAGGCGCTGATCACCGCGCAGATCGATCTGCGCCCGATCAACGACCTCGCTCCCGGTGCGCAACTGGAGTTGCGGTTACCGGTGACCGTCAATCTGCATGGCAAACAACACCCCTACAACGCCGAACTGCTGGCGACCCGTCTTGATGACCGGCGCTTTCAGGTGGTGACCCTGGAGCCGTTGGTGATCAACGCTGAAGACTTCGACCTGGCACCCGGGCTGGAAAATTTGCGCAAGCTCGCCGGCCTGTCGGCCATCAGTCTGTCAGTGCCGGTGGGTGCGGTACTGATTTTCACGGCGCGCTGACATGGCCGGCGCGATTTTCCCGTGGCGTGAAGGCAACCACTTTGAGCTGCTGATCGATGGGCCGCAGTTTTTCCCACGCATGCTGGTCGCGATTGCCCGTGCCCAGGAGCAGGTTGAACTGGAGCTGTACCTGGTGGAGGCGGGTGCCTGTGCCGAGGCGATGGTTCAGGCGTTGGTCTTGGCCGCCGAACGCGGCGTGCGGGTGCGTTGCCTGTTCGATGATTACGGCAGCCTCGCCTTCACTCTGACCTTGCGGCAGCGCCTGACGGCGGCGGGCGTGGAATTGCGTTTCTACAATCGCCTGAGCTGGCGCCGCTGGGTCGGCAATTTCTATCGCGATCACCGCAAACTGCTGTTGGTCGATCAAAGCCTGGCGGTGGTCGGCGGCACCGGGGTCACCGATGAGTTCTGGACGCCGGGCGAAGACACCAGCGAATGGCACGAAGTGATGGTGGAGATCACTGGCCCGCTGGTGATCGACTGGCAGTTGCTGTTCGACCGCCAGTGGATTGCCAACCGTCATCGCCGCGCCTGGAAGCCGGCCTCTCACTTCGGCTTGCCGCGCCTGCCGCGCGTACCGTCAACGGGCGAGGGCATGGGCCGGGTGGCATATGCCGACGCCCGTCAACACCGCGACATTCTGCAATCACTGGTCCGTGCGCTGAACAGCGGGCAGCAGCGGATCTGGCTGGCCACGCCGTATTTCCTGCCCACCTGGAAAGTCCGTCGCTCGTTGCGTCGGGCGGCGGGGCGAGGCGTCGATGTGCGCCTGCTGCTGACCGGGCCGCGCACCGATCACCCGTCGGTGCGTTATGCCGGGCACCGCTACTACCCGCGACTGCTCAAGTCCGGGGTGCAGATTTTCGAATACCAGCCGTGTTTCCTGCACCTGAAAATGGTCCTGATCGATGATTGGGTGAGCATTGGCTCGTGTAATTTCGATCACTGGAATCTGCGCTTCAACCTGGAAGCCAACCTTGAGGCGCTGGACCCCGCATTGACGCAAGCGGTGGTGGCGAGTTTCGAGAAGGATTTCATGCAGAGCCAGGAAGTCAGCCTGGAGGCATGGCAACGACGGCCACTGTGGCGGCGGGTGAAGCAAAGGATTTGGGGATGGGTGGATCGGTTGGTGGTGAATCTGCTGGATCGACGGGGATAGTCGTCACACAAAAAAACAACTGTGGGAGCGAGCCTGCTCGCGATGGCGGCCTGACAGTCAACATAGATGCTGAATGTTATGGCCTCATCGCGAGCAGGCTCGCTCCCACAGGTTTATTGCGGTGTATCAGGATTACAGCAATTCGAAGCTCTGCTGCGTCACGTTCTCGGAATCCAGGCCGATCTGCACGTTGAACTTGCCAGGCTCGGCGGCGTACTTGAGCTGGGTGTTGAAGAACTTCAGGTCGTCTTCAGTGATGGTGAAGTGCACGACTTTCTGCTCGCCGGCTTTCAACATCACTTTCTGGAAGTTCTTCAATTCCTTCAGCGGCCGGATCATCGAGCCAGTCACGTCCTGGATGTACAGCTGCACCACGGTTTCACCGTCACGCTTGCCGGTATTTTTCAGCATGACACTGGCGTCCAGCTTGCCGGTCTTGTTCAGCGTGGTCGACGACAGGGCCATCTCGCTCAGGTTGAAATCGGTGTAGCTCAAGCCGAAACCAAACGGAAACAGTGGGCCGGTGATGTCATCGAAATACTGCGAGGTGTAGTTGCCCGGTTTGCCCGGCGTGAACGGCCGGCCAATGCTCAGGTGGTTGTAGTAGGTCGGAATCTGACCCACCGAGCGCGGGATGGTGATCGGCAGTTTGCCCGACGGGTTGTAGTCGCCGAACAGCACGTCGGCGATGGCGTTGCCGCCTTCTGTGCCGGTGAACCAGGTTTCCAGAATCGCGTCAGCCTGGTCTTTCTCTTCGAGAATCGACAGTGGACGACCGTTCATCAACACCAGCACCAGTGGCTTGCCGGTGGCTTTCAAGGCGCGGATCAGTTCTCGCTGGTTTTGCGGAATGTTGATGTCCGTGCGGCTCGACGATTCGTGCGACATGCCACGGGATTCGCCAACCGCTGCCACCACTATGTCCGCGTCCTTGGCTGCTTTCACCGCTTCGTCGATCAACACGTTGGCCGGACGCGGATCATCCACCACTTCCGGGGCGTCGAAGTTGAGGAAGTTCAGGTAATCCAGCATCTTCTTGTCGCTAGTGATGTTGGCGCCACGGGCGTAGATCAGCGCCGATTGCGAACCCAATGCAGCGGTCATGCCGTCGAACAGCGTGACCGATTGCGCAGGGCGACCGTTGGCGGCCCAACTGCCCATCATGTCGATCGGTGCCTTGGCCAGCGGACCGACCAGGGCGATTTTTGCGGTTTTCTTCAGCGGCAGGGTTTCGCCCTGGTTCTTCAGCAACACCATGCTGCGGCGCGCGACATCGCGGGCCTCGGCGCGGTGCAGACGGCTATCGGCGTTGGTGTCGGCCGGATCATCTTCAGCCTTGCCGATGCGCAGGTACGGGTCCTTGAACAGGCCCATGTCGTACTTGGCGGCGAGCACTTCACGCACGGCGTTGTCGATGTCGCTTTGCTCGATCTCGCCTGCCTTCAACAGCCCCGGCAGCTCTTTGCCGTACAGGGTGTCGTTCATGCTCATGTCGATGCCGGCCTTGATCGCCAGTTTCGCGGCTTCGCGACCGTCGCGGGCCACGCCATGCTTGATCAGCTCGAAAATCGCCCCGTGGTCACTGACCGCCAGGCCTTTGAAGCCCCATTCCTTGCGCAACAGGTCATTCATCAGCCAGGTGTTGGCGGTGGCCGGCACGCCGTTGATCGAGTTCAGGGCAACCATCACCCCGCCGGCACCGGCGTCAATCGCCGCACGGTACGGTGGCAGGTAGTCCTGATACATCTTGACCGGGCTCATGTCGACCACGTTGTAGTCACGACCACCTTCGACCGCCCCGTACAAGGCAAAGTGTTTGACGCTGGCCATGATGCTGTCGGCCGCGTTGGCGCCTGTGCCCTGGAAGGCTCTGACCATCACGCCGGCAATGCGCGACACCAGGTAGGTGTCTTCGCCAAATCCTTCAGACGTGCGGCCCCAACGCGGATCGCGGGAGATGTCGACCATCGGCGCGAAGGTGAGGTCGACGCCGTCCGATGAGGCTTCCTTGGCGGCGATGCGCCCGGAAAGGCCGATGGCGTCCATGTCCCAGCTCGAGGCCAGGGCCAGCGGGATCGGGAATATAGTGCGGTGACCGTGGATCACGTCATAGGCGAAGAACATCGGGATCTTCAACCGGCTGCGCATGGCCGCGTCCTGCATCGGACGGTTTTCCGGGCGGGTAATCGAGTTGAACGTGCCGCCGATGTTGCCGGCGGCGATTTCCTTGCGGATCAGTTCCCGAGGCATTTCCGGACCGATGCTGATCAGGCGCAACTGGCCGATCTTTTCATCGAGGGTCATTTGCTTCATCAGGTTGCTGATGAAGGCGTCCTTGTTCTCTAGAGGTGCGGGCGTCGTGGCGGCCAATACGGTATGACTGGCCAGACTGACGAACAGACCCAGCAAACACAGCTTCTTCATGAATAGTTTTCTCAAAGGCCTAAACGGCAGTGAATACGCGCCGGTCAGCCAAAATTTAGGGAGCGACTATTGTTGTTCAGGTAAATGCAGCACACTTCTGTCGTGTTTTAGCGCTGGGGCATCTTTTAGCCCATTGGCTCGATGCAATCCAGTGGCGGCGGCAGATTATGCCCCAAGAGTCCGGTCAGAGGTTGCAGGTTGCTTATCAACGGAATGTGCAAGGGAGCGTCAACCAGATGAATGTACGACACCACTATCGGTCGAGCCTGCAGGTGGCAGCCTTGATGTTGCTGACCACGCTGTTGGCCGGTTGCGGCATCAACAATATTCCGACCCTGGATGAACAGGCCAAGGCCGCCTGGGGTCAGGTACAGAACCAGTATCAGCGCCGCGCCGACCTGATTCCCAACCTGGTGGAGACCGTCAAGGGCTACGCCAAGCACGAGGAAGAGACCCTGACTGCGGTGATCGAAGCCCGGGCCAAGGCCACCTCGATCCAGGTGGACGCCAACACGCTGGACAATCCAGAAAAACTCAAGCAATTCCAGCAGGCGCAGGATCAACTGACCGGTGCCCTGAGCCGTTTGATGGTGGTGTCCGAGCGTTACCCGGACCTCAAGGCCAACCAGAATTTCCTGGCGTTGCAGTCGCAGCTTGAAGGCACCGAGAACCGCATCGCCGTGGCGCGTCGTGACTTCATCCTCGCGGTGCAGAAGTACAACACCGAAATCCGCACCTTTCCCGGGCGTCTCTGGCATACCGTGCTGTACAGCGATTTGCCGATCCGCGAAACCTTCGAAGCCACCAGCCCCGGTGCCGAAAAAGCGCCTGAAGTGAAGTTCCAGTAAGTACCGGGACAGGGGCGAAGCGTCACCACGGATGAGGTTGCCAATGCGTGTGTTGAAAGTGGGCCTGGTGCTGTTGCTCTGGGTGTTTGCCCTGACGGCCCAGGCCGAATTGAAATTTCCGGAGTTGACCGGGCGGGTGGTCGATAACGCCCAGATGATCGAGCCGGCGGTGCGCGAACAGTTGACGCAACAGCTTCAGGCCCACGAAAAAGCCACCGGCGAGCAATTGGTGGTGGTGACGTTGCCGAACTTGCAGGGCACCGACATTGCGGACTTTGGTTATCAACTCGGTCGAGCCTGGGGCATCGGCCAGAAGGACAAGAACAACGGCGCATTGCTGATCGTTGCACGCGATGAACGCAAGTTGCGGATCGAAGTCGGTTATGGCTTGGAAGACCGGCTGACCGATGCGCAAAGTTCGGTGATCATCAATCAGGTGATCACGCCCGCGTTCAAGACCGGCAACTTCAGCAAGGGCATCAGCGACGGGGTCGCGGCGATGCTGGTGGTGCTGGGCGGCAATCCACTGGATGAGCCGTCGACGGTCTATGAACCGCGAGGCGACGAGAGCAGCGACTTCGTGTCGCGTCACCCGGGCGTATTCGTGTTTCTGGTGATGCTGTTCATCCTGACTATTTTCGTCTGCCAGATGCTTGGCATCTTGCCCAGTGGTGGCGGCGGTCGAGGCAGTTCGGGAGGCGGTTTCGGCGGCGGAGGATTTGGCGGCGGCGGTGGAGGCGGGGGCTTTAGCGGCGGCGGGGGCAGTTTCGGGGGCGGCGGTTCGTCGGGCGGCTGGTGATAAAAACAATAGCGAGCAGGCATTCATAAACATGGCATTACTGACTGAACACGAACAACGCAAAGTCGCCGAGGCGATTGCCCGGGTCGAGCGCGACACCGACGCGGAACTGGTGACCGTGCTCGCGGCCCGCGCCGACGACTATGCGTATATCCCGCTGCTGTGGGCCAGCCTGCTGGCGCTGATGGTGCCGGGCATCGTGCATTACCTTACCGGCTGGCTGACATTGCACAGTTTGCTGCTGGTGCAGTGGATCGCCTTTATCGTGCTGTGCCTGGTGTTTCGTCTTCCCCGCGTCACCACGCATCTGGTCCCGCGTTCGGTGCGGCATTGGCGAGCGTCCAACCTGGCGCGCCGGCAATTCCTGGAGCAAAACCTGCACCACACAGTCGGCAGCACCGGGATACTGATCTTCGTTTGCGAGGCCGAACGTTACGTGGAGATCCTGGTGGATGAAGGGATTTCCAAGCGGCTGGACAACAAGAACTGGGACGCGATTGTCGCGGCATTTACCGAGCAGGTTAAGCAGGGGCAGACCTTGCAGGGTTTTGTGACGTGTGTGGAAGCCTGCGGCGAATTGCTGAAAGTGCATGTGCCGGTGACCCAGGTGCGCAATGAATTGCCGAACCGGTTGGTGGTGTTGGGCTAACGCTGATCCCATGTGGGAGCGAGCAGGTTCGCTCCGACAGAGCCACGCTAGATCTACAGATCGCACCGTTCGGGAAATTAGCCGTGCCCTCGATCCCCATCCCCCCTAAAATACCCGCCATTCCCTGATCCGCACCGTCCGAGGCCGTTTTTCCATGTCTGTCACCGCCATTCCCGCCAGCCTCGCGCCGGATCACCACGCCCAGTTCATCGACTTGTTGCAAACCAGCCTGGACCAGAACGCCTTCATCAAACTGGTCCTGGCCAAGTACGTCGGCACCGAAACCGATTTGCAGCGGCTGATCATCAAGCAGCTCACCGTCAAGGATCAGCCTTGCCTGTCCTTCGTCTACCGCTACAAGACGCGCGACATCACCAAGAATCTGCCGATTGCCGAGGGCGTGGCGACCATCGCCGCGTTGCTGCCGGCCTCGTTCAAAAATGCGCATTTACTCTCGCTAACGGATGAAGTCCAGCTCGAATACAGCAAAAAGGGCAAGTCTTCACTGTTCAAGAGCAAACCTCAGCAATTGCGTGAAGTGCCGTCTGCCGAGCACAACCGCGAGAAAAACCGCTTCCTCGACCTGAGCCGGCCGTTCCTCGCCGATCTGGGCGTGACGAACAGCAAGCACGAGCTGATACCGGCGATGTCGCGCAAGTGGAAGCAGATCAACAAGTTCATCGAAGTCTTCAGCCATGCGCTGACCACTTCACCGCTGGCGCTGGACAAACCGGTGCAGGTGGCGGACTTCGGTTCGGGCAAGGGTTACCTGACGTTCGCGATTCACGACTACCTGCGCAACACCTTGAATGCCGAAGCTGTGGTGACCGGCGTCGAGTTGCGCGAGGAAATGGTCAACCTGTGCAACGCCGCCGCGGCAAAGCTTGAGCACCCGGGGCTGGTGTTCAAGTGCGGCGACGTGCGCAGCGTGGCGCCGAGCGAGCTGGACGTGATGATCGCGCTGCATGCCTGCGACATCGCCACCGACTACGCGATTCACACTGGCATCCGCTCCGGCGCTTCGATCATCATGTGTTCGCCGTGCTGCCACAAACAGATCCGCCTGCAAATCCAGAGCCCGGCGCTGCTCAAGCCGATGCTGCAATACGGTCTGCATTTGGGCCAGCAGGCTGAAATGGTCACCGACAGTTTGCGCGCGCTGTTCCTGGAAGCCTGTGGTTACGAAACCAAGGTGTTCGAGTTCATTTCACTGGACCACACCAACAAGAACAAGATGATCCTGGCGGTCAAACGCGCCGAGCCGGTGGACCCGGCCCAGCTGTTGGTGAAGATTCAGGAACTGAAGGATTTCTACCACATCAGCGAGCATTGCCTGGAAACGCTGCTGCGCGCTGACGGCTACCTCTGATCCCTGTGGGAGCGGGCTTGCTCGCGAAGGGGCTCTAACATTCAACATCTGCGTTGGCTGTTAGTCCGCCTTCGCGAGCAAGCCCGCTCCCACATGGGGTTTGATGGCGGTCTTGCGCCCCAGCATCACCGTGACGATCACCCCGGCCGCAAACAGCCAGGTGATCGGCTCGATGTGTTCATCGAAGAACAACGCCGAAAAGGCGATGGTGAAGAAGATCTGCAGTAATTGGATCTGACTGACCCGGGCGATACCGCCCATGGCCAACCCGGCATACCAGGCAAAGAACCCGATGAACTGTGAAAACAGCGAGACGTAACCGAACGCCCACCAGGTCTTGGCCGAAATCGCGCCCTGATGTTGCAGCGCCAAATACACCACCGGCCCGATCAACAACGGCGTCGACAACACCAGCGCCCAGCAAATCACCTGCCAGCCGCCCATTTCCTTGGCCAACCGACCGCCCTCGGCATAACCCAGCCCGCCCACGGCAATCGCCCCGAGCATCAGCAAATCACCGGCCTGAATACTGCCGGCCCCGCTGATCAACGCATAACCGAGCACCAACGCACTGCCCAGCGCGGCGCAGGCCCAGAAGGCTTTCGACGGTCGTTCGTGGGACAACCACGCGGCGTACAGCGCGACGCACAACGGCTGCAAACCGTTGACCAGCGCCCCGTGGGAGGCCGGCAAGGTTTGCATCGCCCAGGCTGACAACACCGGAAAACCGAGGATTACGCCGGCGATCACCAGCGTCAGGCCTTTGACCTGTTTCCAGGTCGGCCATTTTTCCCGGCGCCACAGCAGCAACATCGCCGCCGGCACCGCCGCGAACAGCGCCCGGCCCAGGCCATTGAGCAACGGATGGAGTTCCTGCACGACGATCCGTGTGAAGGGCAGGGTGAGGCTGAAGATCACAACGCCAAGCAGGCCGAGGGCCATGCCGGTGTTTTCGCGCGAGGACATGATGGGGACCAGAATTGGGTGACGGGACGAGCCTCCATATAGCCATAAACCGGGGGCGTAGCGCTGTTACAGCTAGGCGTAGAGTTATCCGTACAGTTTTCGGGCGCCATCGCGGGCAAGCCCGCTTGCTCCCACATTGAAATGCGTTCCCCTGTAGGAGTGAGCCTGCTCGCGATGAACGATAACTCGGTAGTAGCTGGTTATTACCCGACCTCCCGGATAAGGACTACCTTGAATGTTCTTACTCATTCCAAAGAGGAGTTCTCCCCATGGCTGCCAAGAAAATTCTGATGCTGGTCGGCGATTACGTCGAAGACTACGAAGTGATGGTGCCTTTCCAGGCGCTGCTGATGGTCGGCCACACGGTGCACGCTGTTTGCCCGGACAAATCCGCCGGCCAGACCGTGCGCACAGCCATCCATGACTTCGAAGGCGACCAGACCTACAGCGAAAAACCCGGCCACCTGTTCGCCCTGAACTTCGATTTCGCCAAGGTCGCTGAAGGCGATTACGACGCGCTGCTGATCCCCGGCGGTCGTGCGCCGGAATACCTGCGCCTGAACGAAAAAGTCCTGGAGCTGGTTCGCGCGTTCGACAAGGCCGGCAAACCAATCGCCGCCGTGTGCCACGGTGCGCAACTGCTGGCCGCAGCCGGTGTTCTCGAAGGTCGTGAATGCAGCGCCTACCCGGCCTGTGCCCCGGAAGTCCGACTGGCCGGCGGCACGTTCATCGATATCCCGGTGACGGAAGGTCACGTTCAAGGCAATCTGGCCACTGCTCCGGCCTGGCCGGCACACCCGAGCTGGCTCGCTGGTTTCCTCGGGTTACTGGGTACCAAAATCACGCTGTAACGAGGGACATTTGCATGTGCGAGCTCTACGTCAAAGCCGATCCGATTCTCTACGAATCGCGCTCGCGCTCGCTGCGCATCTGCGGGGTGGTCACCACCCTGCGCCTGGAAAATCAGTTCTGGGATATCCTCAGCGAAATCGCCGAGGTCGACGGCATGACCACCAACCAGTTGATCGCCAAGCTGTATGAAGAGGTGATGGACTACCGCGGCGAAGTGGTCAATTTTGCCTCGTTTTTGCGGGTGAGCTGCACTCGGTATTTGAGTCAGCGGCGGGTGCAGGCGCCGGAGTTGTCGGTGGTGCGAGCGAGCGTGAAGTAGGGCGGTTTACGCTGTCCTTACCGGCCTCATCGCGAGCAAGCTCGCTCCCACAGGTGAACGCATTCCACTGTGGGAGCGGGCTTGCTCGCGATGGCGGTGCTACAGGCGACAGATTTCCCGGGTTGGTCTTTACTCTGAAGCGCAAAGCCTCTCAATCGCCAAGGAGAACGAGCATGTCCGGATGGTACGAAGTGAGCAAAAGCAGCAATGGTCAGTTCAGGTTTGTGCTGAAAGCGGCCAACGCCGAAACCATTCTGACCAGCGAGCTGTACACCACCCGCAGCGCCGCCGACAAAGGAATTGCCTCGGTTCAGGCCAACAGCCCACTGGATGCGCGCTACGAGAAGAAAACCACCAAGGATGGCCATCCTTACTTCAATCTGCGGGCCGCCAACCACGAGATCATCGGCAACAGCGAGGCTTACTCATCAGCCGCCGCGCTGGAAAAAGGCATCGCCAGCGTCAAGGCCAACGGGCCGACCACCGTGATCAAGGACAAGACGTTGCCGGTGCTCTGAATCCCCGGTTCGAGATCGTTCCCACGCTCTGCGTGGGAATGCAGCCCGTGACGCTCCGCGTCACTGGACGCGGAGCGTCCCCAGAGGCATTCCCACGCAGAGCGTGGGAACGATCTTTTAACAATCTTCAGACCTCGACGGGAACCGTAAGCTTCGGACTGCCCAACGCATGCGTCTTCGAATCAAAAAACCGCAACTCACTCCCGGTCCCCTCAAACACCTTCGCGTAATGCCGCTTCTGATGCTGGATGAACGCCTTGCTGCGCGGGTAAATCGAGATCGCCACCAACTTGGGTTTCGCTAGGCGCAGCGCATGGATGATGTGGCTGTCCTGCTCACCCAACGCATGACCAAATAGGCACAACCCCTCACCATGACCCAGTAACTGGTCGTAGCAAAACGACAAATAGTCAGAGCTGCGAATGGTCTTGAGCTTGTCCTGCGCCGGCCCTTCATTCACGAATAACGGCACATCGTCCAAGGTCTTGATCGTGTTGTTGATCGCAAAACTGCCGAGCAACGTGCCTTCGGTCGACATCAATTTGCGTGCCGTGCCGTCCTGATTGCGCACCAGGTGCAGGCCACCGTGCAGGTACAGCAAGCGGGTTTGGTCGGTGGCTTTGGCGCTCAAATCGAAACCCGGTTCGGCACCCTGGAACAAATCAGTGATCGCCCCAGGCTGATGCTGGATCGCCCAGTAGTTGAGCAAGTCGTAGTTGGTGGTGAACACCGTCCGATAGGTGCCCAGTTCCTGACTGATCGTTGCCAGTGTCGAAGGCACCACCAACCGCCACGGGATGTGCACCGCGTGAACGGTGTTGATCAGCGCTTCCTTGATCGCGTAATAGCGATTGCGCGGTGCGGCGGAGCTGACGGCCAGTGCCTTGTTGACCCGACTGGTGGTTTTCAGCGCGCTCAGCACTTGTTCGAAGCTGCGCGTCTGCAGCGCGTCGAACACGCTCAGTTCGGACTGGCTCAGGGGTTTTTCTTCGACGGTGCGGGCATTTTCGAACAGCGAGTCGTAGCCGAAGTCGTCCCACACCGCGCGGCTGGCGCCGTTGCCCACCAGCAAGCCGCTGATCGAGGCGGTGGTGCGCAAGGCGTTCCAGTCTTCAAGTTGGGCATCAACATCCTGGAAATCGGTCATTGCGGTCAAAGTCTCAAGGCAAAAGGTCAGATGGGCGGCGACTTTATCACGACCAACCCTTGAGCCAGATCAAGTTACTGCGTGAGCGATGGGCCGATCCTGTGGGCATCCGCTGGATCGGCGCCACCGATTCGGCCCAGCCTGGAGAGTCGCTCATGAGCAGTACGTTTTTCACCCCCGCCGTGAACATCATGGGCACTGGTTGCCTGGACGAAGCCATGGTCGCCATCGGCAAGTACGGCTTTCGCAAGGCCCTGATCGTCACTGACGCCGGGCTGGCCAAGGCCGGCGTGGCAAAAATGATTGCCGAAAAACTGGCGATTTTGGACATCGATTCGGTGATTTTCGACGGTGCCAAACCGAACCCGAGTATTGCCAACGTCGAACGCGGCCTTGGCCTGCTCAAGGAAAGTCGCTGCGATTTCGTGGTCTCGCTCGGTGGTGGTTCGCCGCATGACTGCGCCAAAGGCATCGCGTTGTGCGCGACCAACGGCGGGCAGATCCGTGATTATGAAGGCGTCGATCAATCTCAAAAGCCGCAACTGCCGTTGATTGCCATCAACACCACCGCCGGCACCGCCAGTGAAATGACCCGTTTTTGCATCATCACCGACGAGTCGCGTCACGTGAAAATGGCCATCGTCGACCGTAACGTCACACCGCTGCTGTCGGTCAACGATCCGGCGCTGATGGTCGCCATGCCCAAAGGCCTGACGGCCGCCACCGGCATGGACGCCTTGACCCACGCCATCGAAGCGTACGTCTCCACGGCTGCAAACCCGATTACCGATGCCTGCGCACTGAAAGCCATCACCCTGATCAGCGACAACCTGCGCCTGGCCGTCCGCGATGGCAGTGATATGAATGCGCGGGAAAACATGGCCTACGCGCAGTTCCTTGCCGGCATGGCGTTCAACAACGCCTCCCTGGGTTATGTCCACGCGATGGCTCACCAGTTGGGCGGGTTCTACGACTTGCCGCACGGTGTGTGCAATGCGGTGCTGTTGCCCCATGTACAAAGTTTCAACGCGCTGGTCTGCGCGCCGCGTCTGACCGACGTTGCTCACGCAATGGGGGCCGATGTCCGTGGTCTCAGCCCGGAAGAGGGCGCTCAAGCAGCCATCGCGGCCATCCGCAGCCTGGCCGGGGACGTAGACATTCCCGCCGGTTTGCGTGAACTCGGCGCCAAGCTCAACGACATCCCGATGCTCGCCACCAATGCACTGAAAGACGCCTGTGGCCTGACCAATCCTCGAGCGGCGGATCAGCGCCAGATCGAGGAGATTTTCCGCAGCGCGTTTTAATGGCAACACGGTTCGGGCGTAAAGGACGCTATGCTGCGGCCTCGCCCGAGCCGACATTGCCGAGTCCCTGATGCTGCAAAAAAGCCTGATCCGCCGCCTCGACCTGATCACTCTCCAGCTGTTCGTCGCCGTCCACGAGGAAGGCACGTTGACCCGTGCCGCGACGCGCGAAGCGATTGCGGTGTCGGCGGCCAGCAAGCGGCTGATGGAGTTGGAGGAGGCGTTCGGGATCAGTCTGTTCGTGCGCCAGGCCAAAGGCATGACCCTGACGGCGGCTGGTGAAACCCTGCTGCATCATGCCCGGCAGATGTTGTTCAACGTCGAGAAAATGGGTCTGGAACTGGGCGAGCACAGCCACGGTATTCGCGGTTATGTGCGGATGCTCGCCAACCTGTCGGCGATCATTCAGTTTCTGCCCGAAGACCTGCGCGATTTTTCCGCGCGTCATTCCCAAGTCAAGACCGACCTCGAAGAACGCCCCAGCAGCGGGGTGATTCAAGGGGTACTCGATGGCGTGGCCGACCTCGGGATCTGCTCCAGTGACAGCGACGTCAAAGGCCTGCACAGCGTTCTTTATCGCCAGGACAAACTGGTGGTGTTGATGCCGTCCGATCATCCGTTGGCCAGTCGTTCCAGCCTGGCCTTCGCCGACACGCTGGACAGTGATTACGTCGGCCTGCATGCCGCCAGTTCGATCAACATGCGCACCCACGCCGCCGCACGCAAGGCGGGCAAGGTGCTGCGCCTGAGGATTCATGTGCCGGGATTCGATGCGATGTGCCGCATGGTCCAGGCCAACATGGGCATCGGCATCCTGCCGCAAAAAGCCTATGAACTGTTTGGCCGGGCGCTGGGTTTGCATGCGGTGCCGCTGACGGATGACTGGTCGGATCGGGCGCTCATCCTGGTCGTGCGTGATGAAGCGGCGTTGTCGCCGGTGAGCCGGATGTTGTTTGAGCATTTGCGCGGGCCGGTCTGACGGTTCTCTGCTGACTGGGCCGGCCTCTTCGCGAGCAGGCTCACTCCCACAGTGGATGTGTGACGTTCATAAACTCCTTGTGGGAGCGAGCTTGCTCGCGATGACTGACCTGAGGTCGCGCAAATGTCAGGGCGTTCGCGTTTCGCGAACGAAGGTTGCCGATTGAGGGTTGGATTCATCGCCCGCGGGTCCTCTAGCCTTGGCGCATATTCCAAGAACAACATGAGGTACCCGCGATGACTGCCCCGTTAAGTGCAATCAAAGTGATCGAGATCGGCACGCTGATTGCCGCGCCGTTCGCCGCGCGCATGCTCGCCGAGTTCGGCGCCGAAGTGATCAAGATCGAAGCCATGGGCCAGGGCGACCCGCTGCGCAAATGGCGCAAGCTGCACGAAGGCACGTCGCTGTGGTGGTACCTGCAATCGCGAAACAAGAAGTCCCTGGCGCTGAACCTGAAATCCCCCGAAGGCATTGAACTGGTCAAGCAATTGGCGAGCAGCGCCGACGTGTTGATCGAAAACCTGCGCCCAGGCGCCCTGGAGAAACTCGGCCTGGGCTGGGACGTGCTGCACGCCCTCAACCCAAACCTGACGCTGGTGCGCATCTCCGGTTACGGCCAGACCGGCCCATACCGCGACCGCCCGGGGTTCGGCGCCATCGGCGAGGCCATGGGCGGGATTCGCTACACCACCGGCACTCCCGGTTCTCCACCGGCGCGAGTCGGCGTCAGCCTCGGCGATTCCCTGGCGTCGTTGCACGCGGTGATCGGTGCGTTGATGTCGTTGCTGCGGGTCAAGACCGGGCAGGGCGGCGGGCAAGTGGTCGATGTGTCCCTGGCCGAAAGCGTGTTCAACGTGATGGAAAGCCTGGTGCCGGAATACGACATGCTCGGCCACGTTCGTGAGCGCAGCGGCGGCGCCTTGCCAGGCATCGCGCCGTCCAATACCTACCTGACGGCCGATGGTGCCTACGTGGTGATCGCCGGCAACAGCGACCCGATTTACAAGCGCCTGATGGAGGTGGTCGGTCGCCGTGATCTGGCCGACGCAGCAGAATTTGCCCATAACGATGGTCGTGCATTGAAAAGCAATGTGCTCGATGCGGCGATTACACACTGGACCAGCAGCCTGCCGATTGATGAGGTATTGGCGGCGCTGGAAGCCGCCGAAGTGCCGGCCGGGCGCATCTACTCGGTGGCCGATATCGTTGCCGATCCGCACTATCAGGCGCGGGACATGCTGCTCAGCGCCGACTTGCCTGGCGGCGCCACGGTGAAAATGCCCGGCATCGTGCCGAAAATGTCCGAAACCCCCGGCGGCGTGAACTGGTCCGGGCCAAGTCTGGGCCAGCATACCGACGGCATTCTCGCGGAACTGGGCCTTGCGGCATCCGATATCGAACGCCTGAAAACTGCAGGGGTGGTGCAATGATCGCTGATTTTTCAGAGACCCTGATCGTTCAGGAAGTCTCCCCCCGCGACGGCTTGCAGATCGAGCCGACCTGGGTCGACACCGTCGACAAGATTGCCTTGATCGATCAGTTGTCACTGGCTGGTTTCAGTCGCATCGAAGCTGGTTCATTCGTGTCGCCCAAGGCTATTCCGGCGTTGCGCGATGGCGAGGAGGTGTTCAAAGGCATTGCCCGGCAACCGGGCGTGATCTACGTTGCGTTGATCCCCAATCTCAAGGGCGCGCAACGGGCGCTGGCGTCTAGCGCCGATGAGCTGAACCTGGTGATGTCCGCCAGCCAGACGCACAACCTGGCCAACATGCGCATGCGTTGCGAAGACTCGCTGGCTGCGTTCGGCGAAATCGTGCACTACGTGGGCGGCACGCAAGTGCGGCTCAACGGCAGCATCGCCACCACTTTCGGTTGCCCGTTCGAAGGCAAGATCGACGAGGATCGCGTCCTGCAAATCGTCGAGGCCTATCAGGAGCTCGGGATTCAGGGCATCACCCTGGCCGACACTACCGGCATGGCCAATCCGCGCCAGGTTGATCGTCTGGTACGGCGGGTGTTGCAGCGGGTTTCACCGGCAGATCTGACCCTGCATTTCCATAACACTCGCGGGCTTGGGTTGTGCAATGTGCTGGCGGCCTACGAGGCTGGCGCGCGGCGCTTCGACGCGGCCCTCGGTGGACTCGGCGGTTGTCCGTTCGCGCCGGGCGCCTCGGGCAATATTTGCACTGAAGATCTGGTCAACCTGTGCGATGAAATCGGCATTCACACCGGCATCGACCTGCCGCTGTTGCTGAAACTGTCCCGAGGATTGCCGGCGCTGCTGGGCCATGAAGTGCCCGGTCAACTGGCCAAGGCCGGACGCAATTGTGATTTGCATCCAACGCCGTCCTGATCACACCGAATCCCTTGTGGGAGTGAGCCTGCTCGCGATAACTGAGTCACATCCGAAAATGATGTCGACTGGCCCATCGTTATCGCGAGCAGGCTCACTCCCACAGTAAAAGCATCCACATCGTTCCATTCAACCAGACAACAAAAACAATCGGACACCCACGGGAAGTCCGCCTGGAGATCCACATGAGCCTCAATGTACTGGAGGCGGGCGCGAGCCCGTCCGTTAGCCACGACGAAGAAAAAGCCCTGGTCAGCAAAGTCGCCTGGCGCCTGATGCCGTTGATCATGATTTGCTACCTGTTCGCTTTTTTCGACCGCATCAACATCAGCTTCGCCAAGTTCCAGCTACAGACCGACCTGAGCCTGAGCGACACTGCGTACGGCCTCGGCGCCGGGCTGTTCGTGGTTGGTTATGTGATCTTCGAAGTGCCGAGCAACATGATGCTGTACAAGGTCGGCGCCCGGCGCTGGATCGCCCGGATCATGATGTCCTGGGGCGTCGCGACCGCCGCCATGGTCTTCGTCAACAGCGAATGGCAGTTCTACGCCTTGCGCTTCGTTATCGGCGCGATGGAAGCCGGTTTCGCCCCAGGCGTGCTGTATTACCTGACGCTGTGGTTTCCGCAGCACTATCGTGGCCGCATCACCTCGATGCTGTTTCTGTCGTCGGCATTTGCCGGGCTGGTCGGCGCACCATTCTCCGGGCTGGTGCTGCAACACCTCGACGGCTTCCTCGACATGCGCGGCTGGCATTGGCTGTTCCTGCTCGGTGGCGTGCCATGCATCGGCCTCGGCCTGCTGGTACTGACGCTGCTCAAGGACCGTATCGAAGACGCCCATTGGCTGACGCCGTCCGAGAAGACCTTGCTGGCCAGTCGTATCGCGCACCATGAACCGCACAAGAGCGGCGGTTCGTTGCTCGCCGCGCTGCGGATTCCAGGTTTCTTGACCCTTGGTCTGATCTACTTCCTGATTCAGGTGGCGTCCTACGGCTTGAATTTCTGGGCGCCGCAACTGATCCGCAGCGCGGGCACCGAGAGCCCGGTGATGATCGGCTTGCTAACGGCCATTCCCTACATTTGTGGCGCCATCAGCATGGTGGTAATCGGGCGGTTGTCCGACTCGACCGGTGAACGACGCAAGTTTGTCGCCGGCCTGGTCGCGGTGGGGGCGGTCGGGTTCTTCTGTGCGGGGATCTTCGCCAACCACACGACTTTCCTGATTGTCGCGCTGGGCTTGCTCGGTGCCGGGATCATCGCGTCCATCCCGAGCTTCTGGACCCTGCCACCCAAACTGCTGGCCGGCGCGGGTGCGGGGGCTGCGGGCGGGATTGCGGTGATCAACACCCTCGGGCAGTTCGGCGGCATCGTCAGCCCGGTCATGGTCGGGCGGATCAAGGACCTGACGGGCAGCACCACGCCGGCGCTGTACGTCATTGGTGTCTGCGCGTTGATTGCGGTTGCGTTGCTGTTGTGGGGGTTGCCGCAGAAGCTCCGTACGCTCGACAAGTTCTGAAACCAGCGGCGCTGTTCAGGCCGTCATCGCGAGCAGGCTCGCTCCCACACTCGATCTGTGCCACGCCGCCGATCAACTGTGGGAGCGAGCCTGCTCGCGATGGCGGCCTGACGGTCAACTTCAATCTATTGGTTATCGCTCAACCTGGCGTCACCAAAACCTTAGCCGGCACAGCACTGAACTGAATCAACGCCACTCCTGCCATCAGCAACAAAGCCCCCAACACCCGCGGCAAGGTCACATGCCGCTCAACCAACCCAAACAGCCCATAGTGATCCAGCGCCAGAGACGCCATCACTTGCCCCGCCAGCGCCAAGGCCAAAAAACCTGACGCTCCGAGTTTGGGCAGCAACATCAGCGCCAACGAAATAAAACACACCCCAAACGCACCACCGGCCCACATCCAAAGCGGCGCCTTGCTAATGAACGCCAGCGACGGCAATGGCAAACGCAGCGTCAACAGGATCGGCAGCAACACCACAATACTTACCAGCAACGACGCAAGCGTCGCCCACAACGGATGACCCAGTCCTCGCCCCAGATTGGCATTGATCGCGCTCTGAAACGGCACCACTGCCCCGGCAACCACGGCCAGCAACAAAAGGCCGGCCCAATGCAACGTACTCATGATCATTCTCCAACAGGTTTTGCTGGACTCTAAAGTATTCGTCGCGCAGATTTAAATTCCATATTGCTATGCAGAACATGCACCAGATGAATGATCTTCGGCGTATCGATCTCAACTTGCTGGTGATACTCGACGCCTTGCTCAGCGAACAACACGTCACCCGTGCGGCGCAGCGTTTGCACTTGAGTCAGCCGGCGGTCAGCCATGCCTTGGCGCGACTGCGCGATTTGCTCGGCGATCCGTTACTGGTGCGTGCAGGCGCCACGCTCGTACCCACGCCACGCGCCGAGGAATTGATCGCGCCCTTGGCCGAAGCCTTGTCCCAGGTGCAATCGCTGTTAGCGCCCAACGCCTTCGACCCGGCCACCGCCAAGCGCGCGTTTCGCCTGGCGATGTCGGACTATGGCGCCGCCATCGTGCTGCCTGGGTTGATTCGTACTTTGCGCCGGGAAGCGCCGGGCATCGACCTGCAAATCAGCCACGCCAGCCGCGAAGGCATGCTCGACGGCATCCTTAACGGCGACATCGACGTCGCGGCTGGAGTATTTCCAGAGTTGCCGAACGAAATACGCTGCACGCCGTTGTTCGAAGAGCAGTACGCCTGCCTGCTCGACCGCCACAGCTTGCCCGCCAATGGCGTTCTCGACCTGCCGACTTACCTTGCCCGCCCGCATGTCCTGCTGGAAATGCGCGGCAGCGGCACCCCGGAAATCGAACGGGCGCTGACAACATTGCGCGAACGCCGTCGCGTCGCGATCAGCCTGCCGCACTGGAGTGTCGCGCCGCATTTCATTAGCGGCACAGACCTGATCCTGACCGTGGCCTCGCGTGGCTTGCGTGATATCGATGAACAGGTATTGGCTGTTGTTGCGCCGCCATTTCATATTCCGTCATTCACGTTTGTATTGGCCTGGCACAAGCGGCGGGGAGGGGATCAGGCGTTGAATTGGTTGAACGGGCGGATTGGGGAGGGAATCAGGCACGGATGACGTTCTATCCGGTGCCCTGATTTTATTGTATTCACCAAGTTGCAGGCTGAAGACGCCTGGTATGAAAGACCCTCAATACTTGGAGGCGTCCTTGGCGAACTCGATAAGGAATTAGATAAGGTCGATCGGGCAACACCCATTCGCGGGTGCCGGGCAAGCGGCCTTCGCGGCCGGTTGCCGGGAAGCTGGCAAGGTGATCGACGCTGGCGAGGATAGCTTGGACGAATTCTGCTGCGGCTTTCGGATTCTCAATTGCTATATAAGCGGCTTCGTCATCCAGATTTTTCAATGCAGTACGCAACCACTCAATGCGCATTGGCAGTCCACTTATCGGCGATTGCTTTTACTTCTTCGGGAGTTGCGAAGTCTTGCGCGTCGGCTTCCTTCAAAGCTTTTTGAATTTCTTCTATTTGCCAGGCTTCCCGGGCGAGGTACTCCCGCAGCGCATCTACAGCAAGAAATGACTTGCTACGGCCGGTGGCCTTGGAAAGATTGGCGAGGGTATCGGCGATTTCGTCTGGCAAGCGCAAAGACATGACGGACATGGCGGTCTCGATGTAGTGGTTTGTAATACAACATACTACATCGTCGCACATGGAGAGATGGTCCGTTCGTCTGGCATAACAACTGATTGAGCGAATGCACTGAGCCGGGGATAGTGCGTGGCTGAAATCACCTAGCTAGAAGTGCAGAAGGAGCAGGCTAAATGACATTGAGGTCCGGATTGATCGGTGGTGCTGTCGTGTGCGGTTTCCAGTACGACGGTAAACAGTATGTCGTCCCTGAAGCACTCAGAGGTTTTTGACTCATGCTCACCGGCCTCAACCACCTGACCCTCGCCGTCACCGACCTGAACCGCAGCGTGGCGTTCTACCAACATCTGCTGCAAATCCGCCTCGAAGCCACGTGGCACAATGGCGCCTACCTCTCGCTGCCCGGCCTGTGGCTGTGCCTTTCCCTCGATCCGCTGCGTAAATCCGAACCCGTCGCTGACTACACCCACTACGCGTTCAATATTGATGCCGCTGATTTCCCGGTGTTCGTCGAACGTCTGCGATCTGCTCATGTACAGGAATGGCGTGACAACTGTAGCGAGGGCGCCTCCTTCTATTTCCTCGATCCGGACGGCCATAAGCTTGAAGCCCATGTCGGCGACCTGGCGTCACGGCTGGCCGCCTGCCGCGAGCGGCCTTACGCGGGAATGAAGTTCTTCGACGATCAGTCAGCCGATATTTCAGTGACCTGATATAGACTTGCGCCCATTCACCAAATAGTTCAAAAGGATTTCCGATGACCCCATCGTTGCTCATGGCGGTTCTTGCCTCGGGCTTTATCTATGGCATAACGCCGGGGCCGGGTGTGTTGGCGGTGTTTGGCATCGGTGCCGCGCATGGCCGGCGAGCGGGGGCGGGGTTTTTGTGCGGGCATTTGTTGGGGGACGTGGTCTGGTGCAGTACAGCATTGATCGCGATTGTTGGGGCGCGAGAAATCGGCAGCACCGCGTTCGATGTGCTCGGGCTGCTCAGTGGGTTGTACCTGTTCTGGCTCGGCTTGCGCGCCGTACGGGCCAGGCGCAGCCATAGCGAGGCCCCTCAAGGCCCGGCTCGCCAGCCATTTTGGCACGGCATCCTGTTCGGGCTGACCAACCCCAAGGCTTATCCCGTGGCGGTGGCGACCTTTACCGCGCTGTTGTCCAGCCGTGCGGAGTTGCTGCATTGGTCAATGTTGCCCTGGTTGATCGTTCTGAGCTTCGTCGGTGGCCTGATGGCCTACGCTATCCTCATTGGCATCGTCGGTGCACGGCAGGTTCGCACCCTGTATCAACGCCATGAACTGGCGATCACCCGGTTGTGCGGGGTGATGTTTATCGGTTTCGCTATCAATGCCCTCGCTCATGCGCTGCCGGGGTTGATGCCGAACAAGGCTTGAGGTCGGCCGCCCGGATGCGCCGGTTTTATTGATTAGTCAGGGATGTTTCTTTTTTGCTGCATTGTCAGGACTCGCACATCGCACCATGGCAACCAGAAATTCCGCGCCGTTGGCGAGCTATATCGATCTCTTGCTGGATGCCGTCTGTGCGGTGGATAAACAAGGTCGCTTTGTATTTGTCAGCGCTGCCTGCGAACGTATTTTTGGCTACACGCCGGACGAGCTGATCGGCCAGCAGATGATTGACATGGTGCATCCCGCCGATCGGCAGCGCACCCTGGACGCTGCACGCGAAATCATGGGGGGCGAGCCCAAGCTCAACTTCGAAAACCGCTACCTGCGCAAAGACGGTGGTGTGGTGCATATCCTGTGGTCGGCGCGTTGGTCAGAAGTCGATCAATTGCGCATCGCAGTGGCTCGGGACGTCACCGAGCGCAAGCAGGCCGAGTCCCGGCAAGCGGCGTTGTACGCGATCTCAGAAGCGGCCCACGCAGCGGAAGATTTGCTGGCACTGTTCAAACGCGTCCACTTGATCATTGGCGAATGGCTGCCCGCATTGAATTTTTCCGTCGCGCTGTTTGACGAACATTGCGCGCAGCTCAATTTCCCCTATCACGTCGACGACCATGAACTACAACCCGAGCAGCCGGGGACCATGACCGGGCTTCTGTGCGCCGAAGTGGTTCGCAGTGGCCAGCCGATTCTGCTGACCCCGGACCAGGACAGTCCGCTTGAAGGATTTGAATGGCTGGTCGCAGGCAAGGAATCGCCGTGCTGGCTAGGTGTGCCGTTGAACTCGCAAAACGGCACCATCGGCGCGCTGATCGTCAAAAGCATACCGGGCGGCGAGCGCTACACCGAGCAAGACAAAGAACTGCTGCAATTCGTCTGTGCCCAAGTCGCGACCGCGATCGAGCGCAAGCAATTGCACGCCCGACTGCAGCGCATGGCGCAATACGACCCGCTGACTCAACTGCCTAACCGGGAGTTGCTGCGCGAGCGACTCAAAGCCTCGTTGATGCTGGCGCGGGCCGATTGCGGGCGAATGGCGTTGCTGTATGTCGACCTGGACCGTTTCAAGGAAGTCAACGACACCCACGGCCATGCGGTCGGCGACATGCTGTTGCAAGCGGTCGCCAACCGGCTCAAGGGCTGCGTACGTGAAACCGACACGGTGGCGCGCATCGGTGGGGATGAGTTTGTGGTGTTGTTGCACAGCATCCATGCGTCGGAAGATGCTGACAACGTGGCAGGAAAAATCCGTCAGGTGTTGGCTCAGCCACTGCGGCTGGATGGGCACAACGTCAACATTCAGCCGAGCATCGGCGTTGCGCATTACCCCGAACATGGCACTGAGGAAAAGCAGCTGTTCCGGCATGCCGACGAGGCCATGTACGCGGCCAAGCGCCAACATCACCAGCATCTCGGCGTCTGAAAAAACTGCCGCCATTCGTCGCGCGAATTTCAATTTCTCTAAACCTTTGCGGTGATCGCAATTCAGATTCTATGCGGGCTCCTGCTCGCCGCGATTATCACCAAGAGGTAGAGAATCATGCCTAATTCAAGAAACTCGAACTCGGGAAACTTCGCCAACGATCGAACCAAGGCGTCGGAAGCCGGTCGCAAAGGTGGGAAAACTACCACCACGACGGTCGACAAAGACTCTGCGAAACCAGAAATGGGCCGCAAAAGTGATCAGAAGTCGAAGTAGTCGGTGAAAGGTAGTTTTGATTGAGAGGCGGGGGCGAAAGCTCCCGCTTGAATTTTTTTATAAGGAGGGCGCGACCATGAGCCGGATGGCCACCCGATTATGCACTGCCGGTTTTGCCACGTTGCTGGGGCTGTTCACCCACTGTGCCTTCGCCCAGTCGCCCGCAGAATTCATCAATGATGCATCGGCCAAAGGCATTGCCGACATCGAAGCCAGTCGCCTGGCGCACCAGAAAACCGAATCCAAAGAGATCAAGGATTACACTATCGTCGTCATTAACGACCGCACCACCGCCAACCAACATCTGGCGAAAATTGCCAAGCAACTGGACCTGCCGGTGGCTCCTCGGGAGGAAGTGGTCGACAAAGCCAAGGCCCTGATGCCGCAAGTGCCGGACGGCGAGAGTTTCGACCAGGCCTATGCCGCCAGCCAGGTGAAAACCACTCAGGAAGCTATTGACCAGCTTCAGCAGGAAGCACGGACAACCGATGTACCAGCGATCAAAGCCTTCGCAGAAGAAACCCTGCCCAAACTGCAAAATCATCTGCAAATGGCCAGGGCGCTGCAAGCTGGTCGCTGATCAGCGTTTGGTTATCGAGTTAAATAAAACGGCGCGTGATTCACATCACGCGCCGTTTTCATTTGCACTCAGCATTTGTTCAAATCGGGCTTGTGCTTGCTCGATGTCGCCAGCCCTGCCAGGCCATGCACATCCTTTTCGCCCATGGCGCGATAGTGCCTGCGCAGCGCCTCCAGTTGCTTGAGGTCCAGTGATTCCAGCCCCAGCATTGCGTTCTGCGCCTCTTGGTTCACCCGCAGCAACTCATCGATTTTCAAGTGCAGGATGTCGGTATCGCGGTTCTGCGTGTTCTGGATCAGGAACACCATCAGGAACGTGATAATCGTGGTCGAGGTGTTGATGATCAGCTGCCAGGTGTCATTGAAGTGAAAAATCGGGCCACTCAACCCCCACAGAGCGATCAGGATCAAAGCGCCCATAAAGGTCTTGGGGCTACCGGCCCACAAAGCGAGTCTTTGCGAGATTTTTGCGAATTTCATTGCCGTGTTCCTTAAAGGGATGCGCCTGATTTTCAGACAGCGACGGCGTATTGAAAATTCTACTGACATTTCGACATTCGGCCGGGGAGCAATTTTTGTCACGCCTGCCGAACGAAGGCAGCCATCGTTCAGTCCGCCAGCCTCACCTCAACCGCCCAACTGAAATACCCCAACGCCGCGCAGTTTTTATCGATCAGCATGAAATTCAGTACGCACGCCTTAACCCCGGCGGCCAATTGCGTGAAATGCCAATAATGATCATCCGCTGTTTGGCTGCCCGGTTTAGTCGGGTTTGCCGGATCGGGTGCGGGCACGGTCAGCTTGCCGTGGACTACCAGTTCAGGGGGCGACAGTACGCCGGCGTCGCCTACCGACATTTCGTAAAACACCACGCTGTGCTCGGCAAGCAAGCTGACGGTTCTGCCGCGTAGATGGAAGTTTTTTCCGTTTATGGCGTACAGATTCAATTTGCTGTCATTTATTGCATTTTTGTTCGTGTGCGTGCCGCTGATGGCGAAGATGAAACCTTGCTCGATCACGGTCGGGTTTTGCGGTTGAAGACTGGGTTGCGGATAGCGTGACAGCAATGATTCGGCATCGACGATCAGCAGCACATTGTTGGCTGGCGCTAGGCTGGATGCAGGGGATTTGATCGGTTCGGAAGTCATCATGGATTCCTTTCATGATGTTGGCATAAAACGGCAACCGCTTCGGTTCATGCAGACATCCTGTTCCTGTCGAAGCGGCAACGTATTGGGCGAGCCCCTTGTCACCAAGGGGCCAGCTTCAGGTCAATTACGGATGGTAATGAACGGGTCCCACGAACAGCAGCCGACGATCTTGCAATCGCGGTCCACGATCAGGAAGTGGAAGTGGTAGGTCACGCTGCCGCACGAAAGGGTTTCCGAGGACCAGTAATGGTTATCGACTTTCTGGCAACTCGGCACCGACGGGTTGCTGGTATTGGGGACGGCGACACAGGCGGTAGCCTTGCGTGGCGTGGGGGTGGAGATCAATTCGTTGCCGACGTTGCCGATGAATTTGTAGAAAATGACGGCCGTCTCGAAGCTCTGCGACAGGCTGGTTTCACGCCAGCGAATCAGGTCGCCCACCTGGGCTTTCAAGTTGAGTTCGCCACCGGCCTGGCCATTGATGACGTTGTCCCGGTTGGTCACCATGTACACATGATTGACGTCGATCAGTGTTGGCGAAGCAGGGTTTTTGCTGATGTTCGGGTAGTTTTTCAGAATGGTTTCGGTGTCGATGGAAACCAGTACATCCGTGACTCGAGACATAGTAAAGCTCCTTGTTCATAGTGAATGCCTGGCTTCTTTCCAGGCAAAACAACGTTTGCTTGCCTTGCGGCCGTTGCGCAAACACTACGGGCGGAACCCACCTGTCACGGGCATGAGCTGGCCTGGCTCCTTGCGTGAAAACTAACGGGTCGGGTTCCTTCCGACGGGCTGCGATTAGGACTATAGGTGCGAAATACAGGCTGTCAAAATTGCTGGCCTTGTCGCTCGACGAACGGTCGAAAAGTGATGGCTTGCGATGATTTGGCGATAAGAAAACGCTTATTCAAAACTCCCTTGTGCCGCCTGCGCCAAGTGAGGCCAGTTCAGGCAATAGACAGATATGACCTGTTAAAAAAGCAGTGAGCCAGGCAGGAGCAGGGCAGGAAAAAGGGGGCAATTTTTTGCTGGTTCACTCGATGTGGCAGTCAAGCCTGAGGAGGCAGCATGTGGTTACGTTACATGGCGTTAATGGCGGTGATGTTCACGGCTTCCGGCTGTGTGCAGGAACGGGTCGTTCATGAGCGGCGTCCAGTGCCGCGTGAGTACGTCGAAGTCATTGCGCCGCAGGCACCGCCCGAGCGCGTGATCGAGGTCGAGCCAGTACCACGTCCGGGCTACGTTTGGTCCCGGGGTTACTGGCGTTGGGATGGTGGGCGCTACGCCGCGGTTCATGGTCACTGGGTTGCGGAACGACCGGGCTATCGTTATGTGCATCCGCACTGGGATCGGCGTAATGATGGCTGGTATTGGCAACGCGGAGGTTGGGTAAACTGATTTCTTGCGCCATAGGTTGGATAGGGCGGAGCGCCCGAACCGGAGTATCGTAGCGATCCGGTTGTGCGCCTCCGGCCACATCTACACACCGACAGGAGAACGCAATGAGTTGGTCCGCCAAACAGTACGTCGCTTTTGAAGATGAACGCACACGCCCGGCCCGTGACTTGCTCGCGGCGATCCCGCCCGTGGACGCGCGCCAGGCCATCGACATCGGTTGCGGCCCCGGCAATTCGACTCAATTGCTGGTCGAGCGCTTCACCAACGCCTCGGTGCGCGGCCTGGACAGTTCGGCCGATATGATCGAAGCCGCCCGCCAGCGCTTGCCTCAAGTGCGCTTCGACACCGCTGACATCGATACCTGGAACGAACCGGGTCCGTTCGATGTGATTTTCGCCAACGCGGTGCTGCAGTGGCTGCCTGATCACGCAACGCTACTGCCTGCGCTGGCCTCCCGACTGACACAGGGCGGTAGCCTGGCGATTCAGATGCCCGACAACCTCAACGAACCGTCGCACCGTTTGATGCGCGAAGTCGCTGCCGATGGCCCTTGGGTCAGCAAGTTGGCGGACGCCGCCGGGCAACGCACCGAAATGGCGAGCGCCAGCGATTACTACTCGATGCTGCGACCGCACTGTGCGCGAGTCGACGTGTGGCGCACCACCTATCATCACCCGCTCGCAGGTGGTGCGTCGGGGGTGGTCGAGTGGTTCAAGGGCAGCGGTTTGCGGCCGTTTCTCGATCCACTGGATGAGGCTGAAAAAGCCCATTACCTCAAGCAGTACCAAACGGCGATCGATCGGGCTTATCCGGCCTTGGCCGATGGTTCAGTGCTGCTACCGTTCCCTCGTTTGTTTATCGTGGCAACGCGTTGATGCGTTTATGGGACAGGCTGTGTTTCGTCTGTCCCTTTTTGCGCACGAGTGGCCGAGTCTCCCATCGTAGCTAATCAAGCAGCTGATCAATCAAAACCGCGTTGCTGTAGATCAGGCTTCCATCACTTGCCCGATGCCCCACCAAATGGAACTGACCGCGCTCATTGTGGATATAGACGCGCATCTGGCAGTCGGACAAAGGGGCGTATCCCTCGGGCAAGACCAACTCGAGTGTGTCCATGTCGACATCGACCATGACTTCACGCCCATGAGTCTTCTGCAAGTGTTCTTCAGCCTCTTCCAGGCGCCGATGGAGGGGGCCATCGACGTAAAAATGAATTTCACCCATGGGTTCCGACTTTTCCGCACCGTTGGGTTTGTACCGGCCTTCGATCGTCAAGGCACTCATGACGAAATCTCCGTTGTGGACGGCTGGCCCTGAAACGCTCGGCCGTCACTTGTCTGACCGCACTGCATAGGCAAGGATCTTTGCGGGCGCTTTTAGCCGATCTTTGCCCTCCGTTATCAGACACTAATTATAGCGTTCCAGCGGGGCTCGTTTGCCTTGGCGCACTGTGTGCAAACTCGGTCATTAGTGAGCTGGCCGGCTAACCCGTTAGTCCTCGGTAGATTTGTTAATCAGGAGTTACAGTCAGATATAGCGATTGGATTTTAAGTGCGCAAGTTGATGCGAAAGTTGGAATATTCACACGTTCGGGGAGGGCTTTGTGAACAACGCTGGTTCTGCCCGTGAACTATACTTCCTGCGGACTTTGCCACTAAGAGAAGTGGCCGTTTTCTGGCCTGTTTTGGTGTCAGATCCTGTGGCGATGCTCAGGCATGGCAATGAGTGACAGGAATAGGACAAAGGCAAAATGGCAATAGCAATTGTTCTTGTACTAATCGTTATTGCCTCTGTGCTATTCCACCTGTTAGCGCCTTGGCATGCGGCGCCGCCAGCGTCCAACTGGGCATCCATAGACACCACCCTGTTCATCACCCTGGTCATTAGCGGGATATTTTTCATTGCTATCGTCGTCTTCATGGCGATAGCTATCCTACGTTTTCGTCATAAAAAAGGTTCCAGGGCTGCTTACCAGCCCGAAAGCAAACGGTTGGAATTCTGGCTGATTGTCGTGACGTCGATCGGCATTGCGGGAATGTTGGCGCCAGGTCTGGTTGTTTATAACGATTTTATCCGTGTGCCCAAAAACGCTTATGAACTTGAGGTTGTCGCCCAGCAGTGGCAATGGTTTTTTCGTTTCGCTGGCAAGGATGGAAAGTTGGGGAAGTCGGACGTCAAGTTTGTTGATTCGGCCAATCCACTCGGTCTCGATCCCAAGGATCCTGTTGGCCAGGACGATGTAATCGTTAGAAGTAGTGAAGTTCGTCTTCCGATCAATCAGCCGGTGAAAGTCTTATTACGTTCGAAAGATGTTCTGCACGATTTTTATATACCGCAAATGCGCAGCAAGATGGACATGGTGCCGGGGATGGTGTCGTACTTCTGGTTTACGCCGACGGTCATCGGCAAGTACGAAATCCTGTGCGCCGAGTACTGTGGTATTGGCCATTACAATATGCGCGGCGATGTGATCGTGGAGGACCAGGCCACTTTTGACCAGTGGCTGAGCAGCCAGCCGACTTTTGCCCAGACAATGGCGACTGCGGCCAAGCCCAGCCGAGACAGTCTGCTGGAAAAAGGCCGCCAGCTGGTCGAGCACTATGGCTGCCGTGCCTGCCATAGCCAGGATGGCAGTGCCAGCCTCGGCCCGGGATGGAAGGGCCTGTACGGTCGCAATGAACAACTCGCCGATGGCACCAGTGTGCAGGTCGATGAAGCCTACCTGAAAGAGTCGATCCTCGATCCGAAGGCCCGCCTGGTGCAGGGCTACCCGCCAGTGATGGTGGCCTATACTCTCAATGACGATGAACTGGGTGCTGTCATTGCCCTGATCAAATCGCTGGGTGCCGGGCAGCCCGCCGAAGAACCTTCTTCCGGCGAAGCATCGGGCCCAGGTGAGGACCTCGCGGCACAGGGCCAGCGGCTGGCACAATCGCTCGGTTGTCTGGCCTGTCACAGTGTCGACGGCAGCAAGGGCATTGGCCCCAGTTGGCAGGGTTTGTACGGCAAGACAGAAACCCTTTCTGACGGTACGAGCATCAAGGTCGACGAGAACTACTTGAAAGAATCGGTTCTCAATCCAAGTGCCAAAATCGTCAAGGGCTACGCCCCGGTCATGCCGCCCTTTACGCCAAGCGACAAGGAGCTGAGCGCCCTGATCGCTTTCATCAAATCCAAAGCGAACGCTGACGCTGATGCGAGCAAGGCTGAGCCAGGGAAGTCGCCGTAAAGCAGCCAGACACTCACTGAAACTTCGGCAGGAGGATGATGTGATGGCCTATGCGGAGCAAGCCGAAACCGAAGCACTGCACGAGCCTAAAAGTTTCCTGACCAAATATATCTGGAGTCAGGACCACAAGGTCATTGCCATTCAATATTCGCTGACGGCGCTGTTCGTGGGGCTTGTCGCGCTGGTGTTGTCCGGCTTGATGCGCATACAGATAGGTTTCCCCGGCAGTTTGGCATTCATGGATGCCAGTACTTACTATCAGGCGATGACCATGCACGGCATGATCATGGTCATTTATTTGCTGACGGCGTTGTTCCTGGGGGGCTTCGGTAACTATCTGATCCCGTTGATGGTGGGCGCCCGCGACATGGTCTTCCCCTACGTCAACATGCTGAGTTACTGGTTCTACTTGTTGGCGGTAGTGGTGCTGCTCGCCGGTTTCTTTGTGCCGGGCGGCCCCACGGGTTCGGGCTGGACGCTTTACCCACCGCAGTCCATTACGCAGGGCACACCGGGGGTTGAGTGGGGCATCGTCCTGATGCTCGTCTCACTGGCGATTTTTATCGTCGCGGCCACCATGGGCGGGTTGAACTACGTCACGACCGTGCTGCAGGCGCGCACGCACGGCATGACATTGTTTCGCATGCCACTCTCTGTCTGGGGCATCTTTATGGCCTCGATCATGGCGTTGCTGGCGTTTCCGGCGTTGTTCGTCAGTGCAATCATGATGCTGTTCGATAAACTGTTGGGCACCAGCTTTTTTATGCCGGCGATCGTCTCCTTGGGGCAGCAGCTCGATCACCAAGGCGGCAGCCCCATCTTGTTCCAGCATCTGTTCTGGTTCTTCGGCCATCCGGAGGTCTACATCGTTGCGCTTCCGGCGTTTGGCCTGGTCTCCGATTTGATCAGCACCCATGCGCGCAAGAATATCTTCGGTTATCGAATGATGGTGTGGGCCATTATTGCGATTGGCGTCCTGAGTTTTGTGGTGTGGGCGCACCATATGTATGTCAGCGGAATGAACCCTTACTTTGGCTTTTTCTTTGCCGTCACCACATTGATCATCGCGGTGCCAACTGCACTGAAAGTTTATAACTGGGTGCTGACCCTATGGCACGGCGACATTCATCTGACCGTGCCAATGCTGTTTGCCCTGGCCTTTATCGTGACCTTTCTGGTCGGAGGCCTGACCGGGTTGTTTCTCGGTAATGTGATCGTGGATATTCCGCTCTCGGACACGTATTTCGTGGTGGCCCATTTTCATATGGTGATGGGTGTCGCCCCGGTCCTTGTGGTATTCGGCGGGATTTATCACTGGTTCCCGAAAGTCACCGGGCGCATGTTGAATGACACCCTGGGCAAGTTGCATTTCTGGATTACCTTCCTGGGCACTTACGCCATCTTCTTTCCCATGCACTACCTGGGTTTCCAGGGCATGCCACGCCGTTACTACGCGTATGACAACTACGCGTTCATTCCGCAATCGGCGCACGAGTTGAATGCCTTTATAACGGTGGTCGCATTGACCGTGGGCGTTTCCCAGTTGCTGTTTGTGTTCAACCTGGCCTGGAGTGTCTTTAAAGGCAAACCCGCAGGCAGTAATCCCTGGGGCGCGGCCAGCCTGGAATGGCAAACGCCGAACACCCCGCCCGTACACGGCAACTGGGGCGCGAAGCTGCCAGTGGTGCATCGCTGGGCCTATGATTACAGCGTGCCGGGGATCGAGCAGGATTTCGTTCCGCAAACAGTCTCCGCCGAGGAGCTGGAGCAGATGCGGCAACGGGATGCTGGAACCCGGATAGCGGACGTTAAAACATGAGCAGGCTGCTATTAAAAAACGCCGATGACGCTGACCCCGGCGGCAGTTGGAATCGCGATCCGCAGGGTGCTGAGGCGGGCGAGGGTGCCGATCGAGAACAGATCGCCAAAACAGGCCTGCGCTTGTTTCTGGCGGTGGTGAGCTCATTGTTTTTTCTGTTCTTGCTCGCCTTTATTGCTCGTTCACAGATGACCGACTGGTTACCCCTGACAGATCCCCTGGCGCCGCTGGCCAACCCATGGCAGCTGTGGGTGAACTCGGCATTTCTGGTGTTGAGTTGCATCGCATTGCAGTGGGCGCGCATGGCCGCTCGTCGAGGCCGCTTGAATTCAACGGTCATGGGTTTTCTGTTGGGAGGCGTATTTGCAATTGTCTTTCTGACGGGGCAGTTCAGGGTCTGGCAACAGTTTGTCGCCTGGGGCTATTTTGTCGCCGGCAACCCGGCCAACAGCTTCTTCTACCTGTTGACCGGTGTGCACGGGCTGCACTTGCTGGGCGGGTTGATTGCCTGGGGCAGAACCGTCGGTAAATTCCTGTCTCGCGTGCCGTTGCCGCAACTCAGCACCAGCGTGGAACTCTGTGCCATTTATTGGCATTACTTATTGGCGCTCTGGTTCGTGCTATTCGCCCTGCTGACCAGCACGCCACAAACCTATGAAGCCCTCGCCAGACTCTGCGGCTTGAGGTGATCAGCCATGGCATCGCACCCACCAGCACCCATCGAGTCAAGTTCAGCAAATCCCCTCGGATCGTCACTGGCACCCGGATGGCAAGGCATCGCCAGCGACTGGGCCTCGGATAAGGAGGCCTTCAAGCAGGTGCCTTGGGGCAAGGCGATGATGTGGATATTCCTGCTTAGCGACACGTTTATCTTCACCTGTTTTTTAACCGGCTACATGTCGGTACGCATGACCATCACCACGCCTTGGCCAAACCCCAGTGAAGTGTTTGCGTTGACCATTGGCGGTCGAGAAATCCCGCTGATTCTGATCGCCATCATGACGTTTGTGCTGATCAGCAGCAGCGGCACCATGGCCATGGCCGTCAACTATGCCTATCGCCGTGATCGGGCGAAAACCACAGCGCTGATGCTGGCGACCGCTGCTCTGGGCGTGACCTTCGTCAGCATGCAGGCATTTGAATGGACCAAGCTCATCGGAGAAGGAGTCCGTCCCTGGGGGAACCCCATGGGCGCTGCGCAATTTGGTGCCTGCTTTTTCATGATTACCGGATTTCACGGGCTACATGTGTCAATCGGCGCGCTCTACCTCAGCATTGTGGCGAGGAAAGTCTTGCGCGGCGATTACGAGCAATCCGGCAACTATCAGAACGTCGAGATAGCCGGACTTTACTGGCACTTCGTGGACTTGGTCTGGGTGTTTATTTTTGCTTTCTTCTATTTATGGTAGAGGAGCACTGGTGATGGCGCATGCTCAAGGTCAACAACATCCAATCAGCTTGTACCTTAAAATCTGGGGGCTGTTATTTGTCCTCAGTACCCTGTCGTATCTTGTCGATTACTTCCACTTCCACGGCTACCTTCGCTGGTTCCTAATCATCACGTTCATGTTGTTAAAGGCCGGTTTGATTGTCTCCATCTTCATGCACATGGCCTGGGAACGATTGGCCATGGTCTACGCGATCCTGGTGCCACCGTTGTGTTTGCTGGTGCTTGTCGGACTGATGGCCACCGAGGCCGATTATGTTTTTCTCAGCCGGGTGATTTTCTTCGGACATTAAAAAACGCCCGGACGCCTTTAGCCTCCAGGGACTGACTGATAACGAATACCGCTATATCGTTCGCTTGAACTGATGCCACCGATGCAGCCAGGCGACTGTCCAGTGAGGGGCTGCCGTTCCCGTACCGGCGATCTCCAGCAGTGGATGATGTCCTATAACCCCGTCCAATACCGGCTCCTGATTCGGCTCGACATCCACGAAGAAGATATGTTTTCCCTCGGCCACGACCTGTTTAAAACTGCGGAAGTGAGCGTTCGGCACTTGTATGCCAAAAAAACCGCCTTCCCAGATGCAGAAGCCAAGTACAACAAGGGCAAGAAATACAAAAGGCATCCAGCCGGCAGCGGATTCGGTCCAGCCCAGCCAATAGGCCGCGCCAAGAACCAGTGCCGCGAGCGGTATTCCAACCAGCGCACCAATTTCCCCGGAGTGGACGACATCCTGCTCCATTAACGAGTTGATCTCGTGAAGGTGATGTTGTTCGACTTCGGCTATGTGTTCGCTGAGCACATGGATTTGTTCGGAGTTGATGCCGCTGGCTTCCAGTTCGTTTTCAACGGCTTCAAGATCGTCGAGGTTGTTGCTGATGTAATAGTGACGGTTCATGCCACACCTCCTATCCCGTGCTTGCCCAAGACCCCCCTCTGTCTTGAAGCTGTTCGCCGAGATTTGCAGTCGGTATCAGTACCCGTGGGCAACGGTTGAAACGCTTGATTCAGGCCTAAAAAAGTATAGCACCGCATAGTGTGCAGGCATGGGGGGCGGGGGGAGGTGGTCCGGGTTCACGGCAAGCCAATCCAGACCCGTTGCTGGCGCTATAAAAGCAAAGGACGCCCCGAAAGGCGCCCCAGATTCACGTCACAACTATTGCGCATCCATGCGTCTAGCAATGACATCCAGCACATCGCAACCGTCGCGCAAGGGCACGCAGCAGAGCAACGCAAAGTCGCTGAGGATCACCGAGTCAGACGTGATGTCGCCTCGCATCGCGAGGTTTTCAAGAAGCTGCGTGACAGCCCGGATTCTGTAGCTGGCGGTGCTGAGCAGGGAGTGCAGCGGTTGGGTGGTGTTGACGAACAGGGAGGGAAGGTCGTCGGCGTTGCTGGTTAAAGCCATGTATTCGTTCATGCGTGATCACCATGTTAGAGGAAGATCTACCACTCAATCGTCGCCAAACAATAGGGTGGTAGCTGTACGCGGGTTGGCGAACCGGACCATGGTAAAACCGGCAGACCCTGGGGTCTCCCACGCACAGCCACCAAAAAAAGAGGCAGCCGAGTGCGTTCAAAAGCGCTCCGAGAAATCCTCGGAGGCTTCCGTACCATGGCATCGAGTCGCCAAACCCGATACGCCATTTTTGGCGCGGGTCGACTATAGACTTCATGGTGAAAACACAGCAATGCGCAAGTCTACGGACAATTCCCACCGTAGTGTAGGACCTTGCCTTTTTGATAATTGGCCACTTTCGTGCCACTAGCGAGTGGGTTCTCGACAGGTAATGGCAGGCGTTGATTGATCATCCAGGATGAAAAGTCAGTGGTTCACTGAATCCTGTTCTCAACGAGTCAGGCCTTGCTGATCCTCGCGGAATTTAAGAGCCTCAATCGGATCGGACGGCGGCATCGGATAATGCTCGTCTTCGTACTTTTCGATGAGCAGCGCCAGAGTTTCCAGATCATCACCTTCAGGCGAACCAATGCCTGCCCCCCACAGCTGCTCCACTCGAGCAAACGCAGTGTTCAAGTCTTCTTGGTTGAGAATTAGCTTAAGGTTCATTCCACGATCTCCGCGTTGATCTGCTCGTACAGGGCAAAGGGTGCAGAGAAAACCGTTACCAAGGCAAGAAAAACGCTAACAAAACACCGGTTTTGCGCCAAAACGTTAATTTCCGCCTTGAAACACAAACCCCAGACATAAAAAAACCGGCCATCAAGGCCGGTTTTTTCTTTACCTGCATCCCCCGTCAAAAAACAACGCGAGACCTAAATTCGATTGGAGCGGGTGAAGGGAATCGAACCCTCGTTATCAGCTTGGGAAGCTGGAGTAATGCCATTATACGACACCCGCTCAGAGCGGCTGACTTTGTACCAGATGTGCGCGTGGAAATGAAGTTTTTCTTTGCGCGCGATGCGTTGGGTGCAGGTGAAACGGTCTATCACGGGCAAGCCTCGTGCCTACAGGAATGCTTTCAACACTGTGGGGCGAAGCTTGCTCGTGATGACGCTATTTCAGATGGCCAATGCATGTTGGTCCTGGACGTAGTGGTAACGCGGTCGGCTGGCGTGCTGCGCCGGTTTCAGGAAGCCCAGCAATGCTTCGCGGCTGTCTCGGCAAGCGGCTTTGTGTTCCATGTCGAGAAAGTGCCCGGTGGCCTGCAAGGTGCTGAAGGTGGCGTGTTGCATGTGGTTGGCGAATAACCGGGCGCCGTCGGCGGCGGTGTATTCGTCCCATTCACCGTTCATGAACAGCACGGGCACGTTGATTTTCTCGGCAGCCTTGAGAAAGCACTGGCGATCACTTTGCAGCAGGTCGCTGATGTGGAAGTGCATTTGCCCGTATTCATGTTCGGCCAGGCTGCTGACGTGGCGATAGTTGAAACGCTTGAACAGCGTCGGCAGGTGTTTGCCGATGGTGCTGTTGACCAGGTTGCCGACCCGGTCGCCGTCCCGGCTGCCGAGGTAGTCAATGCCGCGCTCGAGGTAGTCGAGCATGTGCGCGTTGATCTCCGGAGAGAACGAGCTGATCACGGCTTTTTCGATGCGTCGTGGCTGGTGGGCGAGGGCGACCAAGGTCGCAGCGCCACCCCAGGAAAACGACAGCACGTGTTCGGCTGCGAAGTGATCGATCAGCTCCAGGAGGATCTGCCCTTCGACTTCCTTGGTCAGCAATTTTTCATGCAGGTTGTGGGCTTTCGACTTGCCCGCGTAGGGCTGGTCGTAGCAGACCACGTTGAACTGCGGGTGAAGGTTTTTCACGGTTTGTGCAAACGACGCAGTCGTGGCCATCGAGCCGTTGACCAAGATAATGGTCTTCTCTGCGGCGTCTGCGCGATAGAACTCCGTGTAAACCCGATACTGACCCTGTATATCCAGCACAGCGATTTCTGGCCTCATGTCATAAGACTCCTGGCAAGCGGGTATGCGCGCAA
>Ga0157371_10000283_pt1 | contig 68598 bp, 62 predicted proteins | sample C45metaG_FD_113462 | JGI IMG/M metagenome (GOLD analysis project Ga0157371, IMG submission 113462) | Corn rhizosphere microbial communities from Kellogg Biological Station, Michigan, USA - C4-5 metaG | ecosystem: Host-associated > Plants > Roots > Rhizosphere > Soil | place: USA: Michigan...
GCGGTCATCCTCAGGCGCACATCGGATCGGATGATTCCGTGGGCGATGATGATGGTCGCGTTTGTGATTGGCATTCCGATGTTTTTCGAGGTCGGCCTGGTGATCATGCTGCCGCTGATCTTCAGCGTGGCGCGCAAGCTGGAAAGTCAGGCGCGCTTCAAGGGTTCAGCCTATGTCTATGTGGGCGTTCCGGTGATTGCCGCACTGGCCGCCATGCACGGTATGGTCCCGCCGCACCCTGGCCCGTTGACGGCCATTGCTGCGCTGAAAACCTCGGTCGGGCCGACCATGCTCTATGGTTTTCTGGCGGCTATCCCGGCCATGATTTTAGGCGGTCCACTGTATGGCGCTTTCATTTCCCCGCGCATGAGCACTCGGCCCGATCAGGTGTTGCTGGATCAGTTCACCCTGGCTGAAAAAGCCGACGATAAACCAGGCCCCAGCGTATACCTTGGCGTGCTGGCAGCCTTGCTGCCGGCGATCCTGATGCTGATCCATGCCGTCGCCGAGATGGTATTGGCCAAGGACAATGCGCTACTGAAAATGGCCGGTTTCCTCGGCAATCCGCTGATAGCGATGCTGCTGGGCGTGCTGTTCGCCGGGGCGAGTCTGGTACTCGCGCGCGGCGGCGATGCGGAGCAATTGCGCGAATCGCTGGGCAAGAGCCTCAAGCCAATCGCCTCGATCATCATGATCATCGCCGGCGGCGGTGCCTTTCAGCAGCTGCTGACCAGCGCCAAGGTGGGCGATGCGATTGTCCACCTGACTCAGCAGTCGGCGTTCCCTCCGCTGGTCCTCGGTTGGTTGATCGCCATGTTGCTTTCGGTCTCTACCGGTTCCGCCACAGTAGGTATCGTAGGGGCTGCCGGCTTGCTGGCGCCGCTTGCCGGTGCTGATCCCAGCCTCAACCTGCCGCTGCTGGCCTTGTCCATTGGCTGCGGCTCGCTGTTCTTCAACTACGCCAACCATGCAGGTTTCTGGATGGTGAAGGAATCCTTCGGCATGACGATGGGCGAAGCCACCAAGACTATTTCAGTGGTGCAATCGATCGTCGCCGTGGTCGGTTTGATCGTGGTGTTGCTGTTGAACGTGGTCGTGTAATGACCTGAGGCGGCGTCAAGCCAGGACGCCGCCCTCTGTGAAACCCCTTATCTGAAAGGGTGTCGCTCGGCACCCGTCCCTCCCTGGGCGCCACCCGCCTGCTCAGATAGGCAACAGCCCCTCGGTCTTGACTTCGTTCAGCACGAAAAAGGTGCGTACCTGGCGCACGCCGGGCAGGGCGATCAGCCGTTCGCTGTGCAGGCGATTGAAGGCGGCGATGTCCTTGACCCTGAGCTTGATGAAGTAGTCGACGTCGCCGGCCACTAGGTAACACTCCAGCACCGGGGGCAGGGCGCGGGCGGCCGCTTCGAAGGCCTGGAAGGAGTCCGGGGTCGACCTGTCCAGCACCACGCCTACCAGCACCGCGGTCTCCCGTTGCACCGCCCTGGGGTCCACATGGGCCCGGACGCCAGTGATGACACCGCTGTCGAACAGCTTGCGGGTGTGGTTCCAGCAGGCGCTTGGACTCAGGGACACCTGGCGGGCCAGCTCGGCATTGCTCAGGCGGCCATCCTGCTGCAGGGCTCTCAGGATCTTGCGTTCGACGGGGGTGAGTTCCGGGGTTTCGCTCATCGAAAGATTCTCCTTTGGAAGGGGCTTCTGGCTGAAGGGCCTTGCCGTTCAGCTCGCTACGTCAAAAGGAAAGCAGCTTTTATACCGGCTATTCAAAAGCACCTTTTCCAGGGTTTTGCCTAGCATGGAAGGCGATCTTTCACCACTGGAGTCACCGCCATGTCCCTGGATCTCGAAAAGCGTTTTCCCCGCGTCAAGCTCGGTTATTTCCCGTCGCCCCTGCACAAGCTGGAGCGCATCTCGAAGGACCTCGGTATTGAACTCTGGGCCAAGCGCGACGACGTCTCGTCCGGTCTCGCCTACGGCGGCAACAAGGTACGCAAGCTGGAGTGGCTGGCCGCCGATGCCCTGGCGCAGGGCTGCGACACCCTGGTCTCCATCGGCAACATCCAGTCCAACCACACGCGCCAGGTCGCGGCCGTCGCCGCGGTGCTCGGCCTCAAGTGCCGGTTGGTCCAGGAGGAGTGGACCAAGTGGGAAGACCCGGTCTACGACAAGGTCGGCAACATCCTGCTGTCTCGGCTGATGGGCGCCCAGACGCTGCTGGAAGGCGAGGGCTATTCCACCGCGGTGAAGGCGACCTGGGAGCGTGCGCTGGACGAGGTGCGTCGCGCCGGCGGCAAGCCCTACGCCATTCCCGCCGGCGCCTCGGACCATCCCTTGGGTGGCCTGGGCTACGCCCATTTCGCCGATGAATTGGCCGCCCAGGAGCGTGAGCAGGGCGTCTTCTTCGATACCGTGGTGACAGCCACCTGTACCGGTTCGACCCAGGGCGGCATGGTGGTGGGCTTTCGCGCCCAGGAGCGGGAACGCCGCCTGATCGGTATCGATACGGCGGCGGACGCCGAGATGACCCGCGCCGCGGTGACCAAGATCGCGCGCAACACCGCCGAGATGATCGGTCTGAAGCAGGAGATCAGGGACGAGGACGTCATCATCGATCCGCGCTTCTGCGGCCCGGACTACGGCCTGCCGGACGGCCCCACCGTCGAGGCCATCCGCTACACCGCGCAGATGGAAGGGATGCTCACCGACCCGGTCTACGAGGGCAAATCCATGGCCGGGTTGATCGCCATGGCGCGCAGCGGCGAGATCGCCAAGGGCAGCCGGGTGCTCTATGTCCACCTCGGGGGAGCACCGGCGCTCAACGCCTACCACAACGCTTTCGAGTAAACCCAGGCCACGCCCGGTCACCAGGAGGTCCCCGCATGACGATCCCGCTCTGGACATCGGTAGAGACCCTCCGGCCGGCCGTGGCGCTGGTCATCCTCCATGGTGGTCTCGAACCCGCGGTAACGGCAGAGCTGCATGCCGGCTTACCCGCTTGCAGCGACCTTCCGGTGCTGCAACTGGAGGACGCTGCCAGCCTGCACGAGGACTGGGCTGTTCATGGCTCGCACAGCCAGGCCGCGGCCTGGCTCACTCGCCTCGGCACCGACTGCCTGCTGTTGGCGGTCGAGCCGGAAGGTTCGAACGAGCTGGAATGGCTGGGATCGGTCGCCGGACAACGGCTGCAGCATTTCTCGACCGCCACCCCCACACGCGAACTGATCGCCCGCCTGCAACGGCTCAGGCGCGAGCGCTTGCTGGCGGTATTGCCACTCTGACCGGATCCGTCTTTGCAATCCTCACGCTCATGAGGATTCTTCTGCCAAGCCTGCTTGATCAGCAAAAAACCTCTCGCTCGTGAGGATTTCCGTCCGCTATCAGCGCCGCGCCCCCAGCTGTTGAGGTGCCAGGAAGGCGCTATGGAAGTAACTGCGAAAGGCCTGCATGGCCGGTGTCAGCGGTCGTTCGCGGTGCCAGGCCAGCCCCACGCTCATGGGCGTGATGGGTTCGACCAAGGTACGCGTTTCGAGTCGTTTACCCTCCAGCGACCAGGGCCGATAGACCAGGTCGGAAAGGATGGCCACACCGCTGCCGTTGGCCACCATGCTGCGCACGGCCTCCACCGAGCTGGTACGCAACCGCACCTGGGGCTCATGGCCTGACTGACGCCAATAGCGCATGGCGCTCTGTTCCGCCTCGTCGACGGTGAGCAGCACATAGGGCTCGCGGGCGACATCGGCCAGACTGACATTGGGTCGATCCCTCAGGGGATGGCCGCTGGGTAGCCAGAGGCGGCGTTCGGAATTGAAGAGCGTCTCCGAGACGATGTCTTCATGGGTCAGGTTGGCGGTCAGCACCACCGCCATGTCGATACGCTTGTCCAGCAGCGCCTCCTCGATGGCCTGGCGCTCCTGCTCGTGTACCGCCACCGTCACCTCGGGATAGAGCTGCGCCAGGCGTTGCAGATGGTGCGGCAGGAAATAGCCGATCACCGTGTAGCTGGCGGCGATGCGCAACTCGCCACTGGCGCGGTGGTCGGGCAGGGCGCTGTTCAGGGCGTCGTCGACCCCGCGCAGGATGCCGTAGGCATGGTTGAGGAAGTGCCGACCGGCATCGGTCAGCGCCATCCCTTGCGCCGAACGGACGAACAGGCTGGCGCCCAACAAGCTCTCCAGCTCCTGGATGGCACTGGTCACCGCCGACTGGGAAATGTTCAGGTGGATGGCGGCCTGGGAGATCTGCCCCAGTTCGGCGGTCGCGGTGAAGTAGCGCAGCTGACGCAGGGTAAGGGCCATGACGCTCGTCCTGAGGTATCGGTTTTTCCGAACACTGGGCCTTGGATAATAAATCTTCCCAAGGGGGTAGGGCAGCCCTAAGGTCAGCACAACGCACTGCTGCCAGGAAATAGCGCAATGATCCGAGTGGATTTCAATTCCGACATGGGCGAGGGCTTTGGCGCCTGGACGCTGGGCGACGGCGTGGACGAGCAACTGCTCGACCTGGTCAGCTCGGCCAATATCGCCACCGGCTTCCACGCCGGCGATCCTGGCCTCATGCAGCGCACCGTACTGCAGGCCAAGGCGCGCAGTGTCGCCATCGGCGCCCATCCGGGCTATCGCGATCTGGTGGGCTTTGGTCGCCGCCCGTTGCAGATGCCCGCCGAAGAACTGGTGGCCGACATCGTCTATCAGATCGGCGCCTTGCGTGAATTCGCCCGCCTGCATGGCCTGCGGCTGCAGCACCTCAAGCCCCATGGCGCCCTGTTTATGCACCTGGCGCGGGACGAGACCGCCGCCCGCCTGCTGGTGCAGACGCTGCAGCGGCTCGAACCCGAATTGCTGCTCTATTGCCTGCCCAACTCAGCCACCTGGCGGGCCGGCCGCGAACTGGGACAACCCCTGGTGCGTGAGTTCTATGCCGACCGGGACTACGACGCCAGCGGCTCCATCGTCCTGGTCCGGCGCATGGGCGCCCTCGACCCCCAGGCGGTGGCCGAGCGGGTGCTGAGGGCCTGCCAACAGGGGAGGGTCACCACGCTGGAGGGAGGCGAGGTCGAGGTGGCCTTCGAATCCATCTGTCTGCACAGCGATACCCCCGGTGCGCTGGGCCTGGCCCAGGCCATCCGCCAACACCTGGACGCCGCTGGCATCGCCGTTCGCGCGCCTGGCGCCGGCTAGTTCCGCCTTCGACACCGGCGCCCGAGACGCCGGGTCCTTCATCTATTAGCTACGCCTGCCTTTCCGACAACACTGCCTAGAAGAGGAATCGTCATGGCCGAACATTCGGTGCTCTCGCCCCTGCCCGGGACGTTCTATCGCAAGCCCACGCCCGATGCGGCGCCCTATGTGGATATCGGGGAAACCGTCACCGCGGGTACCGTGATCGGCCTCGTCGAGGTGATGAAGCAATTCTCGGAGGTCCATGCCGAGGTCGCGGGGACCCTGACGGCCTTCGCGGTCGAAGACGGCGATCCGGTCGAGCCGGGTCAATTGCTCGCCACCCTGAACGGAGCCGCCTCGTGAGTACGGCAAGGGGTGGCATCCGTCGTCTGCTGGTGGCCAATCGTGGCGAGATCGCCGTGCGTATCCTGCGCGCCGCCAAGGCCCTGAACATCGAAACGGTGCTGGCCTGCAGCGAGGCCGACCAGGATTCCCTGGCGGCGCGGCAGGCCGACGCCGTGCGGGTGATCGGCCCGGCGCGGGCGGATCGCAGCTATATCAATGTCGAGGCGCTGATCGAGGCCCTGCATGACAGCGGCGCCGATGCGGTGCATCCCGGCTATGGCTTCCTGGCCGAGAACGCCGCCTTCGCCGATGCGGTGGAGGCAGCCGGTGCCATCTTCGTCGGCCCCTCGGGTGACATCATCCGCCGCATGGGCGACAAGGCCGAGGCGCGGCGTACCGCGCAGGCCGCGGGCGTCCCCGTGGTGCCGGGCTCTGAAAGCGAGCCGGTCGATATAGCGGCAGCGGTAGCAGCTGCCGAGACAGTGGGCTATCCGCTGCTGATCAAGGCCTCGGCAGGCGGGGGAGGCCGGGGCATCCGCCTGGCCCGCGATGCCGCCGAGCTGGCCCGGGAGTTCCCCGTCGCCCAGCGCGAGGCCCAGACCGCCTTTGGCAGCGGTGCCCTCTATCTGGAGCGCTTCATCGAGCGTGCTCGCCATATAGAGGTGCAGATCCTTGGCGATGGCCAGCGCGCCGTGCATCTGTTCGAACGTGAATGCTCGCTGCAGCGTCGCCGCCAGAAGCTTCTGGAAGAAGCACCGTCGCCGGTCCTGAGCGCTGCCCAGCGCGAAACCCTCTGCGCCAGCGCGGTCCGCCTGGCCGAAAGCCTCGGCTATCGCGGCGCGGGCACCCTGGAGTACCTGTTCGACGAAGCCCGGGGCGAGTTCTTCTTCATCGAGATGAATACCCGTATCCAGGTCGAGCATCCGGTCTCCGAGATGATCACCGGCATCGACTTGGTCCAGGCCATGCTGCGCATCGCCGGTGGCGAACCCCTGGGGTTGCGCCAGGAGGACATTCACCTGCAGGGTGCCGCCATCGAACTGAGACTCAACGCCGAAGATCCGGCGCGCAACTTCTTTCCCAGCCCCGGGACGGTCGAGCAGCTCGCCTGGCCGCAGGGCCCGGGCATCCGTGTCGACAGTCATCTCTACGCAGGCTATCGGGTGCCGCCTTATTACGACTCGCTGCTGGCCAAGCTCATCGCCCATGGCGCCAATCGCGGCGAGGCCCTGGCCCGTGCCCGCCAGGCGCTGGACGAATTGCGTCTGAGCGGCATGGCCACCACCGCCAGCCTGCATCGCCGCCTGTTGGACGAACCCTGGGTGATCGAAGCCCGCTTCGACACCGGCACCCTGGAACACTGGCTGGCCGAAGAGATTCCCGCATGACGACTGCGATCCGCTACAGCTTTGGCGGCGACGAGCACCTGTTCGTCGAATTGTCCGAGAGCATGTCCCTGGAAGCCTTTTTCCGGGGCCTGGCCATGACCCGCGCGGTGCAGGCGCTGCAGTTGCCTGGCATCCACGACATCTGCCTGGCCAATGCCTCCTTCCAGGTCCGTTTCGATCCCGACGTGCTGCCGCCCGACCGGCTGTTGGCGGCGGTCCAGGGCGTGGAAGACCTGGCGGTGGCCGAACGTCGACTGGCCACCCGCTTGATCGAAATCCCGGTGCTCTACAACGATCCCTGGACCCACGAGACGCTGATGCGCTTTCGTGATCGCCACCAGGATCCATCCGCGACCGACCTGGAATACGCCGCGCGCATCAACGGCCTGGCCGACGTCGAGGCTTTCATCGCGGCCCACAGCGGCGCGCCCTGGTTCGTCTCCATGGTGGGCTTCGTCGCCGGGCTGCCGTTCATGTTCCAGATGGTGGAGCCCGAGCGGCAATTGCAGGTACCCAAGTACCTGCGGCCCCGCACCGATACGCCCAAGCAGACCCTGGGTCACGGCGGCTGTTTCGGCTGCATCTATTCGGTACGGGGTGCCGGCGGCTACCAGATGTTCGGCGTCACCCCGGCGCCCATCTACGATCCGGCCCAGCGCCTCGACTATCTGCAGGAGCACATGGTGTTCTTCCGCCCTGGTGACATCGTCCGCTTCCGCGCCATCGACCGCGCCGAGTACGACCGGATGCTGGCCCAGGTAGAGGAGGGTAGCTTCACCCTGAATATCCGCCCGGTGGACTTTTCCCTGGATGCCTTTCTCGACGATCCCCGTGGCTATCCGCGCACCCTGATGGAGGAGCCGGCATGATCAAGGTACTTAAACCCGGCCTGGCCACCTCGATCCAGGACCTCGGCCGCGAAGGCTACTATCACCTGGGCATCCCGCCGTCCGGAGCAATGGACAGCTATGCCTTGCGCGCGGCCAATCTGCTGGTGGGCAATGTACCCGGCGCCGCCGCACTGGAATGCACCTTGCTCGGGCCGGAGCTGCACTTCGCCGAGGACGCCCTGGTGGCCCTGAGCGGCGCGCGCATGACGCCACGCCTGGACGGTGCCGAGATGCCGCTGGACGAGGCCTTCGTCGTGCAGGCCGGCCAGGTGCTCAAGTTCGATTATCTCAAGGCTGGCGCCCGGGGTTATCTGGCGGTGGCCGGAGGCTTCGACGTGCCCGAGGTGCTGGGCAGTCGCTCGACGTACACCCTGGGCAGTCTCGGCGGCTTCCAGGGCCGGCGCCTGGCCGTGGGAGACGAATTGGCGGTCGGAACCCCGGCGACCAGCGCCAAGCCTGGAACCCGATTGTCCGGCGATCTGCTACCGGCTTGCGGCGGCGAGGTGACCTTGCGGGTGGTGCCAGGGCTCTATCATCACCGCTTGACCGCGGATGCGGCCGAAGCCTTTTTCGCCGATACCTGGACGGTGGGGTCGGAAGCGGACCGAATCGGCTACCGCTTCAAGGGCGGCCGGCCGCTGGCATTCACGCCACGCGAACAACCCTTTGGCGCCGGCTCGGATCCGTCCAATATCGTTGACAGCTGTTATCCCATTGGCTCGATCCAGGTACCGGCGGGCCTCGAACCCATCGTCCTGCACCAAGACGCGGTGTCTGGCGGCGGCTACGCCATGATCGGCACGGTCATCAGCAGCGACCTGGATCTGATCGGCCAGCTGCAGCCCAACCAGAAAGCCCGTTTCGTAGCGATCACCCTGGAAGACGCGCTCGCCGCACGGCGTCTGTACAAGGAGCGCTTGCAGCGACTGGAGCAGGTCTTGGCGAGCTGAAGGCAGATTAGAAAACCTGGGGCAAAGATCCTGAAGGTGTCTTTCGTAAGGAAAGCGCCTTCAGGCTCGTTGCTCAAATGAAGCTGATCGATAGCACTAGGGTAGGGACGTGACAGTCGAGGCAGGACGCTGGATTAGAGAGAAAGCCAAAGGCTGGATCAAAGGGCAAAGGGCAGCTACCCCGCATCGGGCTATATTGAATTTAACATAATATACATTATGCGAAGTAAAGGTTATGGAGCGCTGCACCGAGCGACTGCCTTTTCACGCTGGCTCTGGCTGTAGGCAGTTTTTCAAAGACCTCCGACGGGCTTTCGGCGGTTGGCTCAGGATATTCCAAGCCTGGCATTGATCGACTGCCTTCACGCGCCGCGCTTTCACAAGCATCGCTACGAGCCGTGTCTGCTCATTGCACTGAAGCCAACTCAACTGCTCGAGTAAGAACGCTCAGTGCTCATCCGCTACGGTCATAGCGGCTGGACATCCGTGGCTGACCAGGTGCTGTGATAAATCCAAGGTTTCATGACTGGATCAAGCCCTGACCCGCTGGCCAGGCGGATGTCTGAAATACCGGTCCTCTCGGTGCTCGTGGATATCAGTGATTTCATGGCCGATGATGGATAACCATCCGTAACGGCCAAAGCCAGATAAATCGAGCCATGGGCCGATACAGAACTGCGAATATCAGGCAATCTTAAAACTGCGTTTTTGATAAAATTTTGAGCATTTACAATGTCATAGAGCAGCCTAGGCGATCAGTGTGCAAGGCGGTGCCATGAAATTCCTGGCTTGCGCCCTCTCCTTCTTGGAACCTTGCTAGGGCTGCCTGGGCAGTAACCGCCCAATGGCGTCCAGGGCTACCGAGCTCTACGCCTTCCGTAGCCGCTTAGCATGATGAACACAAAGAGGCTCAGCACGCCCAGCATGCTCGCGGAGGTCAACAGCAGCATTGTATGCGTTGCCGAAAATGCCTCGTTTGCGGCTTCGATCAGTGCCGTGCTCCGGGGCTCGACGAGGCTGTGAGCAACGACATAGCTATCGCCAATCGAGAGCGCTGCACGCTCGGTCAGAGGCGCCACAAGATCCGCGGGGAGTGAGATCGTGCGGCTATAGGCGCTGGACATGAATACCCCGAAGAAGGTGATCCCAAGTCCCGTTCCCAACTCGTAGGCGGTCGCTTCCAACGAGCCAGCCGCCCCGCCCTTACTGGCCTCCACGGCTCCCATGATGGCGATGGACGAGGCCGTCAGGCCGATGCTGAGGGTCAGGCCCAACAGCGCCAGCATCGCCGGTACAGCGAGGCCTGGCTGGCGCAAATCGGCCAGGGCCAGGAAGGCCAGCGCCACTGCAGACAGCCCGAGCGATGCACTGGCGACTACCCGCAGCCCGCAGAGGTTGGACACGTAGCCAGCCACCGGGCCACCGACGGCGGCAGCGGCCATGATCGGGATCATAAAGAGGCCAGCCTGTAACGGCGTCCTCCCCAGCACGTATTGCAGTTCCTGCGCCAACGTCAGTTCGACCCCGGCCAATGAGCCTGTGGCGAACACTGCCATGATGATGCCGGCTAGGATCGCAGGGCGCGAAAACAGCGAAAGGTCGAGCATGGGCGTCGCCGAGCGGAGTTGCAGGCGCACGAAGACAGCCAGTAGAACGACCCCCATCGTGGCCACCATCGACGCCACACCCAGCGGCTGCGCGTCTCCGATGGCGGCCTTGATGCCATACACCAGCGCCAGCATGCCGGCGATCAACAACAAAGCCTGACCCAGCGCCCAGGTGCCGGGGGTGATTGCTTCCTTTCGCGGTAACAACAGAAATACCAGTGGCGCGACCACCAGCATGATCGGCACGTTGATCAGGAAGGCTGAGCCCCACCAGAAGTGCTCCAGCAGTACTCCGCCAATCAGCGGTCCGAGCGCCGAACCGGCCGCGCCGACCGTGCCCCAAAGCCCCAATGCCATGGCGCGCTCGCCTTCATCCTCGAAGGTGCGCCGGATGGTGCCTAGCACGCACGGCATGATCATCGAACCGCCTAACGCCAATAGCGCCCGTGCCGTAATGAGCAGCGCCGAGGTCGGCGCGAAGGCCGCCAGCAGCGAGGCGATGCCGAACACCACTAGGCCGGTGAGCAGCAAACAGCGGGCGCCGACGCGGTCGGCCAGGGTGCCCATCGGCACCAGTAGGCCAGCCATCAGCAGCGGGTAGATGTCGATGATCCATAGCACCTCGGTGGCCGAGGCGCCGAGCGCCTGGGTCAGCGAAGGCACAGCGATGTGCAGGATGGTCATGTCTATGACCACCGGCAAGAACGCCAGCATGACGGCTAGCAGGATCAGCCAGCGACGGGGAATGACGATAGCCATGGAGGGACTCGTGAACAAACGGGATGGGCGTCGAGTCGTCCTGGACCGCCATCGACGCCCGCGCGGCGGCGCAGATCGGAAAGCATCAGGCGCCGTTCGGCATGAGGTAACGTCGAGGAGGCACTATCGGCTTCGATCCTCATCTCGGCGTCTTGCGTGAACAGAAGACTCTGCACTCTTGCTGTTCTTCGAAGGACAGATTGGAATCCCCTGGCCTTCCACTATTCTTGAAGTTCAGGAGACAGCGATCTGCATAGTTTACTGAAGATAATTTCATGGCACTACTGTATTGGCGCTCAGGGTTATAAATATTTCGCTGCATCCAAAGGTTCCCAACTCTTTTCATCAGGCGCCATTGAATAAATCCCAAGCATTGCGCGAGCAAGCTCGGCAAGACGAGCACGCGGTTGAATATCGCGGCCGGGACATACTTTTCGGCAATATCGAAGGTACGTTTCACAGTCTGCCGCGGCGTCTGCGGCCAGCAAACGCACCTGGAGACGTAGACGGTGTCCGTCCGCGCACCCTACCAAGGCCACCTTGAAAAATTACGTAGCTGACTGTTTTCATTAGAGTTAAATCCTCCCGTAAACCCTGTGCAACCTAGGTTCACCTACCGTTAATCAACGGTTAATCAACTGGTAGGCGCCGCTGCCCTGGGCAACAGTCCGGTCTACCCGACGCATGCTTCTGCAAACGCGGGTTACCGCAGAGAAAGACCACGCAAGCGATCTGAAGTCTCCAGGACTTCATTACGACAACAATACTAATAATCGCGAGGTACTGACGATGACGCTCCAGACAATCTGGGATTCCATAGTCGCATTCTACGAACCCACACTTGAAATCATAAACCTATGGGCCTTCGGGCTCCCATTATTCGTGACGGTACTGGCCGTGATGTTCATCATCGCGCAGAAGATGGACGGCCCTCTTACGTTGAGCACGCTGAAACATGCCGCCTTCCCCAAAGAGCAATATGACCACGCCTCGTCGCGAGTCGATATGTGGAACGGCATTATCCTGTTGGTGCTGGGTTTTCCCCTGGTCGGGCTGATGGCGGTCAACGGATTGGCCATCGCTGACAATGTCGCTGCCTATGTCGGCAGCGAATACGGCACCCCTGCCCCCTTGTTCACCTCGACGTGGGCGTTGGTTGCCGTGCAGTTCCTGGTGTACTTCCTCAGCGTCGACTTCGTTGGCTACTGGGTGCACCGCTGGTGCCACACCCACCCGCTGCTGTGGCACCTGCACAAGCCTCATCACACCGCAGAAACCCTGACCCCTTGGACGCTATTCCGCCAGCACCCCATCGAGGTCTTCGGCCTGAACATCATCCCGGCTCTGGTCGGCGGCGCCTTCACCGGGCTGGTGCTGTATGCGACCGGTAGCCAGATCCAGGCCGGGACCCTCGCGGCGGTCGCCACCACCGCCTACGTCGCGTTCTTCGTGATCGACGTGTTCTCCCATGTCCATGTGCCTATCTCCTACGGCTGGATGAATCGCATCGTACTGGCGCCGGTGATGCACAACCTGCACCACAGCATGGAGCCGCACCACTGGGACAAGAACAACGCGGTGATCCTGACCCTGTGGGACTGGATGTTCGGCACCCTCTACCTGCCCAAAAAGGGTGAGACCTGGCGCTGGGGCTGCAACGACGAGGAGTACGGTGAGAACAACCCGCACCGTACCTTGCGTGGCTTCTACCTTGACCCGTTCAAGACCCTTTGGCGGCATGTGAAGGAAGGTGAAAGCTCCAATCCTTGAATGCGCCCCGTTTCACGCACGTACAACCCTTGCCGTTCAGGCGTCAGCGTCTTTCAGACGATGACGCCTTCGCTCCGGCTCTTTTTCGATCATCCGAGGAACACGTCCATGACACTACTTGACACGCTGCATTGGCGCTACGCGACCAAGAGCTACACCAACGAACGGATCGCCCCGGCCAAGCTCGACGCCATTCTCGAAGCCATTCGCTTGGCCCCCAGCAGTTCCGGGCTGCAACCCTTCACCGTATTCGTCATCACCGACCCAGCGCTGCGCGCTCGGTTGGCGCCGGTGAGCTACGACCAGCAACAGATCACGCAAGCCTCGCATCTGCTGGTGTTCGCTGCCTGGGATCGCTACACCCCCGAGCGCATCAACGACTTCTTCGCGTACAGCAACGCGATTCGTGACGTGCCTGACAGCGTGACGGACGACTACCGGCTGTCGCTGCTCGACGGATTCGGCAGCAAGACGGCGGAACAACAGCATGCTCATGCGGCTAAGCAGTGCTACATCGCCTTGGGCTTCGGGCTGATCGCGGCGGCGGAGGCTGGCGTGGATGCCACGCCCATGGAAGGGTTCGACAACCAGGCCGTGGATGCGCTGCTAGGGCTTGCCGAGCAGGGTTTGAGCAGTGCGGTGATGCTGGCCCTGGGGCACCGCGACGTCGAGGGCGATTGGTTGGTGACGTTGGCGAAGGTTCGACGCGCCAGGGCCGAACTGTTCATCGAACTGAACTGATAGGCAACGCTCGCCCAGACGAGCGACATCCGCCCATGGCCCTGTCGGACACGTGTTCGCCCGACCGGGCCAGCGTCGTCGCCCCAACCGTATCGGCACAGCACCGGCACGCCTCTCTTCGGCACGTCCGACGTCGTCGCCTCAGGCTATCGACCGGGCTCGTCCAGGCCGCGAACCTTCCACATCTGCCCCGCCTCCAGGGCGCGCGCGACGCGCAATTCGGCCGACACGTTGGACGGCCCGAACGTGCGCACTTCGTACAAGGCTTCGAATGCCTGACTGCCGTTCAGCCTGGCCTGCAAAAGCGCCAACTCGGTGGCGCTGGACGCGATGTTCGCCGCCTGCACCAAGGCCGGGTCCATGATGCCGGCCACCACGATGACATGGTTGCCAGCGGGTCCTGGGAAACGTGCCAGGTACGCGTAGTCGTGACGCATGATGCGCTCGGTGGACGGTTCGTCCCAGTCCGACCGGTAGGACTGCCCGCTGGCCTTGTCGATCAGCGCCTCCCCATCGCTGGACAGGGAAAAGCTGGACAGGTCGAAAAATGGCTCCTTCAAATCCCCCAGCCCGTCAAGCAGGCCCACATAGACGATGTCGTGATCGCTGAGCATCTGGGTAGTGAAGCGCGAGGTGGTCACAGTGCGCAGCTGCTCCGGATGCCCCGCGCGGGTGGCAGCCGCCACGGGCGCCACCGCGACGAGCGCGGCGGCCTGTCCGCTGGGCAGGTGGTAGGTATTCAGGTCGACATACGTCGGCGCACCCTTTGGCAGCCGACGCCGGTACTGATCGAGCGCCGCGCTGGAGGTGATGCCTGTGTCCGCCACCAGACGCGCAATGGTGCCGTCGGGCGCTTGCTCACCGAAGACGTAGAAGTCGCCCGACACCAGTAATACCGGCGCCGAGCCTTGGTTCACGCCTTGCCACAACAGGCTTTGGGTGCGTATATCGGCAGGCGGCCGCTTAGCCAGCCACGCCCAGCCCGCGCCGTTGACGGCCAGCAGCAGCGCAGCGGCGGCGGCGAGCCCCAAGCCTCGCCTGGAGCGACCAGCCCGTACGCCAACACCGCTCGAGGCGGTCGCTGCGGTGACGACCAAGCGGTATTCGCCGCGGGGTAGCGCCAGCCGCTCGCCCAGGTCGTCCGGCGCCATATCGTCGAGTTTCTTGCGCAAGCGGTGAATGTGCACGCGCACGGTGGCATCGGCGGTCAAATCGACCTCCGTGGTACGGCCGAACACCACTTGGGCGATCTCGATTTCCTTGGTAGCGACACCGCTCACCGAGTGGTCGAGCAGAAACTCGAACAGGCGAATCATGCGCCGTGATTTGCCCAGCACCCCGCTCTGCAATACGCGTTGTCCATGGGCGGCGAGCCGCGCGGGCTGGTCGATCTCCTGTTGTTTGTCCACGTCATCCCCTCACTGCGACTGCTGGCCTGGAGTAAGACCGCTGCCCTGTTGCAAGTGCAGCGTGCGCTCCGGAAGGTGTCGTGCGCAGACCGGCCTGTTGCGCTAGGTAAGCGAAATACCCACGCTGAAGCTAGCGCCCTCCTCCCGGCTCCTGTCGAGCGCGTCCGTCAGAAGCGGTCGAAGCGATAGGGTGTGGGGTCGATGATGGGCGTGTGCTCGCTGACCAGGTCGGCGGCCAGGTGACCTGCCGCGGGCGACGTGCCGAACCCGTGACCGGAAAAGCCGGTGGCCACGGTCAGCCCGGGAATCTGCGTGATCGGTGCGATGACCGGATTTGAATCGGGCGTCACGTCCAGCGTCCCCGCCCAGGCCTGGGCGATGCGCGCCTGCTCGAACACCGGCCAAGCGGCGATGAGATTGTTCATCGCCGCTGTGTTGAGCTGGGGGTTGGCTGCCGGATTCTGCACCCGCACTCGCTCGAACGGGGTGATGCTGTCATCCCGCCACCGGCGCGCCAAGGCCAGGTCCTGCATGAACGGCTTGCCCAGCGATACGTTGAGCACGCTGCGCTGCGCACGGAATTGCGGCATGTACTGCTTGGCGAGCAGCAGGTGATCGAGGGTCAGGAAGGCGTCCAGCTTGCCGCGCTGGGTGATGATGAAGCCGCCGTCGTGGTGCTTGCGGAAGGAGAAGTCCGGCGCACCGACCGCGATCTCGGTCGGCCCCGCCATCGGCGCCGTGCGCAGTACCGAGCAGGTCAACGGCAGTGTCGGCAAGGCCACGCCGAGGTTGCCGAGGAAACGTCGCGACCACAGGCCTCCGGCCAACAGGACATGGTCACAGCGGATCTCGCTACGCTCGGTGACCACGCCACTGACCCTGCCCGCCGTCATCTGCAAGGTACGCACAGCGCAGTGCTCGACGATCACCGCCCCCAACGCCATGGCTGCCTTGGCGATGGCACTGCTGGCCAGGGTCGGTTCCGCCCGGGCATCGGAGGGTGTGAAGATACCGCCTTCCCAGGCCCCCACGCCGCCCGGTACCAGACTGTCGATCTCACGCGTGCTCAACAGCCGCGAGTCCAGTGACAGGTGCGCGACGGACTTCAGCCAGTCCTCGTGCATGGCCATCTGCGCCGCCGTACGGCCAACGAACATGATGCCCTGCTGACGGTAACCGACGTCGGCACCGACGCGTGCCGACATTTGCGCCCACAGGCGGTCGGCAGCCAAGGCCAGAGGGATATCGGCGGCGTGTCGGCTGGTCTTGCGTACCCAGCCCAGGTTGCGCGACGACTGCTCGGCGGCGATCCGCCCCTTCTCCAGCACCACCACTGGAATGTTGCGTTCAGCCAGGGTCAACGCGGCCGTCAAGCCAATGATGCCGCCACCGATGATGACGACGGTGGTGGCGCGGGGAAAGTCAGTGGAGGTTGTCACGGGCGCGATAGTGGGTGCCATGATCAGGACTCGCTAAAGAGATGAAGGCGGCCAGGCCAGTGCCTGACCGCGAAGCGCTCACGGCGCCAGGCGGATATGCTCGACCTGTGCCTGGGAGGCATTGCGGTAGGCGGTGACTTCCAGCTCGACCTTGTAGACCGTGGAGCCCAGCGGCGGGCAGGTCACCGTGCTGGCCGGATCGATGCCACGGAATTTCTCGCCGATCAGGGCCATCACCGCGGGCACATCCTGCGGATCCTGGATGAATACGCGTGAGCAGACCACGTCCGCCAGGTTGGCACCCACTGCCTCCAGCGCGGTGCTGATGTTGGCGAACACCTGGTGGGTCTGCGCCAGGGCGTCGTCGGCGATGAGCTTGGTCCGCGGATCGCGGCCGGCGGTATTGGAGACGTAGATCCAGTCACCGACCGCGACCAGGCGCGAGTAGCTGCCATGATCTTCGAACGTCGAACCGGTTTTGAGCTTGATGATGCGGGTCATGGCGGATGCCTCGTCGGTTGAAATGAGGGGGGTGGCTCAGCGCAGCTCGGGGGTTTCCCAGAGGTTGAGGGTCACGCCGATGCCCCGGGCGACCGCGTTGCGATACACCACGGTGCCCCAGGCCACGTCTTCCACCGGCATGCCGCCTACCGACATGACGATGATCTCGTCGTCGTCCCGGCGCCCTGGTGCGTCGCCGGCGATGATCTTGCCGATGTCTTCGACGTCCTCCAGACGCAGCGAACCTTCGGCGATCATGTCCATGAAGCGCACACCGATCACCGGCACGGTGTTGTGCGCGGGTTTGGGCAACTCCGCGAACCAGGCCTGATACAGGCCGGTGTTGTCCAACACCTTGCGGACGTCGGAGCGCTCCATTTCGGCATCGAGCGAGCAGCACGCGGGCATCGCCAGGAAGGCGCCTGGCTTCACCCACGCACGGCGCACGATCGGGTAGGTGGTGGGGTCACCCGTTTCCCCGGAACTGCAGTAGGTGACAAGGTCGGAGTCCCGGACCACGGCTTCGAGCGTATCGACCACCTGCACGGTGGTGATCTGCGGGTAGGTAGCGCGGACCCAGGCCATGAAATCGTCGAGACTCTTCTGGCCCCGGCCTTTGATCTTCAGGGTGTCAAGGTGGGGGCATACCGCCATGAACGCCGCCAAGGTGGTCTTGCCCATCACGCCAGGGCCGAGCAGCCCGACCACCTTCGCATCCTTGCGCGCCAGATGACGGGCGCCGACGCCTGGAATCGCGCCGGTGCGGTAGGCTGAAAGCAGGTTGGCCGACATGTGCGCCAGCGGTGCGCCGGTGTCGGGATCGTTCAAGGTGAACATGAGGATCGAACGCGGCAGGCCCTTGTCGCGGTTTGCGATGTTCGAGCCGTACCACTTGACCCCGGCAGTGCAGAAGCGGCCACCCAGGTAGGCGGGCATCGCCATCATGCGGCGATCGGCGCTGGGTTTAGGCATGTTCGGAAAGGGTGAATCCGGCGGAAAGATCACCATGGCGCCATGGGAGTCGTTGTTCGGGCCCGCCATGCGGTAGTCGCCCGCGTACAGCAGGCCGAACATTTCCTCCATGGTGTCGACGCACGCCGCCATGTCGGTGACACCGGCGCGGATCATGTCTTGCTCGGACAGGTAGATGAAGTCGATTTTTGTTGTTGTTGACTGGGTAGTAGACATAGGAAGTCCCGGCTAGGTGATAGCGCTGCGACAGGTGCAGCGCCTCGCTGTCGGGATCGAGTATCCGGCGCGGCCGAAGGGCGGTATTGTAAATTTCGGACATGCCTCGCCCGCTGACTCGAACAAGGATTGACGCGATGAACGCTCGCCGATCGGCGGCCTGCCCTGCTGCGGTATCACCATGATCAAACCGTCCGCGCCTCCGCGAAGACATCACACGGCGAACGAGCAGCCCTGGCTGGTGCTGAATTCGTCGCGCTATTCGGTCCTGCCGTCGGCGCACCCGGCCATCTCGCATTTCTACGCCTTCGACGTCGATCAGTCCTCGGATCTGTTGGCGGTGCCGGATGGCTGCGTGGACATCCTGTTCGACTGCGACAGCAGCCGTCCCAGCGCGAAGATCTGCGGCACGCCGCTGAGCGCTCAAGCGGTACAGCTGCATCAGCGGCACCATTATTTCGGCGTGCGCTTCGCGCCCGGTATCATCCCCGGCTTCGTGAACGTGTTGGCCGCCGAGCTGACGGAGTGCGAACTCGATCTGTTGGAAGTGTCGGGCTTTGCGCAGCAGACCTTCGAACGCATCGTCCAGGCCCCGCTGCTGCGCGATCAGATGCGCCTGTTCAGCGAGCACCTCGCGCCTCGGCTCATGGGGCGTACCTCACGACTCACCTCCATGGTCATCGAGCACGCGCTACGACATCGCGGTGACGTTCGCATTCAGCAGCTGGAGGACCTCAGCGGCTATACCACGCGCACGCTCCACCGCCAGTTCACCCAGGACACGGGGATCTCGCCCAAGGCGTTCTGTCGCATCATCCGCTGCCAATCCGCGCTGGACACGCTCAACACCCAGGCAGAGGTGTCGTTTCCGGAATTGGCATTGGACCTGGGCTTCACCGACCAGTCGCATTTCCAGCGCGATTTCAAGAAGTTGGTCAGCACCACGCCCTACGATTATCAGCGCAAGATGCTGCTGAACGCCTATAGCGACAGAATCAGCTACGCCTGAACGAAAGCCGCTCGCTGACGCCAATATCCGGCCGAGGTCTCGCTATCGGGGCCGCTTAGGCGCGCTTGCCGACGGCAAGCGCTGCACGGGTCGTGTGCGAAGGCAGTTCAGCGAACAATTCGTGGTATTCGGCGGCGAAGTGGCTGAGGTGATAGAAGCCCCAGCGCGCAGCTGCATCGCCGATGGACAGCTCGGCAGCGCGGGTGGACATCAGGGTACGACGCACGCCATTGAGCCGCACCGAGCGCAGGTAATTCAACGGCGTGGTTTCAGCCACGGCCTGGAAGCTGTTCTGCAGCGTGCGTCGACTCACCTGCAAACGCTGGCACAACTCAATCACGCTGGGAGCCTCGCTCATTTCGCTGAGCGCCGTGCGGTGGCACTTCTCGACGATGTAGCTGCGGGTGGACGAGTTACTGCGCTGCTGCTTGTCGCAGGCGGGGTCGATCATCAACTGCAGCAGTTCGTCGAGCATGATCTGTTCCAGCGCGGCATGACAGGCCGGCAGGCTGGCGAGGTCGTCGTGGGCCAGCACCTTGGAGAACGCCGTCAGCAGTCGCTGGCGTGTCTGCGCGTAGCGCTGCGGCAAGACGCGGATGACGGGCTGGCGCAGTAGCTGCTTGAGCTCCTTCGCCGACGCCACTTGCTCCAGCGCCGCTTCGAACACCTCGCGGTCGAAGGTGATCGATAGCAGTTCCATCCCTGTCGGCATATGGAACATGAACTCTTCGCCGCCCTCCAGAAAGAACAGACTGCTGTCGACGACATCGCGGCCCTGCATGCGAATCGACCCGGGCACCTGCGTGGGCAGCGCGAAACACATCTTGCCCCGCGGCGCCTCGCCGTTCTGCACCACGCGCTGATTGATCTGCTCCAGGAACACGTGGCAACCCGCGGTCGTCAGCTGCGTCAGCCAGCTTTCGGCCGAGCCTGCGGTGAGCTGGCTATAGTCCTGGTTCCAATGCTGGATGGTGGCGGCATGCACATGGATGTCGCGAAAATGGCTGATCGTCTGATTTCTCATGGGACCGCAAGCCTCCACTGCTTTTCTTGTTTTCAGAGCACCGGTTCGTTCGATATTGGCATATGACGCCCTGCCTGCAAATCGCCGGTGACGGCTGGTCAAGGGGGGGCAGACCGCACACCAGGTGCCGATTCGGGCTACCGCTAGGCCACGCGGCACGTCGAAGATCCTGGGACTCGCCTTCTTATCCCGGAGATCGAAGCATGAGCGAAGCCCAACTCAAGTCCCTGCATTTCGCGGATGCCCCGCGCATCGTGTCCACCGATTTGCCCGGCCCCAACACCCGTGAAGCGCTGGCCTTGTCGGCCAGCACCGAGTCCATGGCTCGTGGCGGTGGTCGCATGCCGATCGCCATGGATCGCGCCTTGGGTGCCACCTTCAAGGACCCGGATGGCAACACCTACATCGACCTGTCCGCCGGGGTCGGCGTCAGCAGCGTGGGGCGTTGTCACCCGAGGGTGGTACAGGCCATCCGTGACCAGTCCGAAGTGCTGATGCACGCGCTGGAAATCAACAGTACCCGGCGCACCGAGCTGGCCGCGAAGCTGTCCGAGATCGCCCCGGACGGCCTGCGCGGCGACTGCATCACCTTCTTTACCCAGAGCGGCAGCGATGCGCTGGAGGCGGCGGTCAAGTTCGCCAAACGCATCACCGGTCGCCACCAGATCGTCGCTTTCCATGGCGGCTATCACGGGGTCTGGCACGCTTCCGGGGCCCTGACCACCGGCACGGCCTACCGCAAGGGATTTGGCGCGCAGATGGGCGGGGTGATCCATGCGCCCTACCCGTACGCCTATCGCTTCCCCTTCGACACCACCCACAAGAGCGCCGAACAGATCGCCGGTGAATACGTCGATTATCTGCTCAACACCCCCTACACCGCCGCCGACGACGTGGCCGCCGTCATCGTCGAACCGGTCCAGGGTGAAGGCGGCTACGTCCCACCGTCACCGGAATTCCTGCAGTTGCTGCGCAAGGCCTGCGATCGCAGCGGCGCGCTGCTGATCGTCGACGAGGTGCAGTCCGGCGCGGGCCGTACCGGCAAGATGTGGGCGGTCGAGCACTCAGGGGTGAAGCCCGACATGCTCACCTTCGGCAAGGGGATCGGCAGCGACCTGCCGATGGCCGGGCTGATCATGCGCTCGGACCTCGCTGCGAAGATCCCCGACGGCTCCATGCCCAATACCTTCGCGGCCAATTCGCTGTCGTCCGTGGTCGCGCTGACCAACATCGCCATCCTGCAGGACCCGGAACTCGACCTCATCAACCGTGCCCACGCCCTGGGACTGGAAGCCCAGACCCATATCCGCGGTTTCGGCAGTCCGCGGATCGGCGAAGTGCGTGGGCGGGGCCTGATGATCGGCATCGAGCTCGTCGAAGACCCGATCAGCAAAACGCCGCTGGCTGGCGAGAAGATCGGCCAGCTGATGGGCTACCTGGTCAACCACGGTGTGTTGATGATCCCCTGCGGTCGTTACGGCAATGTCATGCGAATCATGCCGTCGCTGACCATCTCCCGCGAGCTGTTCTTCAAGGCGCTGGACATCTTCGGTGCCGCCCTGGCCTCGCTTGAGGCGTGACCTCGCCTCCCCTTTTATGGACAGAACAATGACTGAACATCTGAAGCTCTTCATCGCTGGGGCGCTTGACGAGGGCTCTGCAGGCCAGCGCATCGAGCTGATCGACCCGGTCACCGAACAGGTGTACGGCAGCAGCGCGCGCGGCACCGCTGCCGACGTGGACCGCGCGGTGGCGGCTGCCCACGCCCAGCTCGAAGGTGGGGCCTGGAGCCAACTGGACGGCGCCCAGCGTTGCCGCTTGCTGACCAAGCTGGCCGACCTGGTCGAACGCGACAGCGAGCGTCTGGCGGATATGGATGCCAACGCCATCGGCCGTTCGCCGATGGAGCCCCGCCGCATGGATCTGCCCAACGCCATCGCCAACCTGCGCGCGGCTGCCGGCTGGGCGAACCAGCTCGAAGGGCGCACCATCCCCACGGGTGGCTACTTCGGCCACAAGACGCTTTCCTACACCGTGCGCGAGCCCGTGGGTGTGGTCGGCGCCATCGTGCCGTGGAACTCGCCGCTGATGATCACGGTGTGGAAACTCGCTGCACTGCTCGCGGCCGGCTGCACCGTCGTGATCAAACCGTCAGAGGAAACCCCACAGTCGGCGCTGCACCTGGCGATCCTGGCGCAGGAAGCGGGCTTTCCGGACGGCGTGATCAACGTGGTCACCGGGTACGGTGCCGAAGTGGGCCGTGCTCTGTGCGAGCACCCTCGGGTGGCCAAGATCAGTTTCACCGGCAGCCCCGAGGCGGGCCGCGAGATTCAGCGCACGGCCGGGGTGCTGTTCAAGCAGGTGGCCCTGGAGTTGGGCGGCAAGAGTCCGCAGATCGTGTTCGACGATGCCGTCTTCGAGGACGCGGTATTCGGCTGCACCCTCGGCCTGTTCGCCAACCAGGGCCAGGTGTGTGCCGCAGGCTCGCGCATCCTGGTGCAACGAGGCGTCGCCGAGCGCTTCGCGGCCGCCCTGGCTGAAGCGGCGCAGGCGGTGAAGGTCGGCGATCCACGCCAACCGGGCGTGCAGATGGGGCCGGTGGCCAAGAAAGCCCAGCTCGAACGGGTCAATCGCTACATCCAGTCAGGCATCGATCAGGGCGCCACCCTTGCCGCGGGTGGCGTGTCCACGCCGGAAAAAGGCTGGTTCGTGCAGCCGACGATTTTCACCAACGCGCGCAACGACATGGTGATCGCCCAGGAGGAAATCTTCGGCCCGGTGGGCACGGTGATCGTGTTCGATACCGAAGCGGAAGCCATCGCCCTGGCCAACGATTCATCGTACGGCCTGGCAGCGACGATCTGGACCGGCGATCTGGCACGCGCCCATCGGGTCGCGGCCGCCGTCAAGGCCGGCGCCGTAGGCATCAATTGCTGGAGCCCGCTGGACGCCAACCTGCCTTGGGGTGGGGTGAAGACCAGCGGCATCGGCCGTGAAGGCGGCTTCGGCGGGGCCCTGGCCTACACCGAAGAAAAAGTCGTCACGGTGCTGTTGCCCGGCTGACCGCCGATGCCGAATGCCCCTGCCAATGCCTGTTCGCAGGGGCATTTTTCGTGAAGAAGATCTTCAATACCTGTTGGAGAAATCGGGATGAATGCGCCTACGGCTTTAACAATCGAACGCTACTCCACCTCCCTACGCGTGCTGCACTGGCTACGCGCCGTCATCGTGATCGGCATGCTCTGGGCCGGCTGGTATATGACGGGAATGAATGATGAGATACCCAGCAAGTTCGAGTTCTACTATCCCTGGCACAAGTCGTTCGGGGTGCTGGCCTTCCTGCTGGTCCTGACGCAGATCGCCGTGCGCGTGCGCACGCCGCACCTGCCTCGACCACTGCAGACCCTGGCGCCCTACGAACGCCTGCTTTCCATCCTGGTGCAGCGCACCATGTACGGGCTCCTGGTCGTCGTGCCTTTGATGGGCTACTCCATGTCAAGCACCTACACCCAGAGCGACGGGGTGTTCTTTTTCGGGGTGAACCTGCCCGAGCTGCTACCGAAGAATGACAATTGGTTCGTCGTGTTCCAGGCGCTGCACAAGTATCTCGCTTACACCCTGCTGGTGTTGATCGTGCTGCACGTCGCGGGCGCCTTGAAACACCGCTTCCTCGACCGGGACCCGCACAAGGACGTGCTGCGTCGCATGCTTTAATCCCACGCTGCAAAAGGAAAGGGACGTTGGCAATGGCTGCCAACGTCCCTTTCTCACGTGTGCCCTTCCGGTTTTTCTATCCGCGCCAGTGATTCAGAACGTCAGCCAGACGTTGAACTGCAAATACACGTTGGTGCCCGCGCTGCCACTCTGCAAGCCACCGTTGTCCAGCCACTTTTCCGGCTTGTACAGGCCGATCAGGGGTGACAGCAGGACGTGCTCGGTCACGCGCCAATCCAGGTAAAGGTCGATTTCCCGGGCGCTGAGATCGCTCTCGTCCCGCCGTGACAGCTGGTGGTAATCGAAGGCCATGGCGTTGAGGGTCAGGCTCTCGGTCGGCTTGAGCGACAGCAGGATGTCGTTGATCCTCATGTTGGAGGTCAGGGAACCGGCGTAGTTGACCGCGACCTCCCCCTGGTAACGCCCACGGTAACCGCCCTGGAAGAGAAAATCCCAGCCTTCGGAGTAGCGTGAGAAGCGGTAACTGAGGGTCGGTTGCCATGGCACGTCGACGAAGGTGTACCCGGCGTCGAGGAACATTCCCCGCTGCGAGCCTGAACGCTTTTCCTGGCGCGCCACCTCGAAGGCGAAATCGGCGTTTTCGATCCCGGCATTGCCCTGCCCCCGAATGCTGTAGACGTCCATGCCCTTCCGCTCGCCCCGATCACCGAAGACATAGCGTTCGTCGACGTCCAGACCGCGGATGTACGTCGAACCGAGCGAGCCGACCGGCGTGGTGTAGTCGACGGTGGCCACGGCCAATTCGGTCTTCGACTGTCCTGGGTTGTCCGACTTCAACCAGGCGACGCTGCTGTGCAGTCCCTCGGCGCCACCCAGCTTCAGCACGGCCGTGTGGGCGAAGGCCAGTCGCTGACCGATGTAGAAGGCGCCACCGCGGTCGAAGCGGCCGTCGCTGCCTTCGATGGGGCTGAAGGCCTTGCCCGGGTTGAAACCGTCGTCGGTGATCAGAAAACCGCTCACGGTGACCAGTTGCCGGCCGAACGAGAAGTCGATCCCGTCGTGCCCCAGGGCAGGAATCGAATCGCCGGATCTCCAGCCGACAAACGCATCTTCCAGGGCGTTTCTGCGCTCGTCTCCCGCGGTGATCGCGCCGATGTCGCCCTCGCCCCAGGTCGCGGAACTGAGGAGACTCACTCCTCCGTACACCGAGCCCACAGCTACCCGGTCGGTAATGCCGCTGAGACCGTATTTGAGGTAACCCTCCTGCCAGTGCATACGACCGGAGCGCTTGGCCGGACCGGCGAGGTAATTGCGTGAGCTGCTGTACCAGCCATAGCCCGCGCTCAGATCAGCGTTGAGCACGGTAGCACCTTCGTCCTCGTTGTATAGCTCGATGGCCTGGGCCATCGGCGTCAACGCACAGAGCGCGACCAGCGAGAACAGTGGGCTACAGGGTGGGGTGCGCATGACGTCTCTCCTTTTTTTATCGTTATGAGGCGAGACGGGAGTGTTCGATCAGCTGCTGGCGAGCGGTTAGCCCAAATCAGCACCTGGGAGCAGCCTGCAGGCCATTGCCCGGTGATCGGTGCAGAAGCGAACGAAATGTCTAGCGAACGTCATCAGTTGCCATTTTGGGATACGGCCCTGCCCGGCCTGCACCTTAGCCTGCAGGCATAAGAACGTATAAAAACCGAGGCACTCGTCATGAAACCGTCGTCCTCCCTGCGCAAGGGTCTGGCTCTACTCACCCTCGCCACCTGCGCGGCGCTGGTCCCTAAAGTCTATGCGCACCACTCCTTCGCCATCTTCGATCAGACCAAGACGGTCACGCTCCAAGGCGTGGTCGGACGCTTCGTGTGGAGCAACCCGCACATCTCCATCTACTTCGACGCCCCGGGGCCGCCCGCCCAGCAATACAAGATCGAGACCGGCAGCGTTAACGCGATGAGCCGCTCCGGCTGGAAGGCCGACTCGCTGAAAGCCGGCGACGTCGCCGAGGTCACCTTCAAACCCCTCAAGAACGGTGACCCAGGTGGCTTGCTGGTGGAGATCAAGGTTGGCGATGTGGTGCTGTCCGGCGGTGGTTGAACCGCCCTCGCAACGCCCCCGCAACACCTGAGCGAACCCCTATCGGCCGGAGACACCCCTCATGCAAATCATCCACCGCGCGACCCCAGCCCGTGTCCTCCTGGGCTGGCTGCTGATGGCTACGACCACCCTCGCCTGCGCAGCGCAGCCCACCGCGCAGGTCAGCCAGCGGCCAGACATCAGCGGCACCTGGGAGCGCACCCCGGACGACTGGTTCGGCGAAAACCCGGACGACCCGGTGCACCCGGGCGGCCCCATGAACCTGAAGGCGCCCTATGCAAAACAGTACGCCGACCTGAAGAAACGCCAGGCGGCCGCCAACGAAGCCGGCACCCCCCTCGCGACCACCAGTTCCATGTGCCTGCCCGAGGGCATGCCGGTAATGATGGCTGCGCTGTTTCCCATCGAGATCATCCACGATGACAAGCAGGTGATCGTGCTGGGTGAATACCTGCAGCAGGTGCGGCGCATCATCCTCAACGAGCCCAATCCGCCGCTGAAGGAGCTCGACCCCAGCTACCAGGGCTATTCCCGGGGTCACTGGGAAGGCGACACCCTGGTGGTGAAGACCCAAGGCGTGCGCACCGATGTGATGTTCTACGACGTACCTCACGGCAAGGCGATGACCATCACCGAGCGCCTGCGCTTGAAGACCCCCGACCTGCTGGAAAACCAGGTGGTGATCGAAGACCCCGAGGTGCTCAACAGCCCCTATCGCTTCACCTTCGACTACAAGCGCTCTACCTACCGCCTCCACGAATACGTGTGCGAGAACAACCAGATCGTGACCGACAGTGACGGCACGACCCACCTCAAGCGCGACTGACGTCCCCCCTCACCGATCACGCCTTGGAGGTATTGGATGCCTGCTCTGACGCCCCGCTCCCGGCCTCGGCCGCTGCACGCCGCGCTGTTGTCGCTGCTCCTGATGGCAGGTGCCTACGCCGAGGTGCCGCGCATGCCGGTCGCGCTCGCCGTACCACCGTCCGGCCAGTTGCCCCTGTCGTCCGCTCAGCGGGCTGGCACCGAGTACAGCGACCTTGCGCGGTACGGCTATGTCGAAGAAGAGTACTACCTGCAGGGCATCGCCCCGGCGATCACCGCCGCCGGCGACGTCCTGCTGCAAGCGCCTTACACCACGCGAATCCTGGTCCGTAAACCGGCGGACCCGGCCCGCTTCAACGGCACAGTGGTCATCGAGCCGTTCAGTTGGTTTGGCGAGCGGGCCGCAGGGTGGATTCTGACCCGTGATTACCTGCTGCGGCGAGGCTATGCCTACGTCGGCTACACGTTGAACATCAATCAGCCTGCCGTCGACCCGAAATTCCTGTCCGCCACGCCGGCCGCCGAAGCTGAACAGATCGCCCAGTATGGGCGTATCGTCAACTTCGAGTTCATGCGCCGCTTCGACTACGCTCGCTATGCGCCGCTGGCCAGCTACTACGACTCGCAGCGCTTTCTGCGCGGCGACGCGCCAGACCCGTTCGCCCCACAATCCCAGGGCATCGGTGCGCAGCTGGCGTTACTGCTCAAGAGCAACAGCGCGCAGGGCCCGCTGGCCGGTCTGTCGGTGCAACGCCTGTACGTGGATAGCTGGGCGGTCACGGCACAGGTCTGGATGGACTACCTCGACCAGGGCCGCCACCAGCAATGGCGCATGCCCGACGGCAAGCCCCTGATCGACGCCTACATGACCGGGCGCATGGCCTACGGCGAGGTCGGTGGCGAGGTCCTGCGTGTGCCCCGACAGCTGCCCGAAGACACCCCCTTCGTCACCGTCTACAGCCAGTCCGAATTGATGCACGACGTGCTCGAGGGCATCGCCCTGCCCGCTGACAGCGACCGTCCGCAACTGCGCTACTACGAAGTCACGGGCATGCCGCACCTGCGCCTGGCCGATCTGGGCACGCAGCACACCGAACAGGTCGCCGCGGACATCGGCAAGGGTGACGACCCGCAATGCAGCACCCTGTCGGACGAGCCCGTACAACTGGTGGTCTCGGCGCTGCTCGATGGCATGGACCGCTGGGTGCGCGACGGCACGCCGATGCCCAGAGCCCCACGCGTTACCCGTGAGGGCAAAGCGGTCGTGCGCGACCCGCTCACCGGCAACCTGCAAGGCGGCGTGCGACCGCCCTGGGTGCAGGTACCGAGCGCCACCTATCTGACCGATCAGGAATCCGGCTGCGGGCTGATCTATGACACCAAGGTGCCCTACAGCCGGGCCAGGTTACGCCAACGCTATGGCAGCTTCGAGCAATACCAGCGGGCCTTCGAGAGCGCCAAGGCGATTTCCGTCCAGCAGGGCTACCTGCTGCCCGAAGACGCCCCAGGCCTGCACCCGATCGCGACCCCCCAGGACTTCTAGCCCTTCCCCTTGCGAGAGACCGACCGATGTCCTCCCTACCCGTTATTGACTGGCTCTATGCGACCCCCGTGAGCAGCGGTATCCGCGACCTGCTGTGGGTCGTGCCCACCGTGCAGAGCGTTCACATCCTCGCCATCGCCGTGATCTTCGGCAGCGCGGTGATTTCCGACCTGCGCCTGGCGGGTGTCTTCGCCACCGACGAGTCCGTGCGTGGGGTGGTCCGTCGCTACTACCCCTGGATGCGTGCGGCGCTGCTGCTGCTGTTGGGTACCGGCGTGATCATGGCCGTCGGCGAGCCCGACCGGGTGCTGGTCAACAGCGTGTTCTGGCTGAAGATGGGGCTGGTGGTACTGGCCTTCAGCATGGCCTGGCGCGTCCGTCGACCCTACCTGCGCCCGCTGGCCACGTCGCACGGCACCGAGCCTCAGCCAGTCAGGGCGTTCGCCTGGCTGTCGATCGCGCTGTGGTGCGTGGTGATCATCTGTGGCCGCTGGATCGCCTACGCGATCTGAACCCTTCGACATGACCTTTAGGGTATCCACCATGGACCTTCAGTCACTTCTGCAAGCCCTCGAAGCCACCGCACTCGCCACCACGATTCGTGAATCGGACATCGCCTTTCCCGCCCTGGAATCAGTGCATGTGATCGGTATCGCCCTGGTATTCGGCAGCATCGCCGTGGTCGATTTGCGCTTGCTGGGCATCAGCGCGCACCGGCGTAGCGCGCTACGGCTGATCCACGAGCTCCTACCGTTCACCTGGGCCGCCTTCGTCACCTGCGTGATCACCGGCTCGCTGATGTTCGCCGCCAATGCCACTACCTATGCGCAGAATCCGATGTTCCTCTGGAAGATGGGCATGCTGGTCCTGGCGGGCCTGAACATGGCGGTGTTCCACCTGGGGGCATTTCGTCGCATCAGCGAATGGGACACCGCGCTGCCACCTCCGGGTGCGGCGCGCTTCGCGGGCGTCAGTTCGATGGCCCTGTGGGTGAGCGTGGTGTTCCTCGGGCGTTGGATCGCCTTCGTCTGATGAAGCCTCTCATCCTGACGGCGCCCGCCCCGATCACCGTCGTGCAACCCCGCTCGGGTCGTTGGGAAACGGTGGCGCTGCTCGCTGCGGGAGTGGCGCTGGTGCTCGGCATGACCGGCTACCTGTTGCTACGCCCCCTCAAGGTCGCGCCACCGGTGGCGCTGAGCTGGCAGGTACGCTCGTTCGACGGCCTCAGCCCGGTCGACCAGGCCATCCACAGTGCCCTGCTGCCAGCGGGCCAGGAAATCATCTGGAACAACGACGACACCGGCGGATGGATCAGCCTGGAGCGCGCCCAAGCCATGCTGTTGCCGCCGTTTTACCGGGACACGTTCTGGAAGGCCAACGGCGAGGTGAGCTGGCAACTGATCCTGCCAGGGACCCACCTATCCCACCAGCAATCCGGCAACGCCCACCTGCAGGCCAATGCGAGCGCCGAGCCGGAGGCCTCAAGCAGTGCGGTCGCGCAGGCGACCCAGGGTCAGGGCGCGACCGTCTACTACGGTACCGGCGGCAAGGTACCCGGCCAGAGCGCCTACCTGCTGGTGATAGGCCACGCCCATGCCGGGGTGATGTGGGCCAACCAGGCGACCATCTGGATCCACCGCGACGCCAATGCCCCCTACCCGGCCATCGTCAAGGCCGAGTCCCTGGTCGGCGAGGGTTGGCGTCAGGTGATTCCCTATGACGGCAGCCGCGAAATCGAACGCGTGAAAGGAGCCCTGCCATGAATAGTCCCGCTGCACTTCGTACTTGGGTACGGCGCGCCCTCGCGCTGGCGCTGCTGCTACTGCCCATGCTGGCATTGGCGAGCACCGCCACCGAGCCGAGCAAACGGCTGAAAATCGGCATTACTTTGCACCCCTACTACAGTTTCGTGGCCAATATCGTCGGCGACAAGGCCGACGTCGTGCCCTTGATTCCAGCGGAGGCCAACCCGCACAACTACCAACCGCAACCGGATGACATCGCCCGGGCGATGACCCTCGACGCCCTGGTGGTCAACGGCATCGGTCATGACGAATGGGCCCAGGAAATCGTCAAGGCGGCCGGTCGCCTGGACGACCTGCCGATCATTCAGGCCAACGCCTCGGTCGCCCTCATTCCCATCGGCGGCGACCAAGGCGGGGGCAAGGTGGTCAACCCGCACACCTTTGTCTCTACCACCGCCGCGATCCAGCAGGTGTTCGAGATCGCCAGGCGTCTCGGCGAGCTCGACCCCGCCAATGCCAGAACCTACCGGCAGAATGCCCTGGCCTACGCCGGCCGCATCCGCGCCCTGCGCGCCCGCTACATGACTCGCTTCGCGGGATTGGACTTGTCGAACTTCCGCTGCGCCACCACTCATGGCGGCTACGACTACATGCTCCAGGAGTTCGGCCTGTTCGTCACCGCCGTGATCGAGCCGCGCCACGGTGTAGCTCCTACCGCAAGGCAGCTGGCGACCACCCTCGACACCATCAAGAAAGCCCACGTGCAGGTGCTGTTCGCCGAGAAGAGCTTTTCGCTGGACCTGGCCAAGCCCATCGAGGCAGCGACCGGGGTGAAAGTCTTCGCCCTCTCGCATATCAACGGCACCCAGTTCAGCGCCGACGAATTCGAGACTGCCATGCGCGACAACATCGAGACCCTGGCCGAAGCCGTGGAGTACACCCAACGATGAGCGCCGAACCCATCCTTCGCGGCCCGGCGGTAGCCTTCGATGGCGTATCTTTGAGTCTGGGCGGCACCCAGGTGCTGCACGACGTGAGCTTTCGCATACCCGCCGGCGCGCTGCACTGCCTGGTCGGCCCCAATGGCGGCGGCAAGACCTCCTTGGTGCGCACCCTGCTGGGGCAGATGCCGCATACCGGGCACATCCACTTCGAAGGCAGCGCGACGCCTGTGGGTTACGTGCCGCAGGCACTGGATTTCGACCGCACCGTGCCCATGACCGTGAACGACGTCATGGCCTTGCTTGGCCAGCGCCGCCCGGCCTTTTTCGGCAGCGGCCGGCGGCTGCGCGGGCGGGTGGCTCAGGCCTTGGCGCGCACCGGGGTGGGCAGCCTGGGCGGGCAGCCGTTCGGCAGCCTCTCAGGCGGACAACGCCAACGCGTGCTGCTGGCGCAGGCCTTGAACCCGTCTCCACGGTTGCTGATTCTCGACGAACCCACGGCCGGTATCGATGCCCCGGGCATCCAGCTGGTGGAGGCGCTGGTGGCGGAGCTGAATGCCTGCGGCGTCACGGTGCTGTGGATCAACCACGACCTCGAGCAAGTCCGGCGTGTGGCGCAGAGCGTGACCGTCATCAACCGGCAGGTGCTCTACCACGGCCCGGCCAGAGCGCTCGGCAGCGACTGGGGGACGCCCCCATGAACAGCGCGTACGCCTTCATCCGTGAGCAACTGCAGGCCATGGCCAATGGCGGCCTGCTGCCACAGCCCTTCGAGTACGTCTTCGTGATCAACGCCCTGCTGTGCGCGCTGCTGATCGGCCCGCTGCTGGGCGTGCTGGGGTCGATGGTGATGATCAAGCGCATGGCGTTCTTCAGCCAGTCGATCGGCAACGCGGCGATGACCGGGGTAGCGATTGGCGTGCTGATCGGTGAGTCCTATACCTCGCCCTACCTGTCGATGTTCGGCTTCTGCCTGCTGTTCGCCCTGACGCTGAAGTACACCCAGCAGCGCACCACGCTGGCCAACGACACCCTGATCGGTGTGTTCCTGTCCATCTCGCTGGCCGTGGGCGCCTCGCTGCTGCTGTTCGTGTCGGCGAAGATAAACACCCACGTCATGGAAAGCGTGCTGTTCGGCTCGATCCTGGCGGTCGACGACACGGACATGAACGTGTTGCTCGGGGTCACCCTGGTCTGCGCGCTGATCGGCCTGCCGCTCTACAACGGCATGCTGCTGGCCAGCCTCAACCCCAGCCTGGCCCATGCGCGCGGCGTGGCGATTCGGACGGTGGACTATCTGTTCGTGCTGTTGGTCACCCTGGTGACTGTCGCGTGCCTGAAGATCGTCGGCGCCGTGCTCGTCGAGGCACTGCTGCTGATCCCCGCCGCCGCGGCGCGCAATGTCACCCGCTCGTTGTCGGGCCTGGTGACGCTGGCGGCGCTGATCGCCACCTTCTCCTGCGTGGTTGGCATCTTGCTGCCCATGCAATTTCACCTGCCGGTGCCCACGGGCGGGGCTATCGTGCTGGTTGCCGCCCTGGTATTCATCGTCACCACCCTCATCCGAGCGACCTCCTCGCGCTTCCAGGGGGCCAGCGTATGAAAAGGCAACGGCTCTCCCCCACCGGCTGGCTGGCGCTGGTGGCGCTGTTGCTGGGCATGCAGGCGAATGTGTTGGCCGACAGCGCGCGCCAGCGGGTGCTGGTCGCCCTCCCAGCGCTCTATGCCTTGACCGCCCAGCTCTGCGAGGGTACGCGGATCGACGTGCAGCGCCTGCCGCCCGATCGACCGGTGCCGATGCTAAGCCTGGGCAGCACGCTGAATCGCCTCGGCGGGCAGCCGTTCGAGCAGGCCATTGCCGTCGTCACCCTCAGCAGCCTGTGGCCGGCGGACCCGCTATACGGCAGCGCGCGCCGGCAGAACCTGCGCATCGTCGAAATCGACGCGTCGCGTGCCTGGGACCCTCATCAGCCGGCGCTCGCCGTGCTGCGCGTGCCTGCCAACGACGTGCCCTGGGCCGCATCGACGCGCGCGGAGGCTGGTCTGTCGCCCTTCGTTTGGCTGAGCCCGGTGAACGGCCTGCGCCTGGCTACCCTGATCGCTGCCGACCTGGCCCGGCTGGCGCCTGAGGACGCCTCCCGCATCACGACCAACCTGCGCCGGCTCGAGGCGGGCGTGCGCCGTCTGAAGGCCGAATACGGCGCGCGGGCGGTCGCGTTGAACGATGCTCGGGTGCTGTCTCTGGCCAGCGAATTCACCTATCTGTTCGATGACTTCGGCCTGTACGTCGAGGGCTGGTTCGTCCGCCAGGACATCGACTGGAGCGAAGCCGACCGCCGTGCCATGACGCAGTACCTTCGCGAGCGCGACCTCCGCGTGGTGGTGCACAAATGGGCGCCTAGCACACAGATCGCCGATGCCATCCGCGCCGCTGGCGCCAGCCTGGTGGTGTTGGACACGGGTGATCCCGGCCTCTTCGCCGACCCGACGGTGCGCTACGAGGCCTTCCTGCGCCACAACCTGGACAGCCTACTGAGCGCCTTCGAAGCGCCGGCTAACGAGGTGGCTGCCAAGCCAGGCCAAGCACCCACTCCCGCTCAACCCTAGCGCCGCTCCTGAGGAGACACCCTTATGAAGCTCAAGCAATTCCAGCGCTGCGCGCTGCTCGCCACGACCTTGCTGTGCGGCCCGGCCGCGCTCGCCCACGGCCCCGCCTTCGATTGCTACCTGGAACGCGAGGGCCAGGTGAAATGCGTAGCCGGTTTCACCGATGGCAGCTCGGCCGTGGGCCGCAAGATCCTGGTACGCGACCTCGGCGGAAAGGTGCTGCTCGAAGGCGACGTCGGCCCTGACAGCAGCTTCGGCTTCCAGGTGCCGCAGGATCCCTACAGCGTCACCTTCCTGGGCGGCGAGGGCCACGAAGTTACGCTGCAATCCGCCGACATCACCCCGTGAGAATCGCCATGACCTACAAACCGCTGCTGCACGCCGTCGCCGCTACCACCATGTGCCTGGCCGGCTCCGCCCAGGCGCACTTCCAGCTGCTCTACATCGATGATACCGCCCTGCCCCGCGCGCACCCCCTGGAACTGGCTGCCGTGTTCACCCATCCCTTCAGTGGCGGACCGACCATGGCCATGGGCGCCCCACGGATGTTTACCCATATCGACCCCCATGGCGAGCGCACCGACCTGCTCAAGGCGCTACGCCCGGTGCAATGGCAGAGCCGCGACAACCAAGCCAGCGCCTATCGCCTGTCGCTGCCGCGCGAGGCCGTCCGCACCCTGGGCGACCACACCTTCCTGCTCGAACCGGAACCTTACCTGGAAGCTGAAGAGGGGCTGTATATCCAGCAGTTCACCAAGTTGGTCATCAATGTCGGTGGTGTGCCGGGCAACTGGTCCGAGCCCCAGGGCCTGCCGGTGGAAATCCAGCCCCTCGGCAAGCCCTATGCAAATTGGACCGGTGGCGTGTTCCGTGCGCGGGTGCTGGCGGACGGTAAACCGGTGCCCTTCGCCAAGGTCGAGGTCGAGTACCTGAACAATGACCTCGACCTCCAGCGCAATGCCTTCGGCGCCAATGCCCACGTGCGGGCCCCGCAGGCGTCGTTCAACGTGCAGAGCCTGTACGCGGACGATCTGGGCATCGTCACCCTGGGGCTGCCGCATGCGGGCTGGTGGGGAATCGCGGCCTTGGATATCGGCAGCACGAAAACCTACAACGGCAAGACCCTGTCGCAGGATGCCGTGCTGTGGGTGCAGGCCACCGACATGAAATGAAGGCGAACGCGGCGCCCGGTTCAGTCCACGGGCGCCGCGGCGCTCATCCGGCGCCGCTGGAGTCGCTGGATAGCCTGATAGCACAGCGCGCTGCCGATGCCGCTGCCACCGATGGCCAGGCACATGGCCAACGGTGTGCCGTCGGCGAGTGCCCCGACCAAGCCGCTGACCCCTGCTGCGCAGACGTACTGCAGCGAGATCGCCAGCCCCACCGCCGCGCCGGCGTTGCGTGGGAACAGCGCCATGAGGCTGGCGATGCAGTTGGCCCCGATCAGCCCGCTGATGCCGATGAACACCCACACCCCGGCGATCACCGTCCACGGCTGCTGCCCTCCTGCCAGGCCAGCCACGATCAACGATAGTCCCGCCGCCGCGGCTACCCGGCTGCCGATGCCGAGCAGGTGCAACGGTCCATGCCGCCGTACCGAGCGCGCATTGACGACCGTGGCCAGGATGATACCGCCGAGGTTGAGGGCGAACAGCAGGCTGTACGCCCGCGGCGAGAACCCGAAGAAGTCGATGAACACGAAAGGCGAGGCGGTGATGAAGGCGAACATGCCGCCGACCGACAGGCCCATGCTGAGGATGTAGCAAAGCGCGAGCGGGTCGACAGCCACCCGTCCGTACAAGGCAAAAGACGCCGCTATCGAAGCGGTACGTTCACCCGCTGGGTGGCTCTCCGGTAGGCAGGCGTACACCGCGACCAGGCACCCTCCGGCAAGCAGCAGCAACGCGGCGAATATGCTGCGCCAGTCTCCGAGCAGCACGAGATAGGTCCCTAGCAGCGGTGCCACCAGGGTCGCGAGCATCGCGATCACGTGCATCAGCGATAGCGCCCGGGCCGACTCGTTGAGGCTGTACAGGTCGCGTACCACGGTGCGTGCCAGCACCATCGCGCCAGCTCCGCCGAGTGCTTGCAGAAACCGCCAGCCGATCAGCTGTGCGACGCTGTGGGCGCTCATGCACCCCAGCGAGGCCAGCATGTACAGCACGATACAGCCGAGCAACAGGCGTTTGCGGCCGAAACGGTCGGAGAGCGGGCCATAGACCAGCATTCCCAGACATAGCCCAACCAGGAACACCCCGATGGTCAGTTGCACCTGGGCACTGCCGGTGCCGAACTCGCGGGCGATGGCTGGCAGGCTCGGCAGGTAGGTGTCGATGGACAGCGGCACCAAGGCCGCCAGCAGCGCGAGCAACCACAGGTGGCGTGGCGCCCGGTGTTCAGGTAAGGAAGTACCCGTGGGTGGCGGGGTGCCGGCGGAGCTACGAGTAACAGCATGCATCGAATTCTTGCTCCAGACCGGACAGGGATAGCCACTAGTCCTTGTGCAAGCCCGCGTGGAATCTCAGCAGTGTGTCGGTACCCAGCATACTCAGCCGGTACAGGCCGGATTGAATGTCGAGAGGCGGCAGCAATGCACCGGACAGGATCACCTGCCCTGCACGCAGCGGCTGCCGATCGGCCAGCAGACGGCGAATCAACCAACACAGGATGGACTGCGGCGACGTTGCATCTAGGGCACTGAAACCCGCCCCCAGCGCCTCACCGTTGTACTGCAGGCGGTAATCCACCTGAAGATGCCGCTCGGGTACGAATTGCTGCCGTTGCCCAAGGCAGTACAGGGCCGCCGCCGCGTTGTCGGCGAGGAACGCACCGGCATTGAATATCCAGTCTTGCCAGCGGCTGTCGGCAATCTCGAACGACGGCGCCACCTCAGAAATGGCCGCGAGCAGTGCTTCGTCAGAATGGAAATCCGGGAGCAAGTCCTGGCCCAGGATGAAGGCCACTTCGATTTCCAGCTTGGGCCGGATCAGCTTTGACAGGTCGACCGGTTGATCCTCGGACACGGCCATGGCATCGGTCAGCACGCCGTAGACTGGTTCACTGAGACCGAAGCGATGCTGTGCTGCAGAGCCGGCGAAGGCGACCTTCCAACCGCTCAACTGCTCTTGGCGTGCTTGCCGCTGCTGCAAACCCTCGCCTTGCAAAGCATATCCCGTGCGCACATCCAGACCCTCGCCCTGATCAAGCGTCAGAGGTAAGGCGTCTTGACCGGCCAGTAGCAACTGAGCAGGTAGCGAGGTAGATGAGTTCATGACAGTTGCCCCTGCAATTTGCTCAGCACCTGTTCCAGGCGCTCCGGCGTGGTGATGGCGGCGATGAAGCGGTCTGGTCGCACGATGACGATGCAATCGCGCACCTTGGAGAACCAATTGCCCAGGCGGTTATCCACGTCTTCGACACTGATGGCGCCTTCGGCGCTGAGGGGTTGATGACGGCTGCCGCTGCGTGAGCGATTGACCTGGATGAAGCGCGTGTCCCACTTGGCCCAATAGCGCTTGCTCGCGTCGCTCAAGGCCGCGACCGGATTGACCCGGTAGCCGAGCACCGCGTAGGAAGTGCCCATGACGTCATCGAGGCGGCGCCGCACCCCTTCGCAGTCCTCTACCGCCGGCTGCACGAACAACTGGCCGACCAGGTCGCCCTCGCGCAACTCCTCGCGCTCGTGAAACACCAGACCCTTGATGATCGTGGCCTTGGGCTTGAACTTGAATTCGAGCAGGTGGGAACGCAGGTTGTCGACGGTGTTCACCGCCTGGAACAGCCAGTCGCGGACGCCGGCCATCAGCGGGTTGGTCAGGCCGAGCACGGCGCCCATGTTGTCAGCCAGGCCGATCAGGTCGGTAGCATGGCCACGGCGCTCGACATCGTAGCTGGCGATGACGTTGGGCGAAGCCCGACCCTGCACTACCGCGGCCAGTTTCCACGCCAGGTTGGCGACGTCGCGCAGCCCGGAGTTCAAGCCCTGGCCCGCCCAGGGTGGCGAGATGTGCGCAGCGTCACCCACCAGGGCCACGCGCCCCTGGACGAAACGCGCGGCCACCCGCGAATTGTGCGTGTACGCCCGAATGCGCACGATGGCCAAGGCCTCGACCGCATCGCCGATATGGCCGTGGATCAACCGGCGAATGGTGGCTTCCTCGCACATCGTCGCCTCGTCCTCGCCCTCCTTGAGCATGAACTCCCAGCGGCGCTGGCCATAGGGCAGGTAAATGCACACGAAAGGCCGCTCGGGATCGGCGTGCAAGGCGGTATAGGGCGCATCCAGCGAGTCGTTGGTGACATCCACCACCACCCACTTGCGCGGGTGCGTCAGGCCCAGTAGCTCGATGCCCAATTGCTTGCGCACGGAGGAGCGCCCACCATCGGCGCCGACCAGGTACTGCGCCTGCAGGCTATAGGGGTTGCCGTCAGCGCCCTTGACCTCCACGGTCACGCCCTCGTCGTCCTGACTGAGCGTGAGCATCTCATGACCTTGGCGCAGTTCGACGCTGGGGTAGCGGGCGAGCCCATCGCGCAGGGTGGATTCCAGCAGTTGCTGCATGAAGATGTTGCGCATCGGCCAGCCGTATTCGGCCGCGGTCGGCTTGACCTCGGCGAAGCACACGCCGCGGGCATTGTAGTAACGCAGCGGCACGTCGCAGATCATGTCGCGCACCGCGATGTCGGCCACCCCGATGCCTTGCAGCACCCGCAACGCCTCATCGTCCATGCCCACGGCGCGGGGGTACGGCAGGATACCTTCGGCCAGCTCCAGCACCACGCAGTCGATGCCGTGCCGGCCCAGGTAGTGGGCCATGGTGATGCCGTTCGGCCCGCCGCCGACGATGATTACCTGGGTCGTCTCGCGTTTCATGCTGGCTCACCTGTTTCCTTGGGGCTGATCGCACCGAGCCGAGGGCCGCAGCGCATGCAGAAAACCGGCTACCGCGGCATTGAACACGGTGCCCTGATCGTCGTGCACATAATGGCTGGCCTCGGCGATCTCCAAGGTTCTTACCTGGGCGTTGGCCGCCTGCATTGCCGTCAGGGTGGCGCTCGGGAGAAAGTCCGAGCGCATACCGCGGATGAACAACGTCGGGCAGTCCAGCGCTGTCACCGCGGGCCACAAGTCGGTCGGGGTGATGCTCAAGCGCGCTTCGGCGATGCCCTGCTGATCGTGTCGCCAGGTGACGCCCTGCTCGCTCGCTTTCATCGAGTGGGCCAGGCGTGAAGCCAGCCCCGCTTCCGTCAGTCCCGGGCGGGATTTGCGCCAGAAGGCTTCGGCGCTGGCCCAGTCCGCGAACTGGTTGGGCGTCTCCTGCATCTCCCGGCGTATCCGCGCCGCGCCATCGCCCACGCTGGAAGAGCCCGGGCCGATGTCTTCGATCACCAGGCCGATCAGTCGGCCTGGGTGCTGGCGCGCGTACTCCAAGGCATTGGTACCGCCCAGGGAGTGTCCCACCAGCATGAACCGCGCAAGGCCCAGGTGCGCAACCAGGTCTTCCAGATCGTGCACATAGGACTCGGTGCGGTAGCTGGAGGGCGCGGCCCAGTCACTCAGGCCGCGGCCACGCTGGTCCAGGGCGTACACGCAGTAGGCATCGCCCAAGGCTTCGGCCAAGGACGCCCAGGTCTGTGCATAGGCGCGCAGGCCATGCAGCATGATCACCGGGGTCGCCTCGGGCCTGCCCCACTGCAGCCCATGCAGTGACAGCCGATCGCGGTTGAGAAAGAAGAAGCTGTTGGCGTCCATCGAGACACTCCCTATCGCCTGCCTTGATCAGGTCAGGCCGTTGTCGCCCTTGATCGCCTGGGCGGTCAGGCCACCGAGGCGAGCATGCAGCCGCCCACGGGTGGCAAAGGCCCAGATGATGATCACCTCGTCCGGCGCCGGGCCGTCGCCAAAGGAGGCGGACACGGTGTCGTAGTGCGAACGCACGTACAGCGCATCCTTGTGGGCCAAGGGGATGTCGATGGTCACCCCGGGCGCGCCGCGCTTGCCGGTAGAGGGTACCCACGACTTGCCACCGCCCAGCGCCGCGCGGACCGGATCGGCGGCCGGATTGGTGAGAAAGGCATTGCCATGCTCGTATTCGCTGTTGGCACCGACCAGGCAAGCCTTGCCGTAGCTGACGATGGCACGGCCAGCGGCCAGGGCCTGGATGCGGCGACCGAATTCGTGACCCAGCTCCGGGGAGGCGTCGATCAGTTCGTCGAGGCTTTGACTGAAGCGGCCGGCGTAAGGGTTATGGATGGCAGCGGCGATGACGTACTTGAACAACGGCTCGCCATCGGCCAGTTGGCCGCTTTCATTGGCCAGGGTCTCTTCGGTGAAGCTGTACCACTTGCGGATATGATAATCAGCGAAATTCGGGGCTTTCATTGAGCGGCTCCTCGTACAGGGGATCGACGGTGAAGTTTCGGCTCGGTGCGCCGGCTGCCTTGAAACGCGCCTTTGCATCGGCTTCGTCGTGGACGGTTTCGAAGAAGAATTCCAGGCGATTGTTGTCCGGGTCGTGGAAGTACAGGCCGTTGCCGATCTCGTGGTCGGTGATCTTGACGATCTCCACGCCCTTGCTCAGCAACATGCCGTACAGCTCGCGGAGCGTGGTCATGTCACCGGCCACCTCCAGACCGTAGTGCTGCAGACCCAGGCCGCCCTGGTGGGCGCCGGACTCGGCCTTGATCAGCGCGATGTCGTGATGCTTGCTGCCAAAGGCCATCATCACCCAGGCCTCGCCACGGGCGCTTTCGTGCATGCCCAGGACGTCGGCGTACCACAGCGCCGAGGCGTCCGGGTCGGTGACGAACAGCGAAATATGAGTACGCAGGATTTCTATGTTCATGGCTTGGTCCTCACTTCTTTTGCACGACGGAGGTGTGCGCTGCCTTGATCTGCGCCACCGCCGGGGTCCACAACACATCGGCGATTTCGCTAAACTCGCGCCACTGCTTCTGCCAACCGGTGCCACCGTTTTCCGAGGTGAACAGGTGGCCGTACTTGGTGCCGGCAAGCACCTGCCTGGGGTTGGCCGGGTTGAAGGCGATCGCCCAGACGCATGAGTTGGGTTGCTGCGAGAGCGGCAGCACTTCCCAGCTGGCCGCGGCATCGCGGGAGACCAGGACCTTGCTGGTGGTGCCGGGGGTACCATCCGAGATGCTCAGGTACAGGGTGTCTTCGCTGCCTACCGGGGCATTGAGCACGCGTACGTAGTACAGGCTGAAGGCTTCCGCGCCGATGACGCCGGTCCAGGTCGCGCCTTCGTCGAAGCTGCGGTAGACCGCGTTGACACACACCACCACGATGACTTTCTGGCCGTGGTTGGGCAGCACCACGATGTTGTGCACGTCCGAGTTGTAATCCCACAGCAGACGATCATCGACGCGGGTGAAGGTGTCGCCACCGTCACGGCTGTGGAACAGACCGCCCTCCTCCAGACCGAACCACACCTGCTGGCGGTCAGTCGGGTCATAGGCGAAGGCCAGCAGGCGTGGCTTGCTTACGCCATCGCAGAACTCCGGAATCTCCACCGGCACGCGGTACCAGGTGGCCCCTGCGTCCAGGGTGCGCCACAGCACCGCGCGCGAGGGCGCACCCGTGCCGACGAAGATGCGTTGGGCATCCTGTGGATCGACCGCGACTTTCCATACCGTCTCGCCGTTGAACGGCGACTCGACCCGACGCCACTTGCCACCCACGTCGTGGCTCACGCACAGGCCGACGTCGGTGCCGGCATAGATCACTTCCGGCGCGGATGGGGCAAGACTCAACGAACGGGTAATGGCATCGAACTCGATGTCCTGGCCAAGGCCCAGGCGGTGCCAGGTCTTACCGTCATCCGCGCTACGGATGACCGCTTGGCCAACGGTGGCCACAAACAGGGTTCCATTGCTCATGATCGCTTCCTCAGATAAAGATGCCGCGGGTCAGGCCGCCGTCGATGCCGATGGATTCGCCCGTCACGGCGCCGGCCTTCGGCGAGGCGAGGAAACCGATCAACCAGCCCATCTCGATCGGTTGCAGGGTGCGGCGGATGGGCGTGGCGTCGATGTAGGCCTGCTCGACCTGCTGCGGGGTCTTGCCCTGCTTGACGCCCTCGCGCTCGTACAGCTCTTGAATGTGCGGGGTGTCCACCACGCCTGGGTGGATCAGGTTGACGGTGATGCCGGATGGGCCGAGTTGGTCCGACAGGGTCTTGGTCATGTGCGCGATGGCCAGGTTGCGCATGCCCGACAGCACCTTGCTGCCACGCCCGGTCAGGCCCCCGATGTTGATGATGCGGCCGAAGCCTTGGGCCTTCATGTGCGGGGTTACCGCCTTGGCGCAGCGGAAGTAACCGATCACCTTGGTGTTCATGTCTGACAGCAGCTCGTCGTCGCCGGCGAACTCGATGTCGTTACGCACCACGCCGGACGGCGCGGCGGCGCCATTGACCAGGATGTCGATGCGGCCGAAGTGCGCCTGGGCCTGGGCGACCATGTCGGCGACGGCGCTCATGTCGTTGGTGTCGCAGAACAGCGGCAGCACTTCGTTGCCGGTTTCAGCGCTGATCTCCTCAGCCGCTGGGCGCAGAAACTCCATGCGCCGGGCACAGATCACCACCTTGCAGCCTTCCTCGGACAGGAAACGCGCGACTTCTTTGCCGATGCCCATGCCGCCGCCGGTGACGATGGCGACGCGGTCTTGCAGTTGCAGGTCCATGTGAATTCCTCGTTATCGTTGTTTGGTCAGGCAAGATCGACGTAGATGCTTTTGGTTTCGGTGTACGCATCGATCACGTTTTTGCTCATTTCCCGGCCCCAGCCGGACTGCTTGTAGCCGCCGAACGGCGAGGCCGGATCGACCACATTCCAACAGTTGATCCACACCGAACCGGCCTTGAGTTGCGCGGCCAGGCGGTGCGCCGAGCGCAGGTCGCGAGTCCACAGCCCGGCGGCCAAGCCATAGGGCGAGTCATTGGCGCGGGCGGCGAGTTCGTCGACGTCCGACCAGCTCATCACGGTCAGCACGGGGCCGAAGATCTCTTCACGGGCCACGCAGGTGCGCTCGGCACGGTCGAAGAACACCGTGGGCTCGACGAAATGGCCGCGTTCCAGGTGTTCGGGGCGTTTGCCGCCGGCGATGAGCTCGGCGCCGTCTTGCACGCCGCGCTCCAGGTAGCCGGTGACCGTGCGCAGCTGGCGCTCGGACACCAGCGGTCCAAGCGTGGTGGCTGGATCCAGGCCGGGGCCGATCACATGGCGGGTGGCATGCTGGCGCAGCTCTTCGAGCACCTGATCGAGCACCGACTCGTGTACGTAAAGACGCGAGGCGGCGGTGCATACCTGGCCCTGGTTGTAGAAGATGCCGTCCGCAGCACCCTTGGCGGCGCGCACGATGTCGGCGTCCGGCAGGATGATGTTGGGTGACTTGCCGCCCAGCTCCAGGGACACCTTCTTCATGTTGCCGGTCGCCGCTTGGGCGATCTGCCGGCCGACCTGGGTGGAGCCCGTGAAGGCGATCTTGTCGACGTCGGCGTGCGCCGCCAGCGGTGCGCCGATACGGCTGCCCGGACCGGTCAGCAGGTTGACCACGCCGGCCGGGAAGCCGGCTTGCTCGATCAGCTGCATCAGGCGCACGGCCACCAGCGGGGTTTGCTCGGCCGGCTTGAGGACGGCGGTGCAGCCGGTGGCCAGCACCGGGCCGAGCTTCCACACGCACATGGTCAGCGGGAAGTTCCAAGGCACGATCAAGGCACAGACGCCCACGGGTTCGCGCAGGGTGTAGTTGAGCATCGGTGCGCCACTGGCCGGCGACACCGGCGGCGTGCTGCCTTCGATCTTGGTGGGCCAGCCGGCGAAGTAGCGAATGATGTTGGCCGCACTGCTGGCCTCGCCCCGGGCGTTGCCGATGGGCTTGCCGTTCTCCAAGGTGATCAGTTGTGCAAGTTCCTCGACATGGGCGTCGATCAGTTCAGCCAGGCGGTACAGCAGATAACCGCGCCGTGCAGGCGTCTCGCGCCGCCAGGGGCCTTCGAACGCGGCACGGGCCGCTGCGACGGCCGCCTCGACATCGGCTTCACTGGCCTCGGCCACCTCGTTGATCGGCGACGCCGTGGCCGGGTTCTCCACCACGAAGCGGCGACCGCCGCTGGCGTCTTGCCAGGCACCGCCGATGAACAGGCGCTGCGGCTTGGCGATAAAGGCTTGAACAGCCGGCAATAGCTGAATCTCGCTCATGATTCAGAGCTCCATTTCGATCAGACAAGGGGCCTTCGAGGCCGCGGCGTGGGTCAGAGCCAGTCGCAGCTCGGCATTGGTGCGAACGGTACTGGCGGGGACGCCGTAACCTTTGGCCAGGGCTTTCCAGTCCACCCTGGGGCAGTCCAGTTCGGTCAACGCCAGTGCCTGGGGACCGAATTCGGTCACGCCATAACGGCGCAGCTCGTTCTGCAGAATCGCGTAGCGATGGTTGGCCGCGATCAGGATCACCACCGGCAACTGCTCGCGGGCGATGCTCCACAGGGTCTGGATGGTGTATTGCGCACTGCCGTCCGATTGCAGGCAGAACACGGGCGTACCCGGTTCGGCCAGGGCGGCGCCGAAGCCGGCCGGAATGCCCTGGCCGATGGCACCGCCCGTGTTGGTGAGCACGCGATGGCGTGCGGCCCGCGCCGAGGCGGTAAAGAACGGGTAACCACAGGTCCCACCTTCGATGGAGACGATGCAGTCCTCAGGCAGCGCCGCGGACAGCACCTGGCCGACCGACTGCGGCGTCAGCGACGCCTCGGCGCTGGGCAGGTCGATACCCTGCTCGACCGCCACGCACGCCGGTGCGTCCAGGGCATCGGCCAATGCCCACAACGCGCCCACCACATCGTCGCCCATCTCGGCGAGCGACAGCAGGCTTTCCCGCGGGGCCAGCCGCGAAGGAATACCCTCGTAGCCGAAATAGCTGATCGGCTCCGGCACACCGGCACAGACCACCCCGTCGTACTGCTCGAGGATCTCGATGGCGACTTCCGGGAAGTACGGCAGCCGATCCAGATCGGGCAAGCCGCCGCCTCTGTGACTGATCCGCGGGAAGGTTTCCGCGAACAGGCGGATCCCGGGTAGCTGGGCCAGGCGTCCTGCCGCCTGCAGGCCTTCGGCGCTCAAACCCGCGTCGCCGACGATGAACACCAGGCGCTTGCCATCCTTGAGCGCGCGCGCGACCTGCTCGACCTGATCGCCGGCGAAGCGACGCACCGGCGCCTGGACCGGGGCGAAACGTGCCGCTGCTTCACTCACCGAGTGGCCTTGCAAGTCCATCGGCAGGATCAGGCTGGCGATCTGGCCGCGCGGCTGCCAAGCGGCCTGCATGGCGCATTGCAGATCCTCTCCCACCCGCTCGGCCTGTCGCGAGGTACGCACCCAGCCAGACACCGCACCCGCCAGGGCCTCGATGTCGCTGGCCAGTGGCGGATCGTAGTTGACGTGCCAGGAGGCGTGGTCGCCGATGACGTTGACGATCGGCGTATTGGCACGGCGTGCGTTGTGCAGGTTGGCGATGCCATTGGCGAACCCAGGGCCGAGGTGCGTGAGGGTCATCGCCGGTTTGCCTGAGATCCGGCCGTAGCCGTCGGCTGCGCCAGTGCATACGCCTTCGAACAGCGACAGGATCGGCTTGAGCGACGGCGCGTGCCCTTTGGCGATCGCCGCGACCAGCGGGATTTCAGTCGTGCCTGGATTGGCGAAGCAGTATTCGATGCCGCTGGCGGCGGCAGCCTTCAACAGCAGTTCAGCACCATTCATTTGTCGGGCCTCATAGGCGTGTGGCGTTTTCAGGATTTATTCATTCCCCAAAACTCCAAACAAGCTTTTTATATCGAAAAGCTCAAAATACGAGACAAATGAGATTTTTGAATTGTTTTTTAAATCTTTAATTAAGCTATATTCTCAATATGAACGCTCAGGCGCATCGCCGGCCTGAATGGACACCAGGCGTTTCAGCACCCGATACCGAGGACCTCTTCCATGAGCAGCTTGAGCAAGACGTTGGGCGTGCTGGACCTGTTCGGTCCGCACCAATTGCAGATCGATCCGGAAACCATCGCCACGCGCATGGGCCTGTCGCGGGCGACCGTGTACCGCTACGTGAAAGACCTGTGCGAGGCGGGTCTACTGAAGCGGGTCGGCGCAGGCAGCTATGGCTTGGGTCCGCGCATCATCGAATTGGACTGGGTGATGCGGCAGTACGACCCGATCCTCAGTGCCGGCCGCAAACTGATGAACGAGTTGGCCCAAAAGACCGGCTTGGCGGTGTTCGCCAGCGTTTTCTACGATGGCCACATCATCAACACCTACATCACCGAGTCATACGACGCCTCGACCTTCGCCTTCGGCCGAGGTCACCCGCTGCCGCTGTTCCGCGGTGCACAGTCCAAGGTGCTGGTCGCCGCCCAACGCGGCAAGCGCCTGCAGCAATTGTTCGAACGCTATATCGCCAGCGACCCGACCCATCCCTACAGCACGCGACCCTGGTCGGAGTTCGCCCGCGACGCGAAGAAGATTCGCAAGGATGGCTACTGCATTACCCATGACGAGCTGAACTACGGCCTCACTGGCATTGCCGCCCCCATCGTCAACGTCGACGAAAAGGAAGTGATCGGAAGCATTTCGGCCGTCGGCAGCACCAGTGACTTCAAGCTGCTACGCCAAGAGACCGTACGCGACATGCTCATCGACACCGCGCAGCGCATCGCCGCCAACATCCACGCGCAACGGTCCAGCCCAACGGGTAGCGCCTCAGCGCAAGACGAAGAGGACGCCAGCGTTCGGTGAGAGGAGAAATCGGCCGGCAGCTCTCCTCACTCGAAAGGGTGCCCGCTGGACCGGTCAGAGCTTGTGGCTGCCCAGCGCGTTGAAGCAGGTCATCGAGCGGCGGCGCAGTCGCGCGGCGAGCCACACGCCGACCACCATGGCAACTGGAATGGTCGAGCACAGCAGGTAGGACAGCGTCTTGCTGGACCCGGTCAGCACGTCGAAGTGCAGCACCGCGATGATCAACACCAGGGTCAGTGCCAGCCCGGAGAACACCGGCAGCACCAGCCGTCGTAGCACGCCGAGCTGCAATTGCGGATTACGCCGGAAGTACATCAGCACGGCCAACGACGTCATGGCCATCAGCAGAATCAGGCACAGCGTCGCCAGGCTGGAGAACCACGCGAACAGCTGAAGCACCGGGTCGGCTCCCAGCGCAGCGAACGCCAGTACCACCACGGCAGCGATCAGGCTCTGGAGCACCGACCCCATGTGTGGACTCTGGTGGATACGATGGGTAGCGCCGAGCGCCCGTGGGAGCAGTCCGTCGCGGCCGATGGCGTAGAAGTAACGTGCGGCCGAATTGTGGAACGCCAGCAGACCCGCGTAGATGCTGACGACGAAAAGCACCCGAATGACCTGGGTCAGCCCAGGGCCGACATAGTGATCGGACAGCCCGTAAATGAAGGTGGTCGGCTCACCCAGTTGCTGCAGCACGGAGACGATCTTGTCGGTACCTACCCCCACCACCATGGACCAGATGGACAAGGCATAGAAGCCGCCGATCAGCAGCACCGACACGTAGGTCGCGATGGGGATCGCCCGCTGCGGATCCTTGGCTTCTTCGCCATAGATGGTGGTGGCTTCGAAACCGATGAACGCGGCGAAACAGAACAGCAGGCCAATGGATGGGGTGCCGCTAAAGACGTACTCGGACTTGAAGGAGTCGAAATTGACGCCACCAGCGCCGCCGCTATGCAGAATAGCGACGTCCAGCACCAGAATCGCCACGTACTCGGCCACCACGATGAACGACAGTACCCGGGCGGACAGGTCGATCTTGCGGTAACCCAATACCGCGATGCTGGCCATGGCCATGAGCGAATAAGCCCACCAGGGTAATTCGATGCCGAAGACGCTGGCCATCGTGCCGGACACCACTCCGCCGAACATGCCATACAGGCCGACCTGCAGGATGTTATAGGCAAGCATGGCCAGCACGCCCGCCGCGCCACCGGCCAGACCGCCCAACCCCAGCGAAGTGAAGGCGTAGAAGCCGCCGGCGTTGGTCACGTTGCGCGCCATGGTGGTATAGCCGACGGCGAACGTCAGCAGCACACCCAGCGCCAGTAGCAGCAACGTCGGCGTGCCCGCGCCGTTACCCAGCATGATGCCGATGGGAAAACCGCCGGCCAGCACGCTCAAGGGGCTGGCCGCCGAAATGACGAAGAAGATGATGAAACCGACGCCGAGGGCGCCACGCCGCAGCTGGTTGGTGGCTTTTGGCAAATTCTCGCATACGCTCATTATCTTGACCTTGTTGTATGAGGCAGTCGCAATGGATGGGCCGGCGTCTGGTGTTAAGCCTAGCGCGGTGACCGAAGCCCTTATGTCCTGGGTGCTGTCGGATGCTAGGCCCCTCGTTGCGCGGGCGTTATCCCAAATTGGCAGCCGGCGGAGGTGCCGGGAATATTCCAACAGCGACCTCGAACCGCCACCGCATATAGCCTCTCGCGTGCCAGCCTGAGACAGTTCCAAGCCGCGCAACCGGACTAGCAGTGGCCGAAGGCAGCTCAACACCAGGCGCCGGGTCGCCAGTCCGACAATTAAAGGAAAACGTTGCTGTCCTACGAAAGAGCTCACTACCAAGGGAGCCGCCCAGTGTCAGGCGTCAGGCGATCAACGCTGATAGGCTGCGCGCTCCAGTAGCTGCAGGGACGGTAGGAGACGTTTTAGCCCTTCCAGGACCGGATGGACATGGCTGAGAGGTGCCGGTGCGACACAGCGAGGAAGCCCCGCACCCCTGGCTATGATCGTGGCGCGCCTTGGCGAGCATGTTCCAATCGCTGCGGATACCGTGTCGTCCCGGATATGTTCCCGGTTGTCGCGCCTCTGCCTTCGTCACCACGTGCGAACGCCCTGGGTTTCCAACACGTATTTCATCCCGAGGAGTTTTGAATGGCTTATCAAGCCGCTTCCGATCGTTATGACCGTATTCCTTACCGCCGCGTTGGCCGCAGCGGCCTGGTGCTGCCGGCGCTGTCGCTGGGCCTGTGGCACAACTTCGGTGATACCACGCCGCTGGATCGTCAGCGCGCCTTGCTGCGCACCGCCTTCGATCTGGGCATCAATCACTTCGACCTGGCCAACAATTACGGGCCGCCCTATGGCAGCGCCGAGATCAATTTCGGGCGGCTGCTGCGCGAAGACTTCGCGGCCTACCGCGACGAACTCATCATCTCCAGCAAGGCTGGTTGGGATATGTGGCCCGGCCCCTATGGTCAAGGTGGCGGTTCGCGCAAATACGTGCTGGCAAGCCTGGACCAGAGCCTCAAGCGCCTGGGCCTGGATTACGTCGACATCTTCTATTCGCACCGTTTCGATGAGCATACGCCGCTGGAAGAAACCGCCAGCGCCCTGGCCACGGCGGTCCAGCAAGGCAAGGCCCTCTATATCGGTATCAGCTCCTATTCGGGGACCAAGACCCGGGAAATGGCCAAGCTGCTGGCCGACTGGAAGATCCCGCTGCTGATCCACCAGCCGGCCTACAACCTGCTCAATCGCTGGATCGAAAAGGACCTGCTGGATGCGACCGAGGAACTCGGCACCGGTGTGATCGCCTTTACGCCGCTGGCCCAGGGGCTGCTGACCGACAAATACCTCAATGGCGTACCGGCCGAAGCCCGGGTCAATCAGCCCGGCGGCCAGTCGCTGCAGCAAGGTCATCTGTCTGCCGAGAACCTGGCTCGGGTGCGGGCCCTGGATGCCATCGCCAAGCGCCGTGGCCAGAGTCTGGCGCAACTGGCCCTGGCCTGGACCCTGCGCGATCCGCGCATCACCAGCGCCCTGATCGGCGCCAGTCGGCCTGAACAGATCGTGGAAAACGTGGCGGCCCTGGACAACCTGGCCTTTACCGCCGAAGAGCTGGCCGAGATCGATACCCATGCGGTCGAAGGCGACATCAACCTCTGGGCCAAGCCGTCCAGCGCGGAATAAGCCCTTGTCTGGCGTACCTGACTAGACGAAGCTCAGGTACGCCGTTTGTTAGCTGACCCTGATCTTCCGGGGCACGACCACCCTCACCCGCCCTTACCCATTCGGCTGCTGACGTCGCGTCCCGATCTGCTCCTGGCGATACTGGCTGGGCGTCCGTCCCATCTCGTTGCGGAAATGCCGGTTGAAATTGGACAGGTTGGAATAGCCCACCTCGAAGCAGATGGCGGCGATGGACAATTCCGCCTGCATGAGCAACCGACAGGCGCGCTGAATACGCAGCTTGCGCGCCAGTTCGATGAAGCCGTGGCCGGTGACCTTCTTGAAGAAGCGTGAAAAGCCCGCCTCGCTCATGCCGACGCGCCTGGCGATCACCGGCAGGCGGATATCTTCGGTGAGTTCGCTCAGCAGATAGTCGAAGGCCTGCTGCACCCGCGCGGAACTGCGGGCATCCAGTGCCGGCGCATAACAGGCGCTGGCCAGGGTGATCCGCTCGCTTGCCGACGCCTGTGACAGCACACCGAGCAAGGCGAACAGCTTGAGCAGACGCTCGGCGCCTTGGGCCTGGCCAATCGCTTCGATCAACCCGGCCGCCTGATGAGCCGTGTCGCCGCTGAACGCCAGGCCGCGCCTGGCTTGCTCCAGCAAAGGCAGATAAGCCCCTAGCTCCGGAGCCAGGGCACTCAGCGAGCGCAGCCACTCGCCATTGAACTGGATGACCACGTCGCGCCCGCTCAACACTTCGCCGAGCGGCAGATCACCGATCCAGTCGTGTGGTAGATCCGGGCCGATCATGGCCACGTGGCCTGCAGAAAACGGTCCCACATAATCGCCGGCCAGTAGCCGTCCGCTGCCCTGGCGGATCAGATGGATCTCGTATTCGGGGTGATGATTCCAGCGCGCCAAGGCGTAGGGATAATCGTGCTCGTACCAGCGAAAACTCTGGTCGGGCGCGGCGAAGATCACTTCCAGCTCCGCCGGCCGGGCCTCGAGGAAGGTAGAGGTCTTCATGGTGCTACCTTTGCTTGTTCTTATCAGATCGCTCTGTCCGCACTTGGCTGCGCGGCGCTCGATGCTTTTTTGACCGGCGCGTCCCGCGTGTCTCTGGTCAAAAATGTATCGGCAACTGGTCAATGGCAGGTTAGCCAGGGCCTGAGCCCTGCTGTTGTAATCCTCTCCAGCGGCCCTGTCGAGGTCAGATTTCCATCGGCAGCCAGCCGTCCATAACAACAACAAGCTGCCCGCCACGGCAGCCACGGAGAAAAGACGATGAAGCGCCCCTTCGCTTTGCTGCTGTTAGCCGGTCTTGGTCTGAGCGGTGTCGCCCAGGCTGTGGAATCGGTCACCGTTGCCACTGTCAACAACAGCGACATGGTGCGCATGCAGCGCCTGTCCCAGGTCTTCGAAAAACAGCACCCCGATATCAAGCTCAACTGGGTGGTGCTCGAAGAAAACGTGCTGCGGCAGCGGCTGACCACCGACATCACCACCGGTGGCGGCCAATTCGACGTGCTGACCATCGGCACCTACGAAACACCGCTCTGGGGCGCCAAGAACTGGCTGGAACCCCTCGACAACCTCCCCGCCAGCTACGACGTCGACGACATCTTCCCGGCGGTCCGCCAGGGGCTGTCGGTCAACAACCATCTCTATGCCCTGCCGTTCTATGGCGAAAGCACCGTCACCTACTACCGCAAGGACCTGTTCAAGGCTGCCGGCCTGCAGATGCCCGACAAGCCGACCTGGTCGCAACTCGCCGAATTCGCCAGCAAGCTCAACCAGCCGGAGAAGGAGCAATACGGTCTCTGCCTGAGAGGCAAGGCGGGCTGGGGTGAGAACGTGGCCCTGCTGAGCCTGATGGGCAATGCCTTCGGCGCCCGCTGGTTCGACGAGCAATGGCATCCCGAACTGACCAGTCCCGAATGGACGGCAGCCGCCAACTTCTATGTCGACAACATGAAGAAGTACGGCCCACCCGGTGCCTCCAGCAACGGCTTCAACGAAAACCTGGCGCTGTTCAACAGCGGCAAGTGCGCTCTCTGGGTGGATGCCAGCGTCGCCGGCTCCTTCACCACCGACAAGAGCCAGAGCAAGGTAGCCGATGAGGTTGGCTTCGCCGCCTCGCCCCATGAGGTCACCGACAAGGGGTCGTCCTGGCTGTATGCCTGGTCACTGGCGATCCCGGCGAGCGCCAAGCACAAGGAGGCCGCCAAGACCTTCATCACCTGGGCCACCTCCAAGGAGTACGTCCAGCTGGTGGCCGACCAAGACGGCATCACCAATGTGCCGCCAGGCACTCGCCAGTCCACCTACAGCCAGGCCTACCTGAGCGCGGCCCCTTTCGCCAAGATCACCCTGGAGATGATGCAGCACGCCGATCCGGCCCATCCTTCGGCCAAGCCGGTGCCCTATGTCGGCATCCAGTACGTGACCATTCCTGAATTCCAGGCCATCGGCACCTCGGTCGGCAAGCTGTTCGCCGCCGCCCTCACCGGCCAGATGAGCGTCGAGCAGGCCCTCAACGCGGCCCAGACCTCGACGACCCGCGAAATGAAACGCGCAGGCTACCTCAAGTAACGCCTCGCGCCCCCAAGAGGCCGCCGCGCGCTGCCCAGCCGTACCGTGCGGTCGGCTTTTCCCGATTGGAGCCAAGATCATGAACAGACTGGAAGGAAAAAGCGCCCTGATCACCGGTGCCGCGCGTGGTATCGGCAAGGCTTTCGCCCAGGCCTACCTCAGGGAAGGCGCGACGGTGGCCATCGCCGACATCAATATCGAAAGAGCCCGGGAGACCGCCGAGGAGCTGGGCGAACGCGCCTATTCCGTGGTCATGGACGTCACTGACCAGGCCTCCATCGATGCGGCCATCGCCCAGGTGGTCGCCACCGCCGGCAAACTCGACATCCTGGTCAACAATGCCGCCCTGTTCGACCTGGCCCCCATCGTCGAGATCTCCCGGGAAAGCTATGACCGGCTGTTCGCCATCAACGTGGCCGGCCCTCTTTTCACCCTGCAGGCCGCAGCCCGGCAGATGATCGCGCAGGGTCACGGGGGCAAGATCATCAACATGGCCAGCCAGGCCGGTCGCCGGGGCGAAGCCCTGGTTGCCGTCTATTGCGCGACCAAGGCCGCGGTGATCAGCCTGACCCAGTCGGCGGGCCTCGATCTCATCAAGCACCGCATCAACGTCAATGCCATCGCCCCAGGCGTGGTCGACGGCGAGCATTGGGAAGGCGTGGATGCCCTCTTCGCCCATTATGAACAACGACCCTTGGGCGAGAAGAAGCGCCTGGTGGGCGAAGCCGTACCCTATGGCCGGATGGGGACCGCCGAGGATCTGGTCGGCATGGCGCTATTCCTGGCCTCCAGCGACAGCGACTTCGTGGTCGCCCAGACCTACAACGTCGATGGCGGCAACTGGATGAGCTGATCGCCGTGCGGTCAGCTCAGGTCGTGTAGCGTCTTGACGATCGCCGGCCCGATCTGGAGGTCGGTAAAGCTGACCTCCAGGCCCTCGCGCTGCGGCGAGCAGCAATAGGGTCCGACTTCCAGCGCCGCGCCCTCTTCGCTCGCGAATCGGCACAGCCGCAACAGCGGCCAGGCCAGGCCGTCCAGGGAGTACTGGATACGCAGCACCTCGTCATGCAGCGTCATCCGCAGCCAGAAACCCCAGGCGGCATCAGGCATCGGCCCGAGGGCCCAGTCGGAATGCCCCAGGGTCAGGACGCTGCCCAGATGGGCGATGCCATCGTTGATCTCGAGTCCCGTCTTGCACCAGCGTTCGCTGTCCTGCCGCACCATCAAGCCAGCCTGATCGTACAGCTCGGTGAAAGTCCCGGTGATCCGTACCTGCACGGTAAAGTCCGTACCGGCCGCATAGCCGCGGAAATGCCCGCTGTCACGCTCGAAGCCGTATTGGGTCTTCTGCCAGAAGTCGGTTCCACTATCGGTGCTGATGTGCAGCAGGCCATCCGTATCGGACCAGCGCGTCGGCTCGTTCAGCCACCGGGGAGGCAAGGTCTTCGCAAGGCTCATGGACAGGTATCCGCGGCTGATGGGCTGCGCACACGATAGATCAAGGATGTGCAACGCGCCAAAATCGGATCGCACTTCGCAAATAACGCTCGGGACTCTCATCGACGAAGTGGGAACCTTCCCCTGCTCCGACCAAGGTTTTCTACAGGCATGAAAAAAGGGAGCCCTGAGGCTCCCCTGTTCAAGTACGTCTGCTGTCCTCTTGTTTTTGTTGTCGGACGTCGACGTCATCGATCTTCAGTACGCCCCACCAAGGAGGTGGGAAGTGAACAGATTACTTTGGTCGCTCCGGAGAGTTCCAAAATGATCGGTTCGCGAGCCTTGGCCGTCTTGTTCTTGTTGTGGGCGGTCAGCGGCGCATCTTGTTGTTCTTGTGCCAGTAATAAAGCACTCGCCGTGCCAATATTTATAACTATTTGAAATTGCTAGATTTTATGAATCACGCCCTTGCCTTCAGCAAGGTGTTGCGGAGGATTTCGTTACCTTTTCACTCGACCGCGAAGGATCTGGTTACGACATCCAGGCGTCCGGTAACGCCATTGGCGCTCAGCGACTGTAGGTCGAGCGCTTGAGCGTCGCCTCGTTGTTGCGTTGGGCAACAGGTCGATCCGGGTTTTCGGTCGGCAGGTACAGCAATCGAGTGGCCAGCACCTCGCGGCGTGGCTTGATGTCGGGTCGCAGTGCTCCACGCTGGGTACGGTCGAAGTCGCGCAGATCGATGACCTGCATGCCGTCCTGGGCCGGTACCACGAAGACGGGCAAATTCGCGTGGATCATGGCGTCATAGCGACTCTCTTCGCCGAACCAGAGCATCGCCCGGGGATGCGGGGCGATCTTCTTGTGCCGGACCAGGATGTCATCGTCCGCCATGCGATTGAGCGCCTGGTGCTCCTGCCATTCCGGCGTGCGATCGAGGGCGATCCGCTCACGGTCGGCGCGGGCCATGGCCAGGGTCTTCAATTGCTCCCGCACCTTGGACACCTTGACCCGCTCTCCTCCCGCGGTATGGCCGGCCCAGGTAAAGGTCAGCTGCCGGACCGGATCCGGGAAACCATGCACCTTGCGGATGAGCTGCTTGGTATTGAAGGCGCCACCCAACGCCTTGCGCATGATGCGCGGTCGCGCTTCCGGAGCCAGTTCCAGCTCCAGGCGCGTCTGTTCGATCGCCGCGCTGAACGCGGCCTTGCAGGTATTGATGGCCAGGATCTCCTCCATCAAGGGTTCGGCCAAGGCGATGTAGCCTGGTAGCCGGCTGACGGTACCTGGCGCCTGCCCGGGCTGCAGATGGAACGCCAGCAAGGCATCGCGCGTGAGCTCCACGGCGGCACTGCCTTCGAAAGACTCCGCCGCGATGTGATCGGGCACCCGCTGCTGCGCCAGCAACGGCAGCCGCCAGACTCGGGCGGCTACCACCTTGCTGGGCCATCGTTCGTTGAAGGTCGCGATGCTCCGCTTGAGGTCTTCGAACGCGCTCTTGATGTCTTCGTGCATGGCAAACTCCAACCTGATAACTACCAGATTGTAGCATTTCCGCGAATTTGAGCCTCTTCTTGATCACTTTGCAGAGGATTATCCAGTATTCAACCTACGGCTGTAGGGGTGGTATTACCTTGGATAGGTTGCAGCCTCTGGGTGAACTGCGGATGGCCGTCCTGATTTCTAAGGGTGACTTGCAATTCCGCGGTCTTCCCGTCGATCTCGACCTCGCCAAAGAACTGAAAGCCGCTCAGGGGCGAGGTATTGGCCTGGGGCGGAGCCTTCTGGAACACGACCTCGGGACCAAAGGTGGCGTCCAGCGCATTAGGGCCGAAGCTGCCCGCATTGAGGGGCCCTGCCACGAATTCCCAGAAGGGTTCGAAATCCTGGAAGGCGGCTCGATCCGGGTGATAGTGGTGCGCGGCGCAGTAATGCACGTCCGCGGTGAGCCAGACGGTGTTGCGGATCCCCTGCCGGGCGATGAAGCGCAGGAGATCGGCGATTTCCAGTTCTCGTCCCTTGGGTGCACCAGGATCGCCATTGGCGATGGCTTCCCAGCGCGCCTGGCCCTGGGCGTCCTTGCCATCCGGGACTTGCAGACCGATAGGCATGTCAGCGGCGATGACCTTCCAGGTCGCCGTGGAGGCCTGCAGGCCCTGTTTCAGCCAGTCGAGCTGCTCGCGGCCCAGGAAGGCGCCCTGACCGCCCTCCTCGTCGCCCAGGTTGCTGTCGTTGCCGGCACGATAGCTGCGCATGTCCAGCACGAAGACTTCCAGCAGTGGACCGTAGGAAATCCGGCGGTAGATGCGCCCTGCCCCGTCGGCCGACACGCCGCGCATGGGCGCGTATTCGAGAAACGCCTGACGGGCCCGACCGCTCAGGACACCGATGTCCTTGACCTGGTAGCGATCATCCAGGGTCTTGCTCGGCGACCAGTTGTTGGTGGTCTCGTGATCGTCCCACTGCCACACCTGGGGCACTTCGGCATTGAATCTCTTCAGATGGGCATCCATCAGGTTGTAGCGATAGTTGCCACGGAACTCATCCAGGGTCTCCGCCACCTTGCTCTTGGCCTCGGTGGTGAGGTTGCGCCAGATGCGCCCCTCTTCCACGGTCAGTTGCGCGGGCACCGGGCCGTCCGCATAGATGGTATCGCCGCTGTGCAGGAAGAAGTCCGGGCGCCGCTCGCGCATGGCGCTGTAGATGCGCATGCCGCCGATGTCGGGATTGATCCCGAAGCCCTGGCCCACGGTATCGCCGCCCCAGACGAACCGGATATCGCCGCGCTGGCTGGGCGCCGAGCGCAGGTGGCCGGTAACGGCTTCGCTGAGCGCGCCGCTGTCCACGTCCTCGAAGCGCACGCGGTAGAAAATGTGTTGATCGGCTGGCAACCCCGCGAGATCGATACGCGCGGTGTAATCCTGAGTGGCGGTGGTGACGCCCCCCGCCACCTTGCGCGGTGTGCGAAAGCTCTCCTGGGTATCCCACTCCACCAGCAGCCGTGCCGGACGATCCGTACGACTCCAGATCAGCGCCCGCCCGTCGGTGACGTCCCCCGCCTGGATACCATCGGGCACACCTGGGCGTCCCGCAGGCGCGGCCCAGGTCCGCTGCCCCAAGGCCGGTAACAGTAACGAAGCGCCCAGCCCTTGCAGGACGCGACGACGATCAGGACGAAGAAGGGACATGGTGGTGGCCTCTGCCGGAAAAACGCTAGCACTACCCCGCCTTGATTACCTGCTTGTGACACGGGAGGGTTCATGGAAACCTCGACTGTCCTATAGGGGTGGTATTAATAAATGCACACGTTGGTCTGGGTGACGCGAAATGGCATCATGACGCCCCTGTTACGATCCGCCGCTATGGCCGTCGCGAAGTTGCTTGGAGCCCCCATGTCCGCCAGACCCTATATCACCGTCACCCCTCCCGACGTCGCGCTGCACGGACGGATCGCCCCGCCCGGCTCCAAGTCCATTACCAACCGGGCCTTGCTCCTGGCGGCGCTGGCCAAGGGCACCAGTCGCCTGACCGGTGCCCTCAAGAGCGATGACACCCGCCATATGTCCGAGGCGCTGCGCCAGATGGGGGTCACCGTCGACGAGCCCGACGCCACCACCTTCGTGGTGACCAGCTCCGGTCGTCTGCAACAGCCGACCGCGCCACTGTTTCTCGGCAATGCCGGTACCGCCGTGCGCTTCCTGACCGCCGCGGTGGCCGCCGTCGAGGGCACCGTGACCCTGACCGGTGACGCCTACATGCAGAAGCGTCCCATCGGCCCCCTGCTGGAGACCCTCAGCGCCAATGGCATCCAGGTCGAAGCCCCCAGCGGGTGCCCGCCAGTAATCGTCCACGGCCAGGGGCGCCTCACCGCGCGCCGCTTCGAGGTGGATGCCGGCCTCTCCAGCCAATACGTCTCGGCGCTGCTGATGCTGGCGGCGCTCGGCAGCGAGCCGGTGGACGTCGCCCTGCGCGGCAGCGACATCGGTGCCCGTGGCTATGTCGACCTGACCGTCGAGGCGATGCGTGCCTTCGGTGCCCAGGTCGAGCAACGGGATGCCGCCACCTGGCGGGTCGCCCCGACTGGCTATGTCGCCCGGGATTACTTCATCGAGCCGGATGCTTCCGCCGCCACCTACCTCTGGGCGGCCCAGGCGCTGACCGGTGGCGCCATAGATCTGGGCGTGGCCGACGACGCCTTCACCCAGCCCGATGCCAAGGCCCGCGACTACATCGCCGCCTTCCCCCGGCTTCCCGCCGTCATCGACGGCTCCCAGATGCAGGATGCCATCCCGACCCTGGCGGTCCTGGCGGCCTTCAACGAAACCCCGGTGCGCTTCGTAGGCCTGGCCAACCTGCGCGTCAAGGAATGCGACCGGGTAGCGGCGCTGCACGATGGCCTGAACGCCATTCGCGCCGGTCTTGCCCGCGTGGAGGGCGACGACCTGCTGGTGGCCGCGGATCCCGCGCTGGCCGGCACCCAGGTCGACGCCGTGATCGAGACCCATGCCGACCACCGGATCGCCATGTGTTTCGCCCTTGCAGGTCTCAAGGTGGCGGGCATTCGCATTCTGGACCCCGAATGCGTCGGCAAGACCTATCCTGAGTACTGGAATGCCCTACGCAGTCTGAACGTCCAACTCAGCGAGGGTATCGAAGCCTGATCACCGCCCGTCACCCGCACGCTCGCTGAACGGAATCCCAGCATGTCGATCTCTTTGCTCGAACAGCAAGCGCTCCTCCAGTTGACCTCCCATGCCCTGGTCATCACCGACCGCGATGGCGGCATCGAGCGCTGGAATCGGGGGGCCGAGCGGCTGTGTGGCTGGCCTGCCAGCGAAGTGCTGGGCCAGCGTTTCGCCGACCTGCTGACGGTCGGCCAGGACGCTGCCTTCCTGGCGACCGCCCAGCACCAGGCGCTGGTCGATGAGCATGGCCGGGGGGCCGGCTGGATCTCGGTGCCGGGTGGTACACCGCGGTGGGTGGAGATCGCCACCACCGCGCTGAAGGACGCCGATGTCGTGCTCGGCTTCGTGCACGTGCTGCAGGACCGCACCGAACAGCTGGTAGCCGAAGAACGACTGCGACTGGCCCAGGAGGTCGGTCGCGTCGGTACCTTCGAGCTGCTGCCCGACGAAGCCAGGTTGCTGGTGTCCTCGGGCTTCTGCCAGCTCTGGGGCCTACCGGAAAGACGCAGCTATCCCCTTGACGAGCTGATCCGGCAGTTGCATCCCGATGACGTCGCCAGCGTGCGGACCCTGACCACCGCTCTTGACGACGACGCCCCGGATTATCTCGAATATCGCATCCGCCGGGCCGACACCGGCGAAGAGCGCTGGCTGGGTCGCCGTGGCCAACTGATGACCAGCCAGGGCAGCGATCGCTACCTGGGAGTGTGCTACGACATCACCGAGCGCAAGCTCAGCGAAGCCGCCATCACCGAGCGCGATGTCTGGCTGCAGGAGCTGTACCACGGCATGCGCGAGGGCTTCTACATGGCCCAGGCGATCCGCGATGCCGCTGGCCGGATGGAGGATTTCCGTTTCCTGGAGGTCAATCCGGTTTTCGCCATCCTGACCGGCATTCCCCTGGATCAGGTGCTTGGCCGGACGCTGCGTGAATCCCTGCCACAGCTGCAAGCCGACCTGCTGCCCACCTATATCGACTTCATGAACGGCGATGCCGAATTCATCCAGTTCGACATCCTCCTGCATCTGCAGCATGGGCATTGGTACGAGGTGCGCGCCCATAAACTGCCAGGGGATCGCTTCGCGGTACTGTTCATCGACATCAGCGGCCATCGCCGCCAGGCCCAGGAGCTGGCCCGCAACGAGGCGCAGTTGCGCGCCATCATCAACTCCATCGACCAGATGGTCTGGGCCACCCGTCCCGACGGCCACCATTTCTATTTCAACGATCGCTGGTACGAGTTCACCGGGGTGCCGGAAGGCTCAACGGAAGGCGAAGGCTGGGCCAACGTCTTTCACCCTGACGACCAGGAGCGTACCTGGAAGGTCTGGCACCACAGCCTCAGCACCGGCGAGCCCTACCATATCGAGTACCGGCTGCGGCACCGCTCGGGACGCTACCGCTGGGTGCTCGGCCGGGCGCAGCCGGTGCGCGACGCCAAGGGGCGCATCGAACAATGGTTCGGCACCTGCACCGACATCCAGAGCATCGTCGATGCGCGGGAAGTCCTCACCCGCTCGCGCCGTGAGCTGGAGCAGCAGATCGAGCTGCGCACCCGTGAGCGTGATCGGATGTGGCGCATCAGCCACGACCTCATGGTGATCTGCCGCGCCGATGGCGAGGTGAAGACCGTGAACAGCGCCGCCACCCGCCTGCTGGGTCGGCGCGAGACCGATCTGGCCACCTTGCAACTGACCGAGCTGGTCCATCCGGACGACCAGCACCAGGTCTTCGATACCCTGCGCAGCCTGGGCTCGCGCCAGGGCGCCGCGAGCCTCAGGGCCCGCGTACGAGCCCGTGACGGTAGCTATCGCGTGCTCGACTGGACGGCCAGTGCCGAAGAAGACCTCATCTACGCCGTGGGCCGGGACGTCACCGAACAGCAGGAATTGCAGGAACAGCTGCGCCAGGCGCAGAAGATGGAGGCGGTGGGTCAGCTCACCGGCGGCATCGCCCACGACTTCAACAACCTGCTGACCGGCATCATGGGCAGCCTCGACATGCTGCAGCGGCAGCAGAAGGCCGGCCGCCAGGACAAGTTCGACCAGTACCTGCATTCCGCGCTGACCTCCGCCCAGCGTGCCGCCGCCCTCACCCAGCGCCTGCTGGCCTTCTCCCGGCGCCAGGCGCTGGATCTGCAGCCCATCCATGTCAACGACAGCGTCCGCTCCATGGAGGAGCTGTTGCTACGCAGCCTGCGCGGTGATATCGCCCTGGTCCTCGATCTGGACGAGGGGGTCTGGCAGGCGCTGACCGATGCGCACCAGCTGGAAAGCGCCCTGCTCAACCTGGTCCTCAATGCTCGCGACGCCCTGCCCCATGGCGGCACCGTGCGCATCGAGACCCATAATGTGTATCTGGCCGACAGCGGCAACGGCCTGGACGCCGTGAGCGCTGGCGACTACGTGGCGCTGCTGGTGGTGGATAACGGCTCCGGGATGCCGCCCGAGGTCATGGCGCGCGCCTTCGATCCCTTCTTCACCACCAAGCCCATCGGCCAGGGCACCGGCCTGGGGCTGTCGATGATCTACGGCTACGCCAAGCAATCCAAGGGACACGTCCGGCTCGACTCCCTGCCCGGCAAGGGCACGACCGTGGGACTCTACCTGCCCCGCTACCTCGGCGCCGATGTCGAGCCGCCCCAGCCGACCTCACCCGCGGTCACGCCCCAGGGCGCTGGCAAGACCGTACTGGTGGTGGAAGACGAACCCGTGGTCCGGCAAATGGTGGTGGATCTGCTCAGGGAGCTGGGCTATGCGACGCTGCAGGCCGAAGACGCCCGCGGCGCCCTGCCGCTGCTGGAAAGCGGGCGCCCCATCGACCTGCTGCTCTCCGATGTGGGCCTGCCCGGCATGAACGGCCGCCAACTGGCCGAGATCGCCCGGCAGCGCCGCCCTGGGCTCAAGGTGCTGTTCGCCACCGGCTATGCCGAGGGGGCTCATCTGGACGGTTATCTCGACCCCGGCATGACCCTGATCACCAAGCCGTTCAATCTCGACGCCCTGGCCGCCCGCGTCGGTGAGACCCTGGCGCTCAATCCGACAGCCCTTGACCCGCTAGACGCCGATAGTTGAGCGGACTTTGCCCGGTGCCCCGGCGAAAGAAGCGGGCGAAGTAGGCCGGATCGGTGAAGCCCAGGGCATCGGCGATCTCTCCCACCGAAGCCTGGGTGTAGCTCAGGGTGCGACGCGCCTCCAGCAGCAGGCGCTGATGCACGATGGCCAGCGCCGAGGCGCCGGCCAACTGCCGGCAGAGGCTGTTCAGGTGGACCCCGGAGATACCGAGCGCCGCCGCATAGCGGCCCAGGCTCCAGTGTTCCCGGTAATGCTGCTCCACCAGTGCCAGGAAACGCCCCAGGTGCTGCTCGGCGCGCTTGGGCAGGGTCGCGCCCGCTTCATGCCGGTGTTGCCGGAGCAGCCAGATCGCCAGGCTGTCGAGCAGGGCTTCGAGCAGCACCTCGCGCCCCGGCTTGTGGCCCTCGTATTCGGCGACGAGCTGGCCGATCAACTGATCGATCCAGCTGGCATCCTCAGCAGTCAGGGCCAGACACTCCGCCCCCAGGAACAGCCCCTGCCCGGCCCTTTGGCAGCGCTGCTTCAGACGCTCCACCTGGGGGACCGGCAAGGTGATGACGAAGCCCTCGACAGCCGGATCGAACGCGAAGGCATGTACGCACAGCACGGGTAACACCACCAGCAGTGGCCCCGCTCGCTCCCCCTGCCAGTCTTCGAGCTGCAAGCGCACCCCGCCCTGGCGCACATAAAGCAATTGCGCCAGATCCGCATGGCGATGGGTTTCGATATGCCAGGCGTGCAGCCGACTGCGGCTCTCGATGGTCTCGCAGTGCAGCAGATCCGGCGCCGGCCACGCCTGGGCCTCGCCATACAGCTTGAAAATGGGGGGATAGGCGCTGGTCACGCTCAGCCTCTGGGCGATAGCCGCACGAATCCTTGGAAAGTACCAGAAAGTCTGCAAAAGGTCGCTGTCGACCCCACCAGAAATAGTCCAAAAATACCGGAGCCATACAACAACGCGGCGATCACGCCCAACCAGAGGACCACCTTCATGCGCACCCAAGTCGTCATCATCGGCGCGGGCCCGTCCGGGCTGCTGCTGGGTCAACTGCTCACCCGGTCGGGCATCGACAACGTCATCGTCGAGCGCCAGAGCGCCGACCACGTACTCAGCCGCATTCGCGCCGGCGTGCTCGAACAGGGGACGGTCGACCTGCTGCGCCAGGCCGGGGTCAGCGAGCGCCTGGAGCAGGAAGGCCAGGTGCATGAAGGTGTCGAATTCGCCATCCACGGCCAGCGCGAACGCCTGGACCTGAACGACCTGCTCGGCGGGCGCTGCGTCACCATCTACGGCCAGACCGAAGTGACCCGCGACCTGATGGCCGCCCGGGCGGCCAGTGGCGCTCCTACCCTCTATCAGGCCAGCGAGGTCCAGCCACACGAGCTCAAGGGTGAGCAGCCCTATGTCACCTGCCAGGTCGCGGGCGACAGCCTGCGCATCGATTGCGACTACATCGCCGGCTGTGACGGCTTCCATGGCGTCTCGCGCCGCAGCATCCCGGACGGCGTGCTCACCGAGTACGAACGGGTCTATCCCTTTGGCTGGCTGGGACTGCTGAGCGATACCCCACCCGCCGCCGATGAACTCATCTATGTCAACCACCCGCGCGGCTTCGCCCTGTGCAGCATGAGATCCGCGACCCGCAGTCGTTACTACCTGCAGGTAGAAGCCGGGGATTCGGTCGAGAACTGGCCAGACGAGCGCTTCTGGGAGGAACTCAAGGCACGCCTGCCCGCCGAGACAGCGGCCCAGCTGGTGACGGGCCCTTCCCTGGAAAAGAGCATCGCCCCCCTGCGCAGCTATGTGGTCGAGCCCATGCAGTATGGCCGGCTGTTCCTGGTCGGCGATGCCGCCCATATCGTCCCGCCCACCGGTGCCAAGGGCCTCAACCTGGCACTGGGCGACGTACGCAATCTGCACCTGTTGCTGGAGCAGGCCTATCGCACCGGCGACACCGCCTGCCTCGAACGCTATTCAACGCTTTGCCTGAAGCGGATCTGGGCGGCAGTACGCTTTTCCTGGTGGATGACCACCGCCCTGCACCGCTTTCCGGATACCGATGCCTTCACCCAGCGGGTGCAGGACGCCGAACTCCAGGCGCTGCTCGATTCCAGAGCCGGTCGCACGACCATCGCGGAAAACTACGTTGGGCTGCCCTTCCCGGCACTGGACTGAACGGGGTCGCCGACAGGTGGTGACGGCTGCCGGTCTGATGCATGATGGCGCCCCCGTTCCACCTGGCGCCCTATCCCATGCTCGAATTCACCCTGGATCCCATGACCCTGACACTGCTCGCCGGGGTCGCCTTCCTGGCCGGCTACATTGACGCCATCGCCGGCGGTGGTGGCCTGCTCACGGTGCCTGCCCTGCTGATGGCCGGTGTCCCGCCCCACCTGGCGATCGGCACCAACAAACTCAGCTCCACCTTCGGGAGCGCTACCGCTGCCTACACCTTCTACCGGCGCAAGCTGTTCCACCCCCGGCAGTGGCGGCATGCGCTGCTGGCCACCGCCATCGGCGCCGGGATCGGCGCCCTGGTGGCGCACCATCTCTCCGCCGACTTCCTCAATCAGTTGCTGCCGGTGGTGGTGTTCAGCTGCGCCCTCTATCTGTTGTTCGGCGGCACGCCCAAGGCGCCGGTGCTCAGCGATGCTCCCGTGGCGCAGCGGCGGCAGTGGCCGCAGGGCTTGACGCTGGGCGCGTACGACGGCCTGTTCGGCCCCGGCACGGGCGCCTTCTGGACGGTCAGCAGCCTGCTGCTCTACCCCCTGGACCTGCTCAAGGCCAGTGGCGTGGCACGCACCATGAATTTTGTCAGCAACGGCGTGGCCCTGATGATGTTCATCGCCTTGGGGCAGGTGATCTGGGTGCTGGGCCTGAGCATGGGCCTGTCGCTGACCCTGGGCGCCTATCTGGGCGCACGCAGCGCTATCGCCGGTGGCGCCAAGTTCATCCGCCCGGTGTTCATCTGTGTCGTGCTGGCGCTGACCGTCAAGCTAATCTGGCAGCACTGGTTCAATGCCGCCTAGCCGCTCGACGCGATAACGATCGATCAGAAAGCGCGAGATGGAAAAGGCCGGCGGCAGCGGCGGCAACTCGCGCAGGTGGAACCAGCGGGCGTCTTCGATTTCATCGGGCTGGCACTGAATGTCGCCACTCAGGTAGTCGACGTGGTAGCCCAGCATGAGGGAATGCGGATAGGGCCAGTTCTGACTGCCCTGGTAACGCAGGTTGGTGACCGACACCCCCACCTCCTCCAGGATCTCCCGGTGGACACAGGCCTCCGCCGACTCACCCGGCTCGACGAAACCCGCCAGGGTGCTGAAGACCCCGGGCGCGAAGCGCGGTGAACGCGCCAGCAGCACCTCATCGCCCCGGGTAACCAGGGCGATCATGCTGGGGGACAGCCGTGGATACTGAGTGAGCTGGCAATTCGGGCATTTGAGGCCACGCTGGCCATCGAGGGCGAAGGTGCGGGTTCCGCACTGACCGCAGAAGCGGTGCTGCCGCGCCCAGATCCCGATCTGATTGGCATAGCCCAGCAGCTTGAACAGCGCATGGGGCGATTGCAGCATGAGGGGGCGCAAGGGCTGCCAGGTGCAGCCCACTACGTCCGGCGGGCTATCCAGCTCGAGCAGGGTGACCGCCTGGCCTTCCCACTGACCGAGACCATGGCGCTCCCCTGCGAAATCCTGGACACGCGAATCGTCCGTGGCGAAGAGCACGTCAGCACCCTTGGTCAGAAACGCCTGGCCGCTATGGACGACCAGCCAACCACTGGCGGGCTGGATGGCCTGGAACCAGCCGGGCCGCCATGGACTCATGCCGCAGCCGAACTCCAGCCCAGGGCGCGAATGCTTTGCGCCGCGATGTCGAGGATCTCCGGGGTACCGTCCTGGCCCTCGGTGCCACCGCTTTCGACAAAGAACTCGATGCTGCTGAGGGCATCCGCCAGCACCTCGAGGGTCGCCGGTTCACAGGCTTGACCGCCGTCGATCAGGCAGCGCTGGATATAGCCGGTGCAGGCACGCACCAGTTCGGCCGCACGAGGATTGCCGAGGAAGAACAAGGCGCCACGGACGGTATCGAGCAGCGCTGGCACGGTGGCCAGATGCAGGGCATCGCCCCGGGAATCGAGGAAGGCGCCAATGGCGCGCTTGGCATCGGTCAGGCCCTTATAGGCTTCCTGATGCAGCAGCGCCTGGGCCTCGACCAGTTGGTAGTTGGCGACGCTTAGCTGAATGCCCGCGGCTTCCAGCGGCACTTCGATCAGCGCGCCCTGATGCTCCGGCTGACCCACCAGACTTTCCACCAGCAGCAAGGCATCGGCCAGCGGCGCGAGATCCTCCAACACCAGCGTCTTGTCGCGGAACTCGGAGATGTTCGGCAGGCACCGCTGCAGCACCTGGCCGGCATTCTCCTGGCCAACCATCTCCAGGGTCTTGCCCAACAGGCCAACTTGGACGTACAGCCGGGAGAAGTTCTCCGAGCGTGGCACACGCGTTTGCTCGCTGCCATTGCGCAGCTCGACCTCGATGAGGTCGATCAGGTCCCTGACCGTTTCCAGCTCTTCGCGGATCGCGGCCGATAGCGAATGCAGCACGGCATGGCCCGGACCGGCGAGACGCTTCTTGCCGGCCTCGAGCTGAGCATCGGTGAACCCGAGTCGCTCGATGCCATAGGCGTTCATCACTTCCTGCGGATGGGTACTCTCGACACCGGCCAGGGCCAGCAGATAGAGCAATTCCTTGAGCGTGCTGCGGGCCGGCTCGTGCAGGTCATTGCTCAGCATCTGACGCAATTCGCGGTCCACCCGAGCGAACAGCTGCTTGCGTTCGCGGGTGGCGGTCAGAAGGCCTTCGGCGAAACCCTCGACGGCCGCCGCGGCCACCCAGGGCAGATAGCCACCCACATGGTCGTGGAGCAGCGCTGCGGAGCGCTCCAGCGCACGGCCCATGAGTTTGAGGCTCGCGACATTGTTGACGTCGCGCAGCAAGCCCAGCAGACCGATCTGGTACATCTGCCGCATTCTGCGGGCCTGGGCCCGACGCTCGCGGACTGCCAGCCGGGTAGCCCCGGTGACGAAGGGCCGCTGGTCCAGACGCACACTGAAAAAATAACTTTCCGAAAGCTCGGGCTCGCCACCGGCAAGACGCAGGGCGTTGATGGCCGGTAACAACAGTTCAGGCATCTCCTCCTGACCGCTGCGCAGCTGTTCGAGATAACGACGCAGAACGTGCAGGCCACGACAGATCGCCATGAGATGCTCGTCGTGTTCGGAACCAGCACCGGCGGGAATGTCGTTGGCTATCTGCAACGTCTGGTGGGCGAGCAACTGGGCGCCCGATAACTCGATCAGCGTCAGCGCACCACGAATCTGGCCGATACTCTCGACCGCACGCTGCAACAGGCTGCTGCAGTGCCGCTCGACGATGAATCGTTCAAGGTGAGACTCAGCTTCCTCGATAGTCGCGAACAGCTGTTCGCGGACCAAGCTCAAAGCTCTCGCTCCGGTCACCATGATGCCTTACGCCTCCTGCGCCATTACAACCTCGCCAACGCCACTTTAGAACGGGAAGAAAGGCTTGCTATTCCTACTGGAGCCTAGGGACCTGCGTCTTCCTGACCGGGTCACCCTAATCATTCCCGGCGGACGATGTCTGGACCACTCGCCACGCCAGGAACCTTGCTCTGGAACGCTAGACCTGTAAATCCACAACAGCGAAGCGATAATTTCCAATCGTCATAAGGTGCTAAGGAACAAAAAAAGTTCCATGCGATTCGAAATTCGAGGCTTCATGCGGGCTCAAATGATCAGCCTGCAGCATCTTAGTTGAACGGTAGCTGAAAGTTGTGAAGCCTTTCAGCTTATTCAGACGAACGTGAAGGACCGGTCGCAGGTGGATCGGGTAACTGGCAGGGCGCGAAAGGGGCTATTCGGCTTCCGCGCCAGCCAACCAGAGCGGGGTCCGGCCGCAGCTCTTTTCAATGGCTGCCATACGCGCAGCATGGGCATCGAGATCCGCGTGGGTGGCGCTGATCACCCGGGTCCGTTGCCGCTCGGCAGGCAGCCGCTTGATCGGCATGACGTAGTTGCCATCGCCATTGCCCTCCTGACCATGCGCCGCCAAAGACAGGCTGGTCTGGCCACCGGTCATGGCCAGGTAGACATCCGCGAGAATCTCGGCGTCCAGCAAGGCGCCGTGCAGTTCGCGGTTGGAGTTGTCTACGCCATAGCGTTTGCAAAGGGCGTCCAGGCTGTTGCGCTGGCCGGGATGCCGACCGCGCGCCATGACCAGGGTATCGAGCACCGAGCAGTGCTGGGTGATGTCGGCGCGCTCGGGATGGGTACCCAGCCGGGCGAACTCCATGTTGATGAAGCCCACGTCGAAGGGCGCGTTATGGATGACCAGCTCGGCTCCTTCGATGAACTCGAAGAAGCTGTCGGCGATCTCGGCGAAGCGCGGCTTGTCGGCGACGTATTCATCGGTGATGCCGTGCACCGCGATGGCGCCTTCGTCGATCTGCCGATCCGGATTGAGATAGACGTGGAAATGCCGTCCGGTCAGCCGCCGGCCAATGACCTCTACCCCACCGATCTCGATGATTCGATGGCCATCGGTCACCGGCATGCCGGTGGTTTCGGTATCCAGAACTACGTATCTCATCGCTACCTCTCTGGCGGGTTATGCCTTGGCGGCCTGCTTGGCCTGCCGGACTTCATCGACACCGCGGTTGGCCAACTGGTCGGCCCGTTCGTTCTCGGGGTGGCCGGTATGGCCACGCACCCAGCGCCACTCGACCTGGTGGCGCTGGACCTGTTCGTCCAGGGCCTGCCATAACTCGGCATTCTTCACCGGCTGCTTCGCGGCGGTCTGCCAACCGCGCTTCTTCCAGTTCACCAGCCACTGGGTGATACCTTTCATCACGTACTCGGAGTCGGTGGTCAGGCGGATCTGGCAGGGACGCTTGAGCGCCGCCAGGGCCTGGATGGCCGCCATCAGCTCCATGCGATTGTTGGTGGTGTTGGCTTCGCCGCCCCAGAGCTCACGCTCCGCACCCTTGAATTTCAGCAAGGCACCCCAGCCACCCGGCCCGGGATTACCCTTGCAGGCGCCGTCGGTAAAGACCTCGACGATGTCGTCACTCATTGGATTCACTCGATTCGCGGCGGCTGATCTTGGCCACCGGCATGGGCACCAGCTTGCCGCGCGGTTCCTTGCGCAC